>UMHQ01001523.1_pt1 | contig 51402 bp, 58 predicted proteins | sample 1965531 | NCBI WGS metagenome assembly UMHQ01 (sample SAMEA4836098, study PRJEB28245) | human gut metagenome | biome: gut microbiome; material: fecal sample | place: Denmark | collected 2008 | reverse complement strand
AGTTATCCACAGGAGAGTCCGAGAAAAAAATCATCGAATAAATTGCTGATTTATTGCCTTTCCTCTGCGTCACTCTAATTCTGCCGTGTTGAACTAAGGCATTTCGGGCGGTGTAGATTGTGTCTCTTTTATATCCCGTAGCGTCCTCAAGCCTTGAAAGCGACACCGTGAATTCCTCCTTCCATCCGCAAGAGTTATTGAAGTGCATGAGCACGTCCCATAAGTGTCTCGCTGATGCGCTAAGTGTGGGATTCGTATCTAGCCAGCTATAAAAGGCATTGATTTCAGAGATGTAATTGACTTTCAATCTTGTCACCCCCTTTCCAGAGTTGTAATTATTTTATTTGTCATATCAAACTTTATGCCAGTTCATATCAGCATCCTGAATGAATCCATTTTCCATCAGCTTCTTGCCCAGCTGTTTGTACGCTCTGTTGTAAGCGAAATAGCCCATCTCAGCAATGGATTCGACACGATAATATTCGCACATTTTTGCTACATCTTTGTTCAGATACTGGCACATAGCTTCAAGGTGGTTCACCTGTAGCTGGTTCGGTTTTTCTTTGATATAGGGTATCTTGAACGGCAGATCTTCTTTCTTCTCGGCCGGTTGCTGTTTCCGGTAGCTCTGTTGCTCCGGTTGGCTGGCTGCATTGCCATCATCATCCTTGTCCCAGGCGATGCCAAGGAAGGCGCTCAGATCATACCGCCGGATGTAGGTTTCACTGGAACCGATGCTCTGTGGGTCGTTGCCCTTGGCGATGTTAAATTGTCCATCACTTTCTACGAATTCGCCGCTCGAATGGGTCAACCGAGTCCGGCACCAGACCTTAGTCTTGCCGGACTCTGTCATTTCCGTGGTGACATCCTGACTGATGAACAGGCCGTGCTTATTGGCCACCGGTCGGACGGCCATCATCAGGCCGTCCAGTTCGACGTACTTTGACTTGAAGTAGGGGTTATCACTGTCTTTGCGGGGATCCTTGACTTCTGCTTGGAAAGCCACCAGGGCCGGTGCGATTTCCTTCAGGGTGTCACTTGTCTTCATTGGTGTCCTCCTTCATGCTCACATAAAATGTCTGTTCTGCCGGATGGATCGTAATGCCCGGCAGAACTTCGCCGTTTTCATCGATCATCATGTCTTTGTCGATAACACAGGATTTTTTGAGTCCAGACCAGTCAAGCGACTCTTTTACCTTGACGAACTTAGGGTTACTTTCCTTGGCGTACTGCAGCAGCACTTCATCCTGATGTTCAATCTTCGGTTGGCCTTTCCGGAACCCGAATTTCCCGCTAGGCAGGCTAACGGATTTCCGCTTGCTGTTCTTCAGCCGTTCTTCTGCGTACAACTGCAGTTTGACTTCATCCGATGCGTTAGCGTTATCGATACTGCTGATTTTGGCTTCCAGCCATGCATTTACCTTAGCGTGCCACCTTTCGGCATCTTTTTGGGCAGCTGCCTTTGCCCGATTCCGTTTGCTAATCCTGACTAGGATAGCTTCAGCATCTCCGTCAGATTGCAGATACGGAGAATCCATTTCTCCCATAAAATCTTCTAGAGTTTTTTCCATTTCTTCCATCTCACGCCCTCCTGTGATACAATGGAGGTGAATCCTCAGGAAAGATTCACCTCTAGTCCGTCAGCATTGCCGTGCTGGCGGGCTTTATTTTTGGCCTTTTTCAAGATTCAATTTTCATTCCTCCTCGTCCGCGTACCATTCTTCTGCAGGGATGCAGATCTCACAAATGTCTCCGTTAGAAAAAGGGCAATCCGGGCATCTTGTATTGAGGCAGTAGTTAATCAGGTTTTCAGCCGCTGCCAATGCCTCACTATTCGAGATTTTCATTGAAATCACCTCATTTCTGTGAAATTTTTAGCAAAATTTCTAAAGATATTTCACTAATTTCTTGTCAAAAAGTGCCTATTTTGACAAGTCAACCCTTCTGTAGATTTTCCCTCGCTTGGTCAACATCCCATCCTAGCGGGTAATCTTTCAGCACACACTCTGGGCTAAAGCCCGGATATGGGATACCAAAAGGACATTCCGCGCAATTCATATGGAGGCAAAAATCTGCCAATTTATCAGCAATGCTGATTGCCTGTTTTTTATCGATCATCACCGATTCCCCTTTCTGACTCTGACCTTGATTTTCTGTCCTGGCTGCAGACTCCCAGGATTATTGATTCCATTGTCCTCCCTGACCCTCTCAATGATGGTCTGCAGATCCTCGTAGCCGCCATAGCGCTCGCACAGACTCCAGAGGCTGTCGCCGCTGTGGACGACGTGTTCGAAGGTGAGGTAATCCGTTGGCTCGGGTTTGATTCGTTCTCTCCAAATGGCTCCTGCAGTCAGGATTCCTGCAGTAATAAGTGCCGTGGCGATGATGGCGACTTTCGATTTTGTTTTCATGGACCCACCTCCTATTGGACCAGTCGATTCTGCAGATCCGTTTCTGTGATGCCGAGCCAAGCGGCTAATTTTCCTGGACTAATGGAATAGGTCCACCGCTGCCCGCTCAGTTTATAGGCAACGCCGATATCGAGCAGCTTGCGCTGCAGTCCGATACGGACAAAAGACTGGGATTTGCCGATGAGTTCGGCAGCGCGTTGTACTGTGATTTTCATGTTGATTCTCCCTTCTTTTCTTCCAGGATGCCGTTCAAGATCATCAGGATTTCCTGGACTCCCAAAAGGCTACCCAGCACATCCAGATAAATACTCCGACTAATTCAAAAGCGAAAAAATAAAGAATCATGACATCCCACTTTTGAGTCGCAATAGCAAGGATATTGACTAAATAGCCCCAATTGGTAACTGTTTCCAAGCGCCGAGTTTCAAGTTTTTGCCGAAGCTCGGCGTTTTTAATTTTTAGCGCGTCTAATTCTTGCATGTTAGACCTCCTTTCTTTTCTTCGCCGTCCTTCCTATAATGAATGTAGAAAGGAGGTGTTATTGATGGTTGATATGGATAAGCTATCCTGCTTAGCGCAGCTTCGCAGATCAATGATGTCCAACCCACTTTACAAAGCCCGCCTTGAGCAAAGCCGTTATGAAAGTTACAAAAAAGCGCTGGATGCATACCACGCTAAAGAATTTAGACTTACTCATGAACAAATTGACAAAATCATTCGTGCAATAAAATCTGGAAAGAATACTTACAAAGATATTCAGACCGTCCTGCCTTCGTTGAACTCACCCACTCTATGCTCCTATATAGTCGATGACTTCAAAAAGGATCCGGACGCTCCCGAAAAACCTTTAAGTCCCGTTCTTTTGGATATCCCATTGAATCGGGATTATATTCCCCAATGTTACTTTCAGCTTGTTCAGGTTCCTGAAGATTTTTACCCGCTCTATGAGTTCAAAGCGACAGATAGTTTTGCGCTCTCTGTATTAGGCGAAAATCGATGGTACGAAATCAAGGAAAACGATAAACAAGAAAGGCTTACTATTCAGGCTATATGGTGGGCCAAAGTTTCAGCTGTTTTGGCTGCAATAGGGCTCCTTATACCCATTTTGCAAGCCTTGCGACAATAATAGTCAATGAAAGGATTGACATTGCAATAGAAAAGCAAATTAGCGTTTGCGCTGTTTCAAGCCGCTCATCATCGGATTCAAAACGCTTTCTGGTCAAACATTTCCAGAAGCGTTTTATTTTTTTGTGCATGTTAGGACTCCTTTTTATCTAGTATACTAGATATTTTCCGTAAATAAATCAGAGACAGAACATTCTAGTGCACTAGCCAAAGCGGTCAAAGTACTCATTTTTACATCCGTCTTGATTCCTTTTTCTAATTCATAGAGAGTCTGCCGAGAGAGACCAGCTCTACCACACAGTTCATCTTGAGTAAGTCCACGCTTTTTTCGGATTGCAAGACCTTTATAGCGATTTCCCATTTATGTTTCCTCCTTTCCTATTGAGGTTGTATCTAGTGTACTAGATATTTATATTTTTGTCAACTGAATTTGACATATTTTAGCAAAAAATGTATAGTAGAATATACAAAGGAGGTTTTCCATATGACTATAGGCGAATGGGTTAAGCAATATAGGAAGTCTCATGGCATGTCGATGCAGGATTTTGGTGATGTTTGTGGATTAAGTAGAGCGTACATTTCTATATTAGAAAAAGGAATAAATCCGACAACAGGAAAGCCTTTTATTCCAACTATACAAACTATCAAAAAAATTGCAGATTGTACCGGGACAGACTTTGACTCTTTATTAGGAATGATAGATGGTTCCCAAAAGGTTACTGTGAATGATACAGCTTCTATAGGAAATGGCCCCCAGCCCGCCTGTGGCGTCCGCATCCCGGTTCTTGGCCGTGTAGTGGCGGGCATACCGCTGGAGGCCATCACGGACATCATAGACTACGAAGAAATCCCCGCCCAGATGGCCAAAAGTGGCACGTACTTTGCGCTGCAGGTCAAGGGGCGAAGTATGGAGCCAACGCTCCACGAGGGTGATGTGGTCATCGTCAGGCAGCAGCCGGAGGTGGAGAACGGAGAAATCGCCATCGTGCTGGTCAACGGCAACGATGCCACAGTGAAGGAAGTCAAAGAGGGGCCGGACGGGCTGACGCTAATCGGTCATAACGTCGCCGTCTACACCCCTCATTTTTATTCCAGGGACCAGATACGAGACCTCCCCATCCGGATCATCGGCAAGGTGGTGGAGCTGAGAAGGAAGTTCTGAAGCGTGGGAAATCATGCGAAATCGTTTGAACCAGGCCCGCACAATTGACTGGCCATAAGGCGTGGTGCGGGTCTGCGACGATTTGGAATCGTGCGAAATCGTGTGAAAGGAAGGATGAAGAAAATGACAAATGAAGTACAGAAAATGCAGGTGCTCCTGTACCACATGGAAGATACTGATGTGAACATCAATGCCATCGTGAAAGATGATACCCTGTGGATCACCCAGAAGGCAATGGCTGAACTGTTTGACTGTAGCGTTGATAATATCAGTCTGCATCTAAAAAATATATTTTCCACAAATGAATTGAATCCTGTTTCAACTATCGAGGAATTCTCGACAGTTCAACAGGAGGGTTCCAGAATGGTACATCGAATGACAAAGTTCTATAATCTCGATGCCATTATTTCCGTTGGCTACCGAGTCAATTCACGCCGTGCTACCCAGTTCCGAATTTGGGCTACCAATGTTCTAAATGATTACATCCGCAAGGGTTTTGTTCTGGACGACGAACGGCTAAAACAAGGCAAAGCTATCTTTGGCAAAGATTATTTTCGGGAACTGCTGGAACGGGTCCGTTCTATCCGTGCCAGTGAGCGTCGCATCTGGTTGCAAATCACTGATATTTTTGCGGAATGCTCCATCGACTACGACAAAAATTCCCAAACTGCCAGAGATTTCTATGCCATGGTACAGAATAAATTCCACTATGCTATTACCGGGCAGACAGCAGCCGAAATCATTTGGCAGAGAGCAAACCATGAAAAAGAACATATGGGCCTAACGACCTGGAAAGATTCCCCTGATGGCCGTATCCTTGCTTCCGATGTGACGGTGGCCAAGAACTACCTATCCAAGAACGACATCCATAAGTTAGAACGGTTGGTGAGCGGGTTCTTTGATTATATAGAAGACTTGATCGAACGGGAAAACAATTTCACCATGGAAGAATTTGCCAAGTGCGTAGATGAATTCATCCATTTCCGCCGTTACCAGGTCCTTCACGATAAAGGGCGTATTTCCAAAAAGCAGGCTGACGCTAGAGCAAAAGAAGAATACAAGCTCTTCAATCCAAAACAGAATATTATTTCTGATTTTGATAAGTTGGTGAAAAAATTAGAAAAGAATTGACCTATTTAATCATCCAGATTGACAAAGCCCCGACGTATTGATAAAATACGAATACTACAAAAACCGAAAGGTTTTATCGGGCGCGCGTCATTAGACAAGCGCCTTAATTTTTTATCAATATTCCGGGCTACACCTATATTAGGTGCAGTCTTTTTTCGTCTTAAAATTAATAAGTTCTTATAGATATTAGAAAGGAGTGATTACGATGAGGCTCCCCTCCGGCTACGGATCCATCCGCAAGCTCGCTGGTAAAAGGCGACGCCCATGGGCTGTCAGGATTACCACAGGATGGGCCGACGACGGAACGCAGATCAGGCGCTACCTGGGATATTTTGCGACGCGTAAAGAGGCCATGGAGGCCTTAGATACATATAATCACAACCCATATAACTTGGACGCCAGGGGCATCACCTTTAAAGAGCTTTATGAAAAGTGGGCTGAATGGGAATACAAGGACGATCCCACCCCACAGGGGTACGCTGCGGCTTATAACAATTATTCCGCCATCCATGGCATGATTTGGGCGGACCTCAAAATTGATGCAGTGCAGGACTGCATCGATCGCTGCCCGCTAGGGTATTCGTCAAAAAAGAACATGAAGACCCTTATCAATAAAATGACCAAATATGCCGACCGTCTGGAGCTGCCACACAAGGAGATCGTGAGCTTAATCAGGCTTCCAGAAAAGACGCTCTCTCGGATCCACCAGCCATTTACTGACAAAGAGATTAAAACGCTCTGGGACCATCAGGACGACCTGGGTGCAAGATTTGCCTTGATCTACATTTACACGGGTCTAAGACCAACGGAACTGCTCAGAATCAAGACGGAAAACGTCCACCTAGATAAACGATACATGATGGGCGGAATGAAAACGGCTGCAGGCAAAAACAGGGTCATCCCCATCGCTGAAAAGATCGTTGACCTGATTGCGGCCCTCTACAACGAGGACCAGGAATATCTTGTCGTCGATGACAGGGATGGCAAGCCCATGAATACCTACGACCGCCTTAATGAACACGTCTGGAAGCGGTCTCCGGTATTAAAGCCTATGAAGCACTTGCCCCACGACGGCAGGCATACCTGCGCCACGCTGCTCAGTAATGCCGGGATCAATCTTAAGACCATCCAACTTATCCTGGGTCACGCGTCAAAAGACATCACAAACCAGGTCTATACGCACAAGACTATCCAACAGCTAGTCAACGCCATCAACCAGATTTAGTGTACCCTGTATGTGCCCTGTTTGTACCCTTCACAAAAAACCGCTTAGGATTTTTTATAATTTTATACATTCTTGGCATAAAAAAATAGCGCATCCTGACTGAGGATGCGCATATTTTCTTGCATAAAATTCCAAGCGTATAAGTAATTCCTTATCTCTTGGAGAACTGGGAAGCCTTACGAGCTTTCTTCAAGCCGTATTTACGACGTTCCTTCTCGCGCGGGTCACGGGTCAGGAGACCAGCTTTTTTCAGAAGGGGACGGTAATCTCCGTCAACTTTCAGAAGGGCACGGGCAATACCGTGACGGACAGCGCCAGCCTGGCCAGCGATACCGCCGCCGACGACGTTAGCCGTAACATCATATTTACCCAGGGTTTCAGTCGTTTCGAGCGGTTGACGAACAACCAGTTCGAGGGTCTTGAGGCTGAAATATTCACTCAATTCGCGGCCGTTGATTACGATCTTGCCTTCGCCCGGAACAAGGCGAACACGAGCGACAGAGCTCTTGCGGCTGCCAGTTGCATCATAAGTAACTTTTGCCATTGTCTAGTTCTCCTCTCCTCTTAGCGAATATCGATGGTCAGAACTTCAGGCTTTTGTGCAGCATGAGGATGTTCAGAACCAGCGTATACATGCAGTTTTTTAATGATTTGGCTGCCCAGACGATTGTGGGGAACCATTCCGCGAACGGCCAATTCAACCATTCTGACCGGATTCTTGGCAAGCATATCGCCTGCTTTAGTATATTTATCGCCGCCCAGATAACCGGAGTGACGGAAGTAAACTTTCTGGACCAGTTTCTTGCCCGTCAGACGGACCTTGTCAGCATTGATGATGATGACATGATCCCCCGTGTCCATATGGGGCGTGAAAGTTGGTTTATGTTTACCGCGGAGCACCTTTGCGACTTCGGCAGCAAGACGGCCGAGGGTCTTATCGGCAGCATCCACTACGTACCATTTGCGTTCAATGGTAGACGGGGTTGCCATATATGTTTTCATCCTGATTCCTCCTAAATAAAAACTCAATCAATTGTCGTATCCAGTGATGAGTCTTATCAATCGCATCGGGGCTAACGACACAATCTCAAAGTGATACCCTAATATTATAGTGACTATCCTTTAGAATGTCAAATCATTTTTCCCTTCCTGGCGGCGCTGCTGGTAGAGATAGAGGGCGCCCAGCATGCCCGCGTCGTTTTGGAATTGGGCCAGGGAAAGGGTCGTATGAGGCGTTAAAATGGCCGGCATCTTGGCGTCAAAGGCCGCCTTGAGATAGGGCATGAGGAGCTTCCTTTGGGCCGAGATTCCGCCGCCAATAACGATACGGTCCGGATTTACGATCCACGCCAGGGACACGATGCCCACCATCCAGCGGTCCACCCATTCGCGCAGGAGATGTGTCTCCATCTCCTCCCCTTTTTCCACAAAGGCAAAAAATTCCTGCCCCGTAAGGGATCCGAGCGTAAGGCCCCGCTTTATCTCCGCCGCCGTGAGAAGAGCTGAAACGCTGGCCCAGTTCTCCCACGTCTCAGAAGACCCCAAATAGGCCTGCCCCACTTCACCAGCCGCGTAGGACGCGCCGCGGTAAAGCCTGCCTTCATGGACCAAAGCACCGCCAATCCCCGTTCCGAGAGTCATGCACAGCAGCATATGAGCTCCTTTGCCAGCGCCTTGCCAGTATTCAGCAAGGGCCGCGCAGTTGACGTCATTTTCACAAAGAGCAGGAAGGCCTGTTTCCTTTTCAAGGAAATCCACAAGGTTCATGCGGTGAAGGCCGGGAAAAAACTGGCTTGGAAGGAGCAGTTCTCCCGTATCGCCGTTTACAATGCCTGCAAGGGAAACGGCAATCCCAGTAATGGGGAATGCATTTCTGACGCGCCGCACAAGGGAAAGGAGATCTGCGAGGAAGGCGTCCACCCCTTTTTCCCGAATACGGGTAGGCAGGCTCCCCTTTTGGAGAAACCTGCCTGTTTCATCTGCAACCCCAAACTTAATGGCTGTACCGCCAATATCAATGGTAAGGATGGGTTCCACGGGTGCTCCTATTTATTTTCAATGAAGGCGATGGCCTTTTCCAAGCGTTCCAAGGTCTTTTCACGACCAAGAAGAACCATGACATCGAACATGCCCGGGCTGAAGGTGCGGCCCGTCAGGGCAAGACGCGTCGGATGAATGACCTTTCCAAAGGAAATACCCATTTCATCCGCAATTTCATGGTAGGCCTGTTCAGTCGTCGCAAGGTCAAAGACAGGAAGAGCGGCCAGCTTGTCGTGGCATTTCCTAAGAAGGGATGCGTTTCCCGGTTTGAAATGCTTTTCGACGCCCTTTTCTTCGTAGCCGTCGAGGTCCTTAAAGAAATACGTCGACGCATCGGCCACTTCGGCAAGGGTCTTGACACGGACGCGAACCACATCGACAAGGTGAGCAAAATAGTCCTTATGGGCTGCAAGATAGGCATCATCGACAAGGCCCTTTTCCTTGAAGAAAGGAATGGCAGCTTCAACGATGCGGTCAAGAGGCAGGCTGGAAAGATACTGACCGTTCATCCAGGTCAGTTTCTTCACGTCATAGACAGCTGCTTTCTGGCTCATCTTGCTGAAGTCAAAGACCTTCACCGTATCTTCGAGAGAGAAGATTTCTTCGTCATTGCCAGGCGCCCAGCCCAAAAGGGTCAGATAGTTTATGATAGCTTCTGGAAGATAACCTTGGCTGCGGAATTCTTCAACGCTCGTTGCTCCGTGGCGTTTACTGAGTTTGCTCCGATCCGGTGCAAGGATCATGGGCATATGACCGAATTGAGGGGCTTCCCAGCCCAGTGCCTGATAGATAAAGAGCTGTTTCGGCGTGTTGGAGACATGTTCTTCGGCGCGCAGGACATGGGTCATGCCCATGAGATGATCATCAACGACAACGGCAAAGTTATAGGTTGGGATACCGCTGCTCTTCATGATGACAAAATCATCGTATTGGTTCACATCAAACTGGATATCGCCATGGATCATATCATGGAAGCCAATCGTTCCTTCGAGAGGCACCTTGATGCGGACCGAATAGGATTCGCCATTTTCGACACGCTTCTTGGCCTCTTCTGGCGGAATGTCGCGGCAGGTCCTAGCATAGTGGAAGGGCTGTTTCAAGGCACGCTGCTTTTCACGCTGCTCCGCTAAGTCTTCGGCCGAGCAGAAGCAGTAGTAGGCCTTTCCTTCATCAATAAGCTGCTGGCAATATTTGCGGTAGATATCAAACCGTTCGGACTGGAAGTACGGACCGACAGGGCCGCCCACCTCAGGGCCTTCATCCCAACTAAGCCCCAGCCACTTCAAGCTCGTAATGATCTGGGAGACGGAATCTTCCTTCAAGCGGTCCTGATCCGTATCTTCAATACGAAGGACCAGCTTGCCGCCTTGGCTTCTCGCAAAAAGCCAGTTGAAAAGGGCCGTTCTGGCACCGCCAATATGCAAATATCCCGTTGGACTCGGGGCAAATCGTACGCGAACTTCTTTATCCATGGAAGCACCTCTTATCTAAATCTGAAAACATATAATCTTCATTATAGCACGTTTCTCCCTCCATGCGGGGATTTTTTGACCGTGCATAAGCCGTCACTTCTTCTGTTTGCGCGAAGCTTCGGCGTATTTTGTTCCCCGTTTGTTGGACCCGACGGCACTCTTGCCGCGTTTAGGGAGCCGCTTTTTCTTGGGGCGCACGGGCTTTACGGTCCGCCGCACCTTTTCACCGGCAAGGTTCTGCCGCTCCAAGGTGATGCCGAGCTTATCTTCAAGATGGGTCAGCCAGCGAGTCTCATCAGCTGTATAAAAGGTGATGGCCTCCCCTTCGTTGCCGGCCCGTCCCGTTCTGCCAATGCGATGGACGTACCAATCAGGGTCATGGGGAATATCAAAGTTCACGACCTGGGTCACGCCTTCCACATCAAGACCGCGGGCGGCAATATCGCTTGCCACAAGGATCTGGGTCTTGGCCTTACGGAAGCGTTCCATAGCTTGGCGCCGTTTCTGCTGGGACATATCGCCGTGAAGGACATCGGCATTGAAGCCTTTGCCATAGAGCCAGTCGTAGACCTCGATAGCTCGTTCCTTGCTCTTGCAGAAAACGAGCATGAGGAAGGGATTGCAGCGATCAATGATGGTTTGGAGGGCTTCTTCCTTATGGTCCTCACTTACTTTGATGCAGACCTGGTGGATGGTCGATGCCGTCGCTTCCTTGGGATCGATGTCAATGAGGCGGGGATTCTTGGTGATCATCTTGCCAAGTTTCCGCACTTCTTCATCAAGGGTTGCCGAGCACATCATGGTCTGATGGGGCTGGGGCATAAGGGACAGCAAGGTTTCAATATCCTCGCCAAAGCCTTGGCGCAGCATTTCGTCCACTTCGTCAAGGACAAGGTAAGTTATGCCGCCAAGGCTCGTGTTGCCCTTGCGCAAGTGGTCCAAGAGGCGACCTGGCGTCCCCACAAGGACGTTGGCCTTATTGCCCAGTTTCCGCCGTTCTTCGTCATAGTCCTTGCCGCCGCTCACGGCAAGGACGCGGACTGGCGTGCCGTCAGCAAGCTTCTTGATTTCACCTGCCGTCTGCTGGGCCAGCTCCCTTGTCGGGGAAAGAATGAGGGCCTGGACGAAGGTCTTTACTTCCGTAATTTTTGTAAAAAGAGGCACGACAAAGGAAAGGGTCTTCCCCACCCCCGTCTGGGCGCGGCAAATGACGTCCCGTCCCTGCAAAAGGGCGGGGATGGCGCGTTCCTGCACAGGCGTCGGAATATCCTTTCCAGTCTGATGGAGTCGTTCAACAAGAGAAGGCGCAATCGCAAATTGAGCAAAACTACTTGGCATGGGGGTCTCTCCCTTCCTATTCATCAAAATTTCATGTTCTTCATTATATACTAAAGACCAAGAGTCAGGCAACGGAGGGTCCCCTGCCATTCTTCTTTTTCATTGCAAAAGGACGCTGCTTCCGTCCTTTGACAACCCCTACATTCCCTTCTACAATAGGAACGGATAAAAAACTGCGCTTTAATCCATACGCAAAAAGGAGTGACCTTGATGATATCAAAAAAAGCCGTTCTCTTAGGAGGCTTGAGCCTTCTTATTGGGACTGCCAGCGTGGCTGCCGCAAAGGAAGCTATCTGTTCCGAACAAATAATGCCTACAGTCCTTACCGCGCAAAAGCGGCCTGACGCGAAAAATCAGCGCTATGATCTTACTTTTATCCCTAAACCAGACCGCAAGGAAACCCTCACGGTAAATGGCAAAGCCGTTCCATTCTATGCCTACGAAAACCGAGTCTATGTCAGCCATCCCAAGGCGGCTGAATCAGAGAGCCTGACCCTCTACATTCCTGCCGCCTATCTGGAAGGCGGCCGCATCAATGGCTACAGTGCAAAAACAGCCCCCATTTTCATGCCAAACGGGGTGGGCGGCTATATGCCTGGCAAAATCCAGGCTCCTAGTGAGACAAATCGCGAAGGAACCGGTCCAAACGCCGTCCTTTATGCCCTATCTCGCGGTTATGTAGTTGCAGCTCCCGCCATACGGGGCCGCACTACTACAAATAGTGAAAACACGTATGTAGGAAAGGCGCCGGCACTCATCGTGGACTACAAAGCCGCGGTCCGCTATTTGCGGCATAACAGGGACCGCCTGCCCGCGGGCGATACCCAGCGGATCATTGCAAATGGAACCAGCGCAGGGGGAGCGCTTTCTGCCCTATTGGGCGCGACGGGAAATAGCGATGCCTATGAGCCTTATCTCAAAGAAATTGGCGCAGCCAAGGAACGGGATGATATTTTTGCGGCGAGCGTCTATTGTCCCATAACGGATCTATCCCATGCCGACATGGCCTATGAGTGGATCTTCAGCGGCGTCAACACCTACTTTCAGCAGCAGGGGCCCACTCAGGCAGCACCCAGTGACCGTCCCCTTCATGCGCCGCAGGAAAGCCTGACCGAGCATTCCATGACAGAAACGGAACAAGCTATTTCCAAAGAACTGAAAGCCGCCTATCCAGCCTATGTCAACGCGCTGGGACTTGAAACCAAGGACTATGGAAAGCTCTTGCTTGACGCCGAAGGAAACGGTTCTTTTAAAGACTATATCAAAGGTCTTTATATGGCGTCGGCCCAAAAGGCACTGGACCAAGGCGTCAACGTGTCAAAAACGGATTGGATTCAAGTAAGCGATGGAAAAGTCGTTGATATGGATCTATCCCTTTATGCCCTTCTTGCAACGAGACTTAAAGCAGCACCGGCCTTCGATAAACTGGATAGTTCCGCTCCCGAAAATGATGAATTTGGCACGTCGGACGGCACGCCGCGCCACTTCACCCGTTTTTCCATGGACCATCGCACGGACCTTCGCTCCATGGTACCAGATAAGGAAGCACGCCTGATCAACCCCGTTTCCTTCCTTCAGGAAAAGGAAGGAAAAGCGGCACCGCACTGGCGGATCCGTCATGGCAGCCTCGATCGGGATACTGCTCTTGCCATTCCTGCTGAACTTGCCTTACTGCTTCAAAAACGCGGCAAGGACGTTAATTTTGAAGTAGCTTGGGGAAAAGGTCATGCAGGAGATTATGACCTGTCAGAACTGTTTGATTGGCTGGATGGAATCTGCCGCTCGTAATTTCACGTACCCCTTAGGAATGAAAACAGCCCTATATAAAAAACGGAAGAAAGTGGAGAAATCCCCTTTCTTCCGTTTTTTTATGATCAAAAGTCTTGATTTTAAGGAAACGATCTCTTGCCATTAGCCTTTTTCCATATAGTACCGGCGGCAGCCATTGAAAAGGGTGGACGGAAAAGAATCATGCGTTCTTTCCCGCCACCTTATTACAACGGCCTTTTTAGGTTGTGTTCATAGCTCCCGCCATGCTGCGGCACGCAGATGCGCCTTACAGAGTCCGTCCTGGATACTGTTTCAAGCCTTCGGCAAGGATATGCATGGCTTTTTTGAGGTCTTCACAGTTGAGGACGTAAGCAATGCGGCATTCGTCGCGGCCCCGGTCCGGAGAAGATACATAGAAGCCATTTCCTGGCGTAATCATGACCGTTTCATTATCGATGGCAAAATCGGTGAGGAGCCATTGGGCAAACTTTTCGATGTTGTCAACAGGCAATTTGACCATGACATAAAAAGCCCCTTTCGGTTCGGACGAAATGACGCCAGGCATAGCAGAGAGGGCTTCCTTCAGGGTATCGCGGCGGCGCGTATATTCATTGCGCACCTCTTCCCAATAAGAAGCCGGTGTCGTATAAAGCCCCGTTGCCCCGGCCTGATCCAATTGGGAAACAGAAAGACGTGCCTGGCAGCATTTAAGGAGCTGGGCACTGAGTTCCTTGTTCTTGGTCATCACGCAGCCAATCCGGGCCCCACACGCACTGTAGCGTTTAGAAACAGAATCGATCATGATAAGGTGCTCTGCCAGTTCCGGCATGGTGCCAAAGCTCTTATATTCGCCATCATAGACAAATTCACGATAAACTTCATCGGCAATAAGGGCAAGGTCATGTTTGCGGACGATGCGGCTGATAAGAGCCATTTCCTGTTCCGTATAAATGACGCCCGTCGGGTTTCCTGGGTTTGAAATCAGAATGGCCCGCGTCCGGGAATTGATGTGCTTTTCGATCTCGGCTTCACTGGGCAGGTGGTACCCATCGTGTGCTGACGTGGGAACGCCGCTGATTTCAACATTATAAGCACCGACAAAGCTCTTATAGTTGGCATAAAAAGGTTCAAACATAAGGATGTTGTCGCCAGGATCGCAGGTCGTCATGACGGCAAAGGCAATGGCTTCGCTGCCGCCATTGGTTACATAGATGTCATCTAGATTGTAGTCCATCCCCCAGTCATGGTAATACTTCTGGATAGCCTTGATCAGGCCTTCCTGTCCCTGGGACTTACCATATTCAAGCACAGCCGGATGGAACTTTTTCACGGCGTCAAAGAAGCTGTCCGGCGTTGCAATATCAGGCTGACCAATATTCAAATGGTAGATCTTGCGTCCTGCCTTCTCTGCTGCATTGGCCATTGGTGCCAGCTTACGAATGGGGGAAGTGGGGATTTTTTTTGTGCGTTCAGAAATATACATGAGCCTTCTCCTTTACAATAAATCTCCAAATACAGAATGGCCGATGAACTCGCGAATGATGGAGTTGTTGGGAATGGGCTCATCATCAATCGGTTCAACGATACTCAGCATACTTTTCAGTTTGGATGCCACCGTGTACTCTGCTGTATCTGGCTGGATCCGTTCCAATAAGGGGTAAGCATACTTCTTGAAGACTGCCAGTTCGTAGATAAGGGTCGTATTAAAGAGGATGTCGGCTTCTTCACTGAAAGGAAAAATATATTTTTCCTCTCCGGCCCTCACCTTATGCCAATTTTGGATTGTTGTGATAGCATCGTGGGACCGGAAGAGTGAATCCCGCACCATCCGGCGCAAGAGACGCATATCCGTTGTGGGAATCCGGTTGTAGTCATCAAAGGAAAGGGGCGTCAGGGCACTGATGTAGATCTTCATCTTTTCCCGGCGCGGTACGGATGACGAGACCGCTTCGTTGAGACCATGGATTCCTTCTACAATAAGGACACCGTCATCTCCCAACTGTTCCTTTTGGTCCCGGTAGCTCCGGGTCCCCGTGTGAAAGCTGAAATGAGGAATGGTTACAGTTTTTCCTTGAAGAAGCTCGTGAAGCTGCTCGTTGAAAAGATCCGTATCAAGGGCACCCAAGGATTCAAAATCATAACTTCCATCAGGAAGACGCGGCGTATCCTTGCGTTCCTTGAAATAGTTATCCATGGAAATCGGGATGGGTCGCATGCCATTGACGCGCAGCTGAACGGCCAGACGCTGGGAAAAAGTTGTTTTTCCCGATGAGGATGGACCAGCAATGAGGACTAACCGAACCCCCCGCTCCTCACTGGCAATGGCATCCGCAATCTGGGCAATCTTTTTTTCATGCTGTGCTTCACAGGCCAGGATGATTTCCCGGCTGTTGCCCCGTTTGATGAACTGGTTCAGGGCAGCAACCGTCGGACAATGCAGACGCTGCCCCATCTTTTCAGAATCGGCATAGACCGCAGCCAATTTATCCCGGCGAGCAAATGGTTCAAGGCGGTCATAGTGTCCCCTTTTTCCATAACGCAGGAGGATTCCCGACCCCATTCGGATCAGTTCAAATTCCTTAAGATAGCCCAAATGAGGCAAAAGGGGGTTCACGAAATAGGCACTCACTCCGTCCAGTTCATAAACTGGAATCTCCACATCATCCGGCAAGGCAGACAGAAGCGGCGCCTGATCACAATAAAAACGAGGTTTTACATAGGACCAGGCTTCCTGCTTTTTCTTAAAGGAAAGCGTGATGGGGGTCTTTTCCTGGATCATAGCTTTCATCTCGGCAGCCACATCGGCCAGGTCGTAATCGCTGAGGACAATCTTATTCTTGATGTCGCAATAAAGTGCATTGCCAAACGTATTCTGCACTTCCAGCATAACCTGCGGACGAGCTCGGTTCATGGCAGCAATAAGGACAAACAAAAAAGTGCTGATGTACGTATTATAACTCTCCACACTGTTCATATCAAGGAAACAAATTCGATCCCCTTCCTGAGGAATCATTTGCAAGGGAACTTCCCGTCCGTTCAGGACTCCCAAGGCAATAGGAGTATCATACGCTGCCTGATAGTCAGGAGCAATGTCCACTAATGGTGTACCTTCTTGATAATTTCTTTGTTTTCCATCGGGTCCAACGAGTTGCATCGAATCAGCTCCTTCTAAAGTTATCGCGTTAAGGAAAAAGGGGTGCTGCCTCACGCAACACCCCTTTGACGAACTTATTCACCAACGGCATCCATGGCTTTCTTGATTTTCTTGGCCATACCGTAGATTTTACTGAGCGGTGTACAGCAAAGTCCAACACGGACACCAGCTGCAAGCGGCACACAGAAGATATTGTCTTCATGGAGCTTATTGCAGACTGCCTCCGAATCCTTTGCCGGGATGGACAGGAAGAAGCCGGAAATATAAGGCATCATCTTGAGGCCGCATTCCTGGGCTTCCCTCGTGAAGACATCGCCCCGTTCCTGAATCATCTTATAGTAATGGTTCCGTTCTTTCTGGATATCATCCAGAAGCTTTTTGTCCTTGTAGATGGTGGCAAGCGTATCCATGGCACCGCGGTTGCAGTTGGACCAGGTGCTGCGGCTCGTAAACTTATTGACGTCCACGAATTCCTGGATCTGATCCTTGCTGGAAGAAACACCGATGAGGGCGCCGCTGCGCTGTCCATACATGGAAAAGCTCTTGGAAAGGCTGTAGCAGATCAAGACAAAAATATTTTCTGGCAAATGGCTGAGCTTCTTGAAGATCTTGCGGACCTCTTCCCTTTCACCGGCATAGTCAATATAGGCTACATCAAGGGCAAGGACAGCCTTTTTATTTGTTCCCTTGATGGAATCTTCCAACATGTGAAGCACATTTTCAATATCTTCCGGCGTCAGGCTGAATCCTGTCGGATTATGGGCCGGCGTGTTGATGATGACAAGGACACGGTCCTGTTTCTTGAGAAGCTCCTGTACTTTTTCCCGAAGTCCTTCCAAATTGAACCGGTGGTCTTCTGTCACCATGGGATAGGTGTCAAAATTGCGGTTCATATCGCGGCACATGGTCTTGTAAGGGCCCCAATACCAAGCGCTTGTAAGCACCGTATCACCAGGCATCGTGTAGTTCCAGATGCAGTGATGGACGGCACCGCTGCCGCCAGCGGTTGCAACTGCAGCCGTGTAGCAGCCATCCGGACGGGACTGGCCAAAACAGGCACCCTGGACAAGATCCAGGAATTCCGGGAGTCCTGTAATAGGTGCGTATCTAAACAGTTCCGCATCGGACAAACTATGATAGACTTTGGCAACCGTCGGCAGTACAACAAAATTGCCATCATTATCCAGCATCACGCCAATCGTGGAATTTGTGACCTTATCTGCGCCAATTTCCTTGATCCGATTCTGGGCCGCTTCGCTGGCACCAAAAATACGGTCCTTTGCTGATTTCCCTTGTGCATGCGGTGCTACACAGCTGATTGACATAGAATAAATCCTCCCCTCGATGTGGGCCTTTCCGTGCCCAATCCATCTTACATGGAACTCATTATATAACGAATATTTATAGGGCATAGCGCTCTATTGTTTATTATCTCATCATTTGGGATTTTGGTCAATCGTTAGGGAAATGATTCTATATCGTTACAATTTCCGTTGCAAAGTGAACAATTTTAGTTTGAAATATCAACTTATTCCCTTTTTCGCTCCGTTTCAAGAGGGTTTCCTCCGCGTGCATGCCTTGTCCTTTTTGCTCAAAGAGTTCAAAAAAAACCAAGATTTCAAAATAGCTTCCTTCTAAAGAAAGCTCGACAGTCTGTGCCATGACGCCATTTTTTTCCTTTACAGGACCCGAACGAAGAAAAAGCAGGCGACAGCCGCTTGCCTCCCCCCATTGAGTCAGTGCCTGAAGGATTTGGGAAGTAGAACGCTCAGGAGGGACCTCTTTTTCCAAGGCCGCAAGCTGACCATAAAGACGATTTTCCCTTTCCGCGTCATAATGACGATAAAAAAACAAGACCTCCTGATTCTCTTTACGAAGCTGCTGCAGAAATCCATAACGGGGATAAAAGAATGCGCCCTCCACAAAAAGAAACATAAGAAAGGTCACGCAAAAAAGCAGGAAGGCTCCCATAAGACCTTTGGGAAGGCTTTGCTTCACAAAAAAGCAGGACTCAGTCCGTTCCATCATGGGTCCTTCCTTTCTCCAAATGGATCAAGACAGTAAAATCAAGGGCCTTACCTGTCTTATCCTGGCTATCTTTGCCTTCCATATCTCCCAGCGTCACTTTTTTGACCGCAGGCAAACGGGAAAGATCCTTCGTCCAAATAAACAGAGGCTGCCGCTTTCTTGTCTTTCCCCTGATTTCAAGGATGGCACCTTTGGATGAGCGGCGGTCCTCCACGCTTTCAAGAACACATTCACTGGGAAGGCTTGTGCCCAGTTCCGTCAAAAGAGTGTGCCAAGACAGCGTCCGTTTTTCCGCCTCTGAAAGAAGTTCTGTCAAAGTATGGATGCTTTGTTCCGTCCTCCGATGCTGAAAAAGCCGGTCTTTCCAAAGGGAAATCGCCCGCTTTTGCTCGAGAAGCTGCTTTTTTTCATGGACAAGGTAAAGATGAGACGAAAAAAGAAAAACGGCCAAAACGCAAGTCATAGCAGCAAGGGCCCTTGTCAAAGGCTCTATAAAACGACGAGGAAGCCACTTTTCCTTATCACGTCCGGCTTGCAGATCAAGATAATAAGGGGGACTTCCTTTCTGTGCGGCTCCTAGAAGGGGTAGGATCTTCTGTCGGTCAAGCTTCCAGTGCGCCTGTTCAAAACGCTCTGCAGCCATGCCAAAACCGGAGCTTGGGAAATTGTGTACGGCAAGGGACGTCACTTCAGCAAGGGTGGAAAGGAAGGCGTCCTCAGCTTCCTTTTCTCCCCATACGAAAAGATCCGTAAAGGAAAGCTCCATGGCTTCATCCAAATAAGAGGTGAGATGCTTGACTTGGGATTTCCAGCGCTGAGCCTCTTCTTCCGGGGAAAGGCCAGCAGCCTTTTCCTTTTCATAATAGGGTCCATAGACTTTGGCAGATGGCAAGGTGTCCCAGGTTTCACTCGCTATGGGGAGTCCTTTTTCATAGGCAGTCAAGGTTCCACCCGTCCCTTCTCGGGAAAGAACAAGGGCCGTCCCGCGTTCCGTCTCAGGAAGGAGCCGCCCCAGGGACAGTGCCATTGGTTCAATTTTTACCAAGCAGCAGGAAAGCATGTCTGCAAGACATTCAAAAAACTCCAGTTCCACAAGAGGCGCCGCGGCGATGAGGGCGGAAAGAGGCGATCCTTTTTTCCCCATGACTTCAAGGACTGGTCCGAAGGTTCCTTCTTCATACGGGACATACTGGAGAGCCTCCCATAATACGGCATCCTTCCACTCCTTTTCCGGCAGTTCCGGGAGTTCCAACTGAGAGAGGAACCCATCCCCATGGGAAAGGACAATAGCAAGGGCCTTCAAAGGAATGCCTTTATGCTGACAGATTTCCCGAATAAGCGCCGCCATGGCACCCGGATCATCCCAGCGTTTCTTTCCAGATAATGGAGGGGGCAAAGCAGCCGCTGCATAACGCTGGATTTCATAGGTTTCGCTTCTTCCCTTTGCGAACGCCGCAAGACAAAGAGCTTCCTTTTGAAGGAAGAGAACCGTCATCTTTTGCGGATAGGGACGAAACAGATTAAGAAAGTAAAGCAAAATGGCATGCATGGGAACGTCTCCTTACAACAGGGCGTAGTGGAAAGGGATTAGAACAAAAAGAGCTGGAAATAAAGACGGGCCACATCAGGACGCACGAAAAGAAAAAAGGCAGCCGTGCACAAAAATGGGGCAAATGGCAGAGGATCTCGCCACTTACGGCGGCCCAAGGCCATCATCAGGGCGGAAAAAGCAATGCCTAAGAGAGAGGCAAGAAAAAGGGTCAGGAGACTGCGCTCCCCATCAAGAAAAAGGCCGAGGGAAAAAGCGAGGGTTACATCACCAAAACCCATGCGGCCGCGGGATAAGCCATAAATCATCCACAGCGGAAGTCCCAAAAACAAGCTGCCTCCCACCATACGAAAGAAGGATGCACCGAACAAAAGATGGAATAGAGCCCCGCCAATCAAAAAGAGGAGGGATGCATCATAGACAAATTTTTCCTTCCCATCCATGACCGAAATGAGAACAAGAAAAGAAAAGAGATAAAAAGTAAGAAAAAGCAAAGGAGATGGAGCAGTGCCCCTTCCAAGGAGGGCAAAAGAGCCCCCCATCCCGACTTCCCACCATAAGAGATCCTTTTTAAGCGGCGCTAGACAGTAGCGGCAGCGGCCGCCGAGGCGAAGATAGCTCCACAGCGGGATTAAATCAAAAAAGCCCAGCCGATGACCGCAGGCATCACAATGAGAAGCTGGAAAAAAGAGGCTTTCCCCACGCGGAAGCCGGTCCGCGCAAAGTGCGAGGAAGCTTCCCGTGCAAAGTCCTGCAAGAATATAAAAAAGGGTCAGAAGCATCATGCAATTCCTTCCTCAAGACTGAATGCTGGTCCGCAGCTGAATGGCTTCCCCCAAATGGGATTCATCTATTTTTTCGGCTTCATCCAAGTCAGCAATGGTTCGGGCGACCTTGATGATTCGGTCGTGGCTTCTTGCACTGAGCCCCAACGCCGTAAAATAGGATTCCAGCATCTTTTCAGCGCCCTCCGTAAGGGGACAAAAAGCCTTCACTTCCCTACGACCCATACTGGCATTGCAGAACTTATGGGTCCCTCGGAGCCGTTCCTGCTGCCGCGCCCGGGCGGCAACCACGCGCTTTCTGATAGCGGCTGAACTTTCCGTTGGGCGGGTCCCCTTCATTTCCTTGTACTGCAGACGGGGCACGTGGATCTGGATGTCAATGCGGTCCAAGAGAGGCCCGCTGATCTTTTTCTGGTAACGCTGGATATCCCCGGGCCGGCAAGTACACTGATGGATGCCGTCCTCTTCTCCCCAAAAGCCGCAGGGGCAGGGATTCTGGGCTGCTACCAAGATGAAATCAGCAGGGAAAGTCAGTGTTGCCTGAACGCGGCTGATGGTAACAATCCGGTCCTCCAGCGGCTGCCGGAGAACCTCCAGGGAACTGCGAGTAAATTCCGGCAGTTCATCAAGAAAGAGTACCCCATGATGACTTAAGGTCACTTCCCCCGGTTTGGGGATACTGCCGCCGCCTATAAGGGCACTGTTTGAAACCGTATGATGAGGACTGCGAAAGGGTCGTTCCATGACAATGCCATGGCGATGACTGAGGAGACCAGCAATACTATAGATTTTTGTAACCTCAAGGGCTTCTTCCTCAGTCATAGGCGGCAGAATGGTCGGAAGACGCCGTGCCAGCATAGTCTTACCTGCGCCAGGCGCGCCTACCATAAGGATATTATGTCCGCCGGCGGCTGCGATTTCGAGGGCCCTTTTGGCCACGACCTGTCCTTGGACATCGGAAAAATCGACAGTTGTCGGAATTTCCTCTTCAGAAAACCGCAGGCATTTTTTTAACGGCAAAAGTGCCGCTTCCCCTTTGAGATGACGGACAATCTCACTTAAATGATGGGCCGTAAAAACATTGATGCCATCTACGAGTTCCCCTTCCTCGGCATTGCCTGCGGGAATAAAGATGCTTCCCCGCCCTTCGTCCCGTGCTCGTAAAATCATGGGCAGAATACCGCTCACCGGCCGCAGGGACCCATCAAGGGCGAGTTCACCTACAAAGACAGGGGCATCATCCTTAGGCAGTTCCAATCTTGCCTGGGCAGCCAGGATACCTATGGCAATGGGCAGATCGAGACCGGATCCGTCTTTTTTTAGATCGGCAGGAGCAAGGTTGACCGTAATATGCTGATCGGGAAACTTGCAGCTTGAATTCTTGATGGCACTGCGGACACGCTCCCGGGATTCCTTGACAGCTGTATCAGCCAGTCCCACAATTTCAAAATTAAACTTTCCATTGGCCACATCAACCTCAACAACAATCATTTCGCCATTGATGCCGCAAGTCGTTTCTCCCCATGTCCGTGCGTACAATATCGTCACTCCTTCTTTGGGACAAGCTGCCTAAAAACAGTCAACAGGTCTCGCCTTTGTTCCCGGTTACAAATAGTTTTTTAAATGATTGAGCTGAAAATGGCCAAAGAGCATCATGATTTCAATGACGTCATAGCGGATCCGGTCGCCGGGGCGTTTATGGTCCTGCAGATACTCATAGGCGGTTTCCCTGATGCGAGCGGCTTTTTCCTCCGTAACGGCATCGCGGGGTCTGCCATAAAGGTCAGTTCGGCGGCTCTTGACTTCAACAAAGACAAGCAGATGCCCCTTGCGGGCCACAAGATCAAGTTCCCCATGACTGGAACTGTAGTTTTGGGCCTCAATGATATACCCTTGATGCCGGAGATAGGCCGCGGCTGCCCGCTCCCCCCAGCGGCCGAAACGAGTCCGTTCGTGCATCGCGCTATTTGAGCTTCAGGAGCTTGTCTTCGCTGATGGCAGGCGGTAAGGCGAGCCGGCTGGCAAGTCCCTTGATGGGTTCATAGGTCCTACGGTGCCACGGCGTTACACCCAAGGCCGCAAGGGCATCCAAATGGGCCTTTGACCCATAGCCTTTATTCGAAGAAAAGCCATATCCCGGATAGGTCTGATCGAGTTCCACCATGATACGGTCACGGGTCACCTTCGCAATGATGGAAGCGGCCGCAATCGCCGCACTGCGGGCATCACCATGAACAAGATCCTTCACGGGAATACCGACCAGGGAAAGTGGCATAGCATCGGTCAGTGCTGCATCCGGGGCTGCTGAAAGATGAGTCAGACACATCTGCATGGATTGTTTTGCCGCCTGATAGATATTAAGCGTGTCAATTTCCTGCGGCCCTAGGATGCGAACCGTCACGGCAAGTGCCTGCTGCAAGATTTCGTCATAAAGTGCCTCTCGGCGTTTCGGAGGGACTTTCTTGGAATCATTGAGTCCCGGCAGGTCAATTTCATGGGGCAGGATAACGGCAGCTGTTACCAAGGGGCCTGCTAACGGCCCTCGACCCGCCTCATCGGTTCCAGCGACATGGACAAATCCTTGTTCCCAAAAGATCCGTTCCGGTTCCATAAGGGCAGCAAGGCGCTCCTTTTCCGCCGCCATGCGGGCACACCGTTTATCATAGGACGCAAGGAGGCGCTGGACCCCTTTCCGTTCATCCCTGCGCCAGACAGCAAGATCCTCCTTAGCAGGCATATGAGAAAGGGCGGCTTTTATTTCTGCAATGGAATGCATCTCATCATCTTCCTTTTCTTTCTGGTTGAGTGGTCCAAGGACCTTATGGGCGTCATTATATCATGAATCCAGGGCTATGTGGGGTGCTTTGGCTGAATGGGTCTCCAAGCGTGCTAAAAGTCCTTTTTCAAGGGATGAACGGCCCTAATGAATTGTTTTATCAAAAAGCAAAAAGACTGCTGCACAAAAAGTACAGCAGTCTGCGTTTAGGGTTCTTCCAGTGTCATGGGACCCAATTTCCCAAATTTAAAATCGCGGAGAAAAAGATCGACAACCTTGGAACGGTTTACTTCCCCACCGCTCTTTAAGGCACCCCGTGCCCGGCCGATTTTATCAAGGAGGGATTCGGCCGTATCCATCTCTTCCACGGCAATGCCATAAGAGGCACCCAGTTCCTGAGGATACCGCTTTTTAAGGCGCAAGAGCAGAATGGAGGCAGCCATTTCCCGATCAAAGACGTCTTCCTTGATGGCGCCTGTCACAGCAAGGTGAAAACCGGTTTCCACCTTTTCAAACTTTGGCCAAAGCACGCCAGGCGTATCAAGAAGTTCTAGATTCTTTCCAATTTCCACCCATTGTGTATTGCGGGTCACGCCGGGACGATTCTGGGCCGCCGCCTTGTTTTTTCCCAAGATGCGATTGATAAGTGTCGATTTTCCTACATTAGGGATCCCCACAATCATGATTCGGATGGGATGGTTCCGCACGCCTTTTTTCAGCCACTTATCAATTACCGGCTGTCCGGCTTCCCGCATTGCCGTCAGAAGGGCTTTGACCCCGCGTCCTTTTTGGCAGTCAACTTCCAAAGCCTTAAGGCCCGCTTCCTTGAAATAGGTAAGCCAGGCCTTGGTGGCAAGGGGGTCAGCCATATCCGTTTTGTTTAGGGCTACAATCTTTACCTTACTGCCAATGAGTCCTTTAAGGAGCGGGTTGGCACTTGCCCGAGGAATGCGAGCATCAAGGAGCTCAACGACGACATCAACCATCCTAAGCTCGCTTTCCATCTGCCGTTTGGCCTTTGTCATATGACCGGGGAACCACTGGATCGTAAAGGCATAGCCTTCCAAAAGTTCTGGCATGAATTCCCCTCCTTACGGCAGGGCCTTGAATTCCGAGAAAGGCCAAAAGACAACACTGGCCTTTCCTTTCACAAGGGACAGATCAACAAAACCCACATCAGCATAACGACTGTCTTCGGAATTGTTGCGGTTATCGCCCATAACAAAAATAAATCCCTTAGGGACCGTCACCTTTCCGTAATTGGTATGAAAGGGCTCCTTGATATAGCTTTCATCAATGGCTTCCCCATTGACGAAGGTCTTGCCATCTCGGATTTCAATGGTATCCCCGCCAACAGCAATGACACGCTTGATGAAATCACGCCGCGTATCACTGGGGTACTTGAAGACAATGATTTCCCCCCGCTGCGGCTCACGCAGGTAGTAAACCAGCTTATTGACAATCAGACGTTCTTCATTCTGCAGGGTAGGCCGCATGGACGGACCGGAAACCATATAGGGCTCGACCAGAAAAGTTCGGATTCCCAGAGCCAGGACCACAGCGATGATAATGGAAAACAGCCAGTCACTGGCAGTATCCTGCCAGGATTTCTTTTCTTTTTCTTCACTCATGGATTTCACCTGTTTCTAACATGATACAGCAACATGTCTCTCGTATACAAAAAAAGAGGACTGCAGGACAGCCCCCTTTTCGTTTTCCAATTAGCGGCGCTCCTTGATGCGGGCAGCTTTACCCGTAAGTTTGCGCAAGTAGTACAGTTTGGCTCTCCGAACAATACCACGATGGGAAACAGTAATCTTTTCCAGACGCGGAGAATGCACGGGGAACGTTCTTTCTACACCAACACCGGATGCGATACGGCGGACGGTGAACATTTCACGGACACCAGTACCGTTGCGGGAGATACAGACACCTTCAAATAACTGAACACGTTCACGGTTTCCTTCAACAACCTTGACGTATACTTTCAGGGTATCGCCGGGACGGAAGTCAGGAATGTCGGAACGCAGCTGTTCCTTTTCAATTGCTTCGATAACGTTCATTTACTAGTTCCTCCTCAGAATCCAAGACGTTCATGTCTAGCCACGTGCTAACAGCGGACCGCCCGTTAATGCATACGCTGTATTATACCATAAGGGAAAACCCCATGCAAGAAGTTTTCCTCCCTGGTAAGGGCTGCAGCTGCCCTATTTTTTGTGCCGTTCTCCAAGCATCTCAAGAAAGAGCCGGCCGTCTCCTTTTTGCCACGTCATTGTCGAAAAAAGATCCGGACGGTGCTGGAGCGTGGCTTCAAATTCTTTCTTACGGCGCCAGGCACCAATCTTTTCGTGATCTCCAGATAGGAGAATATCCGGCACTTTTTTCCCCTCATAAGAAATGGGCCGCGTGTACTGAGGATGCTCCAAAAGGGAACCGGAAAAAGAGTCCTCTTCGGCGCTCACCAGTTTTCCCAGAACGCCTGGCACGAAACGAGCGACCGCGTCCATAACGGAAAGCGCGGGTAATTCACCGCCTGTCATGACAAAATCCCCTACGGATAGGCGCAGATCAGCTTCCTCTAGGATCCGCTCATCGAACCCTTCATAATGGCCGCAAAGAAAAATAAGATCCCGGCCAGCTCGGGAAAGAGCGGTGACGCGTGCTTGGCAAAGAGTTTCACCTACAGGCGTCAGCGCAGCCACAAGTGCATCCGGGGCGAGGCACCTGGCTTTTTCAAGAGCCGCCAGATATGTGTCCACACGCAGGACCATGCCGGCACCGCCGCCGCAGGTTGTATCGTCAACGCTGCGGTGGCGGTCCGTCGCATAATCACGGGGATTGACGCAAAGAACCTCAATGAGGCCTTCTTTTTGGGCCCGTCCCAAGATACTCACGGAAGCGGCGCCTGCAATGAGTTCAGGGAACAAGGTAATAAAAACAAATTTCATCAAATCCACTCCGGCAGTTTAGCAACAACCTTATGCTCTGCCCAATCGATGGTAAGGATGTTCTCCTTGATGGCGGCAAGGAGAATCTCCTCGCCTGTCGGGGAAGCAATCACAAAAACATCGGTACTGCCCGGGGAAATGACATCCTTTACGGTGCCAAAGGCTTCCCCGTCAGGACTTTCGACAGCAAATCCCAAGATATCCCGCACATAGAACTGTCCTTTCGGCAAGGGAGGAAGTTCCTTGGGGGAAATGACAAGCTGACGGCCCCGCAGGGCTTCGGCTTCGTCCATATTGGTGATTTCCTTCACCATCATGAGATAGACATTTTTATGCTGCCGAACGGAAACAACCGTGAGATCCCGTCCATCATCAAGATGGACAATCTTCATCTTGGCATAGCGCTGCGGCTGGTCGGTCAGGGGCATGATACGAAATTCGCCCCGCACACCATGCGGGGCGACGATTTTGCCAATCACAATTTGCTGTTCCATGGTCATCACGCCCGAAATGCAATGACCTTGCCGTCTTCAACGACAATTTCAGCGCCCATGAGAGCTTCCAGATCGGACCCTATGGTAATTTCCACGGAACGCTCCAATGTGCCGTGACCGATTTCGCTACCGATTTCGAGGTTTTCTGCTCGTTCCAGTTTATCTTTAAGCTCCTGGAGAGCATGGCCACGTTGGTTCTTTTCGTATTCAATCTGGTCCCGCATGCTGGCAACCAGCTGGGGAGCGGCGCCGGCATTGTTATCCAAGGCCTTTTTGGCACTGAATTGGAACCGTTCAAAATCAAGTTCAGCAGCCTGGACCTGGCGTTTCATATCGGCAATCAGTTGTGCCTTCAGATCTTCCGTCACCTTCGCCTTAATGGTTACAGGGACTTTTACGATCATTTTATCCATGGTTTGCCCACCTTTAATCAATATCGACGATCACTTTGACATTTTCACGGGTGGCCGCGGCCTTCATGACCATACGGATGGCTTTTGCAATCCGGCCTTGCTTGCCGATGACCTTACCCATATCATCGGGTGCCACGTGGAGTTTAAGAACGACAGTGGAACCACGCCTTTCTTCCTCCACCTGCACCTCGGAGGGATGATTGACGATAGCCTTAGCAATGACTTCAACTATCTCTTTCATAGGTCTCCTCCTTATTTCGCAGCCTTCTTGTCAGCCAGTTTGGTCATGAGGCCTTCCTTGCTGAACATGGAGCGAACCGTATCCGTCGGCTGTGCGCCTTTCATCATCCAGCTCAGAGCCTTTTCCTCATCAATCTTTACAACAGCAGGATCGACGTTGGAATCGTAGGTCCCAACCGTTTCAATGATGCGGCCATCACGCGGAGCGCGTTCATCGGCAACAACGATACGATAGAAGGGTCTTTTCTTAGCACCCATACGTTTCAGACGAATTTTTACTGCCACAATTTTCACCTCCTTAAAGGAATTTGATTTATTGCATGAAAGGCAGTTTGAATCTGCCTTTCCGTGCATACTTGTTCATCCCCTGCATGGTCTTCATGAGCTTCTTGCTCTCTTCAAACTGCTTGAGCAAGCGATTGACATCCTGGACACGCTGGCCACAGCCCGCGGCAATGCGCTTACGACGGGACCCGTTGATAATGCGGGGATTCTGCCGCTCCTTCGGAGTCATGGACGTGATGATGGCCTCCAACCTGCGGACTTCCTTGCCATCAAGATCCACGCCTTCAAACTGCTTGCTGAATTTTCCCATGCCGGGAATCATGCTCAGGATGGATTCCAAGGAACCCAGCCTCTTGACCTGTTTCATTTGGTCAAGGAACATATCGAGGGTGAACTCGTTATGTTTCATTGACTCAGCCAGTCTCTTGGCCGAATCAACATCAATGGCCTCTTGGGCCTTTTCTATGAGGGATAGGACATCCCCCATTCCAAGGATGCGGGAAGCCATGCGGTCCGGATAAAATGGCTGGAGTGCATCCAGCTTTTCACCCATACCTACAAACTTCACCGGGCAATCGGCTACGGATTTGACGCTGAGAACAGCACCACCGCGAGCGTCGCCATCAAGTTTCGTCACAATAAGGCCCGTAATCCCAAGGGCTTTATTGAAGGCCTCTGCAACCGTCACGGCATCCTGTCCCGTCATTGCGTCGACGACAAGAAGGATTTCATCTGGATGAACCGCGGTTTTGATGTTTTTCAGCTCATCCATGAGCTTTTCATCAATATGCAATCGCCCGGCTGTATCGATGAGGACCGTATCGCACAAAAGGGCATTGGCCCTTTTGATGGCCTCTTGGGCAATCGTCACAGGGGAGACCTCACTGCCCATGGAAAAGACTGGCATGTCCAGTTCCTTTCCAATGACTTCGAGCTGGGTAATGGCAGCGGGACGATAAACGTCACCAGCAACCATGAGCGGCTTCTTTCCATTTTTGCGGAGGTAATTGGCCAGCTTTCCGATGGAAGTAGTCTTACCTGCACCCTGAAGCCCGGCAAGCATGATCACCGTAGGTGGATTCGAGGAAAATTGGAGCTTGCTCTGTTCCCCGCCTAAAAGGGCTATCAGTTCCTCGTGGACGACTTTGACGATATATTGACCAGCGGTCAGGTTAGGATCAATTTTTTGACCTTGCACCCGTTCCTTGATCTTTGTGGTAAATTCCTTGACAACCTTGAAATTGACATCTGCTTCCAAAAGGGCCAACCGCACGTCCCTCAAGGTTTCCTTAAGGTCCTGCTCCGTAACGGTCTTTTGGCCGCGAATCTTTTGGATGGCTGCCGTCAATTTATCGGTCAGCATTTCAAAAGCCATGGTGTACCTGCTTTCTGTCTGGCCGTGGGACCTCTAGGTCCTTTACCGACTTATGTAGTATAGCGGATAAACAGCAAGGTGTCAAGTATTTTCCCTTGACACCTGATTTTCATGCATCACCCATGACCTTATGGATGATGTCTTCAATTTTTTGAAGCCGTTCATCCCCTAGTCCTTCTTCCTTGAGCGCACCCAGGAGATGGAGGGCCCCCCGCAGTTCAAACTGCATGGATTCTTCCTTTTGGAGGACGCGGAGCTTCTTTTCATACTTTTCAAGGGACTCCTCTACTCGCTTTAAGAGATCATAGACAGCCTGCCGGCTTGTTCCGCCGGCATCAGCAATCTCGCCAAGGGACAGGTCATCATAAAAATACTGTTCCATGATTTTTTGCTGCCGCACCGTAAGAAGACTCCCATATACATCATAAAGTCTGCCAATGCGGATCCTTTTGGCAAACAGCGTCTCATCCTGCATGAAGCTTTTTCCCTCCTAGGAAAAAGGAATGTGGGAGGAGAACTTCCTCCACGGATCCTTTATCATGATACTGATGGGTCATGTCCTGACCCATCGAAGAGATTCTTTTCAAGGGACGGAGCAGACGCCACACGAGGCTTTTTGACAGCCTTTGTCCTACGTTTTCTCCTGCTTCTGCCAAAAAGCCCCAAGGCCTGTTCCCGTTCCTTTTCCCGCCGTTTCTTTTCTTCCTTGTTGCGATCCCAATAGACATAATGACGGGTATAACGCTTTAAGAGCGCACTGTCCGGATTGCTTTCCTTTTGGAGATTGCCTAGGCCATAAGCTTCGGCAATCATCTTGCCCAAGGTTGCATTGACGCTGTGGGCCGAATAGGTTTTCACCGCTTCCTTGTATTCCTTCAAAAGGGCCGGGTCGCGCTCGATGAACAGGAAGATTTCATCAGTCAGGCGTTTTGTAAAAGCGGTAATGGCCTTCCGCCCCAAACGTTCAATCTGTCTTTTTTCCCGCATAGGCTACTCCCCTTTGCGCAGAGCCTCATAGGCCATCTTCATGGCCTTTACCGTTGCTGTGATGTCTTCAGCGCCGAGAATGGAACTGATCATGGCGCAGCCTGCGGCCCCGCACTTCATGACTTCCGGGAATTCCTTTTTACCGATACCGCCGATTCCAACAATGGGAAGGGAAATGGCCGCAATGATTTCCCGGAAGGGACCGAGGCCTAGACAGGACGCATCCTTTTTAGTCTCTGTTGGGTAAAGGGCGCCCACGCCGAGGTAATCGGCACCGCCACGAAGGGCCGCCTGCGCCTCTTCAAGGTTATGGGCAGAAATACCGATGATGGCATCATTTCCTAATTCCTGCCGTCCCCGGGCAAGGGATTCATCGCTTTGTCCCAAATGGACCCCATCAGCGCCGATGGCCTTGGCGCAGGCAATATCGTCATCGACAAGAAGCGGTACGTCGTAGTGGTCGCACAGGATCTTGACCTTGCGGCCAATGGCAATACGTTCTTCCGTCGTCACGTCCTTTTCCCTCAGCTGGACCAAAGTAATGCCCGCTTGGAGGGCTTCTTCGACAGCTTCATAAAAATCGCGGCCCTTTTTGTCCGTCACCTTTCGGTCCGTGACCAAATAGAGGCTGTAATCAATGGTTCGTTTCATTTTGCTGGCCCTCCTTTAAAAAGGTTATAAAGCCTATGCCCCTCGTGTTGGCTGATGGCATCCATCAAATGGGCCCGGAAGGTCCCAGGGCCGGGAACGTCCTTTTCCGCAAGTTCAGCTCCCGTATTCATGACCGTAAGGCCCCATAGGGCAGCATAAAGGGGGGATTCAGGATAGACTCCCAGGGCTGCCGCCATAAGCGTTCCCGTCATGCAGCCAGCCCCCGTAATCCGGCCCAGATAAGCCGTTCCATTATGAGCCAGATAAGTTACGGTTCCGTCGCTTACAGCATCAGTGGCACCCGTTACAGCAGCCGTGCAGTGAAACTTGCAGGCCAAAGCTTTGGCAATCCGTTCCGGATGGTCATCAGAAAGGGAATCCACGCCCTTTCCCCCTTCGCCCTGCCAAGAAAGGAGGGCCTTTCCTTCGGCACTGTTGCCCTTGATGACCGTGATGGCCCCAGTCTGAAGCAGGGTACGGGCCGCATCAAAGCGGAAGGACGACGACATGACCCCAACAGGGTCAAGCAGGATAGGCCGTCCACAGGCAGCGGTTCCGACAAGGGCTTTTTTCATGGCGCCATAGGTTCGTTCATTCATAGTTCCCAAATTGAGGACCAAAGCGTCAGAAAGCTGTGAGATGGCGGGCATTTCCCCTTCCTCGTCAGCCATCATGGGAGATGCCCCAATGGCAAGGGCCGCATCCGCACAGAATCCGGCCGTCACATAATTTGTTATGTGATGAACCAACGGATGATGGGACCGCATGGCCTCACTGATGGAGCAAAAGGCCTTTTCAAGGGGCATCATTTCCCAATCCCTGCCTTTTCATAAAGAGAGACAAAGTGATGGATAGGGCCGTGCCCATGACCGACAGGAAGGCCATGCTCAATGCCGAGTGCCACATAGTCCTTGGCAAGTTGAGCCGCTTCTGGAAGGGTGTGGCCCAAAGCCAATTCTGAAGCAAGGGCGGACGATAAACTGCAGCCCGTTCCATGCGTATTGGAGTTATCGATATGACGGCCCAAAAGCCAAGTCCCGCGCCCATCTTTTTCCAAAAGATAGTCATCAGCAGTCTGGGCAAGATGACCGCCCTTAAGGAGCACAGCCGCACCGCAGGCATCTAGGATTGCATGGGCTGCCTTTTCCATATCGTCTTTTGAGCGGATTGTCATGCCTGATAGGACTTCTCCTTCCATCATATTCGGCGTGATGACTGAAGCAAGGGGCAGGAGCTTTTCCAAGAGGGTCCGCCGGGCCGTCTCCTCAAGAAGATAGGCTCCGCTTGTCGCCACCATGACCGGATCGACAACAAGATAGGAAGGTACATAGGCTTTCATCTTTTTCGCAATGGTCTCGATGATGGGCGTAATGGAAACCATGCCCACCTTGACGGCATCGACATGAATATCGGAAAAAACTGCATCAATCTGGGCGGCGACAACTTCAGCGTCAATATTTTGGATTCTCGTAACGCCGGTCGTATTTTGGGCGATTACTGCAGTAATAACACTCATTCCAAAGGTGCCATGGGCAGCAAACGTCTTTAGATCAGCCTGGATTCCCGCGCCGCCGGAGGAATCAGAACCTGCAATGGTGAGCAGATGTTTCATGATGGATCTTCCTTTCCTGTACAAAGAGCGTCCTGCCAATTTGACAGGACGCCAAGAACCGTAGGAGCCGGGCTCCCTACTTTACTTTGCGGACCATATCAACGATATGATCAACGGTGAATCCATATTCTTTATAGACCGTCTTACCCGGACCAGAAGCGCCAAATGTATCGATACCGATGACGTGGTCCTCGCTGCCCGTATAGCGGGCCCAGCCCGTACGGACACCTGCTTCGACGGCAATCGCCGGTACATCCTTGGGAAGGACGCGGCGTCTGTAGGCTGCACTCTGGCTGTCAAAAAGATCCCAGCTGGGCATGGAAACAACTTGAACGCCGATATGACGTTTCGTCAATTTTTTCTGGGCTTCAAGGGCTAAATGAACTTCACTGCCTGTAGCAATGATAACGGCCTTGAGGTCTTCTTCTTTCGGGCAAGGGCTCAGGATGTAAGCGCCTTTGGGTGCACCCTTAGCAATCACTTTGGCATAATCATGAAGAACGGGCATACCCTGACGGGTAAGAAGCAGACAGGTCGGACGGTCTTTTGTTTCACAGGCCGTCTTCCAAGCAGCCGCTGTTTCAAGGGCATCAGCAGGCCGAATGACGGAAACGTTAGGAATCAGCCGCAGGCTCATGGCCTGTTCAACAGGCTGATGGGTCGGACCATCTTCACCGACAAAGATGCTGTCGTGGGTAAAGACAAAATGGCTGCCAATGCCCATCAGTGCGGCCATACGGATAGCAGGACGCATGAAATCAGCAAAGACAAGGAAGGTCGCGCCAAAAGGCAGGAGCCCGCCGTGGAGGCTCAGCCCATTGACGATACAGCCCATGGCATGTTCGCGGATTCCAAAGTGGATATTGCGGCCTTCCGGTGTTCTCGCGGAGAAGAACCCCTTGCCCTTCATTTCAGTCTTGTTGGATGGCCCAAGGTCAGCACTGCCGCCGACAAGGCTTGGCAGTGCATCGGCAAGGCTTTGCAGGACTGTACCGGAAGCAGCACGTGTAGCCGCGCTTTCCGTACCATCAAAGATAGCCATGAGTTTCTTGAGATCAAGATCGACCTTCCCATTCATGCGGTCCACCAGTTCTGCTGCAAGATCAGGATATTTTTTGGCGTATTCATCAAGAAGGGCTTCCCATTCAGCCTCTTTTCGTTCTGCCGCGGGAATCTTTTCTTCGAAATGAGCCCGCACTTCATCAGGCACATAGAAGGACTTTTCCGGATCCCAACCGGCGGCTTTTTTAGTGGCAGCCACATTCTCAGCGCCCAGCGGTTCGCCGTGCGCACTGGCCATATCCTGGCGCGGACTGCCAAAACCAATATGGGTGGGAACAATAATGAGGGAAGGACGGTTCTTTTCTCTTTTGGCTTCCTTGATGGCTTTGGCCAGTTCTTCCACATCCTCAGAGGTAGAAACACGCAATACCTGCCATCCATAGGCAACAAAACGAGCCCCCACGTCTTCCTTGAAGGCAATGTCCGTATGGCCTTCGATAGTGATCTTGTTATCGTCATAAAGGAAAATTAATTTGCCTAGTCCCAGCGTCCCTGCAAGGGAAGCGGCTTCAGAAGCAACACCCTCCATCTGGTCGCCGTCGCTTGTGATGCCATAGGTATAATGGTCTACCACGGGGAACCCCTTTTTGTTGTAGCGGGCAGCAAGCATCTTTTCTGCCATGGCAAGACCTACGGCCATGGCAAATCCATGACCTAACGGACCAGTTGAAACATCAACACCGGGCGTGACCCCATATTCCGGATGGCCCGGGGTCAGGGACCCCCACTGACGGAATTGTTTCAAATCATCAAGGGAGACCTTGTATCCAGCCAAATGAAGCATGGCATATTGCAGGGCAGAACCATGGCCTGGCGAAAGAACAAAACGATCGCGGTCGAACCAAGACGGATCCTTGGGGTTCACCTTCATGAAACGATCCCAGATCGTATACATAAGCGGAGCCGTTCCAAGGGGAAGGCCGGGATGGCCGGAATTGGCAGCCTGGACTTCATCAATGGACAAGAAACGTAAGGTATTGATGCTTTCTTGATCAATTTTTTTCATGAAAACAATATTCCTCCTACCATAACTCGGATATTGGGTCTTTCCTTACGATTATAGGATATTTGGCTTGGTTTCGCAACAAAGCTTCCAAAAAAGGGGCCGCTGCCTGCGGCAGCGGCCATGACGTGCTTATTTTCCTTCTTTTTCCTTGGCCTCCTCAATGATCTTTTCAGCCATTTTTGGCGGAACGTCCTCATAATGATCGAACTTCATCTCAAAGGTTCCGGTTCCTTGGGTCAAGGCACGGAGGTCAACTGCATAATCAAGGATCTCCGCATATGGCACTTGGGCCTTGATACAGCTTCTTCCATCTTCAGCGGTCTGCATACCCATGATGCGGCCCCGCTTGCTGTTAAGGTCGGAAATAACGTCGCCAGTAACCCGTTCATCACAGTAAACATCAAGGTTATAATACGGTTCCATAAGAACGGGTTTTGCTTCCGCGCAGCCTTTCTGGAAGGCTTGGTTAGCCGCCACCTTAAAAGCCATTTCCGAAGAGTCGACCGTATGATAGGAGCCATCAAGAAGGGTGATCCTGATATCAACTACAGGATAGCCCGCAAGGACTCCATGTTCAACGGCTTCGCGCATACCCTTTTCTACGGCTGGGATATACTGGCGAGGAACGGCACCGCCGAAGATTTTATCGACGAATTCAAAGCCTCCACCAGGCGGCAGCGGTTCAAGCCGAACCACAACATGACCATACTGACCATGACCGCCCGTTTGTTTCTTGTATTTGCCCTCAACCTCTGCCGTGCCGCGGATGGTTTCCTTATATTCCACAATCGGTGCACGAAGTTCTGCTTCCACACCAAACTTGCGTGTCATCCGCTCCATGATGATTTCAAGATGCTGATCCCCCATGCCACTGATCAGCGTTTCCTTTGTTACGTTATTGCGAGTTACAATGAAGGTCGGATCCTCATCCATGAGTTTTGTGAGAGCGCCGGCAATCTTTTCTTCATCACCCTTCTTCTTCGGATAAATGGCCCGGCTGTACATAGGCAGCGGGAATTCAATGGGCTTAAAGAGGACGGGGTTGTTCTTGTCACTTAAGGTATCGCCCGTTGCCGTGAACTGGAGACGGGAAATGACCCCAATATCACCGGCTACAATCTGTTTCATAGGAATCTGCGTCTTCCCGCGCAAGGTAAAGACAGGCCCGACTTTTTCCATTTCCTCACGGCTGGCATTATAGACCGCACTATCCGCCGAAATGGCACCGGAAAAGACCCTGACAAAACTCAGACGGCCCACAAAGGGATCTGCCGTTGTCTTAAAGACGAGAGCAGCCATAGGTGCGTTCGAGTCGCGGACTTCCGTTTTGCCGGTGGTCGGATTTTCCACTTCAAAATCATTGAGAACGGAGGGGAAAGTATAGTTTACGATGGCATTCAGGCAGCGGCCAAGGCCAATGTTCTTATACGCACTGCCGCAGAGCACAGGGAAGATGATGCCTTGCCGGATACCTTTAACAAGGCAGTTCATGATGACATTGTCTGGAATTTCCTCACCTTCAAGGTATTTTTCCATAACCTCATCATCGGCTTCGACAGCCGCTTCCACCATCTTGCTGTGAGCATCGGCGACCCAGTCCTTCAGTTCATCCGGGACTTCGATTTCATCGGCTCCATTGCCGTTGCCGCGGTAGGCCTTCTGATTGAAGACGTCGATGACACCACAGAAATTCTCTTCCTTGCCCAAAGGCAGATGGAGCGGCAGAACCCGTTTACCAATCTTGGTCCGGAGGTTATCCATGATTTGATCAAAGTCAGCATTTTCACGGTCCATCTTATTAACGAAAATCAATCGAGGCAATCCGGCTTCTTCTGCGAGATTCCAGCATTGTTCCGTTCCAATCTGGACCCCGCTCGTTGCACTGACCACTATGAGCACACTGTCAACGGCGCGGAAAGCGCCCTTTACTTCAGCTACGAAATCAGCAAATCCCGGGGTATCAAGGAAGTTGATCTTGACATCGTTCCATTCAACAGGCGCAAGGGTCGCACTGACAGAAACACCGCGCTTGATTTCCTCTGGCTCAAAGTCCGTTGTTGTCTGTCCATCCTCCACTTTGCACATCCGGCTGATGGCGCCGCTGCGATAAAGCAGGGCTTCCGTAAGGGAAGTCGTCCCTGCACCGCCGTGCCCTACAATAGCAACGTTCCTGATTTTATCACCTGTGTACTCTTTCACGTTATTGCCCCCTTTATATCGAATCTATTCGTAACAATCTCATGGTATCCTTTTTCGCTGATTTCTTGGAATTTTCCTTCTTTTCTTGCATGACTTTCCTTAACGGTAAAAAACGCCTCTTAATCTGTATAGTAAGTTACAGATCAAGAGGCGTTTCACTGCCGTGAATATTAGGTTTAGAAAGGATCTGAAACGAAGCGATAACATCCTAGGACGATTTCTTCTCCTTCCGTTTCCGGTGGTACAGAAGTCCCCCATAGACGATGATAACAAGGGTAGTCAAGACGGCAAGGCGGTCCATATGGGCCCGGAAATTGACAACATCATGCCCTACGACGACTTCAAGTGCGGTTGAAGGGAATTTGCCAATCAGATTGGCAATAATATAATCCCGTGCGCTCATCCGGCTTACGGCGCCCAACGCGGTCAGGATTCCTGACGGAAAATAAGGCAGCGTCCGGGCAAGGGCCATAGCTGTAAGCCCGCCCTTGCTGCTCATTTCATCAAGGCGCTTCAGGTTATTGCTCTTTGTAATGAGCTTTTCCGCTTCATCACGCAAAAAATAGCGAAGCACAAAAAAATTAAGCACCACACCGACGGTTTCGGCCAGCCAGGATACAGTAATCCCAAGAGGCAGACCAAAGATAACACCATTTGCCGTTGATAAAAAAATGGAGGGCAAAAATCCGAGGGCATTGATGAGGACATCGAGAAAAAAGCTGACCACGATGGCCCAAGGGCCAAAGCTCCTCAGATAATCCGTTGTCTCCTTAAGATTGCCGCCGCGGGCCAAATGACACAGATTTTCCGTAACGCCTGGCGCAAAAACATGGATAGCCAACAGGCATCCTATAAGAAGCAGAAAAGTAATACATTTAAAGCTTCCGCTTTTCCAATTAATTTTTTTATTCATTTCATCCATCCTTCAGTCAGGAATTAAAAATCTGTTCAAACCGTCCATCAAACTGGGTGGTAGCGACGCCTTCCTCAATGAAACGGGCCCCTTGGGGATCGGCCATAATCCGTTTGGCATATTCCCGTGCTTCCACAAGGGTATCCGTATCACGAAGGATATCCGCAATATAGAGGTCGGGCAGCCCATGCTGCCGAACGCCAAAAAGCTGGCCGGCGCCTCTAAGTTCCATATCTTTCTCGGCAAGCAGGAAGCCATCACTGCAGCTGCGCATGATCTGGAGCCGTTCCAATGTCTGGGGCTGATTCGAACCGGTAAGCAGCACACAATACGATTGACTCGATCCACGACCGACACGGCCTCGGAGCTGGTGCATCTGGGCCAGTCCAAAACGATCCGCCCCTTCAATGATCATCAGCGTCGCATTGGGTACATTGACGCCAACTTCAATCACCGTTGTAGCAATGAGGACCTTGGTCTTTCCACTCACAAAATCAGCCATGACCGCATCCTTTTCCTCTGCTTTGAGGCGTCCGTGAAGGAGGCCGCAGGGAATACCCTTCAAAAAAGTCTGGGTCAGTTCCTCATATAGGTCTGTCGCGGATTTTGCATCGACCGTGTCCGAACCCTCAATCAGAGGGGCCACAATGTAAGCCTGATGCCCTTCTTTCACTTGATGGATAAGGCCAGCATAGACATCGGCCCGTTTTTCATCGGTGTAGCACAAGGTCTTGATTGGTTTGCGTCCTGGTGGGAGCCCCTTCATAAGAGACACATCAAGATCCCCATAAACGGTTAAGGCAAGGGTTCGCGGAATGGGCGTCGCTGTCATGACAAGGACATGGGGTGTATAGCTTGATTTTCCCGACAAGCGGGATCGCTGCTCCACGCCAAAGCGATGCTGTTCATCCGTTATGGCAAGTGCCAAGGAGTGAAAAGTAACGGCATCTTGGATCAGAGCGTAGGTCCCAACGACGGCCTTGATGGTGCCGTCAGCAAGTCCCTCCAAGACCTCCCGCCGAGCCGCTTGCCCCAGGCTCCCCGTAAGCAGGGCTGTATGGATGCCCAAAGGTTCCAAGACCTTCTGCATTTCTTTGTAATGCTGCTCTGCAAGGATTTCCGTTGGTGCCATCAGACAGCCTTGATAGCCATTTTCAGCAGCTTTAGCAAGCGCCAGCATAGCGACAGCCGTCTTTCCTGAACCAACATCACCTTGGAGGAGACGATTCATGGGTTCAGGACTTTCCATATCATCATTGATTTCCTGCCAAGCTTTTTTTTGGCTTTCCGTCAAGGTAAAGCCTAAATGGTCCAAAACAGACTGCCATAAGGGCCCGCAATGACCCATCTTGATACCTAGGCTCCTTTTCTTGATGTTGGCTCGATGGTGCAGAAGCCCACACTGGATAAAGAAGAGTTCCTCAAAAATGAAGCGTCTTCTTGCTTCTTCCATTTTTTCCAAGGACGGCGGGAAGTGAATGGCTTCCAAGGCCTCATAGCGGGAAAGGAAGCCTTTTTTTCTCATGATCCAATCAGGCAGGCATTCAGGGAGATGGTGCTTTGCAAGAAGCAGGGCTTGGCGCACAGCAGAACGCACATTTTTTTGGGTAAGACTGCCGCTTAAGGCATAGGTCGGCAGGATACCCGGAGCTTCCGGATGCTCATCTTTGACCTTGGAAATGACAGCCTGAGTGACAGCCTTGGCGGTTCGTCCCGGACCGACTTTCCCAATGACAAGGACATCATCCCCATTTTCCAGATACCGTACGGCATAGACCTGGGCCCCAAAAAGAAAGATTTCGGCAAAAGCCGTCCCATCGCTGACCACGACTGACGCATAGCGCATATTCCGAGCACTGCGCCGTTTTATGATGCGGGCAATCTGTCCGCGAAAAAGCTGCATGGAACCATCAAGGGTCAGTTCCCGGATTGTCTTTACATGAGAATAATCAAGATAACATCCTTGACGGGGAAAATGATTCAAGAGGTCTCCAATCGTCACAATTCCTAGTCCTTCGAACTCAATCGCCTTTTTAGGACCAATCCCTTTCAAGGAGGAAACGGGCTTTTTCCACCATGGCAGTGACTGGGTTTTGGCATCTATTTTTTTCATTGATGGATCCCTCCTCTATGATTTCTTTTAATCATACCAGATTTTCTGTCCTAATGGGGGCATTTCCTATGGTCTTCAGGATTTCACCAAAATTTACTTGCAAGAAACTCTTTATTTGTGTTAAAATACTTGCATTGAGTTAAAAATTAGCATTGCCTTATTAGCTAGAAGGAGGTGGGACCATGGCATGCATCTGTGATATCTGCAAGAAAGGTGAGCTGAGCGGCAACAATGTCAGCCATTCCAATAGACATGTGAAACGTTCTTGGAAGCCTAACATTCAAAAGGTCAAAGCAGTTGTAGACGGCGAAGTCAAGAGCGTTAATGTTTGCACTCGCTGCTTACGTTCCGGCAAGGTGACCCGCGCCATCTAAGCTAGAGGAAACGGTAGGAACCAGTTACTTCGGTAACTGGTTCTTTTTTATTTCTTTACGCCAAAAGATTGCCGCAGTAGGGGCAGAATCTGGCATCATGAGGAACCTGACGGCCACAGTGAGGACAAGGACTGTCCTGCGTATACGCCTCTATTTTAGCTTCAAGCCGTTTCATGAAGGCTTCTGTTTCCTTATTTTGTGGCCGGAAGCTATAGACCTCAATCCGTTCCTTATGAATATCAAGGATGACCTGACAGCCTTCTTCTACGGGCGTCACAACGAGGGAAACCTCTTTTTTCTTTGGCTCGCCAAAAAGAAAGGTTTTTTCTCCCGTGAGGAGACTTCCCTGAAAAAGATGCTCCTTTTCATCCACTTCCTTTAGGCTGATTTCCATCTCCCGGGCTGTATCAAGGGCAAGCTGCCAAATGACAGTGACAGGAAGACGATATTTCCGTTCGATAAGGCTGCCGCCGCTGCCGTTGATTTCCATGGCTTCACTCCTCCTCTTCCTTGACAGAAACAATGGCGTCTTTTCCGCTTTCAACACGGGTTCCTTCTTTTTGCAGCAGCGTAATGGATGCCGCGCCACCCGTCACAACAAGGGGAGTCACAGGATTCATTTTCTTGCTGGCAAGAAGGGAAAGATCAACCTGAAGAAGCCCCTGTCCCCTTGAGACGGAATCACCTTCCTTTACAAGGGCATCAAAGCCCTCCCCCTGTAAGGAAACGGTGTCGATTCCCACATGGATCAAGACTTCCACTCCCTTGGTACTCGTCAGGGCAATCGCATGTTTCGTATCCGGGACATAGGCAATCGTACCGTCACAAGGTGCGGTTACAAGACCGTCTTCAGGCATGATGGCCGCTCCCTCCCCTAGGGTCTTTTGGGAAAAGACGGCATCAGGCACCTTTTCAAGAGGAATCACACGTCCCGTCATAGGGGCCAATAATTCTGTTTTTTTATGGAAATTAAAAAATCCCATTGATGATCTCTCCTTACAAGTTGAAACCCATTCTACCATCTGGATATAGCAAGAAAGGGGCATGTTCGTGACTTTTTTCAGAACATGCCCCTTTTTAGGGTCAAGAATCAGTGGCTTTGCAGCGCCGCTTTGCGGGACAGGTTCATGCGTCCCTTAGCGTCGATTTCAACGAGCTTAACAACAATTTCATCACCCACGTTTACCACGTCTTCCACTTTTTCCACCCGTTCCTTGGCGAGTTGCGAAATGTGGACCAAGCCTTCCCGGCCAGGCATGAATTCAACAAAGGCGCCGAAATTCATCAGGCGTGTGACTTTACCTGTATAAATCTTTCCAATTTCCGGTTCAGCCGTAATGGCATTGATGGCTTCAATAGCTTTGTTGGCAGAGGCCTGATCAGCAGCAGCTACGTAAACCGTTCCATCTTCCTCGATATCAATCTTGGCACCGGATTCCTCGGTGATTTTCTTGATGACCTTACCGCCCGGTCCAATCACATCCTTGATCTTGTCCGGATTGATCTTGAGGGTCGTAATTTTTGGTGCATGTTCCTTGAGGGAAGGCCGCGGTGCCGGGATACATTCAAGCATCTTGCCGAGGATATAGGCACGGCCCTTGCGAGCCTGTTCAAGTGCCTGTTCAAAGATCTGACGGTTGATGCCGTCAATCTTGATATCCATTTGGATGGCCGTAATGCCTTTTTCCGTACCGGCAACCTTGAAGTCCATATCACCATTGGCGTCTTCAAGGCCCTGAATATCCGTCAGGATGGTAATATCATCCCCTTCCTTGACAAGGCCCATGGCCACACCGGAAACAGGAGCCTTGATTGGCACGCCGGCATCCATCAGGCTGAGGGTGCTGGCGCAGGTACTGGCCATGGAGGAAGAACCGTTCGATTCCAGGACTTCTGAAACCAGTCGGATCGTGTATGGAAATTCCTCTTCCGAAGGAATAACCGGAAGCAAGGCCCGTTCTGCCAGGGCACCATGGCCGATTTCGCGGCGGCCCGGACTGCGCAGGGGTCTTGTTTCACCGACGCTGTAGGGCGGGAAATTGTAGTGGTGGATGTAACGTTTTGTCAGCTCCGTCCCAAGGCCATCAAGGGTCTGGGCTTCGCGGAGCGGCGCCAAAGCAAGGCAGTTGAGAACCTGGGTTTGACCGCGTGTAAAGAGGCTGCAGCCATGAGGCCGGGCCAAAAGACCAACTTCGCAGCTGATAGGACGTACCTCATCAAGGGCACGGCCGTCCGGACGGATCTTATCATGGGTAATGATGTGACGAAAGACCTTCTTGACAAGCTTCTGCACAATATGGGCAATATCGATTTCACTTTCAGGATAAAGCTCCACAAAATGTTCCAGGATCGCTTCCTTGGTTTCGGAAACCATCTTGTCGCGATGAAGCTTATCGGGATCCATGAGGGCATCGTGGATCTTCGGTTCACCGTATTCCATGATTTCCTTGGAAAGGGCTTCAGGCGGCACATAAGGGGTAAATTCCATCTTGGGTTTGCCTACTTCAGCCTGAATCTGTTCCTGAAAAGCAACCAGTTTCTTGATTTCTTCGTGTCCAAACAAGATGGCATCAAGCATGACCTGTTCGGAAACTTCCTTGGCCCCAGCTTCAACCATGAGAATGGCCTCTTTGGTTCCGGCAACAGCAACGTTCATTTCGCTGACCGCAGCCTGCTCAAGGGTCGGGTTGATGATGAATTTTCCATCCACGCGGCCAACACGGACACCGGCAATCGGACCTTCAAAAGGAATATCAGAAATGGAAAGAGCGCAGGAAGCACCGATCATAGCAGGAATATCAGGTGCATTATCGGGATCGACGGACACAGCCGTTGCAACAATCTGCACGTCATTATGATAGCCATCAGGAAACATGGGACGGATTGGTCGGTCAATGAGACGGCTCGTCAGGATAGCCGTTTCAGGCGGACGGCCCTCTCTTCTCAGGAAGCCGCCAGGAATCTTCCCGACAGCGTACATCTTCTCTTCAAAATCAACCGTCAGGGGAAAGAAATCAACCCCTTCCCGCGGTGTATCCGTACCGGTGACAGCAACCACAACGGCTGTTTCCCCATAGCGGATGAGAACAGACCCATTGGCCTGCTTGGCAATCTTGCCTGTTTCGATGGTAAGGGGTCTGCCCCCCAGCTCCGTGCTAAATGTATGCATCCTCTGCATCCTCCTTATTGACTCGTTAAGCATTACCCATAGATTATACTACAAACTCAAAAAACTTTGTATAGAACTTTACGGATTTTCCGTTCGTTGCAGACATAAAAAAGCTGCCATACCCGTTTGGGTACAGCAGCCAATAGCCCATATATTATTGTTCGGAGGCTTCCTTATCGTCGGAAAGGGCTTCTTTCAAAGTATGCCAAGCAAGAACCGCACATTTGACGCGAGCCGGCATATTGGAGATATTCTTCAAGCTGATGGCATCTTCCAATTCTTCCAGTTCATCGTCATCGGTCACTTCCCTTTTGATCATATCGAGGAAAAGATTGACCAGACGGAGTGCTTCCTTGACGGATTTGCCCTTGATGAGGTCAATCATCATGTCTGCCGAAGCCTGGCTGATGGCACAGCCATGGCCCGTATAGGCCGCATCCTTGACGATGCCGCCTTCGATATCGGCCTGGAGGGTAATGTCATCACCACAGCTCGGATTATGTCCATGCTCCTGGAGCGTGAACTTATCCAAGGCACGTTTGTTCATCTGGTTCTGGTTATGTTCCAGAATGATGTCCGAATAAAGTTGATTCATATCCACGCTGCTCATTGTATCACCCTTTTAATCCTTGAATCCCATCTGTTTCCGAACAAGAGGAAGCTTGTCCAGGAAGTAGTCCACTTCTTCGATGGTGTTATAGATATAGAAACTGGCACGATTCGATGCTTCGACATGGAGGTGATGACCCAAAGGCTGGGCGCAATGATGGCCGCTGCGAATAGCAATGCCATAGCTGTCAAGGATCGTCGCCACATCGTGAGGATGCACACCGTCAATGGTAAAGGCAATGACACCAACCTTTTCTTCCGGATCTTTGCTGCCCAAGATATGGACATAAGGAAGCTTCATTAGGCCTTCAAGGCAGTGCTTGGTCAATTCATATTCATGGCGCTCGATTTCATCAAAACCAAGGTCTTCAAGATAATCGATGGCTGCATGAAGAGCAACCGCTCCTTCCACATTTTCCGTCCCTGCCTCAAATTTAAACGGGACCTGTTCAAAGGTCGTACTCTGTTCCTGCACATATTCAATCATGTCTCCGCCAGAGAGGAAAGGTTCCATGGCATTAAGGAGTTTCTTCTTGCCATAAAGGACACCCGTGCCAGCAGAGCCCATCATCTTATGACCGCTGAAAGCATAGAAATCACAATCCCACTTCTGGACATCACTCTTCATGTGAGGTGCGGATTGGGCTCCATCAAGGACGGCAATGGCACCAACTGCATGCGCTTTTTCAATGATCTTTTCAATGGGGCGCTTCATACCAAGGACATTGCTGACCGCAGCAAAAGCCACGATTTTTGTCTTTTCGTCGATCTTTGCCAGGTCTTCATCCGTAAAATGGCCTTCTTCATCAAGGTACATATAAACAAGCTGGGCCCCTATACGGCTTGCCACACGTTGCCAAGGCACAATATCGGAATGGTGCTCAGAAATGGGGATGACGATTTTGTCCCCTGTATGGAGATTCGCTTCCCCATAGCTTCTGGCCACTAGGTTCAGAGCTTCCGTCGTATTGCGGACGAAAATGACCTCATCGGCACTCTTGGCATTGATGAAGCGGGCAACAGCTTCACGGGCGCTGTCATACAATTCCGTGGCTTCAATGCTGAGGGTATGGGCCCCACGATGGGGGTTGCCATTATAGTGTTCCAATAGGTCCACCATGGCATGGATGACCTGATAGGGCTTTTGGGTCGTTGCCGCATTGTCGAAATAGACAAGGGGATGACCATTGACCTTTTTAGTTAAGATTGGGAAGTCTTTCCGTACATTTTTCATCGCAAATTCCTTTCTGGGTACAAAACTCCATTTTCTCCCGTACTGCCCGGAGAGCCTTGTTCGCCAGGGTTTCATCGCCTAACTGGTCAATGACCGGACGGATATTGGATTCAACAATGACAAGACGAGCGCCGTTTTCGCTGAGGCCGCGGCTCATCAGATAAAAAAGCATATCGGGGTCTACCTGGCCGGAACTTGCGGCGTGGTTGCCAACGACATCATCTTCCTTGCAAAGAAGCAAAGGAACGGAAATGGAATGGACGCCCTTATTAAGGAGCAGACATGTATCTTCTTCGTTGCCCACAGCTTTCTTGCCGCCTCGCAGAAAATCGATCGTGCCGCGGAAATATTTGCGGCTGGTTCCCATGAGAGCTCCCGTCGTGAGAATGTCCGTATTGGTCTTGATTCCTTGGGTCGGAACCCAATAGGAAAAATCAAAGAGCTGGTTTTCACTGCCAAGATACATGGTCTGACTCTTGAAGTCCGACTCGTCGTGATCAAGATCCGTGCGGACATAGACCAAGGTTTCCTTGCCGCCCACTTCAGCAGAGACAAACTTCACCTTGCTGCCCTTGCCATCATGGGTATAGCGCTGATCAATGTGACGGACATGGCTGCCATGGATCTGGACCTTGCTGACGTTCACATTTGCGTTCTCGCCAGCCTCTACATAAAAGAGGACATTAACGAGTCCGTCCGGGGCATCTCCTTCGAAAGTCGTAAAGACCTCGACATCGCTATTTTTGCCCGCCTTGATATAAAGCTGTCCCACAAGGGCAGAAACCGTCTCTGAGAGGCCGTAGTCAAGCCACACCTTGGCTTTTTCCCCATCCTTGACGCTGATTTCACAATTTACATTGCCCTTTTCCAAAGCATCCTTCATGGATTCCTGGCTTGCACCGGCAAAATCCTCCAAATTCGGAACGCGCCGGCCCGTAAAGAAAGTGACTTCAGCAGAGCCTTCATGCCGTTCTTCTACAGCAGCCTCAGGGACAAGCTTTACTTCCGGAGTTTCCAGTTCCTGATGGTTTACTCTCATCCAACGGAAAGTAGGACGAGGCAGTTCATTGAAAATCTGTTTCATGCTCTCCTACCTCCTTACATGGAACCTTTGAGTTCCAGATTGATCAAATTGTTCATTTCGACAGCATACTCAAGCGGCAGTGCCTTCGAAACCGGTTCAACAAACCCACGGACCAGCATGGCCCGTGCTTCATCTTCACTCAGGCCGCGGCTCATAAGATAGAAGATGGCTTCATCAGAAATGCGGCCGATCTTCGCTTCATGCCCAAGGTCCACATTGTCATTCTTGATGACAATGGCAGGGATCGTATCGGACTGGGACTGTTCATCCAGCATAAGGGATTCGCAGCTCACGTTCGATTTGGCCCCTTCTGCCTTTTCCCCAATGACCACGCTGCCTCGATAGATGCAGACGCCGCCATCTTTGGAAATGGATTTGGAATTGATGTTGCTCGTCGTGTTCGGAGCATTGTGAATTACCTTGGAACCCGTATCAAGATACTGTCCCTTACCGGCAAAGGTAACTCCTGTAAATTCGCAGTGGGCGCCTTCCCCATTGAGGATGCTCATAGGATACAGACAGGATGTATGGGAGCCGAAGGACCCAGTAACCCAATTGATGGTTCCGTTCTTACCAACGACGCAGCGCTTCGTGTTCATGTTGTACATATTCTTCGACCAGTTTTCAATCGTCGAATAAGTCAGAGTGGCTTCATCGCCAACAAAAAGTTCAACACAGCCGGCGTGTAGATTAGCCACGTTGTATTTTGGGGCACTGCAGCCTTCGATGAAATGAACCTTGGCCCCTTTACCGACAATGATCAGGGTATGTTCAAACTGTCCAGCTCCTGGCGCATTGAGACGGAAATAACTCTGCAGCGGAATTTCAACATCAATTCCGTCAGGAACATAGACAAAGGAGCCGCCGGACCAAACAGCGCCATGCAGAGCGGCAAACTTGTGATCTGTAGGCGGAACAAGCTTCATGAAGTGACTCTTGACGATATCTTCATATTCCTTAAGTGCCGTATCAAAATCTGTATAGACAACGCCCTGCTTGACAAGGTCTTCTTGGATGCTGTGATAAACGACTTCCGAATCATACTGGGCACCTACACCCGCAAGGGAAGTCTTTTCCGCTTCCGGAATGCCCAAACGGTCAAAGGTATCCTTGATATCATCAGGAACGTCGTTCCAGTCCGCCTTCATCTGCGTATCAGGACGGACATAGGTGACGATATTGGCCATATCAAGACCGCTGATATCAGGGCCCCACACCGGGTACGGCATTTGATTGTAGATATCAAGAGATTTCAGGCGGAAGTCGCGCATCCATTTCGGCTCATCCTTCTTTTCGGAAATCTCCTGGACGATGTCCGGTGTCAGGCCAGCATCGGTCTTATAGGAATACTTGAAGTCATTCCTGAAGTTATACATGTTTCCGAGATTGTCGACGGAATCGAAAATCTTCTTTTCCTCGTCCAATCCGGTTCTCTTTTCTTCCGACATAATGCTCACCTACCTATCAGTTCTTATAGGCGTCGTAGCCGTTTTCCTCGATCTCACGGATGAGGGAAGCATCACCGCTCTTGACAATCTTACCAGCAATGAGGACGTGCACCACATCGGGATGCAGTTTTTGCAGGATCTCACTGTGGTGCGTAATGATCAGGAGAGAGTTGTCCTCATTGTGATATTCGTTGACGGCCTCTGATACGATGCGGACAGCGTCAACATCAAGACCGGAGTCAATTTCATCGAGCATAGTCAGTTTCGGCTCGAGCATGGTCATCTGGAGAATCTCATTTTTCTTGCGTTCACCGCCGGAAAACCCATCGTTGACATAACGGTCCGCATAGGAGCGATCCATCTTAAGGGCATCCATCTGTTTATGCAGCTTCTTGCGAAAGGGCATGATTCGCTGGGTCTCACCGCTAACCGTGCTCTTGGCATTGCGAATGAAGTTTTCAACTGAAATGCCCTGGACGGAGATAGGATTCTGGAAGGCCATGAAGATCCCTGCCTTAGCCCGTTCGTTGACTGGTTCGTGAGTAATCTCCTTTCCTTCCAGATAGATATGCCCTGCTGTGACCACATATTTCGGATTTCCCATGACTGCGTTGAAAAGGGTTGATTTGCCAGCCCCATTGGACCCCATGATGACATGGGTCTCGCCCTTATTGATGACAAGATCAAGTCCCTTGAGGATTTCCTTTCCTTCGACAGCCACATGCAGCCCTTCGACTCGTAATAGTTCACTCATGTCTCTAACCTCTCTTACTTGTATGATCCTACGATAGAATTTAAATCATATTCCTTTACAGTGAATTCTACCTTATTCCGGTGCGTTCTGTCAACTTAAATGTTACAGTTAGCACAGTGGCCTATAAACGCATGAATCCACGGCGCAAGCGGAGCAATTCCCCCGTTTTTTCCATGATATCCTATCAAGATACCGGAATTCATTATAGGACATTTTTTCAAAATGTACAAGATATCATAGTGCAAATAGGGGGAATTCCTATCACAAAGAAAAGACTGTACGGAAAAGAGATCCCGTACAGTCTTTTGAGCTGCTTTTCAGCGAACAAAAAGATAGATGATATAGACATTAAGCATGGCAGCCAGCCCTGTCACAAAGGTTCCGAACGTCTGTGCCCGGTACCCATCTTGGACTTCCATATCACCAAAATTTGTAACAACCCAGAAATAGGAGTCGTTGGCATGGGAGACGGTCATGGCTCCAGCTCCGATGGCAATGACCGTTACCGCTGCAAGGATAGGAGTGCCAAGGCCCAAGGTCGTCATAAGAGGCGCCATGATGCCGGCTGTCGTTGTAATGGCCACGGTAGAAGACCCCTGTGCCGTCTTGAGGATAGCTGAGAGAATGAAAGGAAAGAAAATACCAAGACCAGCAAGCGTCGTCGAATTGGCCTTGATGAAGGCAACCATGTTGGTCGAAGCGATAACCTTGCCCAGAACGCCGCCAGCTGCCGTAATAAAGAGGATGGGGCCGCAGACTTTCAGGGTTTCATTCGTCAGTTCATAAAAAGCCTTGGCCTTGTCTTCCATGGGGCGGGACGCAAAGAGCAGAATGCCAAGAAGGACGCCGACACTGATGGCAATGATCGGGGTCCCGAGGAAGGTTACAATAGGGATCTTATTCCCCGCCATATTCATAGCGCTTGAAAGGGCCATCAGGAGAATCGGGACAATGATAGGTGCAAAGCTCATAAAAGCACTGGGAAGTTCACCATAGCTTTTCATCAGTTCTTCATAGGTTTCCGTCATTTCCCCGGCTTCACCGGCTTCCATAGTCTTTTCTTCCTTTGTTTTGATTTTACCGCCAATGTAGTTAGCATAGAAGTAGGCCGCAATCATCGGAAGAATGGAAGCACAAGCCCCCATAGCAATGACAAGGATCAGGTTCGTATCCATCTGCATGCCTTCGTAAATAGTGTTTGCCGCGGCAATCGGGCCGGGTGTAGGCGGGATGAAGCAATGGGTAATATAAAGCCCCATGCTCATGGCTACAGCAGTAGCAACACCAGAAGCATGCGTACGGCGCACTAAAGCCTTCCGGATCGGGTTCAGAATAACAAAACCACTGTCACAGAAGACAGGGATGGATACGATCCAACCCATAATGAGGACGGCAAGAGACGTATTGTTTTTCCCAACAAGCCGAACGACGCAGTCTGCCATCTTGAGTGCAGCCCCGGTCTTTTCCAAAAGGGCACCGACGAGTGCCCCCATAATGATGACAATGCCGATGCTATTGAAAGTACCAGCAAAACCAGCACTGACAACATCGGCAATCCCGAGGACTTTGCCCGTCTTAACCAAAGGAATGCCGCCAATAATGCCAAAGATAACGGAAACAGTCAAAATGGACAGGAAGGGATGAATGTTGTACTTAGAGATTGCAAGAATCATAATGATGATGGCAAGAATAAATGCAATCATAAGAGGTATACCTGTCAAAATAATCAACTCCTTTCAAATAATGGACGACCTTCCAGTCCCTTCTGGAAGGGGAAAAAGAGGGAAAAAGAAACCCCTCTCATTTCTTATACACAAGTATACACCGAATTTGCTCGATTGAATACAAAAAATTAAGAAAAATGTTCCACCTTGATATGAACTTTGATACATAACGAAGCGTCAAAAAGGAAGTCTGCCTATGATTTTGGAATTAACGTAAACGGAAATGAGCTGCGCCCAGTAAAAAAGGGGAATCATACGAGTCACCAAAAAATACGAAGACGCCTCGCCCTCAGGAAATACGTTACCAAAAAGGGACGAATAAATAAGTCTTTAGCTTGAACACTCCTTATGAAAAACATGATTAATGAAGGAAGCATTTCACTTTCACTTGGCTTATTGTAAGAATAGCTTCAAGGCGCTTCAATATGTACTGCATAAACACAGAGAAGACTATATGCGAAGTCTTCAAGATCAGATCCAAGGAATTCGCAGAGCAGGGTAAAAAATGGCTGACCGCAAGAAACAGATAGGCTGACTGCAGAGTCATATTTCCTGCTCCTAAGAAGAAAGAGATGGACATGTCCATGCAGTTTCGTTCAGTCATAAAAACAATCTTCCCCAAGGCGTGCATCGTGGCAGATCGTTTTCACATGATCCGCTTAGTCCAAGCTCTTAAGATCAAACATAAGAAAAACACCCCACTGCCTAAAGCAAGTGAGGTGTCAATCCAACCGGCAACTTC
>UMHQ01014129.1_pt1 | contig 51859 bp, 48 predicted proteins | sample 1965531 | NCBI WGS metagenome assembly UMHQ01 (sample SAMEA4836098, study PRJEB28245) | human gut metagenome | biome: gut microbiome; material: fecal sample | place: Denmark | collected 2008 | reverse complement strand
CCCACAACCGGAAAGAGCCTGCCTAAAAACCAGGCCGGAACGGAGATGGCGAGACAGATCAGAAGCCCTGCGGTATATTTTTTCATAGATAATAATTCCTTTCCTGTTTGTTATGATCATGATATCATGGGGATAAAATTTTTGGCCATGGAAACTGTTACCATTATACAGAAGGATAACCATTAAATAAAATTCTAAATATTTATTTATTGATAAATATATGTTATGATATGAAAAATGGAAGTATTTTACGAAAGGAGAAAGGTACAGATGCTGGATTTTCGAATGGATACATTTCTTGCCGTATGCAGATGTATGAATTTTACAAAAGCGGCGGAGGAACTCAACATTACCCAGCCTGCCGTGTCGCATCATATTCACTATCTGGAGGAGCATTATCAGGTGAAGCTGTTTGAGTACAGCGGAAAGAAGATCGGACTTACGGAAGCGGGGCGGCTGCTTCTGTCGGCGGCGACGACGATGCAGCACGACGAACTGCATCTGAAGCAGGCGCTTAAGATGTCGGAAGGCGGGGGACGCCGTCTCGTGTTTGGCGCGACCATGACCGTGGGGGAGTACGTTCTCCCGGAAGCCCTGATGCGGCTAATGGATGCCCAGCCGGATATTTCCGTGAAAATGGTGGTAGCCGATACCCAGGATCTGCTGCGGAGTCTTGACGAGGGGGAGATCGAATTTGCAGTGGTGGAAGGTTTTTTTCAAAAAAAAGAGTACGATTTTCTCGTTTATGACAGAGGGAAGTTTGTGATTGTGGCTTCGCCGGAATACCGGTTTCACAGCGAGGGAAAGGTGATTGAGGACCTGACGCGGGAACGATTCTTTATCCGGGAGCCGGGATCCGGTACGAGATATGTGTTTGAACGGTATCTGGAAGGCAAGAATCTCCTGATCCACGATTTTGAGGATCTGATGGAGATCAGCAACATTGGGGCCATCAAGAGTCTGGTGGCTGACGGACGGGGAATCACATTTTTGTATGAGGCGGCTGTGAAGAGAGAGCTGGAGGAGGGAAGCTTAAGGCGAGTGGAACTGGAAGACTTTGAACTCAGCCATGATTTTACATTTATATGGAGAAAAGACAGCATCTACGCTGACTACTACCGCGAACTGTACCGCCTGCTTCGGGGGAGTGAACTGTAACGGCCTCTATTTTCTGAAAGAACACTCTTGACAGAATCAACTGTATCTGTTATTGTTACAGTGTAAACTGAAATGATAAATGTTACAGTTTGCCGTTAAAAGCGGCGAATGGTGTGAATTGGAGTGATAAATATGAAGAGAGGCAGATCGAGAAGACGCCGTCGTCAGGCCAGAATAGTAATGTATGGTGGAACCGTCATCTTATTAACTGCGGTTCTTGGAACTGCAGGTCTGGCGTTTGGACGGAGAGGAGGCGTCAGAGGGCAGGAATCCTCCGTGTCAGAGAACGGTACGGCAGTCATAGCGGAACATCTGGCAGAGACGGTAACGGCGTATGAAAAAACAGTTGTCGAGGGAATCGATATTACCGGTAAGAGCCGGGGAGAGGCCGAGACGCTTTTGAAGGAAAAGATGAAGGGACTGTCAGTTGTCTGGCAGGATGAGACGGTGTCTGTGGAGGAAGTAACCGGAGACGCGGTCGCAGGACTTCTGGATAAAATCTATGGGGACGGTCAGATGAAATCCGGTACATTTACCCTGGATGCGGATTCACTGAAGGAGTCCTTCACTGTTCTTGCGAAAAAACTTGCCGGGAAATGGAACCGCGGGGCGGTTGATTCCCAACTGGCTTCTTTTGATAAGGAGACCGGTATCTACACGTATTCGGAGGCAAAAGCAGGAAGCTCGCTCAATGAGGACGAACTGGTACAGAGTCTTATGGAGGCAGTGAAGGCAGGAACTTATGAGACTGCCGTGATACCGGAATTTACGGAGATTTCTCCGAAACGCACTGCGGCGCAGGCGAAGGAGCAGTACCAGGTAATCGGAAGCTTTACCACGAAGACGACAAATAATAAAAACCGGAATGAGAATATCCGCCTGGCGGTGGAAGCAATCGACGGCCGCATTTTAAAGCCGGGTGAGGAGTTTTCCTTTAACCTGGCTACGGGGAACCGGACGAAGGACAAGGGATATCAGCCTGCCGGTGCATATCGGAATGGAGTGCTGATTGAGGAACCGGGCGGTGGTGTGTGTCAGGTGTCTACCACACTTTACAACGCCATCGTAAGTTCGGGGCTTACAGCGACGGAACGTCATTCCCACAGCTTTACTCCGAGTTACATACAGCCGGGAGAGGATGCCATGGTCAGCTTTGACGGCTATGCCGGACCTGATCTTAAGTTTGTGAATTCGGCACAGACTACAGTGGCGGTCCGCGCGTCTTTAAAGGATAATACACTGAAGATCTCCATTGTCGGACTTCCGATTCTGGAGGATGGCGTGAAGGTGACCCTGCGTTCTGAGAAGGTGAGGGACGTCGAGCCTCCGGCGCCGGTATATGAGGCTAATGACGGGCTTCCGGCCGGTACGGAAAAGGTCGTTGACCAGGGGCAGAAAGGCGGAGTGTGGAAGACGTTCCGCGTAGTGACGAAGGACGGAAACGTTGTGGAAGAGACACCTCTTCACAATACGACGTACCGCGGTAAAGCATCGGTGATTCAAAAGAATGAGAATGCGGCTGGCACCGGTGAGAACTCTGCCGAGGCGGGAGCAAACGAGAGCGCAGCAGGAGGACAGACGCAGGAGAATACAGGACAGGCAGCCGGTGCCGGGAATGCGGAAGGCGGGAGTTCCGGGCAGCAGGAAGGGATGCCGCAGGATATCAGTCAGCAGGGAGAACCGAAGCAGGAGGCGGGCCAGCAGGCAGCACAGCCGGAGGCCGAACCGCAGCAGGAGCCGCAATCCCAGCAGACACCGTCGGCTGATGCTGTCGTGGTACCGACTTTTCCGGGGTAGAGTGAAAGAATCGCAATTATACTGTCTGACGCCTTCCGGCCAGGAAAGAGGAACAGAAAAAGAAAAAGAGTGGACAATGCTTGACAGAAAGGGAGAACTCTCATGAGAAAAGTATGGAAAACATCAGAATATCATATCGACAATACCGGGGAACGTCTGGTTACGGAAGCACTTCAGGCACTTATTGATGAGACGTCGCAGGCAGGAGGAATTCTGGTTCTGGAAAAAGGGACCTATCTGACGGCACCGTTGTTTTTAAAGAGCGGAATGGAGTTCCATTTTGAGGATGGGGCGGTTTTAAAGGGGACTACCGATGAGACAAAGATACCGGTGATTCCGACCAGGGCAGCAGGGATCGAGATGGACTGGTATCCTGGTATTTTAAACTGCAATGGGCAGAAAGATGTGATCATAAGCGGAAACGGCGCCATAGACGGCCAGGGTGAATATTGGTGGCGGAAATACTGGGGAGATGACGGAAAGAGCGGAATGCGCGGCGAATACGATAAAAAGGGGCTTCGCTGGGCCTGCGATTACGACTGTATGCGTGTGAGAAATGTGGTGATTATGGAGTCATCCCGGATCACACTGAAAGATATTACATCAATGAGATCCGGTTTCTGGAATATCCATATCTGTTACAGTGACCATATCCATGTGGATGGCATAAAGATTGCATCGTGTGGGGGAGAAAGTCCCAGCACCGATGGGATCGACATCGATTCCTGCCACGACGTTCTGGTGGAAAACTGTGTCACTGACTGCAATGACGACAGCATCTGCATCAAATCGGGAAGAGATGCAGACGGTATCCGTGTAAACCGCCCCTGCCATGATATCACGGTGCAGAACTGTGAGATCCGGGCAGGCTTTGGAGTTACCATTGGCAGCGAAGTATCGGGCGGCGTCTATCAGATTACACTGAAAAATCTGCGCTACCACGGAACCGACTGCGGCTTCCGGATTAAATCCTCCGTTGCAAGACACGGCTATATCAGGGATGTGAGGGTAGAAGGCCTTTCCATGGTCAATGTGAAGTATCCATTTCATTTCTTCTTAAACTGGAATCCGGCATACAGCTATTGTGAACTTCCCGGTGATTATGAGGGAGAGATACCGGAACACTGGAAAAAGCTTCTGGAAGCGATACCGGATTCAGTACCGAAGACAAAGGTCAGCAATATAACGATCGAGAATGTAACGGCGCGGAATGAAGCGGATTATGACGGGATCAGCCGCGCATTCCATATAGAAGGCTTTGAGGACCAGCCTGTTGAGCACGTTATATTTAAAAATGTATCACTGGCGTGCCGGGAGTTTGGGGTAATCAACCATACGAAGGAGATTGGCTTTCAAAATGTCACGGTGTCCGTATCCGGGGCTCATGATGAGAAGAATGACAGTTACGATAACCGATAGCTTGATACAGCTTCTGCACTCAGAGAAACCGTGTGTGAAAGCTGCAGTCAATTAAATCTTTTTTAGATAGTATCAGCTTCTTGACCAGAGATTATATGGTGCCTGGCTTGAGGCATTAAAAAATGAATGAAAATTGTATGCGATACCGGCACAGGTGTGATAACCTGTGCCGGTATTTTAGCAGAGCCAGGTATTACTGTAAAAAACTCTGTTTCTTCATAGCTTTATACATACTAAATTATAAAAAAGTGAAGAATGGTATTGACAATGAATTGTGCAAGGAATATAATATGCAGCATAGAGTACACGTGTACGCAAATAAAAAATGCATAGTAAAAAACGAAAAATATATATCAAAGGAATAAATTTAATGAAATATAACCAAATAATGGAATGCGTTTTTGGGGAATATAACAAATGCCAGTGATAGAGAGAAAGGAGAAGGCAAAAAAATACCCTGAGAGTTTATCGGTCTGCCGCGAAACATACGGATAAACAGTCAGGATACCTTATTCAGTACCATTCTAAATGATTTAAAGGAAAAAGTAAAGGTTTCTTTTCATTAAAATTTATATATTACAGTTGTTAAACAACCATATTTCAGGAGGTTCTATATGAAAAGAAGATTTGTTGCTGCGATGCTGGCCGGAGTCATGGCATGTTCACTGGCTGGATGTAATACGAAGTCACCGATGGCAGGAAAAGAAGAGGCGGCAACGGCTGCGGATTCCCAATCAGACTCGAATACCCAGGCTGCTCAGGGGGAAAATGAGGCAGAAAAGCAGGAGAAAGCTGCTGGCCCGATTACGATTCAGTTCTGGAATGCATTTACAGGAACGGATGGTGATGTACTGAGAGAGATTGTAGATCGTTATAATAAAGAGAATGGTAAGGATATTACGATTGAGATGGATATTATGCCAGCCAGCAGTTTAGAGGAAAAGCTTCCGGCTGCAATCGCTTCCAAGACCGCCCCGGCTCTTATAATCAGGGGTAATTTTGATACGGCAACTTATACGGACAATGGAATACTGACTCCGCTTGACGATTTTTTTGAGAAAACCGGTGTGGACTCTTCAAATTTTAGTGAGGCATCCTTGCAGGCGCTTAAATATAATGGGACTCAGATGATGATACCGATGCAGGTTCACTCCACGTTCCTTTACTGGAATAAAGACTTGTTTGAAGCGGCAGGACTTGATCCAGAGACACCTCCAGCTACCTGGGAAGAGGCCGGCGAATATGCACTTAAAATTTCCGACCCCTCGAGGAAACTTTATGGAATCGGATTTCCCATCAGTGGTGCCCCCTGCTACTTTGACGCAATGTTTAAAGCCAATGGTGGTGATGTCTTTTCTTCAGATGGCAAAAGTTCTGTTCTGGACAGCCCTGAAAACTTAAAAACTCTTCAATATATCCAGAGTCTCGTTGAACAGGGAGCTGCTCCAGTTGGTTCCACAGGAGCCGATACGGATAATTTAATGCTTGCAGGACAGATGGGGATCTACTGCGGCGGACCCTGGCTTATCAGCGGCCTGAAGGAAGCAGAGATTAACTTTGGTGTTACAGGAATGCCTGCAGGAGACAAAGAGGCAGCCGGAGTCATCGAGGTACAGGGCCTCGGCGTTACCTCTACGGCCAGCGAAGAAGAAAAGGCAGCGGCATATGACTTTATTGCCTACTGGAATTCGGATGCTACCTGTAAAGAATGGTCCCTGCGCAATGGGTATCCTCCATATTTAAAGTCTCTTGCCGAAGATGCTGATATAAAAGCGGATGCAACAGTGAATGCGCTGTCATCTATTGCTGATTTCGGATTTTCGTTCGCACCGGGAATCAAGCCTGTAAAGCAGATAAACAATGATATTTTATTTCCAATGATTGAGAATGTGGTAGCTGGTAACGATCCGCAGGAAGAACTGACTAAGGCATCAGAGAGCATTGATAAGCTGCTTTCTGAGTAAACAGCAGTACATAGAGGTGATTTCATTGAAAAATATAAAAACCGGAAAATCCCCCGCTAATCCATCTGTCGATAAGCAGGGAGAGTCCCCAGCACGTCTGTTCAGCAGAAAGTACTGGAATAAGCCGGAGCGGGTAGCATATTTATTTATGCTGCCCTCCATCCTGGTGCTGTTCGTGTTTGCGATCATTCCGCTCATAGCCTGTCTCGTAATCAGTCTGTTTGATATGAATATTTTTTTTACGGACACCAGTTTTGCAGGGGTACATAATTTTACCATGGCGTGTCAGGATACGAGATTCTGGAATGCTCTGTTAAACACGGTTGTTTTCGTCCTGTTTGAAGTACCCCTTCAGATATTAATTGGACTGCTGACGGCGAATGCACTGGTGAGGACCAGCCTGTTTAATAAAGCAGCAAGATCCATTTTCTTTCTCCCGGTTGTCTGTTCTATGGCGGCTGTAGGTATCATCTGGTCTATTCTGCTAGATACCAATATCGGATTTATACCGTATGTACTGGAGCAGATTGGAATTCATAATGTTACATTTTTCCGAAATGCGAAGACAGCCATGCCGACTGTAATTGCCATGACGGTTTGGAAGAATTTCGGCTATACCATGTCCATTCTGGTTGTGGGAATACAGGGAATTTCCCAGAGCTATTATGAGGCGTCGGAGATTGACGGAGCTGGAAAGACGGCACAGTTTTTTAAGATTACACTGCCGCTTTTAAAACCTACATTGGGATTCTGTCTCATTACCAATACCATCGGTTCTCTTCAGGTATTTGACCAGGTGTACGTTACGACACAGGGCGGCCCGCAGTTTAAGACAGAGACGCTGGTGCAGTACATCTACAAAACTGGTTTCAACCAGCCATATAATCTGGGATATGCCTGTGCTCTTTCTGTACTTCTGCTTGTAGTGATACTGGCCATTTCTCTGCCAATGTATAAGAACATGTTTATTAATCAAAATTAGGAGGCCGGGAATGAATGAGAAGAAGAAAAGACGCGTGACACTTTTGGGTGTTGTTAAGATCTTATTTACGGTATCACTGATTGTGATTGTCCTTTTTCCTCTTGTATGGATGGCAGTCGGATCCTTTAAGATGGAAAAAGAGATTTTGGGATATCCACCAACTGTTTTTGGAACGAAGTATACTCTGAAGTCATTTCAGAGAATTTTTAAGACTATTCCAATGGCTGCATATATTAAGAATACCGTGATATTTGCAGGTGGTTCCACGTTTTTGGCGGTTCTGTTTGACTCATTGACGGGCTATGCGTTTGCACGGCTGAATTTTAAAGGGAAAGATATTCTTTTTATGCTGGTGCTGCTGACTATGATGGTACCGTTTCAGGTTATGATGATTCCGCTGTTTCTGGAATCAAATCTGCTGGGACTCCTGGATACCTACGGTGGACTGATTCTTCCGAAGGCCACCTCGGCGTTTGGCATCTTTATGATGCGGTCTTATTTTGCAGCACTTCCAAAGGATCTGGAGGAAGCGGCAAGAGTAGATGGTATGAGTGAATTTGGCATATTTGCTAAGATTATGTTTCCGTTAGTGATACCGGGTGTGCTGACTTTGGCCATTTTTCATCTGATGCAGAACTGGAATGATTTGCTGTATCCATTAATGATGACCAGCAGTACGAGGATGAGGACACTTTCCGCAGGACTTGCCCTTTTTGTGGGCGAACATGCGACAACCTATTATGGGCCGCAGTTGGCCGGTGCGTTATTATCGGTGCTGCCGCTGCTTGTTATTTATATCTTTTTTCAGAAATATTTTATCGCAAGTGTTGCGACCAGCGGAATGAAGGACTAGAGGAGAGAAGAATTATGCAAAAAGCCAGAATTACGATCAATAGAGAGTTTAAAAAGGGTTCTGTAGATGATCGGATCTATGGAAGCTTTGTAGAACATATGGGACGGGTGGTATATTCCGGAATCTATGAGCCTGATCACCCTCTGGCTGATGAAGATGGATTCCGTAAAGATGTTCTGGAGGCGGTACGAAATGCCGGCATAACTACCATCCGGTATCCGGGCGGCAATTTCGTCTCCTGTTATAACTGGGAAGATGGAATTGGTCCGAAGGAGGAGCGTCCGAGGAGGCCGGAACTGGCTTGGAAGGCTATCGAGACGAATGAGTTTGGAACCGATGAATTCATGAAATGGTGTGAGAAGGCAAGGGTCTCTCCCATGCTGGCCGTTAATCTGGGAACAGGCAGCATCCGGGAAGCTTTAAATTATCTGGAGTACTGCAATTTTAAGGATGGCACTACATACAGCGATAAGCGGAGGCGTAACGGACGGGAAGAACCATATCGAGTCCGTACCTGGTGCCTCGGAAATGAGATGGATGGGGAGTGGCAGTTGGGCCATAAGGCGGCTTCTGAATACGGAAGACTGGTAAGAGAGACAGCCAAGGCTATGAAGATCCTGGATCCGGGAGTGGAACTGGTTTCCTGCGGAAGTTCCTTAAATATTATGACTACATTTCCGGAATGGGAGGCCCGGTCGTTAGATGAGACGTATGAGTATGTGGATTACATTTCACTGCATCAGTATTTCGACGGTCATGAAAAGCCGGTAGAAAGTTTCCTGGCTCAGGCGGATGAGATGAGTGACTACATAAAGACTGTGACATCAGTCTGCGATTATATCAAGGCTAAAAAACGATCCTCCAGACAGCTTTATATCAGTTTTGATGAATGGGGCGTGTGGACCAGAGCGTCAAAGGAGACAGTGAGAGAGTGTGATGAGAGCCCCTGGCAGCAGGCGATGCCGATCAGCGAGATGGTATACAGTTTTCAGGATGCTTTGCTCTTCGGGGGAATGCTGCTGGCAATTCTAAAACATGCAGACCGTGTAAAAATTGCATGCCAGTCCCTTCTGACAAATGTCAGCGCTATGATTATGACGGAAAAGGGAGGTGCGATGTGGCTGCAGCCCATTTACTATCCATTTGCGGACACTGCAGCCTACGGCCATGGCTATGTCATGGACTGCCGTGTAACCACTGCTGCGCTCTCTCATGAGAAGGGAGAGATTCCGCTGCTGGATACAGCTGCGGTAGAGAATGGAGACGAAATTGCAGTATTTATGATTAACCGTTCTTCTTCGGAAGAGATGGAGGTATCTCTGGACTTACAGGGTTATGAGACTGAAACAGTACTGGAACACCGGGTTCTTTCTTCAGACGATCCAGAGGCCGTGAATTCGCCGGATCACCAGCCTGTGAGACCGGAATTGAAGGATGGCGCTGTCATAGATGGAGGAAAAGTTACAGTTGTGCTTGACAGGCTGTCATGGAATGTGTTACGAATAAAAGTTAAGTGAATGTTGCCGGAGCGTGTGGTGCAGTTCCGGTATAAATGTAAAAAATGAAACCGGAGGCATGATGCAAAATGGGTGTTACGACGAATGATATAGCGAGAATCTGTCAGGTTTCAAGAACGACCGTGATCCGGGCTCTGAATAATCAGGGGCGGATCAGCAAAGAGACGAAAGACAGAATCGTGAAAACCGCTGAAGAACTGGGGTACCGGCCAGATCTTCTGGCGAGAGGACTGGTTAAGGGAAAAACCATGTATATTGGTGTTGTAGTGTTCGATGTCAAGAACCAGTATTTTGCTCAGATGTTAAGCGCAATTGAGGCGGAGGCCCAGACAAGAGGCTACTGTGTAAACATCACGCTCCATGGCAAGAACAGGGAAAAAGAGATAGATCTAATTCGAAAACTGGTGGATTACCATGTGGATGGTCTGATTCTTTCTCCGGTTAACAAGGGAGAACACTTTAATAATTTTTTAAAGAGTCTGGATACACCGCTTATCGTTATCGGAAACAAGGTTTCGGATGAGATTCCATTTGTTGGAATCGATGAGCGGAGGGCGGCAAAGGAAGCGACAGATAAGATTCTGGATTCCGGATATGAGAGGGTGGTGTTTGTCTGTCCGCCTCTGGGAGAGTCCAGGGAAGGAAACAATTATACCCACGAGCAGCGTCTGGATGGTTTTCGTGAGGCAATGGCTGGCCGGTCTGTGGAGGCGGTGATTATAAGTTCGGAATCTTATGAGAAAGAAGCGGCTTCTATTCTGGAGACAAATGACTGTAACACTGCGTTTTTCTGTTCCGGCGATATCTATGCCATGGATATTATGAAGCATTTGAAATCCTGTGGAAAACAGGCGCCGAGGGACTATGGAATCATGGGGTTCGATGATATCGAACTTCTGGAATATTTATCTCCGCGTTTATCCACTATCTATAATTCAGTGGAGGAAGTGGCGAAAAGGGCAGTGGAGCTTCTGTTTGATGAAATGGAAGGCCGTAAAATAGCCATGGAAACCTACGAACGCTACCGCCTTGTACAGGGAGAGACTTTGTAAACAGAGAGGATAAACATGGACAAAGATCATTATGTGTCAACGGAATATAACATTCCGCTGATTGAAAACAGGGCCGATCCGTACATTTGTAAACATGAGGATGGAACGTATTATTTTACTGCATCGGTTCCTGAATATGACAGAATTATACTGAGAAAAGCTGATACGATAGACGGCTTAAAAAGCGCGGCGGAAAAAACGCTTTGGGTCAGGCACGACAGCGGTCCTATGAGCTGTCACATATGGGCACCGGAAATTCATTACATATCCGGTGCCTGGTATATTTATTTTGCTGCCGGAGATAGGGATGATATCTGGAAAATCCGTCCTTATGTGTTGAGGAATAAGGGAAATCCCATGGAAGATGAATGGGAGGAACTGGGACCAATGAAGGCGGTGGAGGAACAGGAACCTGATAAGTTTTCGTTTCAGGACTTTTCTCTTGATATGACGGTGTTCCAATACCAGGAAAAATGGTACTGCGTATGGGCGGAGAAGGTCAATATCGGCAAGAAGATATCAAATCTGTATATTGCTGAGATGGAGATGCCAAACCGGCTGAAAACGGCACAGGTTCTCTTGAGCGCACCTGATTACGAATGGGAACGCCGGGGGTTCTGGGTGAATGAAGGCGCTGCTGTCTTAAAGAAGAATGACAAACTGTTTCTGACTTATTCTGCCAGTTCAACAGGAGCCGACTACTGTATGGGGATGCTGAGTTTACGGAGAGGAGGAGATCCGCTTGATCCGCAGGACTGGACTAAATCAAGAAAACCAGTTGTAAAGACTGATGTGGAAAAGGGAATCTTTGGTCCGGGACATAATTGTTTTGTAAAATCCGAGGATGGTCTTACCGATATTATGGTATTCCACGCAAGACAGTATGACAAAATTCAGGGAGATCCTCTGTATGATGAGAACCGGCATACCTATACACTTCCTGTGGAGTGGGATGAGAACGAGGAACCAGTGTTTCGCTTTCGTAAGAACCGGCGCCCCAATATTCTGATGATGGTAGTGGATCATCAGGCATTTTATGGTCATTCCAGGGTGCAAACGCCATATTTTGACCGGCTGGTGGAGGAAGGAGTGTCTTTTGAACGGACTTACTGTTCCTCGCCGCTCTGTATGCCTTCCAGAAAAACGATGATGACGGGATTGTATCCTCACCATCATGGCCAAACGGACAATTCCTTTGAAACACCTTGTGACAGTCATGAAACGTATGTGGATGTTCTGAGGGAAGCAGGATACCGGAATTATTACTTCGGCAAATGGCACGCTTGTGCCGGAAAGCCATCAGATCTAGGCTGTCTTGGGGTCTCTTATCCGGATTATTCTAATCCGTATCATCAACCGGAGTATGAAGAGTACCGAAACCGGAAGAAGTTACCGCCAGCCAGGATGCGTGTGGAAATGAATCTGTGCGAGAAGGGCTGGATTGACGATGTGAAGGAGGGGGATATCTATGATTTCCCACGGGAACTCACGAATGAGGCGCTCTCCGGTATCCTGGCCGGACCCAAAGAATGCCATGAGGCATACTACGTTGCGGATATGGCCTGCCGGCAATTGGAAGAACTGAAGCAGGAAGAATTAAATCGGGAGAAGGAAAAAGGGAGCGGGCAGGTTCCGTTTATGATGAGGGTTGATTTCTGGGGACCACACCAGCCATACTGCCCGACAGAAGAATTTGCAGCGCTCTATCCACCGGAATCCATAGAAGAATATCCCAGCTTTGCTGATGATCTGGCTGGAAAACCGGAATCCTACTTGTTCGATACAGGAAGGGAAACGAGCCGGGAAAGGCAGCTGATTCGCCCAAATCCCATGGAATGGTCCCGATGGCAGAAAATCCTTTCCAGGTGCTACGGTCAGATTACCATGGTTGACGAGGCTGCAGGACGTGTGATCGAGAAGCTGCGGGAGCTTCATCTGGATGAGAATACTTTGATTATCTGGACAGCAGATCATGGTGACGCGTTGGCCTGTCATGGCGGTCATTTTGATAAGGCTTTTTATTTGCCGGAGGAGGTGCTGCGGATTCCTCTTGCGATGGCCTATCCTGGAGTACTGCCCAAGAATCGGGTATGCAGGAAACTGATCACTAATTGTGATTTGGCGCCTACAATTGTGAGTGCGGCAGGAGGCAGTTTCCATTTACCTGTAGATGGAGATGACATATTAAGGCTGTTTACAGAGCAGAAACCGTGCTGGAGAACAGCTGTGCTGGCCGAGACTTATGGTCATCTGGCGCAGTGGAGAGCGGAAGCCGTTGTTTGGCAGCAATATAAATATGTGGATAATCATGAGGATATGGAGGAACTTTACGATCTGGAGGCTGACCCGTATGAACTCCATAATTTGGCTTTGGACGAAGAATATCAGGTGCTGCTTATGAAGATGCGTATGAAGCGGCTGGAACTGAAGCCGGAGTAATTGAAACTCGTAATTAAATGCCGGAAATGGCCGAAGAGTCATTTCCGGCATTTTACAGTTCATTCTAAAATTTGAGAAGTCTGTTTACACGCCGAATAATCCAGTGTATAATTAAAAAAATGCTCTTACGATTGTAATAACAGGGCGTTTATACATAATTGAGGGGATTAAGGAATGAAACATTTTTTGAAAAAAATACTCTGCTGGACACTGATCAGCAACTGTTTTCTTATGACAGCGTACGCAGCGCCGGCGTGGCCTGCGGGACCGGATATACAGGCGGAGGCGGGAGTTGTCATCGATATGGATTCAGGTGCCATTTTAGGAGGTAAGGCGTACGATACACCGTATCCGCCGGCCAGCATTACCAAGCTTCTGACGGCTCTTCTGGTCCTGGAGCACAGCAAACTCGACGAGATGGTGACATTTTCAAACAGTGCGGTTTATAATGTGGAGTCTGACAGCGGCAATAAGCTGAATGTGGCGGAGGGGGATCAGTTATCCGTGGAGGACTGTCTCTACTCTCTGTTGGTTCATTCCTGTAATCAGGCGGCCAACGCGCTGGCGGAGCATGTGGCGGGTTCACAGGAAGCGTTTGTGAAAATGATGAATGACAAGGCGGCAGCGCTGGGCTGTAAGGACAGCCATTTTGACAATCCCTCCGGTCTCAACGGAGATACACAGTATGTAACAGCCAGAGATATGGCGGCGATTTCCAGAGCGGCGTTTGCGGAACCGGATATTATCAGAATCAGCGCAGCGTTAAAACACACGTTTCCGCCTACGATCAATAATCCGGAAGGTCTGACAATTTATGCGGAAAATAAGCTGATTCTGAACACAAATGATTCTTCGAGCCAGTACTACTATCCCCCTGTAAAGGGAGGTAAGACTGGTTATCTCTTAAAAGCAGGCAACACGCTGGTTACCTATGCGGAGAAGGACGGGAAACGGCTGATTTCCGTTATTTTAAAAGGGAGCCCGGGCCAGTATTATCTGGACGGTAAAGCGCTTCTGGAATTCGGATTTGAACATTTTACCAATTACAATGTGGCGGAGAATGAGTCTGCCTACACGGAAGGGGAAGCCGCGGTGGACGTAGGCGGAAAAAGCTATCTTCCGACTGATTTGGAGATCGATCCGGCAGGCGCGGTGACACTTCCTGAAGGGGCGGCATTTACGGATTTAGAGCATACACTGGTGACCGATTACCCGGACGAGCATCCGGAAAGAAGCGTGGCATTCATCCAGTATACCTATGACGGACGAAAAGCAGGGGGCGCCTATTTAACACAGAAAGAAGTGCAGGAACCGGTTACAGAACCGGCATCACAGGAAGAGACACAGCCCGAAACAGATGATAAGAAAGAGAATAGGAAGAAGGGATTTTCCATTAACCCCTTTCTGATCATCGCATTGGTGGTGATCGCAGCCGCTGCCGGGGGAGGAGCATATATATCCTATTCCCGCAAAAAAGAGGAGCAGCAGCGCGCGCTCCGCAGGGAACAGAGACGCAGGAGGCTCCGGGAAGAGGGCGTGACGGAAGAGGAGTTCGACCGTTTGCTGAAAGAACGTCTGGGAGACCGTAGTAAAGGGAAAAATCAAAAGAAAAAATAAAAAACCGATATAGAAGTGAATCAGTAAAAAAGTATAAAAAGACAGGCTGTACTGCTTATCCCGGGAATGGGAGGCGGTACAGCCTGTTTTGATATTTCGGTTTTAACCGCTTATCCAGGTTTCAGCCGTCTATTCCGGATTATGCTGACGATTTCCGGCTGCCTGAATTATATAGTTGCCGGTAAAGGCGAGCCCTGCCAGAACCAGAGCGGTTCCAAGACCGGAGTAAAAGACTGCAATAAATATGTCAGGACAGAGACCGGAGGTGCGCAGGCCGATGCCAAAGGTCATCATAAATGCCATGATGATGAAGGATTTGCGGTCAAAGAATTTTAGGATAAACTGCATCTCTTCCTCGTAACGGACAATCCGGTCGGTGTGCCTGCGGACCAGTTTCCCGAAAACCATGAACCAGAAAAGGAAAAATACTGCTGCGGAAAGAGCCAGATGAAACAGTGTCACATAGCTTTTATAAGAAATAATCCCAATACGCAGAATATTAAAGCCGGCTGTGAGCCAGACGATGCCTGCAAGCAGCAGTAGATAATTTTTTTTGATTTTCATGTGAGTACCTCCTTAAGTGAACAATGTTCATTATAAGACGGTTCTGACGATCTGTCAAGTGATGGGAAAAATTATTTGGAATCTTTCGGATCATTTTTTTAGAGCAGATATGCGGCTGCTGTATCAAGTGTGAGGATAATCAGAGGAATGTTACATTTTTCTTAACAATAGAATCGTTGTATTGACTTTAAATCCTACATGTGTAATAATTTATAAAAACTCAGCGAAAAACATGAGGGCTGCACGATTGATGCCCCGTTACCTGCGGATTTTTTGACTGAGACCAGAGGTTAGACGTCGGAATCGTGAAACAATGTAAGAATGAAACTGTAAAGAGAGGAACCGTATTATGAGGCATAGAAGAAGCAAACGTGGACTGATCGTCGGTGGGATTGCTGCAGGGATTCTGATTGCGGCAGCGATTGTAATTGGGATTTTGTGGTTTCAGAAGAGAGAGGAGACGGAGAAGGAAAAGACTCCGGAGGAGCTCTTAATGGAGTATACGGAATATATCAGGACCGGCAATTACGAGGCCATGTATGGAATGCTGAATGAACAGAGCCGGAAGAATATCAGTCTGGAGGATTTTACAGCGAGAAATAAAAATATCTATGAAGGAATCGGCACTTCCGGTCTCCAGGTGGAGATCCAGAGTGTAGAGGAACGGACCGAAGGGCTAAAGACGGTCAGCTATCAGACTTCGCTTAACAGTTCCGCCGGAGAGATTCATTTTCTCAATCAGGTGGATTTTATCCGGGAGCAGCCGTCTGAGAATCAGGAGACGAAAAGGAAAAAGGATGCGGGAGAATATCGGCTGATCTGGAACGATCAGGTTATCTTTCCGAATCTGGGGCGTACCGATAAAGTGCGTGTTTCTACAGATAAGGCGGTGAGAGGAGAGGTGCTGGACCGGAACGGCGGTCTGCTGGCGGGGAAAGGCAGTGCTTCTCTGGTAGGTCTCGTGCCGGGAAAAATGGCCGGTTATTCTGCCGGAGCGGCCGGAGCGGCTGGAGAGGAAGCCGGTGCTAACCCTGATTTAGAGAAGCTTTCTGAACTTCTTGGTGTCTCGGTGGAGAGTATAGAAAAGAAACTGGCGGCGAAGTGGGTGAAGGAAGATTCCCTCGTTCCGGTCAAAACGCTGAAGAAGGTAGATGAATTTGATCTTCAGTCAGCGAATCCAAAGCAGGATAACCTGGAAAATAAGGCGCTTCAGGACGAGCTCCTTTCCATACCGGGCGTGATGATTACCGATACTCCGGTGAGATCCTATCCGCTGGGCGAGGCGGCGGCTCATCTGGTAGGGTATGTCCAGAATGTGACGGCTGAGGACTTGGAGAAGCATCCGGGCGAGGGATATTTATCAGACAGCGTCATAGGAAGAAGCGGAATCGAAACACTGTATGAAAAAGAACTGAAGGGACAGAATGGAGAGAAGATCTCGATCGTCACCTCCGAGGGAGAAGAAAAGCTGGTTCTGGCTGCCATACCTCGGGTGGATGGCAGCAACATTACTCTGACCATAGACAGCAGCCTTCAGAGAACCATCTATGAGAAGTTTGGAGATGTTAAGAGCTGTACGGTCGCCATGAATCCTTATACAGGGGAAGTCCTGGCGCTGGTGAATACGCCCTCCTATGACGACAACGATTTCATACTCGGTATGTCCGAGGAAAAGTGGGCCTCCTTAAATGAAGATGAGAGAAAGCCGATGTTTAACCGGTTCCGCCAGCGTTTTGCCCCTGGTTCTTCGTTTAAACCGATCACAGGTGTCATCGGGCTTTCCACGGGGGCGCTGACTCCGGATGAAAGTTTTGGCACGGATCATGCGGGACTTAGCTGGCAGAAGGACGCCAGCTGGGGAAAGTATCAGGTGACGACACTTCACGATTACAGCCCGGTTAATCTGGAAAATGCTTATATTTACTCTGATAACATCTACTTCGCAAAGGCGGCACTGAAGATTGGCTACGATGATTTTATGGCCGGACTGGACCGTCTGGGGTTCAATCAGGATCTGCCTTTTGAGATATCGGTCGCTCAGTCCCAGTATTCCAATACGGAACGAATTGAGACGGAGATCCAGCTGGCGGACAGCGGATACGGCCAGGGGCAGGTGCTGATGAATCCGATTCACTTAGCGGCGCTTTATACCATGTTCCCTAACGGTGGAGACGTCATAAAGCCGTATCTCACATACCAGAAGGAGAGGGAACCGGAGGTATGGCTGAAAGGAGCCTGTACTCAAAAGACTGCGGAGACGATAGAGACTGCACTGAAGAAGGTAGTCAGTTCGGAACACGGAACCGGCCACGCCGCGATGCGAAATGATATCACGCTGGCCGGCAAGACGGGAACTGCCGAGATTAAAGCATCGAAAGGAGATACGTCCGGTACAGAGCTTGGCTGGTTTGCCGTGTACACGGCTGACGGTCCGGATCACACTCCGATTCTTATGGTCAGTATGGTAGAGGATGTCAAGAATGCCGGAGGCAGCGGACTTGTGGTGAGAAAGACGAAAGCCGTGCTGGATACCTATATTCCTCCGGTGCAGTAGAATAAAAATGTCATCAGACAAAACACGTTGCTGCTGTCTGATGACATTTTTTGATGTAACAGGAAAGGGCATCTGCTGAAGCAGATGCGCTCCGGCGTGGGAGTCCGGCTCACTGTACTCTTTCTTCTGTATGGGCAATTGTTCGGCGGTTCAGTTAATTCCCCCCATACAGTTTTTTCGCCTTCAGAATATCCAGTGCGATTTCTCCCGCTTTGGCACCGGTCGCCCCGTCTTCTCCGCTGATATGGACCGCAAAGGAATAAGGACCGTGAACAGATTCCACGAAGCCGATGAACCAGCCGTTCGTATTCTTGCCGTCTACGGTGCCGGTGCCTGTTTTTCCATAAAGCGACGACGTGCCGTCGGAGGAGAGAAAGAGAGCATTCTGAACCGTTTCCATGCCGTTGTCTGAGAAGGGCAGTGTATGTCCGGATAAGCCGGCCAGCAGCTTCACCTGTTCCAACGGAGATATTTTTAAGGAGGACTCCAGCCAGAAACGGGAAGGCCCTCCTGAAAAGTCCATATTTCCATAGGAAAGACTGGTGAGAACCTGTCGGGTGGAGTCCCATCCGCGGCGGTGGTCCAGATCCATAAAATACCAGTTGACAGAATTTGCCATGGCTGAGTTCAGGTTCTGGTCTCTGTTCCAGGATTCGAAAGGATAAGTTTCTCCATTCCAGTCCATGGCAGAGTCTGTCCCTGTGATAATGCCTGCGTCGAGGGCCATCAGGGCGCTGTAGATCTTGTAGGTAGAGTTCGGGGATACCCGCGTGCGTGCGTCCTCCTCGTTGGATATAAGGTATCGGTTTTCTGAAGCGTCATACAGGACGAAACTGCCGTCAAGCTGTCCAAAATATTCACTTAAATCTTCCTGATCCGTCCGGGGCAGCGCTTCGGTGTAACGGTCTGAGGCACAGGCGAGGGCGGAGACGGACGGCGTGGTACAGAGAACCAGCGCGGCGGTGAGGAGATACAGCATACGGCTCTTTATCCGTTTACCTCCGGATTCCCGGCGGTATGAGGCAATGAATGAAATCCGTTTGCGTATCTCTTTTCTGCTGCCGCCGATGCCTGCTGTCTGCCCGAAGGTCAGATGGGAGAGGCGCGCCGCAAAATGAAGCAGGGCGGTTCCGTAATCGACGGAGGCATTTTCCCCGAGAAGCGACAAAACTGCTGTGTCGCAGGCGATTTCCCTGTCGCTTACCATCTCCTTCAGGGCCAGCCAGACCATGGGATGGAACCAGTAAAAAATCAGGAGAATACGGAAAAAAGCGCCGCATATCAGATCCTTATGCTTATAATGATGAAGCTCGTGGAGCAGAATACAGCGTATCTCGTTTTCTGACAGACCGGAGAGCTGGGAATCGGGAAGCAGCACACATGGGGCTGCAGTCCCCGCCGTAACCGGAGAGTGAAGCAGGGGAGAAAAACGCAGGGGAATCTTCCTTCGGATTCCCAGCTGCCTGATGCAGTCTGCATATAGATTCCGCAGCACATCGTCCTGAACGGGAAGCGAGGTCCTTTTTAAATGATTTACACGGATTGCGGAAATCAGAGTAAGAACTGTGAGGATGACTGTTCCTCCACCCCACAGGCAGATAAGAGCGGCTGCCCAAAAACCAGGTATCTCCCGGCTTACGGAAATGGAAAAATCGTTCAGTATTCCTGATGCCGTGAAATTGTTTCCGGCAGTGCCCAAAGCGCCGGTCTGTCCCGGATCCCCGGCAGCGGGGAATCGTAAACCAATCAGCCGGTCAGCCAGCCTGGCGGCCCCTGGAAATGCCGCTGCCAGGAAAGGCGCTGCGGCCAGAAACAGGAGAAGAAACCATAATCGGTAACGGATTTCCGCCGTTAGGTGCCGATAAAATACGTTTCGAATAAAAAGAATGATACCGCCGGAAACTGCGATGGCGGCACTGCTTTGCAGCAGATAAAGAAGCAGAGATTCTGCCATCTACGGTTCTCCTTCCCCGTCATGTAATAACAGGCTGCGGAGTTCCTCCAGCTCTTCCTGGGAAATCCGCTCGTCCTTCATATAATTTGCCACCAGTGAGGTCAGATTGCCATTAAAGAAGCGTTTGAGAAAATGCTCGCTTTCCTGGTTAAGATAGTCTTCCTTAACGACCAGTGGGGTGTATACAAAGACCCGGCTTTTCTTTTCGTATGTAATGGCTCCTTTTTGTACGAGGCGTTTTAACAGAGTCTGGATCGTCTTGGGACTCCAGTCAGTGGCCTGTAAAAGGATGTCCGTCACCTCGTTAGTATTTATGGGAGCTTTGCTCCAGATTACCTTCATAACTTCATATTCGGCTTCTGATATCTGCGGCAGCCTGCTCATGATACCCTCCCTGTTCTTACAACTGTAATACAAATATTATACGTGAGCAAAAGGCGGATGTAAAGGGGGTGGAATTAAATTTTCAGCAGAGTTTTCTCATTTGACGGATCCGGCAGGACCATGATATACTAGGGACAGTCAGTGAGTGAAAAACAGGGGCGGCTGTTTCGCGGCATGGTCCCGGCCGGTGATGTCCGGCGAATTATACTAGATGTGCGAGGTAAGACAACATGGTCCAAAACAGGGGAATTAACCAGGACGTGACACAGGAGATGAACCGTTCTCTCCTTTTGAAAAACTTAAGAAGAGAAGGTATGTGTTCCAGGGCGTATCTGGCCTCCTTAACAGGGCTGAAACAGGCGACCGTGACCAATATTATGAAGGATTTCCTAAACTGGGGGATCGTTACGGAGGTAGGCTTCTTAAACGGAAGCAAGGGCCGCCGTTCGATCGGCGTATCCATCAGTCAGGATCGTTACCGGGTCATCGGCGTGCGCCTTGCGAGAAAACATTACAGCGTCGGCCTGTTCGATTTGACAGGGACACAGATCACGAAGAAGCGGGTGGATTTTAATCCGGAAGAGCAGCCGGATGCGGAAGATATCCTGAATCAGATTGCGGCAGAGATGCGCGCCCTGATGAAGAAATATGGAAAAGATACCATACTGGCGGCCGGTATGGCTGTGCCAGGACCATTTATAGCCAAGAAAAACAGGATTGCTCTGATTACGGGAGCTGATATCTGGAAAGACGTGGATTTAAAGAAATTCTTTGACCGGGAACTGGATATCCCTGTATTTCTGGAGCACAACGCCAATGCGGGCGCTTACGCCCATATGTGGGATTTAAAGGACGCCTACCGCGATGACATTCTGGTCTATATCGCCGCCGGTCAGGGCATTGGCGCCGGAATTGTGATGGATGGAAAGATCTATAAGGGCGCCCTGGGGACCTCCGGTGAGATTGGCCATATGACCATTGACCGGAACGGTCGGCCGTGCGCCTGTGGCAATAAAGGCTGTCTGGAGCGGTATGCCTCCTCTCTGGAACTGGTGAAGGCCGTATACGGTGATCAGGCCGGCCGGTCAGGGTGCAATTTTGAAGATGTAGAACGGCGGATTCGTGAGGGTGATAATTTTTGCATCGACTGCTATCGGCGTGCCTGCGAGAGTCTTGGAATTGGAATTATCAATATTGTCAATGTGATTAATCCGGACATCATCATCATCGGTGACGATATGGCGAGGCCGGATCCGGAACTGATGGAGTCTGTGGTGCGTGAAACTGTGCGGGAAGGCGTTCTGGACGACGTGTGGGAGGGACTCACGCTGTCCATCAGCACCTACCAGGGCGATCCGATCCTGACGGGAGCGGCGATAGTAGCCATTGACCGGATTTTCGACAGTCCGGGTCAGTTTATTAAAGAGAGTGAAGATTGAGAGTAAAGGAAGAACGCTGTCCAGCCGGGTGGGAGATAACTGCCGGCAGGACAGCGTTTTCATATCTTTGTTCTGAAAGTCTACGGAGCGTGGATTGTTCCCGTAGACTTTATCAGGTACAATAGAGTCCGAGGTGATAAAGATGAATACAGAACGTAAAAAACAGCTGATCATGGAATACAAAAACCGCCATCCGGAGATGGGTGTAATCTCTCTTAAGTGCAAAGCTACGGGTGAGGCGTTTCTGGGAATATCGGGAGATACGAGAACGGCATTTAACAGTGTCTGTGCCAGATTATCAGGCTCGTCCCATCCGAACCGGCATTTGCAGGAACTGTGGAATGAGTATGGGGAGGAGGGATTCGAGCAGACGGTTATGAGGGTTTTAAAGTATGAGGATCCGGGTGAGGATCATACAGAAGAACTGGAGCTGCTTCGGGAGGAGTGCCTGGAGGAAGATGAGAGAGCTGTGAAGATCTGGAAATGAGAGGGAAAAAGAATGGATTGTGCAAAAGTAGGCCGGTTAATTCTGCAGTTTCGAAAAGAAAAAGGACTGACGCAGCAGCAGGTTGCAGACCTTTTGGGAATCAGCAATAAGACCGTATCCAAATGGGAACGCGGTTTAGGATGCCCTGACGTATCGTTGTGGGAAGGACTTTCCACGGTGCTGGGCGCCGATATTATAAAACTGCTTCAGGGAGAACTCACTCCAAACCAGCCGGATGTGGGGAAACTTGAAAAGGCATGCTTTTACGTGTGTCCCGTCTGCGGCAACATTCTTGTGAGCACGGGAAATGCGTCAATTTCCTGCTGCGGAAGAAAGTTAAAACCGCTGATTCCGGTTCCGTGCTCAGAAGAACATAAGCCTGTGATCCGGGAAATGGATCTGGAATACTTCGTGACGCTGGATCACGATATGAGCAAGGAGCATTATATTGCCTTTGCAGCCTGCGTGAATCACGACCGGATTTACTTAAACAGGCTATATCCGGAACAGAACCCGGAATTCCGCATGCCCATGATAAGGCGGGGCGGATATTTGTATTTGTACTGTACGAAGCATGGACTGCAGAAATATCCGTTTTAGCCGGCGCAGGAACCCGGCAGCAGGCTTAGACAACACGCCCCATACCCTTCCCCAATAATACGGAAGTTATGGGGCGTGTTGTTATTGTCCGGGCCGCTGCATATTTTTATAAATTACCTGTTGACATTTTCCAGAAATGTGGTATTGTTTAACTAGAAATATTAATTAATTGAATTAATACATAAAACGAAGGAACAAATTAATTCAAAAATAAAAAAGAAGAGGAGAACAGCGATGAAATTTTTTGTGGACACAGCGAAGGTGGAGGATATCAGAAAGGCAAATGATATGGGGGTTATCTGTGGAGTAACCACGAACCCGTCCCTGATTGCAAAAGAAGGAAGAGACTTTAACGAAGTAATCAGAGAGATTGCTTCTATCGTAGACGGACCGATCAGCGGAGAAGTAAAGGCTACTACGACAGATGCGGAAGGCATGATTAGAGAAGGACGCGAGATTGCAGCGATTCATCCAAACATGGTAGTCAAGATTCCGATGACAGTGGAAGGCTTAAAGGCTGTCAAAGTATTAACGGCAGAAGGCATTAAGACGAACGTAACGCTTGTTTTCAGTGCAAACCAGGCACTTCTGGCTGCCAGAGCCGGGGCCACTTATGTATCTCCGTTCTTAGGACGTCTTGATGATATTTCCATGCCGGGCATCGATTTAATTGAAACGATTGCTGAGATGTTCCGTGTGGCGGGAATTACCACAGAGATTATTGCAGCAAGTGTCCGCAATCCGATCCATGTCATCGACTGCGCTCTTGCTGGAGCAGATATCGCAACCGTTCCTTACAGCGTGATTGAGCAGATGACAAAGCATCCGCTGACCGATCAGGGAATCGCAAAATTCCAGGCTGACTATAAGGCAGTATTCGGAGAGTAGAAGAGGAGGATACGGGATTGAGCGATTATCTGGAACTTGAAAAAATAGCGGTTGAGATCCGAAAAGGCATCGTGACGGCGGTTCACAGCGCGAAGTCCGGCCATCCGGGCGGATCACTGTCGGCGGCTGACTTATTTACCTGGCTCTATTATAAAGAACTGAACATTGATCCGGAACAGCCTTTGAAGGAGGATCGTGACCGTTTTGTATTATCAAAGGGCCATGTGGCTCCGGGATACTATTCTACACTGGCGAATCGCGGTTTCTTCCCTGTAGAGGATTTAAAGACACTGCGTCATACCGGCTCCTATTTACAGGGGCATCCGGACAGAAAGCATATCCCGGGCGTGGATATGTCCAGCGGTTCTCTGGGACAGGGGATTTCCGCTGCTGTCGGAATGGCACTCTCTGCGAAGCTGCAGAAGAAGGATTACCGTGTTTATACGCTCCTTGGCGACGGGGAGATTGAAGAAGGTCAGGTCTGGGAAGCTGCGATGTTCGCAGGCTACAGAAAACTGGATAATCTGGTCGTGATCGTGGATAATAACGGACTCCAGATTGACGGTCCGGTGGATGAAGTCTGTTCCCCTTATCCGATCGATAAGAAATTTGAGGCATTTAATTTCCATGTCATCTGCATTGACGGCCATGACTTCAGCCAGATTGAACAGGCATTTGCAGAGGCGAGAAATACGAAGGGAATGCCGACCGCCATTATCGCAAAAACCATAAAGGGCAAGGGAGTTTCCTTTATGGAGGGAGCGGTGGCCTGGCACGGTGCTGCTCCAAACGACGAGCAGTATCAGACCGCAATGGCAGATTTGGAGAAAGCAGGTGAAGCGTTATGCCAGAGATGAAAGAACAATCCGTAAAGAAGATCGCTACGAGAGAAAGCTATGGCAGCGCTCTTGCGGAACTGGGAAGCGTAAATGACAAAATTGTGGTCCTGGATGCCGATCTGGCAGCTGCGACAAAGACGGGAGTTTTCAAGAAGGTATTTCCGGAACGCCACATCGACTGTGGTATCGCGGAATGCAATATGATGGGGATTGCCGCCGGTCTTGCCGCAACAGGGATGGTTCCGTTTGCAAGTACTTTTGCAATGTTCGCAGCCGGCAGAGCATTTGAACAGGTTAGAAACTCCATCGGATATCCGCATTTAAATGTAAAGATTGGCGCTACTCACGCTGGTATTTCCGTCGGTGAGGATGGCGCAACCCATCAGTGCAACGAGGATATTGCTCTGATGAGAACGATTCCCGGTATGGTTGTGATCTGTCCTTCCGATGATGTGGAGGCGAGAGCCGCTGTCAAGGCCGCGGCCGAGTATGAGGGCCCGGTATATTTACGATTTGGACGTCTGGCTGTGCCTGTAATCAACGACAATCCGGAGTACGAGTTTCAGATCGGAAAAGGCGTGGTTTTAAAAGAGGGGAAAGACTTAACTGTTGTTGCAACAGGTCTGGAAGTCGGTCATGCACTGGAAGCGGCAAAGCTTCTGGCTGAAGACGGAATTGATGCTGAAGTGATCAACATTCATACGATCAAACCCCTGGATGAGGAGCTCATTATAAAATCTGCGAAGAAAACCGGAAGGGTAGTGACTGTGGAAGAACACTCCGTCATTGGCGGACTGGGAAGCGCTGTCTGCGACGCTCTGTCCGAGAACGCTCCGGTTCCGGTCTATAAGATCGGCGTACGTGATGTATTCGGCGAGTCTGGTCCGGCTGCTGAGCTGATTCATAAGTATGAACTGGATGCAGAAGGTATTTATAAGCAGATTAAGAATAAGTGGTATTGAGACAGGACAGAAGCGAAGAAGCAGTATGGGATTCGCAGTCTGAAGTGAAATGTACAGCAGGCCGTGATACGGGAAGATGTGATTCCTGTATCGCGGCCTTTTTGCGTGGAAAAAAATGATGATTTACGTGGAAAGATGATGATATCGCGTAAGTGTTCCGGGAGAAAAAGGGAAGCTCCGTGCAGAGAGAACGTTTATTCCCGTGAGCGTCGGGAATTTTAACTGATTTGTAAGAAAAACGTTTGAAAGTGTGGTTGAAATAACGGAGGGAAGATGCTATAATCTAAGTGGTAAGTGATAAGTAGTAAGTAGCAAGTAATAAACAAACAGCCAGGCATTATTTTTTCTGCAGGAACAGCAGGCAAACACCAAATCGCACGAGTAGAAAGGAGATTACTATGAAAGAATATACATTATCTCAGCAATATGCCCTGATTGGCCTGGATGGCCAGGATTCCATACATGCAACCGCGGCAAAGAATGCGGTCTGCCGCTGTATCGCGGCGGCAAAGCTTCTGGAAAGGCTTGTATTAACCGAAGATCCGGGGTCAGAGGCTGTGAAGGAGGAACTGGAAGCTGGTTTTAAGGAGATTCGCAGTATAGGCAAGAAAGAAGCCCGAGCTCTGGAGACTGAGGTTGCAGAGACGCTGAAGGCAGAGGGGGTCCTTGATGAGGTTCCGGATATTATGGCATGTGACATTAATTATAACAGCATGAATATGGAACTGAAAGTCTACCGCAGCGACGAGGTGGAATACCAGCGTACAGCGGAGGGAGTTCGCGCTGAAATGCTCGAGGGAGGTGCCGTAACGTTAGAGTGTGCCTGTCTGGTATGGCTGTTTCGTGAGAGCGGTTGTATCCACGAGATATTTTCTGTGAATGAGCAGGAGGAACTGGCTGCCCGCATGATTGAGCTGGCCGAGCAGGAACCGGTTATCAGAGTGATCTGGGATCTGGAGATTTACCGGTGGACGGAGAAACTGTCACAGCAGCTGCTGGGGGCGAAGAAAAATCTATTTAAGAATCCATATATGGAGGGCGTCAATCTCCTGTTCCCGTTTCTGGACAGAAGGCAGGCGATATTCATTGACTTCGTTATTTTCGGAACGGACGTGGCGGGAAGGCGTATGGCTATTCTGAACTATTTAACGGAAAAGGGTCATTACGTGGAAGAGGTCAAGAATGGTTCTGAGACCCTTTTAAAGGTAGATAACTATTATTACCGGGTATTCCCCATGACAAAGGTTTACTATAAGGTACCGGTTCAGGGAGCGAATCTGGTTCCTGTTTATAAGTAGGTGATGGAATGTCAAGACAGAGAAGCATGGAGAAGATCAGTACCTCCGAATATGTATCGATTGGAGAACTGGCCAGGCTTACTGGCTGCCGTTACAGCACTCTGAAGTATTATACAGAAGAAGGAATGCTTCCGTTTGAACAGGAAGAAGAGAATCTCACGAGACGATACCGGAGGGTCGAGACTGTAGAACGGATAGAGCGGATTAAAAGTTTAAAAGAAAGCGGAAAGACGATACCGGAGATTAAAGAACTGGTCAAGACGGGATAATCCCGCATGCGTAGAGCCCATCCATGAGCATGCGGGATTTCCTGGGAGGAAAAGTCAAAGATCCGGCCGCAGGAGACAGGACGTTAAAACTATAGTGCCGCGGGCGGCGGGATCTCTGCCCCTCGCGGCAGTCCCGGCTGGTTCCATGAGTGCGCCCCACCGGCTGACTGTCCGCGGGAATTAGCAGAAACACCAAAATTGTGTACAGCAGCACGAAGCCGGAAAGTTAAGAAAAATATTATTGACATTTTGATGATTCCGTTTTATAGTATCCATAGAATAAAGAGGACGTATGGTCCTTTATGAGAAGAGGAGTGATTGTTATGTTGGCAAACGATAGGAAATGGGTGAAAACAAGATAACAACAGGAAAGACAGGGACTGGCGTAAGACAGCTTTATTTACTGCGCACGGCTTGTTGTCGTGTTTTTTTGTACCTTTTTTTCGGAATTCCGGGAAATGGCGGTACGTCCCTGTCGGCTCATAAAGGAGATTTTGATTTGGAGAGAGAAAATTGCATATTGATCAGTAACAGTAAAAACTGGATTGAACAGGCGGCTGTCGATCAGCTTCGTGGCGTTGCCAAGTTACCCGGAGTGGTGAAGGCAGTAGGCCTGCCGGATCTCCATCCGGGAAAGACACCGGTAGGAATGGCGGTGTTGAGCAGAGAACGGTTTTATCCTCATTTGATCGGCAATGATATTGGATGCGGAATGAGTTTATTTTCCACAGGAGTAAAGCAGAAGAAGTTTAAGATGGAGAAATGGGAGACGAGATTAAACTCGATTCGGGAGCTGGGGGATATCCCGTGTGACAATCCTTATGAGGGATTTTGCCCTGTTAAGGATTTGGGAACGATTGGCACCGGAAATCATTTTGCCGAGTTTCAGTGTCTGGAACACGTTTACAGGGAAGAGGAGGCTGAGCGTCTTGGACTGCTGGAGGGCCGCATCATGTTATTGGTTCACAGCGGCTCCCGGGGATACGGGCAGGAGATTTTAAACCGGTTTTATTCGCCGGAAGGACTGCCGGAAGATGGAGAGGAGGGCAGCCGCTATCTGGCGGAACACGATTCTGCTATCCTGTGGGCCGGAAGGAATCGCATGGTAACGGCGAAAAAGCTGCTCGCTTATCTGGGCGTGGAGAGTGAGGTGAATCCTCTGTTAGAGAGCTGCCATAATTATCTGGAGCGAACGGAAGAGGGCTGGCTTCACCGGAAAGGGAGCGTATCGACGAAGCGGGGAGCCGTGGTGATACCTGGATCCAGGGGAAGTTTAAGCTATGTGTGTGTACCGGCTGCGGATACAGCCGTGTCCCTGGACTCTGTGTCCCATGGTGCAGGCAGAAAATGGGCCCGAAGTATCTGTAAGAGCAGAATCGACCGGAGATACGACAGGGATTCCATCAGGAGCACAAAGCTTAAGAGCCGCGTGGTCTGCCATGACACCAATTTACTGTTTGCCGAGGCGCCGGAGGCCTATAAGAACGTGGAACAGGTGATTGCTTCCCTTGAGGACTATGGACTGATTGATGTTGTTGCGACACTGCGGCCGCTTCTCACGTTTAAAGGGTAGGGAGGCGCGCATGAGAATACAGATAAGTTCCGGGCAGGGCCCGGCGGAATGCGAGCTGGCGGTTGGTCTGCTCTATGAGGAACTGAAAAGGGAAGCGTCGGATATCCGGCTGCTTTCTTTCACACAGGGAAAAAAGCGGGAGGGATTTTCCTCCATCATGTTTGAGACGGAACATGATTTTACCAGCCTGGAAGGCAGTGTGCTGTGGATTTGCAAAAGCCCTTACCGGCCGGAACATAAACGAAAAAACTGGTATGTGGATGTCAGTATTTTGGAGACGGTGCCGCGGGTGACCGAGGAAAAGCTGGTTCGCTTTGAGACCTTTAAAAGCGGCGGGAAAGGCGGCCAGAACGTGAATAAGGTGGAAACCGGAGTCCGCGCCATTCATATACCGACGGGGACTGCGGTGGTATCCACAGAGGCGCGGAGCCAGCATATGAATAAGCAGGCTGCCTTAAACCGCCTGTGCGAAATTCTGGCGGAGATGAACCTGGAAAGCGGGCGAAGGGAAAAGAACCTGGCCTGGATGGAACACACCAGGCTGGAACGGGGGAATCCTGTTCGGATCTATGAAGGAAGAGCGTTTCACCTTAAGAGGGGGAACGGTGGGGATAAGACCAATGGAGCATAAGGTAAAAGGGCAGAAGATTTTTCATACCGGCTATGAGCCGCGGGAGGTAGATAAGCATGATATGAAAAATATTGAGAAACTGATGAGCGGCGTCTCACAGAGCGGATTTATGCATGAGTACAAAGGATAATAAAACAGCAGGGAACAACGATTTTGATCGTCGCTCCCTGCTGTTTTATTATGACTCTAGTGCCCCCAAAGGTTCTGTGCCACCTGCATAGCGGATTTATCTGCGATTTCCGCGATCTTTTCTTTGGACTCTTTCATGCCATTGTTGATCCAGCAGCGCAGGACTCCGGTTAAACCGAATGTGATGAACTCAATGAAATAGGAAAGCGATACGTCGTCGATTCCCGGATACTGTTTCTTAAAAATCGCGGTTCCATTGTCAGAAATGAGCTGATGGAAACGGTAGACAAAATCACTGGATGCGCTGTTTTCAAACAAAATTCTGGCAATTTTAACATTTTCTTCAATATATTGTATGACTGGCAGCAGGATGGGCATCAGCGAACCGTTCTTAGAACTGCACAGGAAATTGTCGATCATGTCCTGAAAATCGGCCAGTACGTCGGATTCCATCTTCTGCAGCAGATCGTAAGTATCGGTGTAATGATTGTAGAAGGTTCCCCTGTTTAGATCCGCCCGCTCCGTGATGTCCTTGACGGAAATATTTTTAAAATCTCTCTCGGTCATCAGCTCAATCAGGCTGTCTTTTAACATTTTCTGGGTCCTGCGAATTCTCCGGTCCTCTTTCTGTGATTCCATATTTTTCTCCTCACAATCCTGTTTAAAAACAAATTTATCAGTTTCGATTGATATTAAACACAAAAGCGAATAAGTGGTGCTTATCACACAAAGCAGCGAATCGTTGCTTATTGAAATATATCAACAATTGAATTATAATACACATGTGTTCAAAAGTCAATGATTGTACAATAATCAAAAGGTGGGCAATAATGAAAAGAAACAGCGATATTTTCAATCAGGTGATTCGTTTTATTGTGTATCACGGGAAGATCATTGAGAAGATTTTCCTGGTAACCACAATTCTCTGCGCCGTTTGTTTCCCGTTTGTGGGGGTGAATTACGATCTGAGCAAATACCTGCCGGATTTTGCACCGACAAAGCAGGCGCTGGATGTGATGGAAGCGGAGTTTGGTTATCCCGGCATGGCGCGTGTTATGGTAAAAGACGTATCTCTGCAGGAGGCGAAACGCATCCGGGAAGAGATATCTGCGGTTGACGGGGTAGATCTGGTTCTCGGTTCTGACGTCTCGACCGATGTCTACATGGGAACACCGTTTCTGAGTGAAAGCATGACGGAATTCATCGGCGTCGATTTGCTTGCAATCGACGATTACTATAAAGACGGGAACGCCCTGATGGACATTGTCTTTGAAGATAAAGACGGGGAGCCGCGTACCAATGCGGCCATCGAGGAAATTTACCGGATCGTCGGTAAGGACCGGGGCTGCTTTTCCGGAAGCGCCATATCCAGCAAGGAACGGGAGGCTTCGATTACAAGAGAGATCGCCATGGCGATTGCCATGTCAATCGTGATTATATGGCTGATCCTGACGCTGACCACCACGTCGTGGATGGAGCCGTTTCTCTTTATTTTCGTGATGATCGTGGCGATTGTACTGAATATGGGGTCGAATATTATTTTTGGAACGATATCCTTCTTTACTTTCTCCACAGCGGCTATTTTGCAGCTGGCGGTATCGATGGACTATTCTATTTTCCTGCTTCATACCTTTACGGCATTGAAAAACAGGGGCATGGAAATCCATGAGGCGATGGTGGAGGCGATCAGGGAATCCTGCAGTTCGATTCTCGCCAGCGGGGCGACCACCATTGTGGGATTTATCGTTATCGCGTTTATGCGGTTTACCATAGGAAAGGACGTAGGATTTGTACTCGCAAAGGGAATCATATGCAGCCTTTTAACGGTGCTTCTGCTGATGCCCACACTGATTCTCCGGTTTGACGATAAGATTGTGAAAACGGCGCATAAGCCGCTTATCGCTTCTTTTGATGGATTTGCACGGGCCATGTACCGGATCAGGATTCCGGTGTTCCTTTTGGCGGCGCTCTTAGCAGTGCCCTGTTATTTCGGGCAGGGTATGAATCACTTCCTGTACGGCGACGATGCGATCGGTGCGGGACCGGGAACGCGGGTTTACGAAGACACGCAGGAGATTGACCGCCTGTTTAAAAAGTCCAACATGACGATCTGCATCGTGCCGAACGGTTCCGGCGTGACGGAAAAGGAACTGTCAAAGGAACTGGAGAACCTGGATTTTGTCAATTATGTGATTTCCATGTCAGGAACCATGCCTGACGGAATACCGGAAAGCTTCCTTCCTGATGATTTGACGAGCCAGCTGCGGGGCGATGTTTATGCCAGAATGCTGATTTCCATGAATACCTTACAGGAGAGCGACTATGCGTTTGAGTGCAGTGCCAGACTGGAGGAGATTGTACATAAGTATTATCCTGACAATTCCTACGTGATCGGGATGACGCCCACAACCATTGACATCAGGGATATTCTGACAGAGGATTACAATCATGTATCTCTGCTGTCTCTGGCTGGTGTGGCACTTGTCGTATTTCTGACATTCCGCTCGGTCCTGGTGCCGATTCTGGTGATTGTGCCGATCGAAGTTGCCATCTATTTAAACATGACGCTGCCCTATGTGATGGGGGACACCATGATCTATATCGGCTATATCATCGTCAGCTGTCTGCAGCTGGGGGCTACCATCGATTACTCGATTCTGATGACAAACAACTACCTGGCGTTTCGAAAGGAAAAGGGACGCCGCGAGGCTGCCGTTGCCGCTGTCAATAAGAGTACGCTTTCAATCATGACATCGGGCGGTATTCTGATGGTGGTAGGTTATCTGCTGTATTTTACTTCGTCCATACAGGCGATTTCCCAGGTGGGACGTCTGGTGGGACGCGGGGCTTTCCTGAGCGTGACACTGGTACTGTCTCTGCTTCCGGCGCTCTTATCCGCATTTGATAAGCAGATCAAACGGCAGCAGGAGCGGGCGGATGCACGGAAAGAGAGAAGGCGGAACCGTCTGGCGGCAGCAAAAAACCTGACAACAGGGAAAAGTCTGCCGGGAGCGAAGCGTGTGACGGAAGAGAAGGAACTGCCGGAAGAGAAGGAGTTATCGGAAGAGAAGGAGTTACCGGAAGAGGCAGGTCTTACGACAGATGTGAGCCCGATATTTGCAGATGGAAAATGCGGGCAGAAAGAAGGCTCCGCGCAGGCGGAGGCAGAAGAGGCGGAGCAGAAGGAAAAGGGAGATGACAGCCATGAGAAAGAGTAAACGGATTTCAGCGTTTGTTTTAGCAGCCGTGCTTGCGTGCGGTCCGTCCATGGAGGCGGGAGCGGCGGCAGACACTCCGGTCTGTGATGAAACGCTCTATATCACGATGGATCCCTACGGGGAGATTAAGGAGAGCAGTGTCGTAAAAAGCTACACGATGAACGGAAGCAGCCGGATTGTTGATTATGGAACGTACAACCGGATTACCAATATGACGGATCACTCCGATCCTGTGACGGAGCAGGACGGAAAGCTTACATTTAATTTGGAAAATCCGGAGGACCGTTTCTATTTTGAAGGCGGTACGGAGACCACAAAGGAAGAACTTCCCTGGAATATTTTAGTGAGTTACCGCTTAAACGGGCTGGAAAAGAAGGCGGAAGAACTCTGCGGCGCAGCCGGACTGGTGGAAGTGAATGTAGATCTGACGCCGAATAAAGGTGTGTCGGATTATTACCGCAATAACATGGTTCTGATGGCCGGAACCGTTGTAGACATGGATAAGAATTTAAGCCTCGAAGCGGAAGGGGCTCAGGTTCAGGCAATGGGCAATTTAAATGCGGTTATATTTTTCGCACTGCCGGGGGAAGAGCAGCATTATTCGATTCGGATCGGTACAGATGATTTCTCTTTCAGTGGAGTTGTTTTTACCATGGTGCCGCTGACTGCGTCCCAGCTTGACAAGGTGGGAGATTTGCGTGAGGCGAAGACGACCCTGGAGGATTCCGCGGATGCCATCAGTGACAGTCTGGACACACTGTTTGATACGTTTGATGGCATGCAGAAAAGTGTGGAAGATTCAGCTGACGGTCTCAGGGGACTCGATCACAGCCGTCAGCTGTTCGCAGATTCCAAGGGAAAGGTGTACGCCGATGCAGACGAAGCGCTGGCAGGTTTAAATGAGCTGTCCCGGCAGTTTGAACCGTTCTCCGGACATATGAGGGAGGCGGAAAAGTATCTCGATACCATGAATTCCCATGTCAATGAACTGACTGGGCATCTCGATGATCTGTCGCCGGATCTGGAGGACATGAAGGCGACCATGCGGGATCTTCGGGATGATTTACGGGGGATCAGCTCCATGCTAAACAGTCCACAGGTGGATTTAGGAGCCCAGGCGTTTTTACAGCTGATGGAAAAGACGAAAACGGATCTGGAGATCTTTAAGCAGTCGCAGGCCAAACTGGATGGCGGCGTGAGTGCGCTGGCACCGGCTCTTGCGGGGCTGCTTGCACAGGTCGGAGGACTGGGTGGAAAAAAAGCGGAATATTTCAGTGAAGACAGTCTGGAAGATTTTATCGATGAGATGGAGAGTGCGGGTGTGGATCTGGGAGATGAGGATGAGGTGGCTTCCTATCTGCGCAATGAGCTGGGGATGGCTGCGGATGAAATCGACGCACTCATGAGATACGCTTCTCAGGCTCTGTATGAGACTGCCACAGCGTCCCAGCCAGACACTGGAAATATCGCCGCCGCAGCCCGGGCGATCGTTGAAGGCTTCCATGGTACCGCCGGCAACACCGGACTGATTACAGATATACAGACCATGATCGGACAGACGGAAGTTCTTCTTAAGGCCGCAGCCTCCCAGAAAGGGAACGCGGTGGGTATGCTGCAGAATACCGCGGACATGGCCCATCTGGCAGCCAGTATGTGCAACACACTGGACGATATTATTTCCGATGCAGACAGTCTGACTAAGACGGTCAATTATTATCACGAGGGTACGCTGGAGACTCTGCGTGATCTGGGAAGTATGACAGATACCGCAGCCGGAAGTTTAAAATCTCTGACCGTGTTCTGTACTTCCTTTGAAAATCAGCTGAAAACAGTCGGCGATTCCTTAAACTCCAGTACTCAGAAGACATTAAACGGCCTTGCAGGAACGCTGGATGGATTGGGAAACGGACTGGATCAGACGGATGTGCTTAAAAATGCCAAAGACACCATCAAAACGGTGATTGACGATAAATGGGATGAGTATACCACAAAGGATACGACCATCTTAAATATTAATATGGACGCGAAGCCCGTATCGCTGACATCGGATAAGAACCCGTCTCCGCGTACGGTACAGATTATTCTGAGGACCGGTGAGATCAGGGAAAAAGATAAAAGTAACGCTGCCGAGGTGGATGAAAGTTACCACCCGGAGGGAAATGTATTCCACCGGATCGCCAGTATCTTTACCCGGATCTGGAAGATGATTACATCGCTGTTTCAAAAATAAAGAGTTGTAAAGCATAGAAAATTGTGAAAAAGGTTCCGGATTGCTGCAGGGGCCTTTTTTGCGTTTTAAGGTAAGAGGAAAGCGCTCCTGTCACACAGGAATCTGATGACAGGATATTGTATTTTACAGGAAAACATGGCATACTACCGGTAAAACAGTGGAAAAGAACAGGAGAATGATATGTGCGGACGATATTATGTAGACGATGAGACGGCGCGGGAGATCGAAAAATTAGTGGAAACAGTCAATGACAAGCTTCGTCTGGAACGGCTGGGCAGGGATATCCATCCCACGGATGAGGCGCCGGTCCTGGCTGCCGGAAACCACGAAATGAAACTGGAATGGCAGCACTGGGGCTTCCCGGGATTTCAGGGAAAGGGGGTAATCTTTAATGCCAGGTCTGAGACGGTGCTGGAAAAGAAGATGTTTCGTGAGAGTGTCCTGCATCGAAGAATCATCATTCCCTGTACCTGGTTTTATGAGTGGAACCGGAAAAAGGAGAGGGTGACATTTTACAGGGAAGACGCACCGGTAATCTTTCTGGCTGGTTTTTATAATGTATTTGGAGACGAAAAACGCTTCACGGTTTTGACGACGGAAGCAAATCAGTCGATGGTCAGCACCCATGACCGGATGCCTCTTATCATTGAGCATGATCAGATTAAAGACTGGGTGATGGATGATACGAAGTTCAGCGGAATGCTGAAGCAGACGCCGGTGCTGCTGGAGACGAAACAGGAATACAGCCAGCAGGAACTGAAATTTTTATAGTAATTACTCCCCTTCAGTAGTTCCTTCTGCGATCAGTTAGCAAACGATTTTTCAGAGAATTGTAAAGAAACAGAAATAGATAATCTGTTGAAAATATGATAGGATAGTAATATCTGAAATATGACAGTGATCCGAGACGGGAGGAATGGAGTATGTGGACAAGAGCAGAGTTAAAGGACAGGGCAAAGAATGACCTCAGGCCGTATTACTGGTATGGCGTTCTGGTGTGCTTCATCGCCGGAATACTGGGGGCAGGAAGCTCCGGCGGAGGCGTGAGTATCAGCACAGGCAGCAGGGCGAGCGAGAATTCATATTCTATCGGCAGTATCCGGGATGGACGCCATGCCGCGGTTTTTTTGTTGATTTTAGGGATTTTTCTGGTAGTTTTCATCATTGCCGTTGCAGTCGGTATTTTTGTAAGCAACGTTGTAGCAGTAGGTAAACTGCGCTATTTTATGGACAGCGCAGTTATGCAGCAGTCAGCCGGAATCGGCCGTATTTTCTTCGCGTTTGGCGGAGGAAACTATTTAAACGTTGTAAAGACCATGTTTTTAAAGGGGCTCTTTGAAGGGCTGTGGTCGTTGCTGCTTGTAATCCCCGGCATTTATAAGCACTATGAGTATTATATGATTCCTTATCTGCTGGCGGATAATCCGGAGATGGACAGGCACGAAGCATTCCGCCTCAGCAAAGAGATGATGGACGGCAACAAGTTTAATACCTTTGTACTGGAACTGTCCTTTATCGGCTGGTATTTGCTGGGAATACTGCTTTGCTGTATCGGCGGCATCTTTGTTAATCCGTACTATGAAATGACCTTTGTGGAGCTTTACTGGGTTTTGCGTGATCAGGTGATGGGACCGCGGCCAACAGAAGCCATGGATCAGAATGTATATGCTGACGCGTACTACCGGGAAATATAATGGAATAATGGGTTATCAGTTATAACGGATTCAATCTGTTTCGAAAGAGGCGGGGAGGTAGAAAATACCTTACCCGTCTCTTTCGTCCTGTCAGACGGATTTTCATCTGATAATAAAAGCCATCCGCCTGTGCCGGTTTGTGAAAGGGAGATAATAAAAAGCATCCGGCTTAGTTCGGATGCTTAAAATTAAATTCAATTTGATTATAGTCTGCCGGATCAGATACAAAAGCTTTCCCTATCGATAGTTTTTCGTTGATTTCTCTCTGGGTTACGTAATATTCATTCCTGGCCTTCATTAGAATAGAGGCACGTGAATCCTGAGATGAGTTTTGAAACCAGTAGAGTAACAGGGATTCTTCTTCGGATAATAACTTTTCAACTACAGTTCCGGCTTCTTCGGGTCTCAATGCAGTAATGAGAGGTTGGTTAAGTTCTGGTAAATCAAAGAGATTGTAGATCGTTGTTCCCAGTGCTTTTGCTATGTTCTCCATGTAAGCGGTTTTTACATTAATGACGGTTCCATTGATGATACGGTTCAGAGTGGTAGCCGGGATACCTGTTAAAGCAGACAGCTGTGTTTTATTAATATCCTTTAGCTTCATATACATTAATATCTTATTGTTTACCATTTGTACAACCCTCCAACAAGAATTATAGCAGAAATGGAAAAAAATGTAAATAAATGTCGAATGAAAAAGGACAGAGAGAATTTTGATATTTTGTTAGTAATATTTGAAGTTTCTCATCCATTTGGCGGAGTCGTCATTATAATGTTATAATGACGGCTAAAAATGAAATGACAGCATACCAGAATATGCAAGAGGAGGAAATGAAATATGTCAAGTGTCAGAGGGATTTTAGAGAGAGCAAGCCTGGATAGTATGATTGCCTGCTTACTGGATGAGCCAGGACCGGTAAACGGAACGATTGAGGTAAGCGAAAGCGCTATTGAGAACAGCTACAGAGAGTTCATATTGGAACTAACACATCTTTACCCGGGTGTAAACAAAGATGATGATGAACTGTTTGATGCGGTTATAAGATTTGCATCTGTTCTTGAAGAAATCTATTTAAAAATCGGGTTTATCGTTGGCAGAAAATTAGACGGAGATTTGAGGGAGGGGGAAGAAAAGCTTAAGAATATTGTAACAGCGAAGTAACGTGAAAAGAACTGTTTCCTGTTTTTGGGGCAGTTCTTTTATTGGTGTATCCTTATCCATTAAAACTAAAAATATAGCCGGGATTTCGGTTTTGAGTTTTTTAGCCTGTACTTTCTAACTTTGTCTTTATGAATCCTTCAACTTATCGCTTATGATGATTCGTCTTGGCTGTGTGTTCAAAAGAATATCCATGTCCATATCTGAATAAAAGAAATATTTTTGGTGAATACTCTTCCTATTATTATGGATATACGAGGTATTTTGCTGTGAATAATAACAGAGACAGAGTGCTGTCATATACAGAAGAATTTTCAAAAAAATACGGGTATACACCGACAACTTTTCAAATATCAAATGAACTGTATATACCGCATGACAAGGTATCTTCTATTATAGAAGCGTTAAGAGACGAAGGGGCAATTCAGATCAGCAGGCCGTTATCATAAGTATCTCGAATTCGTTTTCCTGGAGAGTGGGAAAACCATGAGAAAAACTATGGGATTTGAAATGGATGTGGCAGGAGAGTACTGTATGGTTGGTTTGAAATGCCGGTAACCGTCAATAGATGATTTCAATCAAATGGTAATTCATATTATGCTTTGTCGTTACCATGATGTTCCATAGAAAAAGAACAGGTCTCCATGCTTTGTGTTTTTTTCCTGATGAAGTTTCATTACTGATACTGGGAAATAATCTATTGTGGCATGGGGCTTTTTTTATTTACGGTAAATAAAGTTTTAAAGTAAGTGGCAGAAGGGAGAAGTTTAAATAAGAGCGTTGGGAAATGGGATGCAGTTGGTGAAAGCGTTATCCGTTTGAAAACGCTCTGATGTGCGGAAATGGAGTAACAGATTGCAGGACAGCGATTTGAAGTACTCAAATAGATAACAAAAAACCCTTGATTCTTCAAGGGCTTTTCAGTAGCGGAAGGGAGATTTGAACTCTCGACATGATCTCAAAAAACCTGATAGAATAAGGAGGTTTGAGCACATTATCCCAAAGTGTAAACAAAAGTGTAAACAAATAGTTATTATATTTGGACATCTGAATAAGTCCACGAGTATGTAGCCAATACATATTCATGGGCTTATTTTAGTGCCTGAATTTAGCTGCTATAGGACGTTTCCTGTGTGATAGCAAAACAGATCAAGCTTGGTCATTAAGCCTGTTAAAAACGATTCTGGAGCGTTACAGAGCAATAAAACGAATCTATTTGAAACGGTAGTTTCATTTGATAAAAAACTAAACAAAAAGGAGAACGTTATGAGTGAAGAAAGAAAAATTAAAAAGAGAGCAATCAGCATTAGAGGAATGGCAGGAAGGATTCGTGAAAGAGAAGACAATATTTATAGTCAGGCGGTTATTTCCGATATCTTGAAGATGTATTTTGATGAATGCCAGAAAGCGTTGGAGAACGGAGAAAGGGTTGGGCTGTCTACTATTGGAACCCTGATACCTAAAGTTCATGTTTACAGGCGCTATGGTATTCCTAACATGAACGATCCGGAAGGAAATCTTCCATTTGTTCAAGTGCATTTCACCAGAAGTAAACTGTGCAAAGAAAAAATAAACAGTAGATTCCTGAAAAATCTGAAAAACGGATTTCCGGGATTAGGAGAGAGGTGTCAGTGCAATAAGGCACAAAGAGGGCTTTTAATTAGTCAGGGTTTCTCATTAGCAGAGGAGGAAGACGTATGTACGGAAGAGTAACGAAATATTTTAGCAATAAAAAGTTTGGATTTATTCAAGGAGATGATAGCAATACATATTTTGTCCATCACTCCAATCTCAATGGGGAATATATAGAGCAGGGGTATTATGTGTTTTTCAAGCCCTTTGTGACTGACAGGAGCGATTTTAATGCAAGAGGTGTAATTGTTATAGAAGCACCGGAAAGGAACATGAGGAATGGCAAAAAGTATAAGTAATATGGAGCAACTGACCTCTGCCATGACTCCGGTATTAAAGGGTATGGTCAATCAGATGGCAGAACGGGTATATGAGACACTGAATTTCTATTTGATGGATTATTACACAGGCTGGACTCCTTCCAGTTATAGGCGGACAAAAGCCTTTCTATATTCGGCTGTGAAGACTGATGCGAGAATGGAAGGAAATCAGTGCGTTGCTTATGTCTATATTGATTACGATTCCATGGACAGCTACGTAAATGCTACCGGATTTCAAGTGGCTGAATGGGCAAATGAGGGATCACACGGTGGTTTAGTCGTCAGCCATAAGCCGCATGTGTGGGATAACACTATAAAATATACTATCGATAATGGTTCCTTGCTTAAAATGGCAATACAGTATTTAAAATCAAAAGGATTTAGCGTAAAAGCTTAGATCGGAAGGAGAATTACATATGGAATTACGAGACAGAGTAGTAGTTATTAATGAGGACAATAGGAAGAGATTATCTAGGCTATACGGAGAAATGGACAGTGGCGATCTGGAACGCGTAGTAAATAAGCATTTGAGCGTCTGTATTGATGGGATAGAAGAGGATCAGAAAATGCCAGTTCCGCGCTGCAGCGAGTGCGGATTTTTACAATGTGTAGAGTTTACGAATAGAAATTATTACTGTGACCACGAAAATAGAGAAAATGATATGGGATTTGTTGGTATAAATAAAACGCCAGTAACAAGCCCTGAATGGTGTCCTAAAAGAAAGTAATTAGAGATTGAACGGCAGACATACACCGTAATGTATGGATAGTTCCTAACTGGTAGGAAGTAAAAGAAAGCCAGTATCAGAAGTTCAAGAATATCTGTTAGGTTCGTTCTGAACCTAAGTTTTCCCATAAAATAATGTGATTAAAGGACTTTACCTAATTGGAGAAGTGTGCTTGATTAGTCAAATGTCTCCCCGATTTGGGTGCGTCAAATGCAGCGCACCTTTCAAACCGTTTGCATCTGTTTTGACGACGAACAAATGGAGCTATTAAAGGTGATTTCCAGTGATCATGAGTTCGTGGATAGTGGGGCGGACTAACTTATACCAAAACAGGCATTTTTTAGATGTAAAAGCTGGAAAGTGCATAAGAATAAGGCTGCTTTAGTATGGACCATATAGGAACGATTGGTTATAGGCATATTGTGCAACATAAAACTTTACATTTTCATTTTTGGGTATAACAAGTTATGCGCTTGCAGAAATGTTTAGTCATAGAGAATTCTTGATCTCTGATCTATAAAATGGAGGTCTATTTGAAGATAGGAAACAGAAAGTATTTTGGTGTGGGTTATTATGATGATAATACAGGAAATCATAGTGTAGATACTAATTTGCCATCATATAATGCGTGGCATGGTATGTTGATGCGGTGTTATTGTGAGAAGTTCCATAAAACAAGAATATATTATCAAGACTGTGTTGTTTGTGATGAGTGGCATAATCTTTATATATTTGATAAATGGTATAAAGAAAATTACTATACTGTACCAAATGAAAGAATGGAACTTGATAAGGATATTGTTCATAAAGGCAATAAGATCTATAGCCCGGAGAATTGCTTGTTTGTCCCAAAAAGAATAAATACGTTAATAGTAAATGCAAAAACAATACGAGGCGTATTTCCAATAGGAGTCTACTATGATAAGCAGAAGAAACGATATATAGCAAATATGAATTACGAAGGAAAGAATCTGAAAATAAAACAGTGCCGTTTACCTATAGAAGCATTCTACTGGTATAAATGCTACAAAGAGGATTATATAAAACAAGTTGCAGATAAATATAAAAGTATTATACCTGTACGATTATATGAAGCATTATACAATTGGACAGTAGAAATCACAGATTAAAAACTGGATTACATAATAGTTAGCGGAGGAATTTGTGTGAAAGGATTATTTTACAACTATGATTTAGAGGAATGCAACTGGTTGTTTAAACAGGGTATACAGCCCTGTGGATGCGGCCAACATGAGAAGACAGGAAATACATTTATTGTATTTTCACTTAGTAAACAATATCGATTAGCAGAAGAGAGATACAAGGAAGAAATCCAGAATAAATAATCAAAGAAAAATGGTACGCGTAAGCGTTCCAAAAAGGATCTCTTGTAGTAAGTATCTCCTTTAGTAGCAGTACCGAAATTAACAAATTTTGTTGATTTTTTCAAATGTATTTTACATGAATTAACAAAAAATGTTGAAAATGGTACTTAGGACAAATTAATTGTTAGTGGGGGAATATAACAGATGTTAAGAACGAAGCCCGTATTTAATTATGATATAGAGGAATGCAACTTACTTTTTAAATATGGTGTATTTCCTATAGGCTGTGGAACCGGAGATAAAGATGGAAGAGTCTTTCATGTATTCATTGCCAATAGACAATATTTTGATGTATTAAAACAAATTAAAGCAGGAAGAAAATAGAGATATGATTCGGCTGTATTTTATATGTGGAGGTTATTTTAAATGAAGTTTTTTATCAGTAAATCAATGGATTTAGATGAAAAGGAAATCGTGGTGTTAGCAGTACTTAACGGATTGTATAGTAATAAAATGGAGCAGTTAGCCACGTCTGTTAATATTATTGGATACTTTGTCACAGGACGATTCTTGAAAATGACTGTGCAGCGAGACAGAACCATATTACAAAATATTCGTATTGGTATCCAATCACTTGCAGAAAGAAAGATTATCACTATTAACGATCAGAATGATGATAATTACATAATTTCTAATAATGGCTTACAAGTCGATCCTGAAAAAGATAAATTTATAGTTGTAGAATTATGGGAATTACAAAAGATATTTTCAGTATCGAACAAACCGTTCAATGTGTTTGCTTACTTTGTGAATTTGATAGGGACAATCAATAATCAGACTAAAGAATGGCATATGTCACAAGATGAAATGGCTGTTAAATTGGGGATGAGTAAACGCACAGTTAATGATTATCTGGAGCAACTGGAGGAAATGCATCTAATTTATGCTTATAGGCATAGAAAACGAAGGATAGATGGTACATACCAAAAGATCAATAATTCATATGGACGGTATGGCGACAAAGAAAATGTTGTTATAGAGGCATTAAAATATGCAGAGACGGTTGAGTGTGAGGATATATCCGAAAAACTTGATCGGAGAGCTATAAAGTTACGGTACAATGCTTTTTGTGGTGGATCAAGGAAATATAAAGATGATCCTGATACTATTTCAGCATTATATAAAGAATGTCTGCAATATAACGAATCATTAAAAATAAAACCTGTTGATGGTACATATGATGGGGAATGGAGACAAGGAGACTTATTAGATTTATCAGTATTTCCATCAACAGTAGTAAATGAAAAAATGCAATGGGGTGAAGCAAGCCCTTATAAATAGATTGAAAACTCTTAAAGACAGTGTGATTAATTCATGCTGTCTTATTTTAATGCCAATTTACCTGTTCAGGTAACAATAATGCTCCTGTATCTGGGGTGTAATTCTGAGAGATCGAAAGGAAATACAAAGAAATAAATGAACGATAGAAATAATGAAATAAGAGTATGCAAAAAATGCGGAAAGGAAATTCCGTTAAATAGAATCAAGATAGATTATCGCAATGGAGGAAAGTATTTTTCTCATACATGTAAAGACTGCTATAATTCCAGCGTTAGGCAATCTCGAAGAAATAAAAACATACAGAAATTCATAGCAGATGAGTCTATGAAAATTCAAAGGCATTATAAACAAGTCCGGCCAGAAAGGATATTCCCCATGGAACAGTATGGAATAACACCTGCTGCCATAGATGAAGTTTTTGTAAAGCTGTTAGATTATAAGGATGCCTGGATATCCAATTATGGAAGGATTCTGATCCGTTATAGCGATAAGTATTGCTTTAAGAGGAAGAAATACAGCGAAGACGGCGAAGTAGCATACCAATTGTACCGGAATGTATTCAACGGGAAAAGATGGATATACGAAAAAGTACTGGTAGAAGCGTGGAGACTGGTTGTACAGGAATTTATCGTAAACTATGATATTGTTAATAATACCTGCTGCTGGCATATAGGCAACGATAAAGAGGATAATTACTACAAACATATTTATCCGCTGAACAGATATCAGTTCAATGCCGTGTTGGATACATATTTAGAGAGCAAAGGTGATTCAGAGGAACAGATTTTAGAAATCATGAATAGTGCTGATTATCGGCCTGATGGCTGGAATCCGGTAAATATGAAAAGATCTGCATTGGGGATCGGCTATCTAGGTTGCGATGATGTGGACGTGCAAAGTACCATCTATCGTAAATGGCATAATATGCTTGCGAGATGCTACAACAGTAAAATACATGAATACAAACCATATTATAGGCCATGTACAGTTAGTGAAGAGTGGCACAATTATTCCAATTTCAGAGAGTGGTTCCGGCAGAACAATATTGAAGGGAGAAAATTTGATTTAGATAAAGATCTGTTAATCCAGGGGAATACTGTTTATGGAGCAGATACGTGTGCGCTGATAACGCATTATGCAAATACAATCTTTGAAGATCGAGGGATAAATACAAATATTGTTCAGAATCCACATACGGGGCTATTTGATACGTCGATGTCTATTTTGGGGAAGAGAAAAGAAATTGGATCTTTTGTAACAGAAGAGGTTGCTCAAAGGGAGTTATTGGCGTTTAAAAAGCAATTTATTATTAGGTATGCGAGGAAGAATAGAAATAAGGTTCCGAATAAGGTGTGTGAGTCTATGATGAAGTGGGAAATTGAGGTTTTGGAGTGATGAGTAGAAGCATATCAGATGAAGAGGTTAGGTAAAAATTTAAGTGGGTAACTTATGTTAAAATTATAAGGTTTTCTATTTCAAAACCTATGTAATTCCTGTATAATGAGATACAAGAAGTAAATGCAACCATAAAAGAAGTACTGAATATTTGGGGGAATAGTCTTAAAGCTTTAAGAATGGATAGGAGATGAAATAATGTCTTTGGAGGAGTTACAAGCAAAACGTGCAGAGTTAAAAAATAACTCCAGTATTACTTTGGAAAATATGGAAAAGATAGCTAATGAATCATCTCGTGTAGCTTATGTTGCACATAATTCAAGAATCACACTGGATAATTTGAATAAAGAGTTTGAACGACAGACAGGTCTTAAGGGAAATGATATAATATTTTTATTTGTAGCGGTAGGGCTTCAGTTAGCTCGTATTGTTATCTTAAATGAATTTACAAAAACAGAAAAAGCGGGTTCTGGAAATAGGAATGAAGCAAAGCTGCATGAATTTCAAAAGAAACTTCTGGAAAGGTTTAATTCAGGCGATTCTATAAAAGAAAGACCTTATTTTGCATCATTGGAACATATTATTACCACGAAGGGGGTTCCTTATGATGCCACAGCTCCTCTAACAGATAAATCTTTGAAAATACTTTTAGAGAGAGATAGAAAATGGGATTTTGATTTGGAGCCATTAATTTCAACTGATAAAATACAGCTTTTCAAAGGAGCAAATCATAGATTTATTACATTGGGGCACGATCCGATTCTCGGTTTGATTTTTGGAACAGCTAATATTATGACAAACACAATTTCTTGTGTGAAAACGCCTATAGTTACAGGCGAAATAGGAATACCTGCTCTTACTACAAATCATGTTGTGTATACTTCTGATTTCAAAGATCCGCGAATCGCAACTTATGGTTTTACAGCAGTTATGCTCCAACAGGCAATTAAAAGAACTATAGATCAACCGAGTGCTTTTGTGGCTTCATTAATTAAACAAATTATCCATATCGGAACTGATTTGTATACCCCATGTGGGATTCAGATTCCCGGTGCGAATCTGATTTTATCAAATAGTGAAGTTGAAAAGCTTACGAGATATATTAGTACTGGAGATATGATCAAATTTGGAACATCTATAAAGCTTGCGGAATTTATTAATATGTTAATAAGCACCTTACATACCTTAATGTACAATTCTTCAATGTCAATATCAAGAGAGTTGTATAGTGTAAAGACTAGAAAAATTATCATATATTCAAATGTTATTGCTACTGGAAGTAATGCCCTTTGGGTCGGTGGAAATATGATGGTAGGAAACGAAGGTACAATTAAGCAGTTGGATATAGGTGGTTTGTTAGTTATTGTAAGGCGTCTAATTAGTGATACAAAGTATATTCGCCAAATAAAAGAGGAATTTGTGTTTGGTGGATTTAATAAAATGATACAAGGAAATGGACTGGATTTGGAGGGAACAGTATGGGAGTAGGTAGATGGATTTGGAGATCTTCAACACTGGGCAGAACTATTGATACCGTGAAAAATATTATCGATGAGGGAAGTGTTGTTGATGGTATTAAAAGAACTGCTAGAGAAGATTATACGGAGGATAATCCACTGACAAGTGCAATATATAAAGATGGTAAGTACGATGGAAAAATAGAAGGATATGTAGCAGCGTCAGATGAATACGAAGAAAAGCTATTAAAACAGGCTGATGAGTTCCTTAAGCAGAAAACAGTGTTTGAGTATGAGCGAGATAATTATGAGAAACTTCTTGATGAGTATGAACAGGAAATAGAAAGATTATCAAGTAAATGTAGTCGGTCGGAGGCAAAAAACCTTCTTTTACAGCAGTTATTGTTAAAAGAAAGAAAACTGAAAAAAATGGCTGGATGAGTTATATTTAATTAGAATATTAGGACTACAGTAGGTAAGCGCCCCCAATTTGGGTGGTAATTCTTATGGTAGGGAGTAACGCTCCATTACAAGCATAGAACTGGAAATCTAATTAATAAAGGCATATCAGATTTTAATTTCTGGTATGCCTTTGTTTTTCATAAATTCGACAATCAAGAATCCTACAACACTTTTCGCTGGTAGGCATAGTTATTTGATCATTATTTCTCTATTCTATGCTCCAAATAAATAATTTCCTATTAATAACGACTAGAAAATAGGCGCATTCTCCGATATAATAACATCACTTTCATGCATTTTTTTATTATCGCTATATGTAGATTGGTTAATAAGTTGCTGCACAGACATAAGCATTGTGTCCTTTAAACTGCTCTCCCACATAGTAATGGAAGGACTTAATTTCTGAAACATAGATAGTGCTTGCTGCTTCTGCTCTGCAAGATTAGATCCTGTCGGCATAAATAATGTATAGAATTTAATGTTAAGTTTTTTCCCGATTTTGGCAATATAAATTACTATTCCCATTTGCTTCCATTCATTTGATGTAACAAGAATGCCATCTATCTTCTCTTCTCCGCTGCCAGAAAGTGCTATACAATTAACCCAACTTACATCTACCGTTTTACCATATTCTTCATTAAAAACTAATTTAAATTTATCCAATATGGTACTGGAATTAGGTAAATTAAATCCTTGTGAGATATATAACTCCTTACTTTCATCACGAATAGCAAGAGAATATGCAAGCGTTTTATCTTGAAATGCAAGATTTTCAAATAAACCAATATATTCTTCTTCCTTCCATGCTAATGCGGATACGTCAAAGTATAAGTACTCATTAGAGGACTCTACATTAAAACCCCCCGGAATTTTACCGCCTCCGTTGGTTAAAGAATGCAATCGTTCTTGTGTTTTAGCCGTCATTTCTATACTATTTGTAAGCATATATTGTAGAATCATATTTTCAGACTGATATGCGTTCATCCACATTAGACTAGAGGCAATTATAGTTAACATATTGGTGTTTGGATTTTTCAAAAAATCGCGAATTCTATTATGAAGAACATCTTCACCTCCAATTCTTTTCTTCACATACAGTTCAGCGATAATTATATCTACATGATTTCTTCTATAAATTCTATAAAATACAATTTTGGCTTTCTTAAAGTCCGATGCGGAGAAGATTTTCTCTGTAGCAAAATACCAAACACAACTTAAAATGTTTTCAATATTAAGCTTAAAAATTTCGTCAAATTTAGTACTATCGAGAAGACTTTCACAATTGGCGATATAGTCTGCCGTAGCTTGTTTATTTCCATTGCAGATATAATTCCAATAAGTAATGTCGATTTTTCCATAACTATCTAAAAGCATCATTTTACTAAGTGTTAATTGATTTACTTCCTCTTCATATCTTTTAAATGCATCCGCTAGGTGATGTGATAGGGACATTAGATTAGGAATTTCTTGAGACAATATTCGATTTTGAGATATAGTGATGGAATTTTTTTGATCCTCACGGCTTGATATATCTACAAGGCATCTATTAATTTTCATCATCTCAGAAAATATTAATTTTATATTAGAAATTATATTTTCCATAAACTTAATGTTATCCATAATTTTAGAATAAGTTGATTCATATGAAGTATATGAAGTGTAAATATCTGAATAGTCTGGTGCTTTAAAGAAAGCGTGAATAAATGCTGTAATTTCTTCGCTTTTTTTATTTAATAAATCCATTTCAGATACTAACTTATTTCGCTGTATATTTAGATCTTTTCTAGCGGCAATAATTTTTGCTTTTCGTTCTTCAATTTTCTCATTTAAGGCTACGATAATATAAAGAAAAATACCTGCTAAGGTTAATCCTATAAATATTTGCATAAGAACCTCCTAAATATTTTTGATTTCCTTGAGTCTGTCTATTATGATTTCAATATATGAAAAAACTTCACTGAATTCTTCACTCAAAGGATGTTCGCTAAAAGATAAAAGCCATAACTTTTTTAGTCGGTTGCATTTAGATAAAAGATTATTACATTCCGCAAGTAACACTTCTTTACTTGCAATACAACATTGAATTTCCACGCTTTCAAAATCCACGCTTTCAAAAGCATTGATATATCTTTTTTCTAATTCAGACAGCTTGTCATATAATACAAATAAATATTTGTCTTGCCAATTTCTAAAAGCGACTGAAGTTGCTTTAATCATTGCAGGAGAAAGCCAAATTTTGGAATATAATTGTATATCATTTGTATAATTAAATGATATATTTGATAAAGTCCACTTGGCGATTTGTACTTCAAATGGTTTTAAGGTTTTTTCGTGATAGACAAAAGCTCTACCGCTCGATAGTGAAGCCATGCGTTCTAATTGCAAGGAAGAGGCAGAAATTGCTGTGCCAATTTGATCACGATCATCTTTCGCGGTTAAACGATGGACGATTTTCAAACCAGTGTTTTTAGTGATTTCACTTGTCAAAGCAGTAGGTAATTGATCTGCAATAACAATAGCTTCTCTTAATGCTCGTACTTCTGCAAGCATTTTCACGATATATGCAGTCGCTGATATTTTAGGATCTACTGAATCGGACTGTGATTGTTGTGCAGATGATGCAATAATATTATGGGCTTCTTCTATAAATATTACATGTCTAACCTGCATCAGTTCTCCGTTTTTGTCTATGCCTCCAGCAGGATTAGCTCTCAACGATTCTAAAATATAATGGCAAACTAGTAATATGAAGAAATTTTTTGCTTGTTCACCGAGTACTTCCAGTTCCACAATTGCTGAAATATCGAGCCATTCATCTGGTTTTACTGTTGAAAGGTGAACATTAAATAATTCACCAGCATCTCGTTCCATTAGACCTCCGAGACGGACTTGTAAAAATGCCTGTACATTACCTTTTATTTCATTATCATAACTTGATGAATCAATTTCACACTGTAGGTTATCATAAACATCTTGCAGACTTGGATAAGGTAATTTGCAATTTATGGTACTCTCTTCTTCTATATCCCAGCCGAGATCGGTATAGGAACGCTGAATAGAATTACTTAAAAATTTGTAAGTAGCACCTTCTAATGCAAAAGAACCCTTAAACACCTCAAGCAGAGAATCTATATGTTCACTTAATCGAACACCTATAGGGAATTCCATAGGATTCAATTGTAATGGGAATTTACTTTGAAGATGCGGAGAGAAGAGATATACATCTTGCATGTTCTCGCAGCTTAACAATGCTCTGTATTCCTTTTTGGCAGGTTCTAATGCTAGAAATGGAATGCCATTTTTACGCAATTGTGTGACTAGATGTAGCATGGTGTTTGTTTTTCCAGAACCAGGCATACCTGTAAAGAAGGCATGCCGAGGAAGATCTTTCAGTGCGAAATTAACGGTATATCCATTCATATCTTTACCGAGATAAATTCCATCTTCGACTAGAACCGGAGCAGTCTCTTTGGGGATCTCAATTGCTTCTCCATCATATAATGTAGGAAACCTAAAAAAGGGAACTACCTCTGATAGACAATACGTGGTTGACCAACTTTTTAGGGGGGCATGATTTGGATAAAAACAATAGTTTTTGGCCATATCATCCATACGACTCAGAAGATTAAATGTACCATCAGCGTCAGGAGTAATTGGATATATAGAAAAATCCCCCTTTTTTAGAGCTTCAGAGCCAGCGGCATTTAACAGCACGTTTGCTTTGAAAATATTATCTGCAAATCCATAAATATTTACTCTAAAATGAGGGGCAGTTTCAATATTGGTCATCCAATCTTCATACTCTTGGCAAATACTTCTGACATAGTTGTCAGCTTTTATACCGTCTATTTCTTTCATTAACTTAATGTTATTTTCGCCACGAAGTTCTTTAAGAACAGGAGTGAATTTCTTACGTGTTTCTTCAGTGGTAGATGTAGGGTATAAATCAATTCTAAATGCACAGGCATTCTGTGGTATATATGCTTGACTTACAGTTTCCATTATTCGAAGAAGGTCATAAAGCCTTGCTTCTTCATTCATTTCCCATTTGGGTACATAATGTGCAGAATTAGTTAGACCGGTTATTGGATTATTAATATCTTTTTCTAATCGTTCTTTCTTTGTTAAGGTTGCACCAGCGTATAAATTTATCTTAGGAATTATGCCTCTTTTAAATATGAAGAAATCACTTAATGGTGATTTCTGCAACAGAGGTTCAACTAATTCTAATTCATTACTATTTCCTTGAATGATAAAAAACACCTTTAGTCTTTGGCCTGTTGATTCAAATGGTAAAAATGTATACAGTAGATGAAAACTGGTCTTGTTTTCAATACATATACCATGCCACTGGCGTAAAAAGCTTATATGTCTTTTTAATACACCTTCTATGCCTGCATTTGACATGGACTGATATTTATTCAGGCTTAGGTCTGGTATTTGATCGATTTTAAAACAAATTATACTCATTAATATTCCTTCTTGCTACAATATATTTAAGTAAAAGTTCTCTTCTTATTAAAAGTTAAGGATCGGCTCTATATAGCAGATCCTTAACTATGGATTTAATTCGTTTATGTTATATTAATTAAGTCTTATTTTAATTTTGTACTTATATACTTTTAACGTCCTCCTAAGCGTCTGCTTAAAATTTTACGTTTTTGATTTTCGGCTTGCTCTATTTGTAACCGTAGTTTATTTGTATATTCAGATTTCATATTTTCAAATAGTTGCTTTTGTGCGTCGGCTTCAGCTGCGGCGGCTAAAGTATCGGCTGAGGCTGCCTCCATTTCAATATTGCGGAGAGATTCTGACTGTTGCTCAAGTTCGTCTGCTGCCTCCTGCATAGATTCTAAATGACTATTAAGCTCCTTTTGCACTTTTTGTTCCTCTTCAGTGACATCACGTTCGTATTGTTCCTGAAGAAGTGTAACTGCCTTCTCTAGTTCAGTAATTAATTTTCGTTTGTCCTTTGCCGAAATCTTTGAATTTTGAACTTTCACGATTTCAGTTTCAAGTTTTGTTTTGTCAGTTTCAAACTTGGTGCCCAATTCATGAAGCTTTTTACCTTCATAAATTCTATCACTCGATTCTTTTTGTAAAACAGTGCTATCTAGGCTTCGATTACTCCAATTTTCTGGTGACATACTATTCTTTCCCCCTTCAATATTTACAGTTACTATTTTCCCATCAATGAGAATAGTTCCATTAGATCTGAGTTCATAGTGTATATGTGGTTTTAATTTTTTATCGTGTATTGGGCGTGGAAAATAATAATCATCGGAAATATACGAACCGCGATCCACAATTTCATGTGTATATCCATCTGGCGTCGGTTCGTGGACTAAACGACCATCATTTTCAATAAAATCGTGAACAATATTTCCAGTTTCAATGTATTTGGATTCGCTGAATTTGCCATCCCAGATATGTTTTTTCATAATGCAACACCTTACTTAAAAAGTTTTTTGTTTTATATTTTACAAGAGATATAAACAGAAGTCAAACTCTATAAAAGCAAATTAATCC
>UMHQ01001237.1_pt1 | contig 51961 bp, 28 predicted proteins | sample 1965531 | NCBI WGS metagenome assembly UMHQ01 (sample SAMEA4836098, study PRJEB28245) | human gut metagenome | biome: gut microbiome; material: fecal sample | place: Denmark | collected 2008 | reverse complement strand
CACATTTTTAGAATGAAAGGGGGAGTTTATCGAATGCTTACACTACAAGTACTGTCTCCATTCATTTTCTCCTTTAATGTTACGGCCTTCCTTACGGCATTCTCTACAGCCCTGACCAGCTTTCCGATCCGCTCTGTCGGCATACCTGCCCATTTTTCAGGCGGCAGCGAGCCCATATATGCCAGTTCCTGCAGGGGGATGTCTATCCGTATCGTCTCCCATACGGGGACGGCCTTGTGTATGATATTTCCGAGTTTTTCATAATCTCCCGAGCTGACTGCGTCACGTATGCCGTCAAGTTCAGCTTCCGTGTCCTCTATGAAAATATCCAACAGCTCGTCCGCATGTTCCTCGCCTTCCATGATGGACGTGAAGTCAGGGCGCTCCACACCCCGTGTGGCCGCCATCAGTTCGTCCCCGGAGAAGGGTTTGTGCAGGCATCCGGCAAAACCGGCCTCCCTGAAACGGACGGTATCGCTGTCGACACGGGCGGTCACGGCCAGCACGGGAACCGTTCCGGACCGGCCGATGTTGCTGTTGCGGAGCAGGGCCAGCACACCGTAACCGTCCGTATCGGACATCCTCATGTCGGTCAGGACAAGGTCATGCCGGTTCCTCCGCAATGCCGTGACCATCCCGTCGATGTCCGTGCAGCAGTCACATTCGATGCCGTGACGGAGATACATTCTTCTGACGGCATCCAGCTGCATCCGGTCGTCATCAATGTACAATACCCTGATATCGGACGGGAGACCGTCACCGGAAGCCGTATCCCGCATATCCGGCATGTCGGCCTCACCGAGGGGGAGCCGGACCTCGAAGGTGCTCCCACGTCCCGGCGCACTCTCCAGGCGGATGTCTCCCCCGAGCAGGGAAACCAGTCTTGAGGTGACTGCCAGCCCCAGCCCGAAGCCGCCGTCCGTGGGGGAGCCGGCCTGTTCAAAGTCGGAGAATATCAGCTGCTGCCGCTCCTTGTCTATGCCTGTGCCAGTATCCCTCACGAACAGCAGGAGCCTGCCATTTCCGTACGAGGCCCCCACATGGATGTAACCGGCACGCGTGAACTTGACCGCGTTTGACAGCAGGTTGCCGAGGATCCGGACAAGCCGTCCGGAATCGCCCATGACAAGCACATCACACGATTTTATTTCCGTTGTCAGTCCGAGTCCCTTCTTTTCAGCGGAGGGAAGATAAACACGCACGGCATTCCCGATAGTCTGTCCCAAATGGAATACGGTATTCTCCGGCTGTTCATTACCCTCTTCCAGCCTGTAGTAGTGCAGCAGGTTGTTCGCCAGGCCGATGACATGGCGGGAGGCGTGCAGGATGTTGGCGGCGAACTCACTTACAAGCCCGGTATCCTTCTCATGCTGCATCAGCTCCGCAAACTCGCAGACCGTACCGAGAGGCGCCCTCAGGTCATGGCTCACCGACAGCATCAGATTCCGGCGGGACACCAGCAGTTCTTCATTCCGGGAGCAGGCGGCCTCAAGTGTCATCCGGTACTTCTGCCTCTTTCTGATGTCGGCATGGATAAGAAGATAGAGCAGGATTATCAGAAGAACGGAAATGACGGCTATGGAGAGGATGATACGGAACGACTGCCTTCTCAATGCCGCCGTTTCTTCCATGTCCTCTGTATATTGTGTGTCGGTTGCCCGTTCGAAATCATGTATCAGGCCGCTGATACGTGCGTCCAGTTCCCGGTTGCGGCACCTCAGGCTGTCCGAGCAGGCCTCCAGTCTTTTCCGGTAGTCAGCATACTGGCTGTACATGTCCTTTTGCAGCCGGATGAACTCTCCGTTCACGGAGGACTGTCTTTTCCGGTTCCGCATCTCCTTCTCCTTCCGGTCGGCATAAGCGGACTTCTTGTTCCTGCCTCCTATAAGAACATTGAGAAGGCCCCGGCCTTTCTTTGCCGGCGGTGTATCCGGCTGTCCGGCATCCCGCACCTGCCGCACGATTCCGGGAGCCTTTCTCAGAAGAAGGCTGTCCGCACGGGGAAAACCGGAAAGGGTGTTCGTCAACTCATGCAGCAGCCGCTCCTTTTCCTGTAGAAGCATGGATACGGTGTCTATGGCCGGATGCTGTTCTGCCGCATAATAAGGCTTCAGTCCGTTCAAGGCATCCAGAGCCGCCGCGCAACTATTCCCGTATTCACAGATATCCGCACTGTCCTGCATCAGCAGAAAATGGTCATGGAAGGAGAATTCCAACAGTTTTTCAAAGGTCCGGTTGACAGCCTTTCTTCTCATATAAGCCGAATGCTCCCTGGAATCCAGTTCTTCCATCTTCCCATGCTCCAGCCGGACAAGAAAAACCACAGCGCAGAGCAAAGCCAGCAGAAGGATGTATCCGCCGGCTATCTTTAACTGGAGCATGGAAAAAAAAAGTCTCATACAGAAATAAGCAAATATCAGTTAAAATGAATAACCACTATATAGTATTATAAATATTGTCCGACAGTATATATCCGACTGGAAGGCGGTAACCGGACATCATACACAACCGGGCAATAAATGAGTGCCCCCAATTACTGCCCGGTCCATGTTTTAACCACATGATTCCTTACACTCCGCTGAAAGCACTGAACCCTCCGTCAACCGGCAGTAATGCACCGGTTATAAAACTTGCGGCATCACTGCACAAGAACTGTACCGCACCGTTGAGCTCGGTAATATCCCCAAAGCGCTCCATCGGGGTTTTGGCAAGTACTTTGCGGCTTCGTTCCGTCAACGAACCGTCAGGGTTAATCAACACCCTCCGGTTCTGGTCACCGATAAAGAAACCGGGAGCGATGGCATTGACACGGATGCCGTCACCATATTTCAAGGCCATCTCACTGGCAAGCCATTGGGTAAAGTTCGCTACCGCGGATTTCGCCGCTGAATAGCCGGGGACACGGGTAATGGCACTGTAAGCGGCCATGGAGGACACATTAACGATACATCCTTTCTTCTGCCCGGCCATTACCCTGCCGAATACCATTGACGGATATACAGTTCCGTTCATGTTCAGATTGGTCACTTTCTCCCAGCAGGCTATATCCATGTCATAAAAATGCTGTTCCGGTTCAAGTGTGGCTCCGGGCATGTTACCGCCTGCGATATTCAAAAGAATATCAATCTTTCCCCATTGCGAAAGCACTTGCCCGGCCAGTTTTTCCAGGTTTGCCACATCGAGCACATTGCCGACAATGCCGATAATCTCGCTGCCATATTGTTTCAGTTCGGAAACTCGCTTGTCCAATTGTTCCTGACGAATATCGACAGCAACAACTTTTGCACCCTGTTGCATGAAATGCTTTGCTATGTTTCCACCCAGCACACCACCGGCTCCGGTGATGACAGCCACCTTGCCAGCAATTCCAAATAATTCGTTCATGTCTTTAATCATTATATTGTTTAACCTGTATAATTCAATCTGTTTTCTCACTATTTGTTTCTGAGTTCGTCCTGCACAACGGCCATCATCCCTTCCACCTGTGCCAGTGCCAGCATACGTCCGTGGAAAGAATATCCCGGGTTGTACCCCAACTTTTCATCTCCCAGCATCGTGCGGCCATGATCCACCCGCATGGGTAGGTTGGGATTCGCGGACTCGAAGATGCGTATCAGTTCTATCAGATGTCCCCGACCAGACAGGTGTGTGCTCTCGATGAAATCTCCACTGGACAGGGCTTCCGTGCTGCGCAGGTGGACGAAACGGGTACGTCCGGCAAAACGGTGTGCCAGTTCACGGGTATCATTATGTACGCCGGCACTGAGCGAACCGGCACAGAATGTCAGCCCGTTGTGCGGGTTGTCCACCGCATCCAGCAGCCAGGCTATGTCCTCCTCTCCGGTCACGATACGGGGAAGGCCGAGCATCTGGAAGGGAGGGTCGTCAGGATGCACGCACATGTCTATGCCGTATTCCTCGCACACCGGCATGACGGCAGCAAGGAAATAGCGCATGTTTTCGCGCAGCACAGTCCTATCCACACCTTCATAAAGGGAGAGGAGTTTCCTGAAGAGCGGCACCGGGGCGTCTTCCCCTTTCCGGATGTTCCCATTCACAAAGCCCTGGGTTTTCACAATGACCGTATCTATCAGTTCCTGTTCTTCCTCTTCCGTGATGCGGCTGCCTAATTTTTCCACCTCCATCAGTTCCTCTTCGGTGTAATCCTTTTCCGCATGTTCCCTTTTCAGAATTTTCAGGTCGAAATAAGCGAAGCGTATTTTACTGAAATAGAGTGATGAGGTACCGTCGGGCCAAGGATAGCTCAAGTCAGTACGAATCCAGTCAATGACCGGCATAAAGTTGTAGCACACGGTCCTGACACCCGCTTTGCCGAGATTTGCAAGGCTTTGTATATAGTTCGTTATCAAGCGGTCCCTGTCTGATCCTGCATATTTGATCGCCTCACATACGGGCAGACTCTCTACTACCGACCAACGCAGTCCGGCAGCCTCTATATACTCTTTCATCCCTTTGATGGATTCCAAGGGCCACACCTCACCGTTGGGCACATCGTGCAAAGCGGTAACAATCCCTTCCACGCCTATCTGACGCAGCATGGCAAGCGTTATCTTATCCTTCCTGCCAAACCATCTCCATGTTTTCTCCATTGATTCTATACATTAAAGTGGATAAATAGACACTTGATCCAGTACGACACCTTCGTCAAGAGCCTTTATTACAAGTTTGTTTGTCTTCTTTTTCCGAACCGGCAAAGCCACTCTTCTGACAGCCTGATTTCTGAGTACATTCTCTTTCCATTCCTCGCTGCGCCCCTGGGTCTCGTAATGGACCGGTGAAGTTTCCTTGCCATCCAATGTGACCGTGAAACGTAGCTGTGTCCCTTCCACAGGATGGGAAGGCAACAGGCAGATTTCCACTTCTACGGAATCTGACGGACATCCGGGGAATTCGAAGGTAACACATTTCCCTTTGGTTATGGCAGCGGACTTACCTTCGTAGCCCAAGCCTTCGCAGGGAGTAAAATCACCCTTTACAGCCTCCACGCCGTTCCATTTATGAAGCGGTATGCGCTCGGTTATCATCGGTGCTGAAACGTTCTGATGAACTACAGGCTCAAACACAGGTAATCGACGTGGCTGGTGGTCCATCATGCGGTGCCATTTTCCGTTGTTCCTTATACCTGTATTGTACGTGCGGGTCAATGAAACGATACTGTCGTAGGCCGCATCACTCTGCCACCAGTCCGCCTCGCCATGCCGGGCAAGCTGGGCATAGAGCAGCTTCTTGTTCATTTCGGCGGCAGCTTGCACGGGATATTTCACCAATTGGAAATAGGCATCCTCATGTCCGGTCTTGACTTGTTTTGACAACTGTTCCGCCTTGTCGGAAATATGCCGATAATCCGACAACCGCTGCCCGACATACTCTTTGCTCCATGGCATATCCTTCACGACACGGTAATCGGGGGTACTATATTCCTCCTCACGTGTGTTGCCCATGAATTCAGGTTTACGGATATAGGCCAACCTATAGTGCTCTTCCATGACCGGAAGCAGTTCTCCACCGACCTTCTCACCAAACTCACGCTGCAAGAAATTCCCTAAATGAGCGGAAACGCCCTCTTCGGCCACCTTGTCAAGGTTCCATGCCATATCCAGAAAAAGCTCTGTCTGGTATTCGGCAGGCTTGATATCGCCCACATTCAGAATCCATATTTTCCGTACATCATGATCGTATGCCTGCTTCATCTGTTGATAGAGCAGATAGGGACTGAACGTACCCAGCCACAAATAATCGTGCGGACGTCCCCAGTAAGAAACATGATAATAGATACCGTTTCCACCCCGGCGAGTACATTCCTTTGCGGTCGGAAAATGCTTGATATACCCGTAGTTGTCATCGCACCACATCAGAGTGACATCATCGGGTACTTCCAGTCCCGCATGATATACATCAAGTACCTCCTTATAAGGAATGAAAACCTGCGGCACTTTTGTCACATCCTCGTTCACATATTGCTGCAGCAAGCAACGCTGGTCAGCAAAGGTATGTTCCAGCACCGCTTTCTGTTCATCCAACGTTTTTGCACCGTTCATCGCACCATCGTGTACGCCACGCATGCCTACCGTATAGAGTATTTCCTGGCCTGCCACCTCTTTCACGCGATGTTCCCAAAATTTATAGACAGATGCGCTGTTCCTTACATAATCGTATTCACCCTTGCCGCGTTGGGACCACTCACCGGCTGTGCTTGATGCCATCGGCTCGCAATGCGACCCTCCAATGTAGATGCCGAATTTCTTCGCTACCTCGCGATTGCCTTTGGTCAGAAAGAAAGGCTTTGTGCACTCGTGCATGGCAGGCCAACAAGTATTGGCACGCAGGCGGAGCAGCAACTCGAAGATGCGTTCGTTGGTCTTGGGACCGATACGTCCGGGACCGTAATGCAGCCAAGGTTCATAAGTCCAGCTGCTCCAAGGCGTCAATCCCCAATCCTCGTCGTTGATGAAGATGCCACGGTACTCCACCGAAGGCGATTGTACGTTCTTGTAACCGACTGGAAGTTCAAAAGACTCCCTTTTCTCCGGTGTGGCATCCGCCCACCATTCCCACGGAGATACGCCTATCAGACGCGAGAGCTCCAGAATGCCGTATGCCGTGCCGTGGCTGTCGCTTCCGGCTATGAGCAACCGCCCGTCCGGCAAGACCTGAAGCAGAAAGGCTTCTTTCTTGCCTTTCAATGCGGACAGTTCCGCGCCGGATTGTCCTATCGCCTTGTTTATCCCCACAGTCCCGACAAGGATATTGCCTTGCGTTTCCTTGCATGGCAGGGAGTCGGAGAAGACTGTCCGGTAGTCCCGCTGGAGCAATGTCAAAGCCGTATGCACCACCGGAGCTTCCGATTGACTGTAATTCACTGTAGCCGTCGTGCCCGAATGCAGACGGAACTGCCCCCATGCCGTCTGTACGGCAAGGGAAAGCAGAATGGTTATAAATGCTATCCTCATATTACTTCTTTTTTAGTCCTGATTATTATAGAAGCCGAAGAAAGTCCCTTTGCCACAGCCTTCAGCGTAACCTTGCCGCCCTGCTTCGCACTTCTGACTACAGCTATGGCGCGCCCCTTCCACACCTTGCGGACGGAGGCCGTATAGGAAGTTTCGTCTTTCAGGTCCGCACTGCCCGTAGCCTCCAGCGTGCCGGCTCCGCGAATGGAAAATGTTATCTCGTTGGCGGCATCGGGCACCACATTTCCTTCTTTGTCCACCACTTCAGCGATGACAAATGCCAAGTCCTGTCCGTCCGCCTTTATGTTTGGTTCCTGGGTGGTAAGCCGGATAGAGGCGGAAGCACCGGCCGTTTTCAACACGACGGTTTCCTGCTCCGTACCGTTGGCATCCACACCCGCCGCACGCAGCGTGCCTTCTTGGTAGGGCAGGGTAAAGACTGCCTTGAACTGCTGTTCGTAGCCTGCCGGACTTTCTCCAACCAACGCATCGTTCAGGTAAAGGCGCACTTTGGGGTAATGCGAACAGACTTCTACCTCTATGGGCTTACCCTCGTGCCCTTGCCAGTTCCAGCTCTCCCACGTGGGCCATACTCCCCAATCGGTCACCTTGATTTCCCCACGGTAACCATTGGGCTCGCGTACAGCCATATAGAGTTTCTTATCGGGATTGTAGAGCATGTCACGATAATGAGATATGGGCTTTCGTAGCCCGGTCAGGTCGATGTCACCACAATAGCCGCCATGCCAAGGATAAAGATGCTCGGTGTGGAAACCGTCTTTTTCCTTACCTTTATAATAGGCACGCCCGATACTCGATTCTCCCAAATAATCCAATGCAGTCCACACAAAGTCACCAAGGATATAAGAATGATTCTGCACTAAATCCCAGTTGCGGAAAGCATCGCGTGGATAAGACTCTGTCTGCATGATGATACGTGAAGGCACACGCTCGTGGTCTGACTCTGCACGATGCAGCTGGTAATTATAGCCTACAATGTCGTGCACGGCAGCCAGTGGGTCGAATATCTCCCACTCCTTGTCCCAAGTGGTCAGCGCGGAAGTGACGGGGCGTGTGGGGTCGAGCGCACGTACATGGTCGGCAAGTTTTCGTGCCGTGGTCACTACCTCCAGCTTCTTGCGCTCTATCACCTCATTGCCGATGCTCCAACAGAAAATGGAAGGATGGTTACGGTCGCGCAACACCATCGCCTCTATATCGTGTTTCCACCATTGGTCAAAAAGTGTGGAGTAGTCATGCTTGTTCTTGGCATCGCGCCAGCCGTCGAAAGCCTCGTCTATGACGAGCAGTCCCTGTCGGTCGCATTCATGCAGGAAGGCTTCTGAAGGTACATTATGCGAAGTACGGACGGCGTTGAACCCCGCCTCCTTCAATAAACGCACCTTGCGTGCTTCGGCTGCATCGAAAGAGCGTGCGCCCAGCACACCATTGTCGTGATGAACACATCCACCGTTCAGCAGCACAGGCTTGCCGTTGACAAGCAGCCCTTTTTCGTTGTCGAAAGCGATGCTCCGGAATCCGGTGGTGTTCACCACCTCATCCACCACCTTGCCACCAACGATGAGCTGCGTGCATACTTTATATATATAAGGTGTATCCGGTGACCACAATTTCGGACGGTTGATAGAGAGCGATTGATCCGTGTGCCCACCTGTAGATGTGGCGATAGCCTTGCCTGCTTCATCATAGACCGTATGCCTGATTTCCGGTTTCGCCCCGGTTTGTGCTCCGTCCACATAGCGCATGTCAATATCCAACTGCCAGTCATCACCGCTCTCTTGGGGGGTGGGACGGATATAGACGCTCCAGTCATCTATGTATAGGGCTTCCGTAGTCAGCAGCCACACATGGCGGTAAATACCCGAACCGGTGTACCAACGGCAATTCTTCTGTTGTGAATTATCCACCCGGACAGCCACCACATTCTCCTGCCCGAAATGCAGGTAAGGAGTGATATCGCAGAAGAAAGAAGAATAGCCGTAGGGATGTCCACCCGCACGCTCTCCGTTGACGAAAACTTCGGAGTTCATATAGGCACCCTCGAAGTAGAGGCGAAGCGTCTTTCCCTGCAGTGTCTTGTCGGCGTAGAAGGTTTTGCGGTACCAACCGATGCCCGTAGGCAGATAGCCGCCATCGCTACCGGCAGGAGCTTTTTCGTCAAAGTCGGATTCAATACTCCAGTCGTGGGGTAAGTCCAATTTTCTCCACGCGGCATCGTCAAGTGCAGGCGAAGCCGCATCAGGTGCATCGCCCAACATAAAATGCCAATCGGCATCCAACAACTGTTTCCGTTCTACTTTGTCGGCATTGGCAAACATTGGCAAGCCGAGTATGGCAAACAGCCAGCAGAAAAACAGGTTCCGTTTCATTCGTTTTATATTGATAGTATGGTTTATAAATTATATTTCCTTACAGTTCAGAGTCCATCACTATTGTCTTTATGACATTTACTGAATACCCTTGGCTACCGTAACGGATCGTTTTCTTTTTATTATACCACACCGGCTGCATACCGGATACCTCAATCCGCAGCCTGTACTTTTCTTCCGGATAATTTTTGCTGACAAATCTCAATCCCTCATCGGGAACCTTGCTATAGAAATCAACGAACAACTGGTCCAATACTTTACCGTCGCCATTCAATATGCTGACGGTTGCATATCCGCCGTTACCATCCGTTCTTCCAACTATGGCAATGCGGCCTCCGTCAAACTCTCTTTCCAGACATTCACCTTTTTTTCCTGAAATCCAATTGTGTACCTGTTCTTGCCCTTGTATCGGCAGAGCCTTTTCGATTTTTGCTGCATTCCATGCATTCCAATACTCCGGAATGGAAAGTTTTTCTCCTTCCGTCATCATTGGCAGCCAAACGTAAGTAGCGGCGGATGCCTGATGAGGATAGGACCAGCGGTCTCCCATATACATGGGAATGGTATCATTGCCATGTTTTAGAGGAAATACATAGGTGGACTGGGAGTTCCATGTCAAAGTGCCTTCAGGACAGAAGAGCCCCTGCTTTTTCCATGGTCCTTTAATGGAAGATGCGGTGAAATAATAGTTATCGTTTCGTTCCCAGCTCGTCAGATTCGAGGTCAGCAGATAATACATTCCGTCTTTCTTGAACATGGCGGGTGACTCTCCCATACCCTCTATATGGGCAATTTTTGCCTCAACGGAACGATAGTCATCACTCAATAGATAAATAGGGCCATGATGAATCAGCAGATATCCCTTTCCGTCCATATCCTGAAACGTACCCATATCCCAATGTTTGAGCGGTTTCCCATCAAAAAGGACAGGACCATGCAGTGTATAGTCTCCATTGATGGTCTTGCTGGTGGCTATACCGATATACGGATCATTATATCCCAAATCATCAGCATGCATGAGCATGACGTATTCCCCGGTCTTGGGGCATTTCATCACTTTGACGCGTTCGCCTACGCGGTTCGGTCCCAAGATGCCGTCTTCCTGGACGGGCAGCACGACGCGCTCGAACTTCCAGTTCACGAGGTCGGCTGAAGAGTAACAGCCAAAGCCGGGGAAGGCGTTGCTTTCGTCGGACTTGTATTCGCCGAAGAGCCAGTAGCGTCCGCCGTCTTCCACGATGCAGGCTCCGTGGGCGTTGATGATATTGCCCTGTTCATCATACCAGGGAACACCGTTCATCACGATGTTTTTTTCAGACGGAACTGTTTCCTTCTTCGAACGGCCCGCGCATCCAGTCATAAGAATGGCGGCGATGCATAAAATGTAGAACTGTTTCATAATAATGTATTTTATCATTTGATTAAATGGGAATTTTTCAGGCACGGATTTTACGGTTTTAGAAATATGATTACATAAATCAACAGTGTAATCCGTGCCTAAAATGACAACATCCCGCAAGGAAACCTTGCCGGGGCGCTATGCCCCTAAATTATCATTAATCCAACTCCCGATACCTGAACTCCGTGAACCGCACTTGTCCCACTCCATAGGCAAAAATTCCGGGCAAGATACTTTGGAAATCATCGAGTGTATTATGGTTATAGCCCGAAATCTCCAATCCCCATTGTTCTTTCACCCATGTATAACCGTCCAAGCTGTAATAGCCGGTAACAATGTTGTCCTCCCTGCGTAGTTTCAACCAGACGACTTGGTGCTTGCCTATTTGGCTACCTCCGCGGCATTTGCCGCGCCGCCAACGGTACAAGCGTCCATCGCCATAGCCTATACCCACATAAAAAAGGTCGTTGTAATAGAGCAGAATACCCGCTATAGCAGTCGAGTCACACTTCACCTTGACACTTATTTCATAGCGGTGAGCGCCAGCCACAAAGAGCATGGGAGAGGAAGAGGCCGGATTGTTACCTTGTGCCCGAAGTTTCAAAGTATCCTTACCCTTACGGAAGCGAATAGAGTCATAGCGTTTGTAGAATTTCCAATCAAGGCCAATACGGAAGTCTTGCAACGGCCTTTCCCATATGTCCCCCGCAACAGGCAGCGGCATAGGCATCGGTTGATCGGCATCGGCTCCTGCGGGAGCTTTGAGCCAGCCATCTTCGGTCAGTAATACAGGTTCTAGTAAGGTTTGTCTTCCCAAGTTGAGGAAATCTTTCTCGTAGGCATGATAGACGATATACCACCGTCCGTCCGGAGTGTCGACGAGTGATCCATGCCCCTTAGACCACCAATGCTCCGTTCCGCTATAAGTGTGCAACAGGGGATTGTAGGGCGAGTTCTCCCACGGTCCGTCCAGCGAACGGGCACGAGCCACGACGGTCATGTGGGTTGTAGGTGGACCGGCGGTACCACCTTGTGCATTGAGAAAATAATAGTAATCACCTATCTTCTTCATCTTAGGTCCTTCGAGTGCCCAACCTTCCACCGTCCAGTCCTGAGGAATAGACCAGCCGTTATACACCTTTTCCAATTTACCGATAGTGGACAGCCCGTCGTCAGAGAGACGTATGCGATGGCCTCCACTGAGGAAGAGCCATCGCTGCCCGGTAGTTTCATCTACAGCATGACAAGGGTCTATCCACCGGTCTATATGGAGGTCAATGGGATTGCTCCAAGGCCCCTCGGGAGAGTCAGCACAAACTACCCGGTTGCTAAAGTCATCGTTGCCTTGCGACACGGTGAAGTAAATGTAGTACTTACCGTTGTGGTAGCAGAGATCCGGTGCCCATACGGAGCCAAGGTGTTCTTGCAAAGCATAACCAACGGGCGTCCAGTGCACCAAGTCGCGGGAGTGGAAGATGGTAAATCCCGGCACGTAGTTGAAGGCAGAATGCGTCATGTAGTAATCCCTTCCATTGCGTACGATGGTCGGGTCGGGATAATCGCCTCCCAGGATGGGATTGATGTAGGTGATGTTTTGCGCGCAAACAATCCAAGCAAGCATGAAGTTTAACATTACAACCAGCAACCGGCGGAAATAAGAGTTCTTCTTCATAACGGATATTTATAAATAGTTGTTATTTAAATCAATAAATAGGCCAGATTTCTCTAAAGCCTGATCCGCATAGGACTAAAGATTCACTTCACAAGTTCAATTTGTATTTTTCCTCCTTTAGGATTAATCCAGAACAGCCATTTTCCCTGCTGTTTCTTCCTGACTGGCAATACGGTTCCATCCTGCTCCACTTTAACCCTGTCTTTCAAATCAATTACAAGCGTCAAAGGCACTATCCAATCATCACCCAAATCACAATGGGGAACAAGCGTAACCTGGTTTTCGTATTCTATTATCTCCAATCGTGTATTCTTCCAGGTCCTTACATAAGTTGCTATATCTTGAAAAGTAGCCACCCAAATGCAATTTTCCTGTCTCTTTACTTCAGCCAAATGATTCCAGAGAACAGACGGGTCGGAAAAATAATCATAACCGTAAGTAATGCCGTGCACCATTGCTACACCCCATTCACCGGCAACGAGCAGTCCTTTCACCCATTTCTCGAGTTTATCCGGTGTGGAATGCGAGCGTTCACCGCCCATGGCATATTGATACGTTCGGGTTCCCACCCTGCCTTCTGAAGCGATACGCATCGCCTGTTCATCCATAAAATTTCCCGGATAACAAAATGTAAGCGGCCATTTCCCAATATGCGATTGAATAACACTATCGTTACGGGCTATCTCCATGCGTATGTCCTCTTGCAGCTTACCTTTCAGTATCATATGAGACCAACCGTGATTGGAAATTTCATGTCCATGCGACGCCATCTCTTTCATTTGTTCCCAAGTCATGCGAGGCTTACCCAAAGCGGCTTTTTTATCGTCAATAATCTTACTGCAAACCCAAAAGGTACCCTTAAATCCGAACTTTTCCAACTGAGGATAGACCAATGTATAATGTTCTTGCAGACCATCGTCAAAGGTATAGCTAATAGCACACTGCTTGTTATCCTTATAAGGAGCAAGGAAATACTTGTCGTTATAAGGACGCAGATAATGCGACAAAGCAGGTATTTCTTTTGCCGTAGCTTCAATCAGCAATGAAGCGACCATCCGTGCCCCCTCTATATTCAGATGTGTATTGTCGACTTTTCCTAACGGACAGAAGTCGTATTTTCCCGCCTCTACCCACATGAAGAGTTTCTTCGACTCCTCCATGCCCAAGTCCTCCACAAGTTTATGCGTCAGCTGGTTGGCATCTACAAAGGGAACGTCCATTTCCCGGGCCACCCGTGCCGGAACGTCGCGGTAGGCACCGTGTGTGTCGACCAGTACTGTGCCTTCCTCTTCGTACACATACCGGTGCTCTTTCATCCCCTCTGGAGGGAAATTGCGCCGCACAATTGAATTGAACAGTACGGGAATGGCCCCCTTGGCCTTTGTCTCGCGGACGAAACGCCGCAGATTTTCATCGAAGCTGCCTCCGGGCACTGTGTGCAGGGTAGAATCCGTCTTCTCATCGTTATGTCCGAACTGGATAAAGACATAATCGCCCTTTTTCAGTTTGGACACGACCTCCTCCCATCGTCCTTCAGCAATGAAGCTTCGTGTGCTTCTCCCGTCACGGGCATGATTTTCCACCCGTATGCCGTCTGTCAGCAGGCTGGGCAAGATTTGCCCCCATCCGCGCTCGATGTTGCCTTTCGACAAATCTTTGTCCGCCATGGTCGAATCCCCTATCATGAATATAGTGACAGGCAGCATATTGCTCGCGAATGAAGAGAAACAGAACAGCAATACGGGTAACAGAAAAAATTTCAATACTTTCATGCTCAGAAATACAAGAAAACAAGTGAATGCGGAGGCAACGTAACAGAATTGTCCGTCACAGCCATCTTTTTCTCCTGGGGAACGACTCTATTCTCATCACCCACTTCGTTATAATCATCCGGAGTTTTTCCGCTCAGCACGACAGCCGACACATTGCGAGGAGCCTTGATGCCCATGCCTTCAAAATCCAACGTAAGCGTGCGGTTTTGTTCAGGGTCTTTATTGACAACAGCGCAAACATAGCGACTTTTCTCCTTATTGGCAGTCAGAATCACATCCAACACCCCAGTCGATTTGTCTCCCACCGTAAGGCATTCAAAACTGCTCTTGACAGGAATCACAAACTCTTCCAACCTATTAGTGTACATTTGAAACGTATAGAAGGTAGTACGTTTCAAAATGCCATCGGGATGCACAAAGATGGCACCACGGGTGTTGACTATCGGTGAAAAGCAGGCTATCTCAACATCCGACGCATTGCGGAGACAAGCATTCAGAAAGCAAGCGGAAAAAAGTGCATCCGCCAATGTGTAGGTGGAATTAATGTCGTTCTTCCTGCGTGCTTCCAGTTCGAATCCTTTGCGGATTTCTCCATGCCAAGGATGATGCCATCCTCGGAGGTTCCATTCATCGAAAGCCAGTTTTATCTTGCCCCGGTAACCTGCTTCCTCCAACACATCTATCCCCTTTTGAATACTCTGCTCCGGTCCATCGGTTCTCAACATGCAACCCATGTAGTCAGTCACGTTATTATAATGATGCAACGGATCCCAGTAACCATGAATAGACATGTAGTCCAAGTACTTGCCCGCTTTCTTCAGCAAGGGTAGAGACCAGCTTTTGCTATTGGTGGCAGCGGCAAACAGTTTCAAGTCCTTGGTGACGCTACGCATCAATTTGGCCGATTCAGCTACCATCGGCCCCCATTCTTCTACTGTACGCGCTCCCAGTTCCCAAGCGCCATAGTTCTCATTGCCGATGCTCCAATACTTCACGTTGTAAGGCTCTGCATGACCGTTCGCCTTCCGCATGCGCCCGTATTGTCCGATGTTCAAGTTACAATACTCCACCCAGTCACTCATTTCCTCCGGCGTACCAGTACCCGCATTCGTACAGATGTAAGGCTCGGTACCTATCTTCCGGCACCATTTGATGAACTCGTCCGTACCAAACGTATTAGGATCTTCCACTTGCCAGCTTTTGTCGTAAGCCGGGACACGTTTGGGTCCCACGCCCCCTTTCCAATGATAAGTGGAGACGAAACATCCGCCAGGCCAGCGCACAATGGGCATCTTTATCTCTTTCAACGCCTCGATGACATCCGTACGAAAACCATCTTCATCGGCAAACTTGGACTTCGGGTCATAAATACCTCCATACACCTGCGTGTCGAAGTGCTCGATAAACTGTCCGAAAATCATTGGATTATACTTCATGGCCTTCGCTTCACTATCTACCATAAAGCGATTGGTTACGCTGGAAGAACCTTCCTTAACTGCAGCTGGAACAACTGTCGCCAAACCACTCATTTGCAGCAACAGCACTCCTACGATTGAGAATACTTTACTTTTCATTTTCATTTCTATTTGATGTTATATTTATAATATTTATTTTCAGACTCATTCTATCCATGTTACTTTCGGACCCAAACAAGAACGTTTCATGCCGCCCAAATCAATGACAATTTTTTGAACGACTACACCGGGGTCTTCACAGAAAAGCTTCAGTGTGTGCCGTCCCGGTTTTCCAAGATTCATCGTGAATGAAACGATAGTACTGTTACGCAGCACATTCTCACGCCATTCGCTCGAGAACTCCTTGGCATCATTTGAGCCCGATTTCAACAGACCGTTGTCCAGCATCACGGCAAAACGATTGCTTAAACCCGGACTCAGCGGAAAGGTTGGCAGAGCATACACATGTATTGTGACCGACCCGGCATTGAAGGTATAGAAATCGTATTCGGCGCGAGGAGATTCTTTGAGATGCCACAGATTCTGCGCAGCAAGGGCAGGGTCGCCCATGTTTTCGTAGGCGGCACGACGGTGCACGGGCTTTGAAAGTAGCGCATTTCCCAAACGTACAGCACTATTCTCCCATCCCAAGCCTTCGATGGCAGTAATCTTAATGTTGTCGTTTTCTACCTTGCGTTGAAATTTGCCTGCATTGATGGAGACTACCCCGTTACTTTCCACATACATACCTTTTAATTCGTCAGAGGGATGGAATACAGGCAGGTAAACAGTTTCCGTATGACCATTGTTGGCAGTAATGCGAATTTCACCTTTATGATTTTCACCATCGGGAAGTTTGCTCCAATCTACCGAAACAAGTATACGGTCCTGTAAATCTATCTTTCCTTTCTTACGGCTCAGTTTTATCCAAGGCTGGTCAGTTTCCGCTTTCCAGCTGAATGCCTCGGTTCCACGGTTATAAAGTTCGATAAATGTTTCTTCCTTAGCGAACGAATTAAGACACGGAAGTACATATATCATCGAATTGGAGGTGCCGTATGTACAGTCTTGCCCAGGAATGAATATAGCCATTTCGGATTTCTGCGGCAGACTGATTGTATCAGTAGGAGCCATTTTATGATAAGTGGCCTCCCATTCGGGTGCCTGCCTCATCATGTGATTCCATTTGCCGTTGAGTAACGAGTTATACAGATTGGAATAATACTGTATACTGTCGTGACAGGCCTGTGCCTCTTTTGCTACAAGGTTAGTGGCCGCACGTCCCTGACGGGCATACCAACGGTTGCGTTGGGCGGTGAGGAACTTCTTGTTAGTCAGTGCAGAGCCTTTTACGGGATAGTGTACCAACTCGAAATAAGCAGGCTTGTAGGATTCGGGCAGGGCTTCCCAGATTTTGCGGCTCTTTTCAACAATGCGTTCGTACTCACACATACGGTCTTCGGCTTCGCGATAGTTCGTAAAAGAGAAATCAGTATCCGCTATACGTTCTTTTACGTAATCATAGTTCCACACCTGCCCCCATCCCATGTGTTCGGGCTTGCGCTGGAAAGCAAGCTGGTAATAGCTGTTCATGATGTCCGCAAGGTCTTTGCGATAATGTTCGCCAAACACAGAGGTCAGAAACTCGGGCTGGTTATTGTTGATGTTCTCGAAGTTGAAAGCATCAATATCCCAAGCCATATCAAGGAAAGTTTTCATCCCGAGTTCACCGGGTTTGATGTCGCCCACGTTAAGCAGCCAGTACCGATTGGCTCCTGTTTCGTATGCCTTGCTCAATTCAGCATACATCAAGGCTGGAGGAGTGGTGTTGAGCCACAGATAACCGTGGGGTTCGCCCAAATAAGAGATATGGTAATAGACGCCTGACCCACCTTTGCGTTTCCGCTCGTCGCCATAACTCAGCCGTTTGAAGTAGCCGAAATTATCATCAGGCCATACCAACGTGATATCTTCCGGTAACTTTACGCCGCGCTCATATACATCGAGTGCCTCCTTGTAAGGAACGTAAATCTGGGGAATCGAGTCAATGGGACGTTTGATGTATCGGCTCAGAATACTTCGCTGACCGCTGATGCCCTCTTCCGTCAGTCCAACTTCCCGTTCCGGTGGAATACCATGCATGCCGGTATCGTGAAGTCCACGTACAGCAATGGTATAGACATTCTCGTAAGGCGAGCTTTGCGCCACACGCTTACCGAGTTCCCGGTAAATGCCTTTACTGTTGGTCTGGTAATTCCATTCACCCATCGTTTTTTTGTGCCATTCGGTTACATTATTGAAGAGCAGCGGCTCGCAGTGCGAGGAACTCATCACGATGCCGAAGCTGTCTGCCACCAGTTTGTTTTCGGGATATTTGTTGAAAGCCGCCGAAGAAGGATGCATGGCGGGAGCCAGCATATTCCCCTTCATGCGGAGGATAAGCTCGCATACCTTGGCATACGTCTTCGGACCGATAGCTCCTAATTCTTTATCAAACGTCTTTTTTGCCCAGGGACCGAATCCCCAGCCTTCATCGTTGATAAAAATGCCGCGATATCTTACCGAAGGTGTTTTCGAAGTATAGTTCACACTCTTGATAAACAGAGACGAACGTTTCTTCACCGGCACATCCGCCCACCAGTAGAGGGGCGATACTCCAATGGCTTCCGATAGTGAGAGAATACCATACGCTGTTCCACGCCGGTCGCTTCCTGCAATGACGAGCGCCTTTTTCACACCACGCATGGGACTATCCAGTGTCTTAACCACATATTGTTCCCATCCGTTACGGATAGCGGAGACATCCAACTTGTTATCTTTAACCAGTTTGTCTATTATCGGGCTGTAGCCGATGGTTCCCGTAATAACGGCACATTCAGTCTTTACCTTTTCCGACGAGACAGCGGGTGTATAACCAGTCACACGTTTTATATCCTCCGCCAGCAACCGCAAAGTCTTTTTAACCACTTCAAAGTCGCGCTCCGAATAATACAGCCCACTCCCTTTGGCAGCAGAGGTGACCAGCGGAAAAGTATCCTCTCCGCCAAATCCTTCAGCCAGCATTACCTGTCCGAAAAGAGCCGATGGAAACAGGACAAAGACCAGTGACCATAAATAATTTTTCATCTTTCGTTTCATAATATTTGTAATTCATCTATATTTCCGGCAGGAACCGCAATTAGAGCCCTTATCTGGACCGTTCAAAATGACCTTCTGTTTCAAGGCATTTCCAAACTAAAGTTTCGGATTTATCAAAACTATAGTGTCAAGGAAGTTATCGGGAGTTAAAAGAAGTTATCAACTGATACTCTTCCTTGTAGCCGACATGTTTACATGCGTAAAACTATTGGCCTTTAACTCCTTCTAACTTCTTGGTTTTGGTAAAACCGAAACTTAAATTTCCTAATATCCCGGATTCTGTACAAACGTATCCTTATTCGTAACTCGGTCCAACATGGTTGTCGGAATCGGGCGCAACAGATGTCTTTCTTTTATATTATTGCGAGCATCTGGATTATACAAACGAACCTGTTCCAACAATTTACCCGTCCGCTTCAAATCCATCCAACGTCCAACCGTTTCTCCTGCCAATTCCAACGCACGTTCATCCAAAATCGCATCAATCGTCAAATCACCAGCATTTAGTTTGTGAGCCTCGTAAGCTTCCGCACTTTTTGACGCACGCTTTCGGAGCGCATTCAGATATTCTACTCCTTCAGAAGCCTTACCTTCTTTCATCAAGGCTTCCGAGGCAATCAGATACATCTCGCTCAAACGAATCGCAGGAATGTCCAATGAGCTCATCAAACCTACGTCTACACGGGTCGGATCTAAATATTTTGCCAATTGAGGGAACATCTCACGCGGACCACTGGTTTCTTCTCCATTGGGCGAATTCGGATCGAAATAATCATCAATATCCTCAATACGATATTTACCTTCAGCCCATGCTCTCTGCTCCGGCGACACTTTGAAAGGCGGTACGTAAAGGGCAGTATCACCCAAAACGCATCCCGGGTTCAATTTGGTCTTACTTTCATCATTGACATACCACACCCACTTGAAACTCTTCTCGAAGCGGTTGTCCCAATCCATATTTTCAACCAAAAGGTCATAGAAATGACGTGTCGGCATAAAATGACGATAAGGACGTCCATTCTCTATATCACGGACCATGCCATAATCTGCCCCATGGACATCATAACGAACCGTAAATATGGAAGAGGCCCAACTACGCGTCGTATTATAAGTATCATTGGAAGAGCCTTGAATGCTCCAAATGAATTCTTTATTTTTTTGATTATCCGCAGCCCATAGTTCCGCAAAGTCTGGCAATAAATCGTAGTAACCTGAGTTAATGACCTTTTGAGCATAAGTGGCAGCCTCGCCCCATTGTTCGTTCCAAAGACAAACACGAGCCAGCAACGCTTGTGCCACAGACTGTGACGGACGTCCAAACTCAGTAGGAGTTTCCGGCAGCAACGATTCGGCTTCTTTCAAATCCGCTATTATTTGTTTGTAAACATCCGATACAGCATTTCTGGTCGCTGTGGTTTCCACGGCTGTCACCTCATGTAAAACGAGAGGCAAATCACCAAATTGCATCACCAGAATATGATAAAAATAAGCGCGCAAGAAATAAGCCTGTCCCTTATAATTATCCACGACATCGCTGCCTGCATCAATATTGTCTGCTCTGTCAAGCAAGGTATTGCATGCCGTAATGCCTTTATAACAATTGTCCCAAACCTCGGTTATATTAGCGTGCGATGCATCAAATGTGTAGTTATTTATATCCTTCGGACCATCACCGCCAATCATCCATAAGTCCGTACCCAGCTCTGTCAGATACCACATTTGAACACTATAAATGGTTTGGGCATATGCATAAGCCGAATTTACCAAGTCACTGGCTCCATCCTCGGTCATATAATAAGTATCGGCTACCGGAGTACGGGTATTGAATTCATCCAACGAGCACCCTTGCATCGAAAATAGGGCAATTGCAGCCAATATGCTACTAATCGATATATTTTTCATGACTATAATTATTAAAAATTGATGTTTAAACCAAACGTAACACTTGAAATCTTAGGGAAGCTACTGCCTGTTTCAAGATCAAAGTTATATTTCTGTAAACCATCTTTTGACCACTCCCACAAGTTTTCACCCGTCAGATAAAGACGTATGCGGTTCACCCGTAACTTATTCACAAATTTCTGAGGCAATGTATATCCCAATGACACATTTTTCAGACGGATAAAACTGCCGTCACGTAATGCCAGCACTGAGGATTGCTGATAGTTCTGGGCATTTTCATCCGGACGGGGATAATCATTCGTTGGATTCTCCGGAGTCCAATAATTCAGTTTAAGCCCATTACAGTTCGTTGTAGACTCTTGTTTCAACAAGCCCGCCTCAATCATGTGTCCCCAGCGGGAATAGAGTTCAAACGAGAAATCAAAATCGCGGAAGCGGAAAGAATTAACCAAATTAGCGACGAAATCCGGTTGTGAGGTACCAATCACCTTACGGTCTGCATCATTCACCGTTCCGCTTTCATCCAAGTCAGCCGTCTTAATTTGTCCGGGAACCCTGTCGAACTTCGCAGCTGCGTCTGCTTCATCTGTCTGCCAAATGCCAATCCAGTCATAATCATAGAAAACCTTGATAGGCTGTCCAATAAACCATTTACTGCCAATATCGTCAACCTTACCATTATATAGTTCGACAATTTCCTCACGATTAAGGTAAAAAGTCAGGTCAGTGTTCCAAGAGAAATTCCGCTTGAGAATGTTCTGTGAGTGCAAAGCGAGTTCTATACCCTTATTCTGTGTGACGCCTACATTTTGTAAGGTTTTTTCAAAACCTGTAGTTATTGGCAACTGGCGATAGAGCAGCAAATCGGTCGTTTTACTTTTGTAGAGTTCTAAATTACCGCTCAAGCGGTTATTAAAAAATCCAAAATCCAAACCAATGTTATAAACAGCCGTCTTTTCCCACTTCAAATCCTGATTAGCTAATTCTCCCGGACGCATACCCAAACCTTCTTGGTCATCAAAGGAGTATTTGGTTGAAGTCAGGCTGCCTTGTGTTTGGTAAGGTTTGATACCCTGATTACCGGAAACGCCATAACTCAAACGCAGTTTCAAATTGGATAACCAATCCGAAGCCCCTTCCATAAATGCTTCTTCAGAAATACGCCATCCCAAAGCCACAGACGGGAAGTAGCCCCACTTATGTTTGGGAGCAAATTGAGAGGCACCATCGGCACGAATAGAAGCGGTTAATAAATACTTTTCGTCAAAGCTATAAAACAAGCGTCCCGCAAATGAAAGCAATTTCCATTCCTCAAGATTTGACTCATAGGCTTTTACAGAAGCCGCAGCTGCAATATTGTTCCATAATGCGGGAAAATACGGAATCTGTGTCACCGCAATCTTACTGCTTTCCATGTGCGACTGTTGGTAGCTATGAATACCTGTAATTGTCAGATGGTGTTTATCGGCAAATTTAGTATCATACGTAATAATATTCTCAATGCTCTCTATGTTGGTCTGTTTGTTTTCGATTTGGGCCAAATCTCCATCGCCATGCCGATTGTTCGATTCGCTCACTGCTGCAGATTTATTTGAATTTGAGATTGCATTTGCTGAAAGATTCAGACGGTAATTCAATGACGGTAAGATTTTCCAATCCGCGTAAAGATTCACATAGGCACTATAAGTTTTTTCCTCCCAACGATAAGCTTCCGTCTCAACCTCGGTCAATGCATTTTTGTACCAACTTGCCGTATTGGACGCGCGAACAATCAAGTCCCCATTCTCATCATAAGGATATGCAGTTGGAGGTAAGATACGGGCATCAGTATATGCTTCCCCACTCACATGGCTATGACGTTTGTTATAAGAAAGCAAGGTTGACATACCAACTTTCAATGTTTTCGTCAAATTAACATCCAAGTTAGGACTAATCGAATAACGCTCAAACTTACGTGTTGGAAGAACGCCTTCATGTGACAAAATATTTGCAGCCACGCTATATTGCACACGCTCGGTACCTCCCGAAACAGTGAACTGATGCTTTTGGCGGAAGCCGTTTTGGAGCAACAAGTCCAGCCAGTCAGTACTGCCGCCATTCTTATAATAGTTCCACTCGTTTCCGCCTATGCGCTTTTCTACATAAGAATCAAGAGCATCTCCGGTCAATCCTGTAGCGCGCGCACCTTCATACATACGTCCTACCCATTGTTCCGCATTCATCAAAGGCAGATGATGCGCTATGTCCACTCCCGCCTGACTTTCCAATGTAAATTTAGGCTTCCCTATCTCACCCCGCTTGGTGGTGATAATAATAACCCCATTCGCTCCTTTCGAACCATATATGGCAGTAGACGAAGCATCCTTCAACACATCTATGGACTTGATGTCATAAGGGTTGATGTCATTGAGGGAACCATAAAAAGTCGTGCCATCCAAGATTATCAACGGATCATTGGACGCGACAAACGAACGGTGTCCGCGCAGGGTGATAGTACCCATGTCACCCGGATTTCCACCTCCTGAAGTAATATCCAAGCCCGGTATGCGTCCGGCAATAGCTTGACTGATATTAGTCACGGCCAAATCAGCAAACGCATCCTCAGATACGGAAGCCACCGCACCCGTTATATCACGTTTCTTCTGTGTACCATAACCTACCACCACCACTTCGTCTAACAATTCATTGTCTTCTTTCAACGTGATGTCCAACGGGTGTCCCGCCGTAACCTTTACCTCTACAGTCTTATAACCAATATACGAAACGATCAACGTCGCCCCTTGTTTCACTGTCAGCGTAAAGTTACCATTCATATCCGTAATGATGCCGTTTGCTTTATTGCCTTTCTCAATGACGCTGGCGCCAATGACGGGTCCCATGGCATCGCTTACGGTACCTTTCACGGTAATCTGTTGCTGCACGGCCTGCACAGCAGAGGTACCGGTTTCTGCCCAAACGGCCAGCGGATGAGCCGCCACAAGACCGGTGCAGAGCAATAAGGCCGCTGTGGCCTTACGCGGAAATCTAAATGAATCTGATTTCATTGTTTTTCTTGATTTAAATTAGACATTCGGTTATTATTGTTTTTAGTTTCTTTCTTTTCCTGAAAAGAAACTCTTCGGATTTCAGACAAAAAACTCGTATAGTTTTTGTAAAGCGACTGACTACCTTAGTCAAAGGTCTTGACTACCGGTGGTCGACGTGTCCGACTACCTTAGTCGAGGTCCTTGTCCGGAGTATGCCCGAAGGAATGTGTTATCCTGAATACTTTCTTATACCTTGAATTATAACTATGCTTTACTTATCTATATTGTCTCCATCAGCTCGATGCCCGAGGACATCGTCTTGCGTCGCACACTGGGGGTTCTTGACCATCATCCATCCAGAATGATATTCTTATCAATACTGCAGGTGGTCTCTAAAGAGAAGATTTTGTCATTCTTGTCGTCAGTGAGCACCGTGTTGTCCACCAACCACGTTTTTAATACATTCTTAGCCATACATCTTACATAGTATTTTTAAAGTTATGTGTCGTTATTGACACTGCAAATATAAAGTAATAAGAGCAAAGTCATGGTAGGTGAATATTTCTTTAAAAGTCCCATTTCTTTCTAAATGATAGGCTACGAAAAAAGGTTAGGAATCTTTCAGAATAGTGAAAGATTTCTAACCTTTCTATAGTTTCAACCTGAATGACAAAATATTATTCAGCCGGGTAGACCTGCACTTGGTCCAGTACCACACCCTTCGTCCAGTGACTTCAGCACCAGACGGTGTTTCTTTTTCTTCCCTACCGACAGGGGAACATTTCGGATGGTCTGGTTGCGGAGCACATTCTCCTTCCACTGGATAATTGGGTAGCAAGCGGACGCTGACTTCGATGGAATCGGATGGAACGGATTCAAATTCAAAGGTGACCGACTTGTCCTTGCCGATGACTGCCACCTTGCCTTCGTAGCCCAAGCCTTCGCAGGAAGTGAATACCGTATGCCGTGCCCGAATGCAGACGGAACTGCCCCCATGCCGCCTGCATGGCAATGGAGAGCAGAATGGTTATAAATCCTATCTTCATATTGCTTATCTTTTAGTTCTGATTGTTACGGAAGCCGAAGAAAATCATTATGAACAAGTAATGTTCAGTTCCTGCTCCGGAAGTCCTTCCACCTGCACTGTCACCTTCAGCATTCCTTTCTTCCGTCCTGCCTGCACCACAATCTGGCACTTGCCGAAATAGGTGGGTAGCGAATGGCTGTTGAACCGTTGTTCACGTCTCATCTCACCGCTGTCTATGCCCATCAGCCGTCCCCCGCCTTCCACACGGGCAGTCACCATGCGGTCGTTCACACGGACAGGCACACCATTCTCATCCAGCAGTTGCAGGGAGATAAAGGAAAGATCCAGCCCGTCTGCCTTCAATGTCGAACGGTCGGTTCTAAGCGTATAACGTGCAGCCACAGGCCCGCTTGTTTGGATGCTGTCACGACATACCTCCTTGCCATCTTTATATCCGATTGCAACCACTTTTCCCGGACGGTAGGGCTGGTTCCATATAATCGTATTGTTCAGATAGTCTTTCGGCTTGCGCGGACCATATTTCTTGCCACGCGAGTCTATCAATAGCACTTCATCGCAATTGGAAGGGGTGTGGATGGGCAACACCCGTGAGTCCGTATAAGGGAAAGTCCAGTCGTGCACCATCGGCGGAGTCTGCCAGTGGTCTTTTCCGGGGTCTTCGTCTATACTATAATCCACGACAGCCATCTTCAGCACCGGTTTGTCCGTCCATGCGGCGCGGAAGTAGGCGGCACGCGGTTTCTCATCCATGCACATGTCGAACGGAGAGGCCGCCCAACCCTTGCTGGGCCATCCCATACTCTCACCTATGTAGTCGATGCCTGCCCACATAAATGAGCCGCAGATGTAATCGTGTTCCATCACGTAGTTCCAGGGATTCTTCTCCGAATAGTCGCGTGCTTCATACGGACGCAGACCACTATAGTAGGGATAACTCTCACTGATAAGACCGATGCGCTCGGGGTGCTTCTTCTTGTCTTCGATGTAGGAGAGTTCACTATAGTTGTAGCCCACCACATCGGTCACAGCGGCAAATTTGTCCTCGTATGCCGGTGCCAGAGCGAGCATGGTGGGGCGTGTCGGTTCCAGCTTGCGGACAAAGTCGCGCAGCATCGTGGCACGCTCCACGCCCACATTATCCTTGTGGGTGGCTTCCGCCAGCTCATTACCGATGCTCCACAGGATGATGGAAGGATGGTTGCGGTCGCGTACAATCATGTCGCTGATGTCCTGCCGCCAGCACTCGTCAAAGAACTGCTCGTAATATCCGGATTTCCACTTATCGAAGGCCTCGTCAATGACCAAAAAGCCGATGGAGTCGCAATAGTCCAGAAACTCCGGCGAAGGCGGATTGTGCGAGCAGCGGATGGCATTGACACCGAACTCTTTTAAAATGTTCAAACGGCGTTCGTAGGAACGGTCGGGAATTGCCACACCCAAGCATCCTGCGTCTTGATGCAGGCACATTCCTTTCATCTTGACATTTTTTTCATTCAAGAAGAAACCCTTGTCCTTGTCGAAACGGATGGTGCGCACTCCAAAGCGGGTCATATAACGGTCTATAACTTTCCCTTTCTGCTTTAATATAGTTTCCAAACGGTAGAGATAAGGATTTTCCAGGTTCCATAATTGCGGATCGGGAAGAGTGAAAGACTGCTCAATGTCCTTGGTTCCGTTCCCAGGTACCATAACATCCGTCCGGACTGCGTACCGTTTCCCACTTATCTTCAGCGGATTGCCATGCGCATCTACCAATCGTTGTTCTATTTCTATTTCTCCTGCCGATGTCAAGGTATTGGCAACAGTCGTTACACACGATACGGCAGCCGATGATGCGGTCACTTGGGGAGTAGTAACGTATGTGCCCCACATCTTCACATGTATCGGGTCAGTCACTTGCAGCCATACATGGCGGTAGATACCCGATCCGGTGTACCAGCGCGACTTTTCCGAATGGTCTACCTGAACGCTCAACGTATTACTCTCTCCAAACTTCAAGTAGGGTGTCAAGTCAGTTTCAAATGAAGTATATCCATAGCGGTGATAGGCTATCTCCTTTCCGTTCAGGCTGATGGTTGCCTTGTGATAGATGCCGTCGAACACGATGCTGACCCGCTTGCCATTGTAGTTCTTCGGTACGAAGAACTTCTTCTCATAATATCCGATGCCCCCCGGCAGATAGCCGCTCTCCGGTCCCGCCTCTTTATTGAAGTCCAGACTGATACTCCAGTCGTGCGGCAACTGCACCGTTTTGTATTCGCCTTGCTCTCCCAAACGGAATTTCCAGCCGAAATCGAAGTTCTGCCGAATGCGCCCGGCAGACATACTGTTGGCACCCACCAATACAGCTATAAGTGCTATTAAAAGATTCTTTTTGGGCATAATGAATGTTTCTTTTTATTAGTAAGTATACAGTTTAACTTTTTGCATGGACAACCCATGAAAACGTACTCCGTTGCCCGAACGTCCTTTCTTATATGAGGCGGAGAACCCATAGTCAAGCATTATTTCATCACCATTCATCCTGCGTCCGGCTTTCCATTCGCCTTTGTCATAAATGCCCTCTTCAGCCGAAACGATACCCACTACCTCTCTTTCTTTCCTATTCACTTTGGAGAACTCCATCTTTATGTTCTTGCCAATTACCAGGAACTCATCTACTCCAATCTGAATAATGACGCCATACCCTTTAGTCCGGTTGCCGTTATCGTCCCTACGGAAGTCGCTCAGGCTATATTCCACATTGTATTGACCTATCGAAACGGTATATTTATGCCGGATAGAATCAGGCATCACAGCAACCATTTCCTCCTGTGGACGTTTTGACAAGATAAGCGGAGAAACTTTATCCAAGACATCATACATACATGCCAAGTCTTCCGAACCGGAAGCACGAGAATAGCTGTCTATGCCGAAAGGCGAAAAGCCAAGCGCACCATAATTGCAGAACGCCTTGATGGAATTAAAGTCGCCTTTAAGGCCTGATGTTTCAGGAATATACAAGGGATTCCCCAAGGATTTATACTCCTTACATATATAGTCGAAATCCCCATAATAGATATCCGGAGTGATCATATCAAGCAGGGGAGCAGCCGCACGCCATATATCCAAGACAAATGGCACGGGACCTCCCGAAGGATAAGTCGCCGGCTTAAGCGACTGACGCCCGATGGCGGCATTTACGAACATGGGAATGTCATATTCCGCTTTTCCGGCCTGTATCACCTGCCCTATGTAATGCGCCAAATGCCATGCCATGAATATCTCGTTACCCGAACTGTCATCGCCGAAAAGCTCTACCCAAGTTCCCCTGGTCTTGCTTCCGTGTTTCTCCCATATCCGTCTCAGTTCCGGCTTCAATTGCCGCTTGTTTTTCCGAAGATAGGAAACCAACTTTTCAGGAACGGGGGCATCGTATGCTCTATTTGCCAATGTTGAGCAATCTCTTTCGCCAAAATCTGTTCCTACTTCGTTTTCAACCTGCATCATTATGACTGTCTGTTCTTCGGCATCTGTCGCCTTGATATGTCTCATCAAGGTAGCAAATGCACAGGCGTCAGCCTTCATGCTCTCTTCCGATAAAGAAGAAAGCATCTGATACTTTTCCCCATGCTTGTTATGATTCAGCGAGAATCGTCCGGTATCTTTCTTTACCCATTCAGGAATATAAGTGGATACCAGATTCTTCCAACTTCCGAACCACAGAAAGATAAGTTTCATGTCGTGTTGCCGGGCTTGGGCTATGATGCCGTCGACTATACGAAAGTCAAATTTTCCCTCCTCAGGTTCTATCATATCCCAGCATACCGGCACCAAAACCGTGTTCATATTCAGTTTCTTCAAATCGGGCCATAGTTTGTCCATATACTCCAAACTAGAAGAGGAGGAGTTATGCAACTCTCCTGCTATGGAAAGGAAAGGCTTCCCATTGACCATAAGCAACTCTTTTCCTTTTTCCTTCTTGATGTGGGGTGGAATAATCTGTGAAGAAAGTGGCTGCCAACTTAACAGTATCAGAGCCAGCAACAGTAGTCTTAATATAGAAATCATTGGTCTCATAAAATTTAAATATTGAATCAAATTAATTTTAAAATAAGAATAAGGGTGAATTTATGCCTCTTCCATTCTCATCCACAAGCAAAAGTACCGAGAAATCCACTAATAAGATATGAACTATCTTTCTTTATAAGATGCTTTTCTCTCTAAATGAAGCCACGCGAAAAAGGATGGACAATTGTCGTTGCTTTGAAAATTTTCCATCCTTGCATTAGTAAAAAATGGGATTAACAGTTCCGATAACACACTGACAATCAACTTAATTTGATTATAATTAGTATGGAAAAGAATTGAAATAGGGTTTCAATCCCAGAAGAACTTTTACCACATCCCTCATCAATACCCCTTCGGCTATGAAACTTTTGCTACTACGTCCGTTTTGGATATGATTTTCTACGTGAATCTCATCTGATAAAGTGGCCGGGAGTATTTGCCCCCAGCCACGTTCTATGTTGCCATTACTCAGTTCTTTGTCTGCCATCGTAGAATCACCTATAATATATAGTGATAGGTCGTCTTCTATCTATGAAAGAAGAAAAACAGATTAACAGCATAGACAATATATATCAATATTTTCATAACACCTGCAATTCGTCAATATTCCCTGCCGGAGCCGGAACAACAACCCTATCGGGACGAAAGTAATTTCCTTCGGTTTCCAGACGGACAACATTCTCTTTTCCTTTCCGCAGAGGGACTGAAATACAGAAAAGGCTGTAACGGTCACCTCCTCCGGTAGGTTGCAACTTTATCTGATAAGACTTTCCGTTTACTGTCAACACATGGGATGCCGCCCGTTTGTCTTCCAGAGAATAGCGGATGCGCAGCGTATGTTCCCCATCTTCTTTGGCTTCCAGTTGCTTCCAGATGATGTAGGCACCTTCGTGAGAGGGCAGCTTCGCATATCCGTTTCCGGCAAAGCCGATGTTCCTGATGTCATATTCTGCGGTAACGTCGGAACTCAACGATGCAAACTCGGCCTGAATGGTTTGATAAGGTTCCGGTGTCCGGACAGACTTACAGGTCAGGAGCACCGTGTTGCCTGCCTCCACAAAAACAGACGTATTCCTGTCCGGAGCACTGTCAAACAACTGCTGTCTGCCCAGACTGATGTTCCCCTGTTTCACCCATTCGTTCTTCTTGTCAAAATAGCCGTATGATGCATTTTCTATTTGTATGGACGCAGGCAAAGTGAAACGTCCTCCACCGGTACTCATCAACACCACTTCCGTATTACTCCTTTGTATGCTGATACCTTGAGATGTAGGATATGCCGGCGCATACGAAATACCGCTGTTGGCAGTGCTCGTGGCGGAATTGGTTCCTTCCCAATTGTGCACGAACAATCCATAGCCATGCGCATTGGTTGCAAGATCCGCCGGGTCGCTCAGCAAAACTTTATTCATGTTTCGTATATCATCCAGATGTTTTACTAATGGAACTATCTCATTGCCATCCTTTCCATACAAAGCCTCTACACTGTAATAATCGAATGCGGCATTGCCCGACAAGGCTGCCAAATGCATCTGTGCCGATACCGGTATGCCGGAATTGGTTTCCATAATCATCCGGAAATTCTTACCGACGTATGGTAGGTTGTCGCGCATGCTGGCAATGAAAGCGGCATCAGACGGAAAATGATGCCTGTATGTGTCTATTCCCACGAAATCAAGATTTGTCTGTTCCGAGGAACAACGACGGGCTTCATTCTCATGGATTCGCCCCACAACGTTCCAAAACACACAGTTGGCACGAGTCCATACCACATAGTCCGACTGCTTCACAGCACCGGCTACACCGTTCAAATAAGAAATAGCTAAAGAATTAGGAAATGCCATCCTTTGCCCTACAAATTCATTGTTGATTTGTACTCCGATTATCGGGTGCTGTTTACCATTGGCGACATCCCAGGCGGCAATGTGTTCCATTACTTTCCCCAACACGTAGGTTTCCCGTTCGCGCAGGCGGTCATCGGCAATGTCGAGCGTATAGTCGGACATGTCCCGCCGGATGGTAAACTCACTGGTCGTCTCCTTGGAAGAGGGAGAAGGGGAATAGAGCACATAGTCGGGCGTACGAAGATGGACTGCATTCCTGCCGGGACGTCCCAGCCATTGCACATGCCCGCCGCTGTTCGCACCGAACCAAAGCATTTCCATCTTCAGTCCATGCTTCTGAACCAGCTTCAAATAACTGTCTAATACTGTCCAGTCGAATTTGTCTTTTTCCGGCTCCACTTCTTGCCAATGCACCGGCACAGAGACTGTGTTGAAGCCGTCTGCCGCAATCTGTGCCATCAGCTTGTCACAAAGTTCCATACTCCATCCTTCCGAGTACCTCAAAAGGTCCATCCGCACCTGGATGTTGGTCATGTAGAAAGGTACTCCCTCCACACGGAGCACATACTTCTGCGACCTTTCAAGACTTGTATCTACAGTCGATATGACCTGTTTCCTTTTTTCTGGCGCAATATTTTCTCCAACACTCGCCATTGCCGGCCAAGCCAGGCAGCAGCCCAACAGCAGGGTAATACATCTAAAATTCTTCATATCAATCCTTTTTGTTATCAATGTTTTGTTATTATAATCCGATTGACCGACAGAGGTTTCAATCTTACACTCTTGCCTTTCAGGGAGCATTCTTCACACTGTAAATCGGAATGGTCAAGGTATGTTCGAGCCAATCGGTCGGGTGCATACAACACCTCCATCCGGACAGGTTTGTAACCTGAAGGCAGAATCTGTTGCAGTTCTATCGGTTTGTCCGCCTTATTGATGAAATAGAGGTTAATGCCTTCTTCTGTCTCGCATGCAGCCACCTTGTATAAATCAGTCTGCGACTCGCGGTTCACAATCAGGGGGAAATCTACATTGGGGTCGTTGTACACATCAGTCTTGACTTGGTTCCCTCCGTTCCTGTTCTTCATACCGAGCAAACGGGATCTCAGCGGATATCTGTCGTCACGGTAGGCAAAGAACTTGAATACCTCACCCATGGGCGAAAGCCATGCGCCTTCTTTGGACGCCTCGATGACATTCTGTCCCCACGTATTGACACAATTGTTGAAGTTGGTAAGGTAATAGTCGCCTCCGTATGAGAGGAAATCCAGCAACTGTGCGGCACCGTTCAGCGCATAGAACCAGTGGATTTGCCGGAAGGACAACACCTTGCGGTAATCATTCTGCAACTGCGGTTTCCATCCGAACCTTTGCGGAATCTCTGGATCATCGAACGCTTCCGGCGAATTGCCGCTTGCCAACCATTCCGTATTGGTCAGCTTGATATGGCGGTTGCGTTCCTTATTATATTTCCGGATAATCTGAAGCATGCGGCTGACAAACCGGGGAGAGCCATCACGATGAATGATGTAATCAATGTATTCACCGGCTATCTGAAGCATCTGCGGCAGGTATTCCACTTCGTTCGGAAAGGAGTATGCCATCATCATCAGCTGGATGTCTGGGTCTACCGCTTTCATTGCCTTCCCGAATTCCACCACTTTCTCGGCATATTGCAGTGCTGTCCATTTTCGTCCGGCTTCATTGTCCATTTCGAACAGTCTTACCTTGCGTTTTCGGGTTACACCGTTCTCTTGGCGGAAACGTCCCATAGGCGTATCGTCGCCGCCGTTCAGGTACTCCACAAATTCCGCCATTTTGTAAGGAGTGCTTGTCATCATGTTGATGCAGACCTGTGGCTCACACCCTATCTCATCGCACAGTTGCATCAGTTCGTCTATAGAAGCATCGTTATCGTCCAATCCTCCCCAATAATAGCTGTATGAAGTAGGACGGCTGTCCCGTGGTCCCACGTAGTTGCGCCATTGATAGAAACTGGCATAGCAACCTCCCGGAAAGCGAATTACCGGCACCTTAATCTCTTTCAGATGTTCCACCACATCCTTTCTCCAGCCATGCACATTGTCCTCCGGCATCAGCGAGCAGCAAGACAGCGCCACATTGCCTTTCCATGAATAGGAAAGCTCGATGATGGCACGCCCCGTAAACTGCAAATCGGGAATCATGCAGCGGTGGTATTCTTCATATCCCTTCAAGCCGAACTGCTTGCTGAACAAAACTCGTCCGGGATTCGCCTCTTCACGGATGGTCAGCTCCAACGGCAGAGTTAATCCTTCCTGCCTGTTGACCTGCTTGAAGCCCGGCAAGGAAGCACTGACTTTGGGCAAGCCTGTACGGACACCGCCCAATAGGTAAAATCGGTATCTCTTTCCGGCTTGCAGGTAAATGCCCTTTTGGGCGATTCCGGCACGCTGGTCATTGGGCTTGGTCAGTTGTAACGCATCGGTACCCTTGAACGATTCCGTACCGCGTGTACGCAACAGAGTAATGAGCGACTTGTCCGTCACTTCCCAGTCGTTCTCTTCATAACCGCTGTGCCAGAAAGGTGCATTGGCATTGTACATTGACTCGGGGAACATCCACCATTGGGTGGTGCTCCTCACTTCGCCCATGCGAGGATAACTGCTCGGAAGCACAAAACTGCGGTTGTAAATCATCTCCGACCACATGCCGCTGATTTGCCGTCCGAAACCGGCCTCTATAAAGTTTCCATAGATATACGGACTGATGGGTGTTTCGGCAATCCTTTGCTCGGAAACCTCCACCTTTACCTTATCTATAGCCTCCACCACTTGCAAGGACAACAGCCCTAATGCGGCAACACATAATATTTTTTTCATTTCGAATAGCATGGATAAAGTTGTTAATGTTGAATTTCATTTAGACGATAGGAATACATCGTGCCGCTTATTTTGCGTGATGCTTCTATCATTTCCGGGTAAGGACGGTCGCAAATGTCCACAAAGCCTATCTGATAGTTTTCACCGTCACTCCGTGCCGTATAGGGTTGGTCCAAATACTGGAACCAGTGTGCGCCTACCACATAATCGTCCTCCAATGCTTGGCTGACAAAATGCTCGAATAGCCTTGCGCGTTGCCTCTGATTGGAAGCGGCACGCAGCCCTGTATGGGGAAGACCACGGTCGAGGGCACCGAAGTGGAACTCGCCAATCATGAGCGGCTTGTCCAGCCCTTCGGTTTCTTTGAAAGTCGAGACATTGTAGTCGTAATGGTTGATGCTGATTACATCGCAATACCGGGCTGCTGCCTCAAAAGCAATGCGGTTGAAGTTCACGCTGTTGCTGCGACATCCCAAATACAGCTTCTTCGGCGCGAGTTCATTCAAGACTTCTCTCACGGCCCGGAAATAGTCATATATGGCTTTCTCCTGATTCTTCTTGGGCCACGCATACTCGTTGTCGATAAAATATCCGATACACCAAGGGTCATCAGCCGACTCCTCAATATGATATTTCTCTGTCAACACTTTTTGGAAAGATACTTTAAAAGCCTCTGCATCAAAGTCCTCTGGCAAACTGTGCGACAGTCCCGAACGAATCTCAATAGTATAAGGCATCCGTCCTTCCCGATAGAAATGGGTATTGGAATTGGCCGCTATCGTGTTCATGCCCCAGCTGCGCAACCGACGGTATACCTGGTCTGTGGTTTTACGAAACAAGTCTTTCTCTTCCTGATACTTTATCTTCAGGTTATTGCGATAGAAGTCGTTGGGAACTTCCGAGAAATAACTCTCCCGCCCCTTGATGCGTGTATGTTGTGCCACGGTCACAATGTTCAGCCCTTGCGACCAGAACAGTTTTCCTTCCGGATCCACCAACCACCACTTCCCTTTATACTTCTCCACACGGAAATGTCCCGTTGCGGCGAGCGTAGGTCCTTGTGCCCAGCCGCCATACCTGTTCCATTCGACAGGCGACGGATGCGCAGCAAGTTCACGCTCTTCTGCCTCGCGCTGCTTGTGCATCTCTTCCACTGAATGAGTCTTTCCCGGCCAGTCGCTATGCTTGTATTGTCCGAAAGAATCTATGAAAGGAAAGAATCCGGCCTCCATACGCTGTGCACCCGTCCATTTATACCGCCCCAATGCCCGAATGTTACCCACTATTACAGCGGCATCCCGTCCATCGCTTTGCCGAAAGATACGAATATGGCTGATATCGGACAGATTCAAATTCCACGAACGGCGCAGGAATCCGCCCGGTATGCCATACATGCCGTCGAAATTGTCTCTCAACACTTGGGGACAGCTGTCCATGGAACGGCTCAGGTAAAGAAGCATGGTGTCTGTCTCACCCGGTTCCAGCACCAACATGCCACGATAGTAGAACAAAGCACCGTCCTCTATGGTCAACACTATGTCCTTGTCTGCCACACATTGGGCCTCAATAGCAATACGCCTGTCTCCCTCATTCTTGATATCCAAAGCGATGGTCATGAAATCATTCAAATCTACATTCTTGTCAATGGAAAAAATCACAGAAGGGGTTTGAGCCTGATGGTTCAGCTTTATCTTCCAACTGTCCTGATCCACCGTACTGACTTCCGCATCCTGACACAAGAAAGCTACTTTTTCATGGCTTGAAACAAGCGGCTTTGTATCAATGACACCTGTGTCCGGTTTAATGCCGTCCAGAGCGATGGACGTACCGGAAAAAAGTTGTTCCTGCGCTGACAAGTAGAACAAGCGACAGCACATGAATATGGGAATTATATATCGTTTCATATCTATTTGAGATAAAAAAGATGCCGTACTTTCTACGGACAGAAGGTAGCATCAATAGGTTTACATTCTATAATTCACCACTTATTGCTCAGACGACTGGTTGGCCTGCATGGGCCCCAGTAAGGATTCTGATACAGTACCAAGGCCTTACGAGAGAATCTAAATGGATTTGATTTCATTGTTTAATTAAATCAGACATTCGGTTAATAATTTATGTTTTTACTATAAGATTCCATAATATCATGAGACCATGTGTTTTTCACCTACGCTGCAAATGTATTTGAAAAAATACAAACTAACGATTAATAAATCTTTCTTTAAAAGATGTTTTCTTTTCTAATTATAACAAGATAAATAAAAGATGGAAATCAATCACTTCTATGACAGGTTTTCATCTTTCATCCATATTTGGGACTATATATCAAAAGCTTATCATCATTTACACTACCGTCTATTCCTAATAATTCCCTATTGCTTAACAAATGTCGGTGAAACACACTTCCACCATCTGACAGAAAGCATTTCACCGACAATTATTCATAATCTTATCCTCCAATTATTCTGTCTTGTCTTCATCAGCCACGGCATCTTCCCAATTCCCCCACATCGTAATGTTGGGGTCATAACCATCGTAACCGAAGTTTTGACGCATTTGCCTGCCTGTATTCTTCTTGATGTGTTCGTTGGGAACCGGCCAGTACAAGTTGTGCTTGCCTATTTCGTAGTTGAATACACGTCCGTTGGCATTGATTGATTTGCCGGTGTTGTATAATTCGCTGTAATGCACTATCCGTTGATACCAATAACTTCCGCCGTTGGCATCAGTGCCTTCTTGCCGGTCGTAGGTATTCACATCATAGACATTTCCCCACTCATCAGGCTTACCACTCAGTGCAAGGCAGTAGGAGACGCGGCTTAGTTCCACATGACGCAACTCTTCGAGATAGAGTTCACGGGCACGTTCGTTCATGATGTCTCCGATGGTAACAGTGGTGTAGAGTTGTTCGCAATGTGCCCGCTTCCGTACTTCATTCACATCGGCTGCCGCACCGGCTGCATCGCCCATGTAGAATTTAGCTTCGGCGCGGAGCAGGTACGTCTCAGCCAAACGATAGATATACCAGTCGGCGATAGAGCCTTTAGTTGCTCCTTTGAAGTTGTTTTCTTGCGGCTTACCTTCAGCTACTACATCCTTTAAATAGATTTTATACAGAGGAAAATCGAACCAGGAACGGATGGTGTCTTGTGAACAATCCGGCTGTACCTCTGCGTATGTCTTGCCGTAATAGACCGATGCTGGGTCATTGTATTTCAGTGAATCCATGGGGAACCAGTTTCCTACCGATGAATTATGGCGCAAGTCGCCTTTATCGTCCATACCATTCACCTGCCACAAAGTGTGGGTGGCAAAGTAAGTGGGACGGATATTGGCTATACCACGACCAATGACCCGCACAAAGTCATACTTTTTGTTATACTTGGCGTTATTACGGGCAAAATTTGTGGCTCCAGGTTTCCCATCCGGCCCCTTGATTTTAGCATCTGTCCAAAACGGACCGAATGCACGCATGGTGAGAAACTCGTTGAGTGATTCGCCTGACCCACGGCTCACCAGTCCATATATGACTTCCTTGTTGGCACTCGTCAGCTTGTTCTCCGCACGGTGCAGGTCCCAAATGACGTTGCGGGTAACCTTCCAAGTTTCAGGCTCTCCACTTTCTACGAAAATTCCGAAAGGTTCTTTCATCAGTTCATAACCGGATTTGTCTATAAGGATATCAGCCTGTTCTTTAGCCTTCTCCCATTGACCGGTGGCCAAATAACACTTTATCAGGAGTTGGCGGCATGCACCCTTATTCACTTGACCAACCATATCCATGTTCTTTTGATCGGGCACCCATTCTACGGCAAACTCCATATCTTTGGTTATCATATCCAAAATGGCCTTGCGGTCAGTAGTAGCGTAGTTCAGTTTAGGTACTGAGATGACTTTGGTCAACAGAGGAATGTCCTTGAACTGGAACACCAGATTCAGGTAACGGATTGCACGATGAAAGTATGCACGACCTATATAGGCATTCTTGGTGACCTCATCAAGCCCTTTTACACCATCGATGTAGGTCAAAATCGTATTGGGAAACTTGATACCGGAATAATAGACATCGTTCCAGAACCATCCGGTCTGATCGCGCATGCTGGTAGGTGTCAGCGTACCGTTGATGTCGCAAAAAGGATTGCTTTCGTCCGTTTTCCCGTTAGCTGCCAGTTCAGAAAGGCGATATTCCAAGGCAAGAGCATTGCTTTCACCGTTTATCCAAATGTCACGTAGCTGCTTGTCGGAAGCTGCCATAGTAGCTTGCAGACCGGCTTCCGTAGTAAATGTTGTGGCAGGATCGTAAAAAGACATCGGTTTAGGCTCCAAAAAATCTGAGCATCCGCAGAGAAGAAGCGAACCGCATGCAATGGCTGTTAACCCCGACAGTCCTTTTTTCTTATTGTTTAATCTATTGTTGTTCATAATGAGTGCTGTTTTATAAAGTTACATTTATACCTAAAGAATAAGTGCGAGGTGCAAGACCGCCGGTCTCTATGTCGTTCAGTTTCCAATGTGACATGGTCCAAAGGGCAGCATTACGGATGGTTCCGTAAACCTTCAAGTTTGAGAGGCCCCATTTGGAAACAATGGATTTCGGGAAGTTATATCCTATCGAAATGTTTTCGAGACGGATAAACGAGCGGTCAATATACCTTGCCGGCGAATTCACTCCCGTAGGTCCTTTAGAATTGAGCCGTGCATACGTGTTGGACTGATGCTCTGGAGTCCAATATTCTTTTATAGTCTGATTCAAACCATAATCTATTTCTGAAGCGTTCACCTGGTTCAGGTAGGAGGTGTCTTTCATCTTGGAACCAATACAGGAATAGAGATTGAAGGAGAAGTCGATATTTTTCAGGATGGTGAAGTTGTTCCGCATGGAAAGGATGTAAGGAGAAGTAGTTTGTCCCAAGAACTCCTTATCCTTGTCGTTATAAACAGGAGTACGACTGCCATCGGAATTGATGATATCGTCTTCCGTGTAGTTGTTGGCCACTTTGGGATCACCCGGTTGCTGGCCAACCTTCTTAGCCTCTTCAATCTCGTCGGGTTGCCAAATACCGGTGACACAGTAATCCCATATCGTAGCGATAGGGCGCCCTATCCACCATTTGCCATATTCGTCTTTTTCCTTGCTGCCCACAATGTTTCCGTTAGCATCGAGCACATCTTCATATTCGCCATAAAGATGCTTCACTTTATTATCCATGTAAGCAAAGCTGAAACTGGTGTTCCACTCGAAGTCCTTTGTCGAGATATTTTGTGAATTGACAGTCAGTTCCACGCCTTTGTTTTGCACTTCTCCCAAATTGGTGGCAATGGCACCGAATCCGGTGAAAGGAGGAAGTGAACGATTCATAATCATATCCTTGGTTTTTATCACATAGCCTTCCAGCGTACCGATGATGCGGTTGTTGAGGAAACCGAAGTCCAAGCCCACGTTGTAGGCCTCACTCTTTTCCCATCTCAAAGCAGGATTGGCCATACGGCCAATTTTCAGGTATTCCATCTCTTTCAGATTGCCCGAAGCATCCAGGTAACCAAACATCTTGGCACCGATGTCGAGTGTGGCAAGTGCCAGATAAGGGTCGTTAATGGCACGGTTTCCGTTCAATCCCCACGAGAGTCTCAGTTTACCCATGCTCATGGGCTCCCACTTGAAGAATTTTTCGTTGGTAAAAGTCCATGCCAAGGCTACAGAGGGGAATGTGGCCCAAGGTTCTTTCTCTCCGAAGGCCGAATAGGCATCGCGACGGATGGATGCAGTAATCATGTAGCGGTCGTCGTAAGAGTAGAACAGGCGCCCCAACAAACCCACAGCTGTACGATAGCTATCAGACGAGAAAAAGCTGCTCTCCAATTTTCCTGCCGTATTCACATAGTGGAATCCCAATACATCGGTGGGCTGGAAATTACGGGCGGCAATACCTTCCGACCATGACTGGTGTTTCTCGGCTTCTTGTACCAAAGTCAGTATGACGTGGTGTTTCTTAACGAAAGTATGGTCCCATGACAAGGTGTTATTGATAGACCAGTCGAACTTTGAAGCTGTATTGCGGTTGGCACCATGGTTCACCGCATCCCAATCGGGATGTTCGGATGATTGGAACCAGCGGTCGTAGAACCATTGAAGGCGCGGAGAAGCATTGAATGAATAGTTAATGTTAAACGGCAGTTTCAGTTTGGCCGTGAAAATGGAGTTCAGCACGTAATATCCCTTTTCAAGTTGCTCATATTGATGATTGAAGTCGTAGTTATAACCCATGTTGTAAGTGTTCTTCTCACCCATGGGGTGTATGGCAAGGTTTCCATCCGCATCGCGGTAGTTGGCAAAGGGACTGTTGGCGAGTGTGGAGCCTTCATTCAATGCCAGGTCGCCATCACTACGGCTTTGGAAGTTGACATTGCCACTGACTTCCAGCCAGTCGGTAATGTTGGTAGTCAATTTCATATTGGCACGGATGGCTTGGTATTCAGAACCTCGAATGACTCCTTCATTACGAAGATAGCCTACAGACATATAGTAGTTCATTTTCTCGCCCGCTCCGGAGACACTGGCATTATAATCCTGGTTGAAACCGGTTTGATAAGCGCTGTTGTACCAGTCGTATGTTCTTCCGGCAAGGAAGTTGTCGCGTATCAACTGGTCTGTCTGGGTCAACACACGGTCGGCATAAACACCGAGGTCTGACTGACCTTCGGCATTGACCGAATAGTTGCGCCAGTCTTCGATAGAAACACCGGCAGGCAAGCGGTCAGGACGGTCATAATAACCGGGCTTGATAGTTCCCGTCTGGTAGGCCTCGTAACGTCCGGTTTCGGGATTCATGCCGTAAGTAGCGGTCTTGTACCAGTCTTCACGGTACTTCATATAACCGTCACCATCATATACTTCTTTATAATTGGCTTTAGTTACGAAGCCCGCCTTTGCACTGAAATTGATGACAGGTTTGCCCATCTTTCCTTTCTTGGTAGTGATGATGACCACGCCGTTTGCCGCACGGGCACCATAAACGGCTGCTGCCGAAGCATCCTTCAACACATCTATCTGTCCGATGTCTTCAGGATTGATTTCAGACAACTCACCATAGAACGGCATATTATCAAGGATAATCATCGGAGAGCCGTCCGTCAGACTGGACAACGAGCGGTCACCACGGATTTCGAGTGAGCCACCGCCTTTGGCTGACGTGTCGAGTCCCACTTTCAGACCCGGTGCACCGCGAAGCACATCTTGCACGGTCTTGGGAGCCTCGTTCTGCATGGCTGTGGGACGTATCTGTACAACGGAGCCGGTGACATCTTTCCGGCGCATTGTGCCGTAGCCCACAACAACCACCTCGTCCAACATCTCGCTATCTTCCATCAAGGTCACATTCAATGGCTTTCCCAATACAGCCTTCACCTCTACGGTTTTATAGCCGATGAAGTGGATCTCCAAAGTGGCACCCGGTTTCACTTTGAGCGAGAAGTTCCCATCCACATCGGTAATGGTTCCATTCCCTTTGTTTCCTTTTTCAATGACATTGGCACCGATGACGGGTCCCATGGCATCACTGACCGTACCTTTCACTATAACCTGCTGTTGCTGCACGGCCTGCACAGTAGTCACGCCGTCCTCTGCCCACAGGGCAAGTGGGTGACTCGCTACAAGACCGGTACAGAGTAGTAAGGTAGCTGTCATTTTACCCGGAAGTCTGAATGAATTAGATTTAATCATTTCGTAATTTAATTAGATTAGACATTTGATTTAGTTCCTCTTACTAAGTAAAAATTTCTTCGGGTATCAGACAAAAAACTCGCATAGTATTTGTGAAGCGACTGACTACCTTAGTCAAAGGTCTTGACTACCGGTGGTCGAAGTCCTCGCTTACCTTAGTCTAAAGTTCCGTCCGAGGTATGCCCAAAGAAATGTGTTATCCTGAATACTTTCTTATATCTTAAATGATACGATACCTATGCCTTACTCATCTATATTACTTATACAATAGTGTTTTTCTATCCCAACGGGTTTTCGTTCAAATTCCCGTCACTACCTCCCGGGGTTCCTGTAGAGCCACCGGTTTCGGGTGCCCCTCCTATGTAAATGGTGTGGGAGGTACTACGGGGTGTTTTCAGCAGAGCGCCACCACCGTCTCTGTACTGTATAGTTACCGTAAGCATATACTCACCGTCTTCCAACGATGCAGGCAGCAAGATAATGAGTCGCGAAGGCTCGTTCAGTACAATCATGTCGTTGTCTATTTTTGTCACGGTACCCGTAGCGGCGGAAGTGAGCGTGACACCTACCGAAGGGTCATTACCTGCCACCGTGAGATTCTTGCCGAAGAGCGTGAAGTTGCGGCCAGCCGTGGCGCTGAAGTCCGCCGCGCGCGTTGCAGCATCCTGCCCGCTGCCGATGTAGAATTTTGTGGGGCGTTCGCCCAGCACGTCCACACGTGTATCCTTAATAGCCTCGCGCAGCGTTTTGCCTTGGGTGAAGATACATAGATGCTGTTAATGACAGCGTCCCATGCATTCTGTTTCGCCACACCGGGGTTCTTTGCCACCATGCGGTCCAGAATGATGCCCTTGTCGATACTGCGGGTAGTCTCCAGAGAGAAGATTTTGTCTGTCTTGTCATCCGCGGTCACGGTGTTGTCCACCAGCCACGCTTTCAATACATTTTTTGCCATACTTTCATAGTATTTCGATTCATATTAAAAAGGATTGTTGTCTCATCAACGCCGCAAATGTATATTAAAAGACATTAAATAATAGTAGGCAAATACATCTTAAAAAGATAGTTTTCTTCCTAAATGAGAAGACATGAAAAGAGGATGGAAATTTTGCATAGTTGTGAAAAATTTCCATCCTCTTTTCATGTCTATTGTTTGAATTTCAGAATATTATTCAAGAGTTATATATTCTACAACAATTTTCTTATACTTATTCTCATCATTATCTGCCGGAAGTACGGTGAGTTTCACCGTTTCCACGTTCGTCAGGTCAAAAGGCTGAGACTGCCCGTCAAACGGATCCACCCACACAAAACCTTTCTCGCCCGGTCCGGTGACGCGCACCTGCTTCAAACTGACCAAGGGGATGTCCCAATCCCAGCGGTCATCGGTCAACGAGATTTGTGCGCCATACTCCAATCCGTTGGTCAGTTGCAGGATGATCCACGTCTTGACCTCTTGGTCCGTCAATGCCTTTGCACGCAGATGCAGCTGCCGTTTTCCGGTTAGGTCGTCGCATCTTCCTTTCACTTTGTCAGACACATAATGGCTGGCATATATCAGATTGTCGATACCCAGTTCTATGCCCGACTTGCCCGGCAAAAGTGAGGGATGGAAGATGTAACGGTAATGGCGGTGTGAGCGGCGGATGTGCGTCTTGTCATGTTCCACATCAAGGAGAGTGACGGGGGCAGCCTTATCTACAACTCGCATTTCATACATTGGTGTGGTCAAGAAATCTCCGTAGAAACCGTTCTCGTTCACAGGATAGATGGTGGTCTTTCCTTTCCGGGTCACTGCTATCCGGTAACAAAGCATGTCTTCCTTGTCTATTAGTTCTTGGGGAATGACAGCTTGGTAACCATAGCGCGAGGTACGCTCGAAAGCGATGGGACGCAACAGGCGCGGCGCGTAGGTAGACAGGTAAAGTTCCACACAGTCGGGCTTTTCCTGCGAAATGACCTCAGCACGCAGGATATAGGGAGCACCCTTGGTGATTTCCTCTATCGGTTCGTACTTCAGATAACTATTTGCTGTAGCTTTCGGTGCCACAAACTCGTTCAGCGTGATATCCTTCCACTTGTCCTCAGGTTTCCAGCAGGAGATCTTACTTTGCTTGACCAAGAGATAAGTACCCGGATAAACAGTTATCTGTCCGTCCGCAGCCTTGCTTTTCAACATGTTTCCGGCATTGATGGCTGTCAGGGTAAACTCATTGCCCAAGTCGGGCAGGCTGATGGTCATGGGATAGTGCTCCCACACAATGGCCGATGCCTCTTTGCCCAACTGCGGGCGACCAAATGGATTACCGATGATAGTAGCATCGGGCATCACCTCCAGCCGCCATACGCCCGGTTCCAGCCGGTCGAGGAAATAGGCTCCGCGCCCTTCATATTTCACGACTGCGGAAGAGCCATATCCGGCAATCTCTTTCAGTCTGTCCGGATCGGGCGGTAGGGTGGTGGTAGTGTTGGTGTACATGAACTTCTCTTCGTCCACCATCTCTGCCAAGTTCTGCGGATGGTTGACGTGGAAGGCATCGAACAACGTATCGGCGGGATAGCGATTGAAGTGCGTCTCGCGCGGTATCTTACGGAACACCTCCCCGGCAATCTTCAGTCCAAGCGCACGTTGCGGAGTGTAAGCCAGATTCATATAGTGGGTGCGGTACTCCGTATTGTAGGCGGCAATGCCCAGTGGGTCGTAGGAGAACATGGAAGCGAACTGGAATCCGGCCTCGCGCATGGAGCGTGCCATCACGGCGTATGGATAGGCATAACAATTGTCTGCCGCATCTATTTCATAAGATAGCAACGCTTTGTGTTTTTCCTTGGCAGCATCAGTCAGGGAATCTTTCGGCCACTGGTCCATGTGGGTCAGCAGGTTGCCTTTGAATGGGAAGGCAGCGTTGTGGCTCACGGAGTACCACTGCAACGTGGTGCCCTGTATGTCGGCATCAAGGAAACCTTTTATCAGATGGGGAGCGATGGAGGTGCAATAGAATAGCGGTTTCTGGCAGCCCGAACTGCGTACAGCTTCCACCAGACCATTGATATAAGGTACTACCGTCTCGTTAGTGAATCCCTGATGTTCGGGTTCATTGTACAACTCGAAACCTACGATGTCCGGCTCGTTCTTGTACGCCACACCGGTGTAACTGTTCACATGATCCATAAACTGCCGCAGATAACGCTTGGTGGCGGCTATGCCTTCGGGACTATACGAACCGGGCTTACCGAATTTCTGTCCCAGACCGTAGGATTTCTCACTCGTGCCATAGTAGTTCAGTGGGGTGATGAGCAACTTGAAGCCCCGGTCCTTCATTTTTTTAACCGTGTAGTCCAACAGACGCAGGTGGTTGTTTGCCACCAGATTCCCCAAAGTGTCGGTGATTTCGGCATCCCAGATGTGTACCCGGTAGGCCTTCAGCCCCAGACGGGTGAGATGGTACACATCTTCGTCCACACCCTTGTCGAAAGGTAATTCTAAGGTTGTGAAGTTCTCATAGGAAGTAGAGAAAGGCAGGGCGTAATGCACACCGAATTCATTCACCTCCTTGTTGCCTTGGATCCATCGCAGTACGCCTTTCTTATCAACGTACGTGCTTGGTTTCTGTGCTTGGATGCTGCCCATACAGAGAAGCAACGCCCCCAAAAAATAAAATGTCTTTTTCATCGGCATTTATATTTGAAGTTAAACAATAATGAAATATTCCTCTATCGGAACAAACAGATATCAATCTGACTGATTCATCATAAACAAATCAATGGCTACGCAAACTTAGAAAATTCCAAGTTCTAAGGCTTCTTTAAATCTTGCTTTGATAAATGCTATTCTGCCTAAATATTCCTTCATCTGCTGTAACGAACATACAGAGGTTGGAAATCTTGCTTTTTACAATGGTTTTCTCTCTTTTTTATCACCGACACTTTAAATATTGGCGTAAAGTCCTATTTTTGTACCATTGAAAAACAGATACGGCCATGAAAAAAGTTCTGATGACACTTGCTTTGAGTTTGTGCACATTATTGCAGGCAGCAATACAACCCACCTATACATTCAAGCATATCAATGCACGGGAAGGCATGTCCAATGATTTCATTCTGGATATGGCAATCGATGGACAAGGATTTGTATGGAGTGCCACCGAGTCGGGATTGAACAAATGGACGGGAAATGGAAATATCGTATATAAAGAAAACAATTCCGGTTTGGTCAGCAACGAACTGACATCCCTATATTATGATACTTCTACCAATATTTTATGGATCGGTTCCAAAGAAGTGGGTATTAGTCTGTTCGACTGCCGCACCCAGCAATTTCAAAATATGACAACCAGAGAAGGATTGTCCAACAATGACATCTCGGACATCATGCCTGCCGGCGACCAAGGAATATGGATTGTCTATTTTAGCGGAAATATAGACCTATATGACAAAGCAAACGGAAACATTACCCGGTACAACCGGCAGAATGTTGCCGGGCTAACTGGCAGAAACCGTTGTTGCCGCGATGACAACAACGGATTGCTGTACTTGGGACATGCAGGAAGTGGTATGAGTATCATCAATCTGAAAGATAGAACAGCAAGGCAGTTCCGTCATGATGCCACAAATCCTAAAAGCATTCCCGGAGATAACGTACGTTCCATATACATAGACCACTTGAAGAACGTATGGGTAGGGACCAATGGCGGACTGGCTCTGTTTAACCCCTTGACAGAGGAATTTACCTGTTTCAGACATGACAGCAAGGATGCACATTCGCTGGTAGGCGACAACATACATAGTATCACCGAAATGCATGACGAAACCTTGTGGATTGCATCGGATCTGGGTGGAATCAGTATTCTGGACCTGCACAACTTCGAAAAAACAGACAAGGAGAAATTGGCGTTTGAAAACATCACCCATACCAACAGCAACCTGTCATCGCCCAACACCCGCATCATTCTGGAAGATAAATTCCACAATATATGGATAGGGAATTACAGTACGGGAATTGACTTCGTTAGTCACAAACAGTCGAACTTCCAGATCATCCCCTACTTCAGCGAAGTAAATGGCGAAAAGTTGGTGAACAGGGTATATGGCATAAAAGCCAACGAAGACGGGAGTCTGTGGCTGGGAGGGGAAAATGAACTGTCGTTATACAAGAACCACCAGATCGTGAGGACATGGAATCTTTCCACTTATATGTCCCGAGCCTATTCCGTCATCTATATCATAGAAAAAGACCGTGAAGGCAATATCTGGATGGGTATTAATGATGAAGGCGTAATACGTTATAATCCTCAGACAAACACCTTCAAACACATAGACTTGGGTATGGAAAATCTGGATATACATGCTTTTTATGAAGATAACAACGGCAGCATGTGGATAGGGAGTGAGAATGGCATATACGTGTATGAGCAAGGCAAAGTTCAGAAGGTCGAAGCGCAAAGCTGGAAGCATTGGAATCCCATAGTGTACGCCCTCAATAAAGACGACCAACAAAAAACATGGGTGGGCACTTTGGGAGCAGGAATCTATGTGTTGGATGCCGACAACAAAGAACTGATACATCTCGATACGGGCAACAAATTAAGCTCGAAGCACATCAACCAAATATACAAAGATCGGAAGGGCGGTTTGTGGATTGCCACTTATAACGGACTGAACTACATAAAAGATACAAACTATCCCGACCGGATAGAAATCTATGATGAACGCCACGGACTGGCTGACAATCATATCCGTGCCATTTTGCAGGACAAGCAAGGCAATATATGGGTGAGCACCTATACCGGCATTGCCTGCTGGAATGCATTCCGACAGAAATTCTATAACTACAACTACAATGACGGGGTAGCGTTGGGAGGATTTGTAGAGAGTTCATCGGCGATGATGCCCGACGGGACTTTGTGTTTCGGATCTCCGCACGGTGTCTGCTACTTCAACCCACAACTGATGAAAACGGACGAGAGTGTCTCCCCCATAGAAATCATTTCTTGTGAGAGTTTTAATGAACAAGCAACAGGAAGATTGGAAACAGTGATACCTGACAGTAAAGGGCTTATCCGCCTTGCCTACAATCAAAATACATTCCGTATCTCGTTTGCCGTGGCTGACTATTCACAAAACGGGCAGGTAGAATGTGCCTATATGCTGGACGGATCAGACAAATCATGGTATAATACAGAAGGAGACAACGCCATCACTTTTCACAATATGGCATCTGGAGAGTACACTTTCAAGATTAAAGTCCGCCTGAAAAACGGTGAATGGAATGAGAAGGATGTTGCATCCATACACATTGTCATTAGCCCGCCGATCTGGGCGACATGGTATGCCAAATCATTATATATTCTAGCAATATTGTGTATCATTTATCTCATCTTCCGTTCATACAGAAAAAAACTGCTGTTGAAGAGTTCTTTAGAGGTGGAGAAAAACTCGCTGAAGATGGAAAAGAGAAGCCGGCAGAAAGAACAGGAACTGAACAATGAACGGCTTCGTTTCTATACAAATATCGCACATGAATTACGTACTCCGCTTACGTTGATCATCGGCCCGTTGGAAGATTTAAAGGATAATAAAGACATACCCGCCGCTTTCCGTACAAAGATACAGACCATATACCGCAGTGCCGTGCAACTGCTCAATCTGATCAACCAACTGATGGAATTCCGCAAGACCGAAACTCAAAACAGACAACTGACTGTGAGTAAAGGTAACCTAAGCAACCTAATTACAGAAATAGGATTGAGATATAAGGAGCTGAATCGAAATGAGCATGTGAGAGTCAACATCGAAGTGGAACTTGTACAGGAAAATATCTATTTTGATGCGGACATCATCACGATCATACTTAACAATCTGTTATCCAATGCCATCAAATACACTCCGGCAGGACAGATCACACTTTCCATGCATCGAATAAAAGTAGATGGCATAAGCTATATAGAAATGATAGTGGCAGATACCGGCTATGGAATTGACGCAGAGTCCTTGCCGCACATTTACGACCGATACTATCAATCGAAGGGCAAGCACCAGGCTTCGGGTACCGGTATCGGGCTGGCATTAGTGAAGTCGCTCGTTGATTTGCACCACGGTTCACTGGAAGTGGAAAGTGCTGTGGAGAAAGGAACGACTTTCCGCTTCCGCATACAAACCGATTACAATTACCCCGAAGCATTGCACAAGGAAGAGAAAGTGGTTACAGTTGCAAAAGAAACGGCAGAAGAGGTTGAGTCGGAAAGTGCATCCCCCATCCTGCTGGTGGTGGAAGACAATGCCGACATCCGAGAATATATAGCCAATGAATTGCACGATAGCTATAAAATATTGCAGGCCAATGACGGAAAGGAGGGCCTGACTTTGGCGTTAAGATACACTCCCAATATTATAGTGAGTGACATCATGATGCCGGAAATGGATGGCATAGCAATGTGCAAAGCCATCAAGGAGAACATGAATACCAGCCACATCCCTGTCATCCTTCTTACAGCCAAGGACTCCATACAGGATAAAGAAGAGGGATACGACAGCGGTGCCGACTCTTACCTGACCAAACCTTTCAGTGCGAAACTGTTGAGGAGTCGCATCAAGAACCTGCTGGAGACACGGAAACGCCTTGCCCGGCAGATTGTGGAAAATGTTCCGCCTACGGTAGCCGAGAACACCGGAAACCGGCAATCTCTTTCATCCCCTCATCCGCAATTGAACAGATTGGACAAAGCCTTTCTCTCTAAGTTGACTTCATTGATAGAAGACAATCTGGATGAAGAGAAAATAGATACCGCTTTCATGACTGACCGCATGAATATGAGCTATTCAACTTTCTACCGCAAGGTAAAAGCACTGACGGAGCTTACCCCCAATGAATTTGTCAGGAAAATCAAGTTGAAGAACAGTGCCCTTTTGTTGCAGACTGGAGAGTATAGCATACAAGAAGCCGCCATGAGAACCGGCTTCAACAACATGGCTCATTTCCGTGATTGTTTCAAAGAAGAGTTCGGAGTACTTCCATCTGAATACATGAGGCAATATAAGAACTAACTCGTTAGCGGAATTTGGAAGTTATCAGGAGTTATCGACCGATACTCTTGTTTATGATAGCGGAACTATTGGCTTTTAAATTCTTAAACGGAGCGAAGCATAGTGATAACTCCCGATAACTTCCAAATTCCGCCAATGGGTAAAACTAATTATTTACTTGTATTCATACAGCAGATATTTGATGTGATCACCTGGACACCTAGATTAATGCATTAAAATTAATTTCAGAAGCAGTATTAATAATTAATACTGCTTTTTTTGTTTTTAGATATTCTTGTTAAACGTGTGTACATTATTTATAGTTGATTGCATTTACTACAAAGTTTCCTTTTGTGGAATATTTATTTACCCAATCAAACTATAAAATATTATTATAAGTAGTACCTCAAAATTAGTTATCAATATGTTTGAAATTAATAAAGAGATTCTTCCCCAGTGCGGCGAGGGCTTTTTTTGTTGCGTAGAAAAGCTGTTGTCCACTAATATAGTCTTCCGGCTTAATCCATTGTCCCTTGAGCATTCTCCATATGGTTTCTGCAATATTCAAGTGCGGGGAGTAAGGCGGAAGATAGAACAAGAAGAATCCTCTCTTCTCCCAAAATGGTCTTCGCTCCTAAAAACACTTGGAACGATGAACGCTGGCATTGTCCAGTACAAGAAATGTCTCTTTACGTATTTTGAGGGAGAAGTCTTCCAAAAACTCCATGATTTTTTGGGTATCCATATTTTCTTGCGTGCTAAATTGGAAACATTCACTTTCCCTGTTTATCATGGCAAAGCAATTCAATCGTGCGGATCGCTCGGAAAGGATACAGACTTGTTCTCCTGGGAACTGCCATCCATAAGGGACATAGCCCTCCGTACACACATGCGATTCATCCCCGTAGTACAAATCAATCTTTCCGCAAGTTGCAAGATTCTCCAATTCAAGGAGTTTCTCTCGCTTACGCTCATAAATAGCTTGGGAGGGTTTACCCTTGGGTCGTTTCCTTATACGTTTATATCGTCCGCCAAGCTTTTTAAAAAACGCTGGAATGTAAGGCGGCTCACCGTCTTACCACTTGACGCTTCCCAAGCCGCTTTTGCCGCCTGTACATTTTGTCGGTCGGCTTTGATCGCAGCAAGAACCGATTCTTCATCCGTGTCATTGATCAGTGGCTTGCGACCTTGCCCGGGTTTCGTATACAAGCCTGAAATGCCTTCTGCTTGGTACCGTTTTACCCAATGGTTGACTGAAGCTAAAGTCATGTCTGTCAAAGAACCTGCGGTAGCCGCACTCAATCCCTTTGCTTTAAGGAGAACAGCCATGCAACGCATACGAAAACAATGGCTTTCGCCATTGCGATACCCTAACTCAAGAGTCTGGAGAGCTTCGGGAGTGAGGTCTAATTTCTTTATTCGTCCTGCCATGGACGCTAAGATAGAAAAAAAATAATCATATTAGCATATAATTTTGAACGATTACTTATTAAATAATACATATCTATATTAACTGCCATAGAACGTAATTTCCCGAATCCTGCCGTATTTCAGTTCTCTTTTTCTCTTATAACGATTTTCCCATTTTTATTATCCCGTCAGTAGCTCCACCTTGCCGGGTTCAGGGTGCGAAGCTACGAACGGGTCCCCTAAAAATCTGCAAGCCCGCTTCGCGCCCTACGGGTTTTGGTGAAAATTTTTCAATCCGTCCAGCAGGGCGGTTGAAAATTTTTCACCAAAAGCCTTGCATATTTTCTCCCCCGTCCGTATCTGCCCCCTGAAACGAGCAAGGTGGAGTCACCGACAAGGCATAAAAAAAAAGTCAATGTTATGAAAAAGAGAACTGAAATACGGCAGGATTTGAAACGAGGCTTCGGCTCCGCTCCAACCGGCATTAAAAATTTGCTGAAGTGGTCGCTGGTCGGCTTTGTGGCGTACGTGACGATGCGTTTCGTGTGTGCCTTTTTAGGTGGTGTTGCGGTTGTTTTGGGCGGTTGGTTGCCCATGTTGGCAGTTTTGGCGGTCGTGGTTTTCCTCATCCATTCCGTATGGCGCATCCTTTCCGCTTTCCTTTCCCTTTGCGTGCTCACTCTTTTCATCCTTGTTCTTTGCGTGATACTATGACAGAATATTAATCATTTTAAAATTAAATCATTATGACTAAAGTACATTTATTGGGAGCTAACAGAAGTTACGACAGGGACGTTCAGACCGTTTCAGTCAATCAAGTGGTAAAAATGGAAGGCTACAGCTATGACAGTTATGTGGTGTATGAAGTGAACCGCAGCAAGTGGGGAATAACCTATCATCTTATCAATTTGCGGACACACGAGTTTCACACTTCCGACCTTATCCGTCCGTTATCGGAGAAATTCGGGATAGGCATCTATTACGATGATGCGAATCCCAAGTTCTTGGATCCGTTGGAAACAGCCGTTTTACTCACCAAGGCAAAAGAGAAGAAAGCCGAAGAAGAAAAGAAAGCGAAGGAAACAAGAGAGGAATACGGACGTATAGCCAAAATCGGTGCGGAGCGTTTGCGCCCCCTTGTCCCGACGGATGCAAAGGCGGTCATTATCGGCACGCTACGGGTAAGCGAGTGCGACAGTTATACGGACTATTACGACTATAGTATAGCAAGAACCGTCATTTTAGGCTTTTCCAAACATACACGCAACCTCTTTTCAGAAAT
>UMHQ01022585.1_pt1 | contig 52560 bp, 40 predicted proteins | sample 1965531 | NCBI WGS metagenome assembly UMHQ01 (sample SAMEA4836098, study PRJEB28245) | human gut metagenome | biome: gut microbiome; material: fecal sample | place: Denmark | collected 2008 | reverse complement strand
GCGTCCACCGCAGCCGCAACCACCGCGTCCACCGCAGCCGCAGCCACCACGCCCACCGCAGCCGCAGCCACCGTGGGGGCCGCCGCCATGGGGACCACCGCCTCGTCCACAGCCGCAGCCGCCGCGCCCGCCTCAGAATCCGGGAAATAACTGGCTGAATGATATTGTTAAGATTCTGCTTTTAAATGAGATGCATCGCAGACGGTGCCGTTCAGGCATCTGTTTCTAGATATCCTTTAAAATGGCATTATAATAGAATATCCGGAGACGGCAGCCTGCAGATAACAGATTAAGCATTAAAGAAAAAAGCCGTATATATATGGCCCGGGATTTCCTTTTCATTACAGGATATCCCAGGCCATATTTCACGTCTGTTTGTCCATTTATGCCCTCAAAACGGCATTGGGGAAGTCAAGTTCATATGATGTGTAAATCAAATTGAGCGGAGGCGGATAGAACGGGAGCCGGTTTCTTACCGGGTTTCAGAAGATATGGTATCTTGTGACGACTGTGTGCTCATAAACAGCCATGTTGGAAGCACTAAATTTTTCCAAATAAAATATACAGTTTTACATAAAACTGATAAAATAAAACATTAGAAACTTAAAAATTTGATATAACTCTTTTCCGTAGTAAAGAGCAGCAAAAAAACACATGCGCCGTAAAAAACCGTGGGTAACGACTGCCCTCTGAAACCGGAAGCAGATGTGTCAGCCGCAGGCATTCAAGCGATCGTATACAATACGGATCATGTGATGTGAATTGTTTTATGTATAAAACAGCAGTTAATGACAACTTTTATGATCTGCCAAATCTTTTTCTTAATTCTTCCCTGATTTGTGGTACGATGTTTCTTTTTTTCATCTCCGCAATTATTTTTTCGAATTCACCTTTGGGAGCAGGCGGTATTGCGGTATCACAGTACCCGTCCACGCGATCAAATTCCTGCATCAGCTCCCTCTCCTCTTTTGGTGTGAGTTCTCCCGTTTTTTTTCTTATCATGCTGTATCAATCCTTTCTATATCACTAATATATTACATAAACGGACAAAATATGACTGGATTAAAATAGTAAATGAATAATGCTCCGTATATAGAGCAATTATAGAACCTGGATAAGATAGAATCAATTGAAAATGTTCGTTATAAGGAGCAAAACAGGATGGAGCAGAAGATTAAGCAGGATATGGTAATTGGCTACAATATCAGAAGATTAAGGAAAAGGACGGGTCTCACGCAGGAACAGACGGTGGCGAAAATGCAGTTGATGGAATGCAACATAACAAGGGGGAATTATGCAAAAATTGAGGTCGGGCTGGCAAACATCAGGGCTACGGAAATGATGGCATTAAAACGGATTTTTGGGGTGGATTACGGTGAATTTTTCGTACCTGTCCCAGAAGAACGAAAAACGTGATGCTGCCGGAAAATGTCAGCTTTATCCCCCTTCCGCGCCGCAGATTAATAAACTTTTAAGTTGTAGTTTTGTTGGATATTGTATAGAATAAAAGGGAAACATAGGGAAAATAGAGGAAGTCTGACATGAAACGATTAGGAAAAAAGATAGGAATACTATTTATTATATTTATTGCGGCCATTGCAATCTACTTTGTATGGAACCAGAAACGAACGGAAAAACCGGATTCCATTGTGTATACTGCCATGGATGAAGCGGCTCTTCCGGTGGTCTCAGCCACCATGTACGGGAGAGACGTTAATTTTCTGCACGGTTATACGCAGGATATGAAGCAGGCGGCGGCGAGAGATTCGCTTACCGTTCTCCCGCCTGACCGCGCGCTGAATATACGGATCGCGGATTATGACGGCAGTATACGCGGGATCAGCTACGAGGTGAGAAGCTTAAACCTGGAGCGTCTCGTGGAGCGCACGAGTCTGACGGAATGGGATACGGCGGATGGGAATACGACTGCTGTTCTGCCGATACAGAATCTCCTGTCCAAGGACAGGGAGTATTTACTGATTCTCTCTCTGGATACGGCGGAGCGGGGAGAGGTACGTTATTATACCCGGATTCTGTGGACGGATAATGAAAATGCTAAAGAGATGATTGATTTTGCCGTGAATTTCACCACGAAAACCTTTGACTATGACCAGGCGAGAGAACTGACGACCTATCTGGAGACGAATGCATCCGAGGACAACAGCTCCCTGGGACACGTGACCATACGGTCCAGTTTTTCCCAGCTTACGTGGGCCGGTTTAGATGTAAAGCCTGTGGGTGATATCCGTGTAACGCTGAAGGATCTGGACGGAATCATGTGTAATGTCCGCCTGGATTATCAGATAACGCGAACTGCGGACAACGGCATGAATGAACTCTACGAGGTGGAAGACGATTTCACCATGAAATGGGACAGCAAGCGCATTTATCTGATGGATTTTGAGCGCAGTACCAACCAGATCTTTTCCGGCCAGCGCGATCTGTTTTCCGGAAAACGCATTATGCTCGGGATTATGAATGATAACGAGGTAAGAACGAAAGCAAGCCCGGATGGCCGCCACATTGCGTATGTGGTCAATCGAGATTTGTGGTCTTATGACCAGTCTTCCGAAAAGGCAGTCAAGATCTTTTCCTTCCGCAGCGGCGATGAAGATGAGATCCGGAACAGTTATGACCAGCATGATATCAGGATTCTGTCCATCGGCGATAACGGTGACGTGAATTTTATCGTATACGGTTATATGAACCGCGGCATACACGAGGGGGCCATGGGAATTGCCATGTACCAGTACACCAGTGATGAGAACGCCATCAACGAGAAATTCTTTACACCGGTAACGCAGTCGTTCGAGATGCTGAAAGGCGATATTGATAAGCTGGCTCATCTGGGGAGCAATGGGATGCTGTATATGATGGCAGATAACGCCGTATACGGTATCGATTTAAACAGCAACGAGTACATGGTTCTGGCAGATTCCCTTACAGAGGGGAGTTTCGCGGTAAGCAGAAGCGAACGGCGTTTTGCATGGCAGGAGGGAAATGATCCCTACGGTTCCCGGGTGATTCATCTGATGGACTTAGACACGGGAAGCAAGAAGGAGATTACCGGGGAAGACGGCAGTCTCTGCCGGCCTCTGGGCTTCGTAGGAGATGATTTTATCTACGGTCTGGCGAGAGAAGGCGACATGTGGATTGAAAACGGACGAGTGAAGGATGCCCCCATGTACCGTCTGGAGATCATGGACGATACGGGCGCAATCGTCAACCGGTACGAATATCCCGACACCTATATTGCCGATGTGGAAGTGGAGGAGAACCGGATCCGTCTGACGAAGATTGCCAGAACCGGGGATCAGACCTATACGGAGTTAAAAGATGATATTATTGTCTGCAATGAAGCGCTGAAGGAAGATCCTTTAAAGGGAATCGGCTGGTATGCCTCCGAAGACCGGAGAAAGCTGTATTTTGTTCAGCTCGATAAGGAGGCCGCTTCTCACGATGTGAAAGTTTTCGTACCCAAGAAGATGGCGTATGAGTCCTCCGAGGTGGTGGAGCTAAAGTCTGCCACCGGAATCACGGAAAATCTGTTTTACGCCTATGGCGGCGGCCATTATCTGGGAAGCAGCAGAAGCTTTACGGAAGCGCTCAATCTGGCATACGACAAGATGGGAGTGGTGACGGATGAAAACCAGGAGATCGTATGGAACCGTGTCAACCGTCTGCCTGCCCGTAATATCAAGGATCCGGAGAACAAGGGGGCACTTTTAATCCGGCATATGGAAGAATTCAGCGGAAGTAAGAACTACGATGATGGGATTTTGATGCTGGATGCCCGCGGCTGTATTTTAAATCAGGTTCTGTACTTTATCAGCAAGGGCTGTCCCGTGGCTGTGTATACGGAAAACGGCGGTTACGAGCTGATTGCCGGATACGATCAGTACAATGTAACCATTTTTAATCCGGAGACAAAAGAAGCTCGTAAAATGGGCTTAAACGACGCCTCTCAGTATTTTTCCAGTGTCGGAAATGACTTCGTCTGCGGCTTATTTACGGAATAAGAAAGTGCGTTCTCTTTACAAATCCGCAGGATATGTTATAATCATTAAAGACACAAAAGAAAAACTTAATAATTTTGTAATAGATTAGATCATAATCAGAGGTGTGGAATGGAACAATATATTATGAAAGGCGGCAATCCGCTGGCCGGAGAAGTAACCATCGGCGGAGCCAAGAATGCCGCCCTGGGTATTCTTGCTGCTTCCATCATGACAGACGAAGACGTAGTGATAGAGAATCTTCCTGATGTCAGGGATATCAATGTATTACTGGAAGCCATCGAGGAAATCGGAGCTGATGTTGAGCGTATTGACAGACATACCGTCCGTATTAATGGGAAGTATATCCACGAAGTTTCCGTGGATGACGAATATATCCGTAAGATCAGAGCCTCTTATTATTTTATCGGGGCAATGCTGGGAAAATATAAGAGCGCCCAGGTACCGCTTCCGGGCGGCTGCAATATCGGCAGCAGACCGATTGACCAGCATTTAAAGGGCTTTCGTGCGTTGGGCGCGGAAGTGAAGATTGAGCGCGGCGCAGTGATTGCGCATGCCATCGATCTGGTTGCCAGCCATATTTATCTGGATGTGGTCTCAGTTGGTGCGACGATTAATATTATGATGGCGGCAACGCTGGCAGAAGGACAGACCATTTTAGAAAATGTGGCCAAGGAGCCTCATGTGGTCGATGTAGCGAACTTCTTAAACAGCATGGGCGCCAATATCAAGGGAGCCGGTACGGATACGATTCGCATTAAAGGTGTCAGAAAGCTTCATGGAACGGAATATTCCATTATTCCGGATCAGATTGAGGCGGGGACTTTTATGTGCGCAGCGGCGATTACCCGCGGCGACGTTACAGTAAAGAATGTAATACCGAAGCATTTGGAGGCTATTTCCGCCAAGCTTCTTGAGATGGGCTGTGAAGTGGTAGAATTCGACGACGCGGTTCGTGTGGTAGGAAAGACGCTTCAGAGACATACCGATATCAAGACACTGCCATATCCGGGATTTCCGACCGATATGCAGCCGCAGATGACGGTGACCCTTGCTCTTGCAGAGGGAGCCAGTGTCGTAACCGAAAGTATCTTTGAAAATCGTTTCCGCTATGTAGACGAGCTGTCCCGTATGGGCGGCAACGTCAAAGTAGAAGGCAATGTGGCCGTGATCGACGGCGTAAAGAAGCTTACCGGTGCATCTGTAAACGCGCCTGACCTGCGCGCCGGAGCCGCTCTCGTGATTGCGGGGCTGGCGGCAGAGGGATATACGATCGTGGAAGAGATCGGATATATTCAGCGTGGTTATGAGTGTTTTGAAGAGAAGCTTCAGGGGCTGGGAGCGATGATTGAGAAAGTGGATTCCGAAAAAGATGCGAAGAAATTCAAGCTGAAGGTCGGATGAGTGATTGAAAAAAGCAGTAAGGGAAAAAGGGAGGAGCGCTGTGTTGAAAAGAGATATCTGATTTTCAATACGGCGGCTCTTTGTTATGAATGAATATAAAATCGTACAGAAACAGGATTGCAAATTTTGGATAATCGTGCTATACTGTGCAAGGTAAGGGGCATTAGCGCAGCTGGGAGCGCGTTCGCTTCGCATGTGAAAGGTCGTGGGTTCGAATCCCATATGCTCCACGGTAAAGGTCTGAGTTTTTCAGACCTTTTTTCTTTTTGTACAAAAGGTGTATATCTGCTTAATAAAAAAGAGTGCCATACCAATTGGTGCGGCACTCCCTTTTATTATTTGATTCTGTCGAGAAAAGCCAGCGCGCCCTGATAGTCCGCCTGCTTCTCCAGAAGTGTCCGAAAAAGTCCAGCGGCTTTTTCTGTTTCACCCAGTCCAAGAGAACCAAGTGCCCGCAGATAGTTACAGTACTGTGTGCTGCGGAACTGGATATCGTCCTGAAAAACTTCAATTTCTGGTAGGGAAACGGCAAAAAAGTCATAAGTAACCTGATCAAACAGATGCTTTTCTCCATAGAAAATTAGTTGATAGAACGATTTTTTAGCAGCAGCCGGGCGCCCAAGTTCCTGATTTGCCAGACCCTGGTAAAAAATAAAGTCCGAAGGCTGATCGTTATAGTAAAGGACACTTCCCGGTTCCTGTGGACCGGAGGCTGCCAGGAGAAAATACTCTTTGGCTTTTTTATCCTGATTCATTTGATGGTAAGCAATCCCCATGTAATAGTAAGCTTCATTGTCGGGCACATTGGGAAGTTTCCCCTCGCCCAGGTTATCCGGATAGGAGAGCGAGGCGGTCAGATGTTTAAGTGCATTCTCAGGGTGTCCTGCTTTTAATTCGCGCCTGGCCAACTGAATCAGTGCATAACGATATTGAGCGCTGACCTTGCCTTCTCCTCCTTCCCATGGATGAAAATGATGGTTGCATAGTGCCTCCAGAGCCTCTTCCCATTTGCCGTCACAATTCAGAAGAGTAATATAGCGCAAATATAGATCGTCGCGGTTGTGAACCAGTGCTGGATGGCATTTAAGCCGTTCCAGACGTTCTTTGACAGACTGGTTTCGCCTTGCTGCCAGCTGGTCGTATTCCAACAGAAAACGCGGATAATCTGGATCAATGGTGCAGGCGGTTTTTATCTCATGTTCGGCTTTTTCTCCATCCTGCTGTTTGTTAAAGTAAGCGATTGCCAGATTTCGATGAGCTAAGGCTAAATTACTCTTTTGCTCCGTTGCTTTTTCCCAGTGTGCTGTTGCTGACTCATACTGTTTTTTATCGTATAATAAGTTCCCCAGGTAGTAATGAGCCATGGGAGCCACTGGGAGGAGCTCTATGGCTGTTTCCAGAATATTTATTTCTTCTATACGATTTGGAAAACAGTAGTCCGGCGCGGCCGCTTCAGCTTCTGTAAAGCAGTTGATTGCTGCTTCATGATTATTCAGCCGGCTATGGAAATAGCCTTCGTAATATAGACACATGGGATTGGGATTACTGCAGGCATTGAGAATACAGAGACCATCCTCATAAAAACCAGCGCTTACATAGTCCAGGGAAACCTCCAGGTAATTATGAGGTTCTCCACGCATTTTTTCTTTCCAGTAATCGAGGAATCCAGTGTTTATGGCCTGTTCATAGAGGCAGCTCATATAAAGCGGATCAATCTCAAGGCTTTCTTTTAAAAGCGCAGAGGAATCCAGCCCGAGCTTACGTAATAGAGCCGCTTTTAATGCCCGGGCTTTCATATTATGCCAGTTTCGAATCATGGATTCGGAGACAAAATTCAGGGCATCTTTATAAGCTCCTTTTTCAGATGCCAGACAGGCCAGCCAGTAAAAGGCAGGGCTTTGTGTTTCCGCACTCCAGGTGGCTTTGTAGAATGCATCATAGGCCTCTTCGTTCTGACCGATTGCTCTCAGGGCCAGCCCCAGGTTAAACCAGCATTCTCCCGAATAGGGATTCGGATTTTTCCACGTTTGTTTTTTGATGGCGGCACGGAAATAGGAAATGCTGTCTTTCATACGCCCCCTTTTATAGAGAAGAAGGCCGTAGCTGTTATTCAATCGGATATCTGTGGAATCTCTTTTTAGTCCCTCCAGATAATAGTCGGCAGGTTCAGAAGTGGCATGTCGGTACTGCTCTAAATGGGTGCCGGCCAGATACAATTCTTCTGTGGATTTCATTTCCTCAGGAGCTTTCAGAGGCTCTGCAGGGGCTGGAACAGGTTCCAGCTTTTTCTTATAAACAGTGTATTCCACCAATGTCTTATTCCCGGAAAAGATGGTTACGGTGCAGCCGCATAATCCGAGCGGTGCGGGAAATGAAACGGTATAGCAGGCTTCCGGGCTTAAGTTTGCAGTGTGTTCATAAAGTGGGAGTAGAACGTTTTTCTGTGTAACCTTAATTTTTGCCTGTTCATATACACTGGTGGTGTAAACTTTTAGAACTGCAGTCCCATCAGTACTTTCAGCCAGGCTTACCGCAGCATCTCTGGTGGCGTTTCCCACTCTTCCTACACCTTTATAGGGCATGAAGTACTGTACGAAAGTCTTTTCTTCATGAGGTTTCAGCCATGTAAAATCCGGCTGATTATCAGTAAATACGCCTGTCATCAGCTCGATATATGGTCCGTCGGTTTCTGTTAAGTTCCTGTCCCAGGTACGGCCGAAATCACCATTTCCCCAAGTCCACTGTTTTTTGCCCGGTGATATATGATGATCTGCCACATGGAGCAGCCCCGCTTCCAGATTCTCATCATAGTTCCCGATAAAATCGTAATCGGAATGGGCGGCCATGTAGGAGGTTGGAACCTTTACATTTTTATAGCGTGAGATGTCTACACCGGCGGAATAATCACATTTGTAGTATTCTCCTGTGGCTATAGGGAATGTAGAGACAGCCCGTTTTCCGTGATCCATGACTGCATTGACGTCCGGTGGGAACACAGAAAAAGTATAATCGTTGACTGGAACAGCAGGATTTGCCCACCACAAAAAAGTCTGGGGAAGATCTGTGTGATTGTACAGCTGGCCTCTGATTTCTATGTAGGCTTTTCCTGGATAAAGGGATATGGCGGCCATGCCTTTTGTACCGTACATTTTATCTGTTTCACTTACATAGACGGTACAGGAACCATCTTCATTGACTGTGGTTGTGTAATCTACAGGAGAATAAGTAGATGGTCTGTGATGCTGAGGCCAGTTAAATTCGATGCCGCCGGAAATCCATGGACCAGTGAGTCCGACGAGGGCAGGTTTAATCACATGATTGTAATAGACGAAATCGTATCCATTGGTCTTATCATATGCCCGTTGAATTCTGCCGCCCAGTTCAGGAAGAACACAGACTCTTAAATATTCGTTCTCCAGATATACGGCCCGATAGGATACGTCTTTCTTATCGTCCAGTACTTTTTCTGTGACAGGCAGGGGATATACCTTGCCTGTGCTTCCCTGATAAGCTCTTTTTTCGATAAATAAAGGACTTTTTTCTGGAGGAGCCATCGAATAGGTTGGGATGATACAGTCCTCCTCCCAGATTCTTACATGATTTGCCATAATGAATTCCTCTTTTCTTAGTAAATTGCCGACTATAACTTTGTTATGACGCTATTTTATCATGGTAAAAAGTGAAATAGAAATGCCTTATCATGAATAAAGATGGACAATATTCCGCAAATATGATATTCTCGGTTCATGGACAATTTTATGGGCTGGAAAAGAGATGGGTTTAAAGGAGAACGGATGTTTGTGCTTCCTACGGAATCCTTCCGGGACTATGTTGAGCATCCTCAGGTGCGAAGAATGTATCTGACTGATGTGGGATTTTTTCCCTGTGCGGCACACCATTATCGGGAGAGAAGGGATGGGATTGAAGAGTTTATCTTTATTTACTGTACGGAGGGCAGTGGTACCATTGAAGTAGCGGGAAGCAAATATGTACTCCATGAAAATGAGGCGTTCTGTATACCACAGTTTACGGGACACCGTTACTATGCATGTGAGGAAGATCCATGGAGTATATTGTGGGTGCATTTTAAGGGAGAGGATGTGCAGTATTTTCCTTTAAGAGAGTACCGTGTGGTGAAACTGAATACCCAAAATGCCACTAACCGTATGCTTTTTTTGTTTGAACTGCTATTCCGGGTTCTGGAGGCAAACTATACACTGGGTAATTTTATTTATATTTCGCAGGTATTGTCCCTGATCCTGGCAGAGACTTATGATAGGGAGAAACACAATTCAACCCAGGAACAGAACCGACATGTAACCAATGTAATCAGATATATGTATAAACATTTGAATGAGACTCTGACACTTGAGACTCTGGTGGAGGAATTTGAACTGTCCAGGAGTTATCTGAATTCGATTTTTCAGAAGTATACCCGTCATGCGCCGTTGGATTTTTTTATTCATCTGAAAATGAAAAAGGCATGCGCGATGCTTCGTACTACGGATATGTATATCTATGAAGTAGCTCAGAATCTAGGATATTCGGATCAGTATTACTTTTCCCGGGTTTTTAAGAATGTGGTGGGAATGTCACCAAAGGAATATAAAAACAGCGATTACTTTCATTTTAAGGAATGACAGATCCGAAGGGAGTGAATCTGCTTGAAAGTAAGTGAAAGCCGGATTGCCGCGGAATCGGATTATTATATTTATTCTCCCAGTGTGATAGCACAGAATACGTTCTTTTATCCGATATGTACCGGCCATTTTATCTATGAACCTTATTATGAGCTGCACAGGACATCCTACGACAGCTATTTATTGATGTACATACAAAAAGGACAGTTTATACTGGAATATGAGGGAATAAAGAAGACTGTGGCTGCCGGCAGTTTTGTTTTATTGGACTGCTATCGGCCTCATGCCTATTATTCAGACACTGGATGGGAGAGCATCTGGTGTCATTTTGATGGAAAGATGGCTAAAGCGTATTATAATTTGGCAGTGTCCCAGCTAGGAACTGTATTTTCCCTTATCGACGCATATCCGGTGCTGAATAAGCTGACTGCTGTTTATCAGACGTTTGCGGGGGGAAGACCGATCCGTGAGGCACTTCTTTCCAAACAGCTGACAGATATATGGACTGCCCTGCTTTTGGATGGATCTGAAAAAAGCGGCGGGAAGAAAGTCGGAAGAGCCACTACGTGGGCTGGGGATTCTGTGGGAATGGAGAATGTAATTACTTATATCAATGAAAATTTTACAGGGAAAATTACCATTCAGACACTGGCGGAGCAGGCGATGCTTAGCCAGTACCATTTTATTCGCATGTTTAAGAACTATACCAGCTGTACACCTCATGAGTATATTGTTAATATTAGAATTAGCGCGGCAAAATACATGCTGAAAAATACCAGCCTTTCCGTCAAAGATATTAGCCTTGATGCCGGATTTCCCAGTGAGAGTGCCTTTTGCACGGCGTTTAAGAAAAAAAATGGAGTTACACCTACAGAATACCGCAGCACGACCGCATAATTATTCGTATATAACCGCATTTTTTCGAAATAAAATCCGCAACTTTAGGAAATACAGTATTGTTTGTTTATAGTATAGTTACAGTAGCTGTATGGAAGCGGACTTGAATAATTCAGAGAAAGGAGCGGAATATGTATCATTCATTGGAAGGAATTTGGAAGGCAGTTCTGAGAGACGGAACGGAGGGCAGCATAAGACTGCCGGGAACGTTAGATGAAAATAGGCTTGGACACAGGGATCTGGGAATGAATCAGTGGCATTCGGATGCGCAGGATGCAGATGCAGGATTTGACCCGGACGCGCCTATTGCCACCCGGTTTACCAGAAACTATACGTATGAAGGAGAAGCGTTGTTCACCCGCAGGATATCCTTTAAACAGAAGGAGGGGGAACGGGTATTTCTGGAGGCTGAGCGTGCACGCTGCCTGAAATTACTGGTAGCAGGTAAGGAGATTCCTCCCTTTTTTCCAGTCTCCATCAACACGCCTTACGTATTCGAAGTGACGGGTCTGCTTAATGAGGAGACTGAAGTGACACTTCTTTCGGATAACAGTTATCCGGGATTGCCGCATGACGCCATTGTTTTTTCCTCGGCAGCTACAGATGAAACACAGACTAACTGGAATGGAGTACTGGGATATGTAAGGCTCCGCACAGAAAAAACGATATTTATTTCATCTTTGCGGGTATTTCCTGTGCAGGAGACTCTGGCTGTGGCTGTAGAGATATCGGTAGGAAAGGGCAATAAAGCGGGGAGCACTGCCGCGCCATGGAAAGGAGCGATTACCCTGCAGTCGGAAGCGTTGGCGGAGAACTGTGTCACCCTTCCCATTACGTTATCAGAAGGAATGAATGAGATCTGTCTGGAGGACTTAGCGCTGGCGGATCATATAAGACGCTGGGATGAATATGAAGGAAATTTATATGAATTGTCTGCCGTACTGTCAGGAGATAAGACAGGTAAAACCGTCACTTTTGGAGTGAGAAATTTCGGGGAGGATGGGAACGGGAGACTTGCGCTGAATGGGAGAACCCTTTTCTTAAGAAGTGAGGCAAACTGTGCCGAGTTTCCAGAAACCGGATATCCGCCTATGACAGAGGCGGAATGGAAAGGTATACTGAATACGTATAAATCCTATGGTATCAACTGTGTCCGCTTTCATTCCCATTGTCCACCGGAAGCGGCATTTATGGCTGCTGATCGGCTTGGAATGATGATGCAGCCAGAGTTATCACACTGGAATCCTAAAGATGCCTTTGAGTCAGAGGAAAGTTTTTCTTATTATCAGACAGAACTTGCCCTAACCGTACACTGGCTTGCCAATCACCCATCTTTTGTTATGCTGACCTTTGGAAATGAATTATGCACTGGCGAGAAGGGACATAAAAGGATGAAATGTATGCTGGATCAGGCCCATACACTGGACAGTACCCGGCTCTATGCTAATGGGTCCAATGTTCATTATGGAAGAATCGGGTGCGATCCGGACAGTGATTTTTATACGTCTCAGTCCTATTTTGACGAACCTCTGCGCGGAACCTTTGCGGCAGAAGCAGCACCGCAGAAAAAGATTGGGCGTATCCGTGGGTACATTAACAATCAGTATCCCAATGCCAGAACAAATTACGATACTTCTATGGAGAAGCTGCGGCAGACATACAAAAAGCCTGTATTTAGCTTTGAGGTAGGCCAGTTTGAGGTTCTTCCCGATTTTGATGAACTCACTGCTTTTCAGGGAATATCAGCCCCGGAAAACTTCCGAATAATTCAGGAAAAAGTGGAAAGTCTTGGATTGTTACCAATCTGGAAACGGTATGTGGAGGCATCGGGAGAACTCTCCCGGATTGGATACCGGGAGGAGATTGAAGCTGCTATGCGTACAAGAGGTCTGTCCGGTATTTCTCTTTTAGGCCTGCAGGATTTTCCCGGTCAGGGTACTGCCCTTGTAGGGATGGTCAATTCACATCTTAACCCCAAGCCATTTCACTTTGCAGAACCAGAGCGATTCCAGGCATTTTTTCGGGACCAGCTTCCTCTGGTGCAGCTGGAGAGGTACACATACAATACAGATGAAGTGCTGAAGGCGGACATTCTGGCGGCAAATTTCGGCAAGCAGGATATTTTTGAAAAGCCGATGTATGTGTTAAAAGGAAACGGTATTTTCGTGGAAGGTACTCTGAGCGAGACGTATTGCCCTATGGGAGAAGTAAGCTATGCTGGCACACTGGAAGTACCTTTGAATATGGTTGAAAAGGCAGTCCGTCTGGATTTAACTGTAAAAATTGGCGATATGAGCAATACGTATCCTGTCTGGGTCTATCCTGCCGGGGTTCCGGTATGCCCGAAGTCTGTCTATGAGACGGAAAGCTTTGATTGCAAGGCAAAAGAGGTCCTGAGAGCAGGGGGACATGTTTATCTGACTCCGCCGTCCAGAGAGGAGAATCTGCCTCATTCTATTCAGGCCCAGTTTACCACGGACTTCTGGTCTGTTGGTAATTTTGCCGCACAGGAAGGCGGTATGGGACAGCTAATTGACGAGAAACATCCTCTGTTTGAGAATTTTCCTACAGAATTTCATACAAACTGGCAGTGGTGGCCTATGGCAGGTCAGAGAGCTGTGATACTGCCTCAGCCGATGAAGGCGATTATTACTGAGATGGACAGCTATGCTTATATGCGTCCAATGATCCAGCTGATGGAATGCCGATGCGGCGGTGGAAGGCTGATGGTTTCTTCGCTGGGGCTTCAGAATTTGCAGCAGTATCCGGAAGCCAGGGCGCTTTTGTCCGCAATATATCTCTATATGGATTCTGACAGGTTTGACCCGGAACAAAGTGTTGGAGTAGAAATGATTGAAGAACTGGTGCGATAAAATATATATGGTAATTTAGAAGAAAAGGGCTGCCTTCCGAAAGGAAAAGGCGGCCCTTAGTTGTAGCGTTGTGTAAAATAGTCCATTAAAAGGAAAAATAGATCATTTTTGTTGTGCAAAAATAATGATATACTTGTTTTATTCAAAGCAGGAAGGAACATGAAAAGATTTAGTGTAAATTTCAGAAACGGTAACTTTTATCAAGCTTTATAAGGAGGAAGGAAAGGAGTAATTGTATATGAAGAAAAGAATGTTTGTAATTTTGCTTACTGCGGCTATGGTGATGTCGTCTCTCAGTGCCTGTCAAAGCAATGAAAGCGGTGAAAGTAAAACAACAACAACCGCGGAAGAAAGTACATTATCCGATACCAAAGGCGGTGAAGGGGAGGAAGTAACTCTTACCATTTGGGACTGGGATGAGGCTCATCTGACTCATATGACGGAATGGTATCATGAGCGCCATCCAAATGTAAATTTTAATACGCTGGTAGTCTCAACAGACGATTACTTTCAGAAACTGCAGAGCGCTCTGGCGAGTGGCAGCGGTGCTCCAGACATTATATTGAGTGAGATCGGTTACAGAGGTAAGGTGTTTGATTTGGGAATTCTGGAAGATCTTTACAAAGAACCGTACAATGTAAAAGCAGATGATATGTTTGATTTTGTTACCCAACTGGGAGCAGGACCAAATGGAGAGCTATACGGCGTAGAACAGCAAATCTGTCCGAGCGGTTTTGCGTATCGCAGGGATCTGGCTAAAGAATATTTGGGAACCGATAATCCGGATGAAATAAGTGAGATGATTTCCGACTGGGACAAAGTTTTTGAAGTTGGACAGCAGATAAAGGAAAAGAGCGGCGGAAAGGTAACGATATTCCCTGGAATGACGATCTTTCTAAACGGTATTTTAGTAAATCAAAATGTCAGCAACTATATTGATGGGGATACGGTTGACCTTACAGGGCGGTATCAATCCGTTTTGGAAACGGCTGCCCGGTTTAATCAGGCAGGACTTTTGGGAAAACAGGAGGACAATACACCGGCATATAATAATAGCTATTCGGCAGGAGAGATTATGTTTTACCCTTGCGCTCCGTGGAGCGTGAAGTGGGGAATTGCCAGCAACGATCCCAATGGTTCTGGTAACTGGGGGCTGACCAAGGCTCCGGGAAACGGATTTACTTATGGAGGGACATCTGTAAGTATCTATTCAGGAAGTAAAAATAAAGAAGCTGCATGGGAGTATATTCAGGATGTCTACTGTACGGGTGACGGTGTGAAGGAGGCATACGAGCAGTATGGTTTTATGACTGGCTTCAAGGCGCCATATGAAGATGAAAATTCCTACTTTTTCTCTGAAAAAGGGCAGTATGACGAATTCTTTGGGGGCCAGAAACTGGCTGATTACTTTATCAATACAATAGCTGTTACAACTCAGGGACAGGTGCAGACAAAGCATGAGGCTAATGTGAAGACTGCTTTGAGAAGTGTGGCTGCCCAGATGACTGCCAATTCATCCATGACAGCCGATCAGGCGCTGGATATATTAAAAGCAGAAACTCAGACATTGATTCCGAATGCGACCTTAAAATAGAGCGAACATTTGAAGATTGACAAAATGTGGTGATAGAAAGGGAAAGCTGCCGGGAATGGCAGCTTTCCTGATTCATATGTGTGATAAATGCACAGATTGGAGTCCATAATGGAAAAAAAGAAAAAAAGTGCCCTGCATAAAGCGAATAAATGGCCTTATCTGTTTTGTCTGCCCTTTCTGTCCGCCTATTTTCTGTTTAGCATGTTCCCCATGCTGTATTCTCTGAAAATCAGTTTTTATGACTGGAACGGGTTTGGGGCAAAGACATTTGTAGGAATTAAGAATTATTTAGACCTGTTTACCAAAGATCCTCTGTTTCTGAAATCTCTTGGAAATACAATTATTTTGATGGCTTTTTCTACTCCTATCACTGTGCTGCTTGGTTTAGGGGTTGCCTATCTGCTTTTTGACATTGGGCGGGGAAAGCGATTATATCAGACAATAAACTTTTTCCCTTATATTACTACTCCTGTAGCAATCGGTTTCATCTTTTCTTACCTGTTTGACTGGCAGTCGGGATATATAAATAAACTGATGATCTGGCTGGGCGCGCTGGATGAACCTTTTTTTTGGCTGGGAAGTGAGATAGCCTCTAAGGTAATTATTGTTATTATGATTGTGTGGCGGTATCTGGGATATTACATGACCATCTATCTGGCCGCAATGACCTCCATTTCATCAGAGGTCTATGAGGCTGCAGCGGTAGATGGGGCTGGTAACTTTAAGATATTTACAAAGATTACCGTTCCCATGCTGCGTAATACAACCAGATTTTTAATTATAACATCTCTGATCGGTGGTCTGCAGATGTTTGAGGAACCAAAGCTTTTATTCAGCGGCTGGGCTTCTCTGGGGAATGGGCAGACCGGGGGACCTGGTCATACGGCGCTTACAACAGTATGGAAATTCTTTAATGATGCATTTAGTCAGGATTCCAGACTGGGGTATGGTTCCGCTATGGCCTATACACTGTTTATCATAATTATGCTGTTTTCTGTAGTTGGCTTTAGACTCAGCAGAGGAAAGGATGGGAAAGGTGAATAATAAAGTAAGAAGACGGATGAGTTCAGTCATAAAGCAGTTCCTTCTGGTTTTTATGACACTGATTATGTTTTTCCCACTCTATATTGTATTTATTATGGGCACATATTACAGTGAAGATATTTTTAAAGCAATGCCTGTACTGCCGAGTAATTACTTGCTGAATAATCTTCGTATGGTGATATCGAAAGGATATTTTCAGGCATATTTAAACTCTATTATAGTATCTGTCTGTTCTGTAGCGATCAGTGTCCTTATATCTACTATGATTGGATTTGCTCTGGCAAAATATAATTTTAAAGGAAAGAAGATTATTTTTGCTTTTGTTATGGCTATTATGATGATACCTGGCCAGATATCCCTGATTGGCTATATGCTGGAGATGAGAACGCTGAGGCTTTCCAGTACGCTTCTTCCTCTGATATTTGCATGGGCAGCCCACCCGCTGGGGGTTTTTCTTATGACTCAGTTTATCAGCGACGGGGTACCTGACGAACTTTTAGAATCGGGACGTCTGGATGGCTGCTCGGAACCAGGAATCTTTTTTCGGCTCGTTGTTCCCTGTGTGAAACCGGGAATTCTCACACTTTCTACATTGGTCTTTTTGTGGTCCTGGAACAATTATGTGCTGCCGGTTATTATAATCAATAAACAGGAACTGTTCACAATCCCTTTGATGGTAAACAACTTATCCAACTCCTTCAGAAGTGATTATGGTGCCATTATGTGCGCTCTGGCACTGTCTGTTTTACCAATGATTGTAATATTTAGTCTTTGTTCCAAAACATTTATTAAAGGAATTGCGGCGGGAGCGGTAAAAGGGTAGTTTAGACAATAAGGAGTAAACATTATGGCATTGGAAAGAATAAGTTTAAAAAACTGGTATTTTAATTCAGGCAATGAGATAAGCTGTCCTGAACAGGCGGCAAAGGTATCGATTCCTCACACATGGAATGTAGAAGAAGGGACAGAAGATTACTGGGGGACGGGCTGGTATGCTTATACGTTTATTCCGCAGGACAACTGGAGGAATAAGAGAGTGCGAATTCTATTCCATGCTGTTTATCATGATGCGTGTGTCCTGCTGAATGGAGAGAAAGTGGGGGTCCACCAATACTCCGGTTATACGCCGTTTGTATTAGAACTTACGGACCATTTGAAATTTGGGGAGGAAAATTTACTTTCAGTGAAGGTGGATAATCGTTTTTCATCTGACATGCTCCCTTATGAAAGAAGTTTTGACTGGGCCAATGACGGAGGATTGATCCGACCTGTAGAAATGCTGATTACAGGTGAGAGTTTCCTGTTAAGCCCCAGCGTAACGGCAAAGCCGATGATTACCGCCTGCGATTGCAGGCAGGATGAAGGAAGCGCCGTATTTGGCCTGAAGACTGGAATTGATGGGAGAATGGATGAAAAGCTCACTCTGGCGTGGAAGCTATACGAGGGTTGTGATGGCGCTGAAACCCTGGTAACTGGGGGCTGCGTTAACTGTAAGAGGGGAGAAACGGAGATTTCGGGGAGAATTCTGGATAATATAAGGTACTGGCATTTTGACAGTCCTAATCTCTATACCGTAAAGCTGTCCTTACAGATTGGTGATACGATTACAGACCGGCAGTCTATTGTCTTTGGATTTCGAGACATTCGTGTGAGGGGAAGTCAGATCATTTTAAATGGGGAACCGGTTCGTCTTACCGGTACAGAGTGGATGCCGGGATCAGATCCTGAATATGGAATGGCTGAATCCAAAGAAAGTCTTGAAAAAATGTTGCTGTGCCTGAAGGAATCTAACAGTATTCTTACTCGTTTCCACTGGCAGCAGGATGACATGGTATATGACTGGTGTGACCGGCACGGTATGCTTGTGCAGGAAGAAGTTCCCTTCTGGGGCGCCGATCCTGCCGTAGCGGGAGAACCCCAATGGAACATATTTAAAGAGCAGATTCAGGAAATGGTGAGTGCTCATCAAAATCATCCATCTATTTTTGCGTGGGGAGTAGGGAATGAGCTGGATGGCCAGGCTGGAGAAACGATTCAGTACATTAAGAAGGCAGTGGCTTATACACATCGGCTGGATTCGGGTAGATTGGCTAACTATGTCTCTAATTCAATTTTTAGGGATCCTGCTTTGGACGGTACTGCTTATGGAGACATTATGATGGTGAATGATTACATTGGTACTTGGCACGGCGATTTGGATCAGGAAGGGGAATGGGACCGTATTATTGCCGCCAATCCGGGTAAACCGGTTATACCTTCGGAATTTGGCTTATGTGAGCCTGCCTTTTCAGGGGGAGACAAGCGCAGAGAAGAGATATTTTTAAAGAAACTGAACTGCTATCGTAAATATCCTAATATAGCAGGGACTGTTTATTTTTGTCTGAATGACTATAGAACCCAGATGGGAGAAGATGGAAAAGGAAAATGGAAGAAACGGGTGCATGGATCCACCGGACTTAAAGGAGAAGCAAAGCCTTCCTATTATGCTGTGCAAAGAGAGTATGCTCCGGTGGAGGTAATAATTCAGGAGGGTGGAATCAGTCTGGTATGCAGAAATACTCTGCCATGCTATGAGGTAAAGGGATACCAGTTGAGAATTGGAGCACGGATGTTTGATATTCCGGATCTTAAGCCAGGAGACCGGTGGCGTATACCGGTCTCCCTGAGTGGAACAGAGGATAAGATCGAAATATTCCGTGCGAACGGGGAACGGGTCAGGTAGATTAAAAGTATAATGGGGCTGATAGATTGTCTGTCAGCCTCTTCACCTGTTTTCCAGGACTCTGACCCCGTCCGCTCCGCCGATTATCAGCTTTATCGCAGAAATCCGGAAACAGTCCGGTTTCGACAACGCCGGTTAAGGACTTCAGCAATGCCGATTTTTCCCTGTAATCCATAGACGAATCACCGGCCAGGTCCAAAATATAGTTTCCGTTATCAGTCAGAAAGGGCATACCGTCGTTTAAGCGCAGTCTGGGCCGGAAACCCAGAGCGGCGACTTCCTTCATGACATAAGAAAAGCCAAAGGGGACGACCTCTATGGGGAGCGGAACCTCACTTAAATGGTTTAAGAGCTTGCTCTCATCCAGTATCCAGATCACCCTCCGGGCGTTGGAGGCGATCAGCTTTTCCCGGAACAGTGCGCCGCCGCCTCCTTTCACGGACCAGAAATGGCTGTCCACACCGTCTACACCGTCAATTGCCAAGTCAGCGGCCGGGGCGGTATCGGTTGAGAGCAGAGGGATGTTAAGCTGACTGGCAAGACTCCGGGTTTGTTCTGAGGTTGGCAGGACGTGAATGGTAAGTCCTTCTTTTACCAGCCTGGCGATTTCCTGTATCAGATAATATACGGTTGTACCGGTCCCCAGGCCTGCGACCATGCCGTCACGCAGTTCACCCGCGGCCATAACGGCCGCGGCTTTTTTCTGTTCTTTTATCTGTTTGTCTTTTGTATCTGGCATCATGAGTTCCTCCTTATTCCAGCCAGTGGTGGCCAAAGGTATTTAAGAGTGTTTCCGCCTCTCTGGGGCCCCTGGTGCCGGGAAGGTAGGGATAAAGCGGCAGGTTCCGGGAGGCCGCCAGCTGTTTCAGCTGTTCGATGTAATTCCAGCTGATCTCGACCTGGTCCCATTGGGAGAACCAGGAGCGTTCGCCTTCGATACAGGCGGTGAGAAGCCGTTCGTAGGCCTCCGGTGTGTTGACCTGATTTTCTAATATACAGTTCTGGCAAAAGTCCATACTGGCGGTAATCACTTCCTCGGAGTCGCCGGGCCGTTTGATATTGAACCGGAGATAGATGCCTTCTGTCGGCTGGATCTTGATCAGAAGAATATCGGGCTCTGTCTCCGCATCGGGGCGGCGGAAGATAACCGCCACCTCGGTTTCACGGAGACCAGTCTTTTTGCCGGTGCGGATATAGAACGGCGTCCCGCTCCAGCGCTCATTGTCGATAAAGAGCCGCATACAGGCGTAAGTTTCCGTGACGGATTCCGGTGAGACCAGAGGTTCCTTTCGGTAGCCGTCGTACTGTCCCAGGACGAGAGACTGTTCGATATCCTCCGGCGATACCGGTCTCAATGCTTTTAAGACCTCCAGCTGCCGGGCGTGCATTTCCTCACCTGTGAAAGCTTCGGGCCGCTCCATTGCCAGAATGGACAGGATTTGAAACAGATGATTCTGAACCATGTCTTTGAGCGCGCCGCTGGCGTCATAATAACCGCCCCGGGTCTCTACCCCCACATCTTCCAGTGCGGAGATTTCTACTGCCTCGATCATTTTCCCATTCCATGCGTTTGCAAATACAGGGTTGGAAAAACGGATTGTCTGAATATTTCTTATCATTTCTTTGCCGAGATAGTGGTCAATGCGGTAAATGTTGTCCGGCCCAAAGCAGGATTCCAGCTGCCGGTTTAACTCTCTCGCTGAGGCCAGCGTTTCCCCAAAGGGCTTTTCAATGATGATCTTCCCGTCTGTTAACCCGGTGATCGTTTTAAGGCCTGCCGCGATGACGGAGAAAAAGCGGGGGGCGACGGCAAAATAGAAGATGTGGGATGCCGCCTGCATGGCCTCATAGGCCTGTCCCAGCCCTTCATAGGCGGATCTGTCTGAAAAATCCATCCGGTAATACTCCAGATGGGCGGCAAAGTCCTCCAGCAGCTCCTCAGAATAGGGGAGGCGGGAGAATTTGCGGATCCAGTCCCGGGCCTGGGAAATATAGGCGGCGGTATCGTAATCGCGGCGTCCGATGATAAGAATTTTGCTGTGGACGGGCAGTTTTCTCGTCCGGCTCATGGTATACAGCGCCGGAAGCAGTTTGCGGAAGGTCAAGTCGCCGGTTCCGCCGAAGATGGTAATGCAGACGTCATAATTCATGGACGGCCCTCCATTCATGATGGAAGATACCTTTCCTGTCGGTGCGTTCAAAGGTATGTGCCCCGAAAAGGTCACGCTGTGCCTGGATCAGGTTGGCTCCGGCCGTCTTTGTGCGGAAGCTGTCGAGATAGGATACGGCATTGAAGAGGGCGGGAACAGGCAGGCCGGAGGAGACGGCCAGACCCGCTGTCTTTCTTAAATTCTCCTGATACCGGTTGATGCGGGATAAGAAGAAATCGTCAAAGATCAGACTCTCCAGATCCGGCGCCTTTAAAAAGGCCCTGGTGATATCATTTAAAAATTCAGCCTGTATGATGCAGCCGGCACGGAAGATGGAGGCAATGCTGCCGAGGTCTAAATCCCAGCCAAAACGGCGGGAGGCATCCTGCAACAGGGAGAATCCCTGGGCGTAGGCGATGATTTTACTGATGTAAAGTGCTTCACGCACCATTTCTGTGAAAGCCTGCTTATCCCCGGCAGCCGTGATGACAGGGGCTGCGATAAGGGAGGAGGCTTTTTGCCGCCGCTCCAGATGGTTTGACATGATGCGGGCGTTGCAGGCGGCGGTGATCATGGAGATATCCACACCCTGTCTTAAAGCCTCGATGCTGGCCCAGCGGCCGGTACCCTTCTGACCTGCGCTGTCGAGAATATGATCGATTAAATCTCCGTCAGCCATGTCGTCGGCTTCGAGGAAGATATCAGCGGTAATGCCGATGAGATAGCTGTGCAGCTCTCCCTCATTCCAGGTACGGTAGATTTCCGCCAGTTCCCGGTTGGTGAAGCCGCCGGCATATTTGAGCAGAAGGTAAGATTCTGCGATCAGCTGCATATCGGCGTACTCGATGCCGTTATGGACCATTTTCACGTAATGCCCGGCGCCGTCAGGACCGATATAGGCACAGCAGGGGGTGTTGTCAGCTTTTGCGGCAATGGTTTGAAGGATCTGGCCCACAGCTTCGTAAGCTTCACGGGAGCCGCCCGGCATGATGGAAGGACCGAACCTTGCACCTTCCTCACCTCCGGAAATGCCGACGCCTAGGTAGTGCAGTCCCTTTTCTTTCAGCAGCGCGGCCCGGCGGTTCGTGTCTCCGAAATAGGAGTTGCCTCCATCCATGATAAAATCGCCTTCCTCTAAAAGTGGGATCAGCTGGTCAATCACAGCGTCTACAGGAGCACCGGCCTGAATCATTACCATGATTTTCCTGGGCTTTCGCAGAGCGGATACCAGTTCCGGGAGACTGAAAAATGGTGTCAGATTAGGATGCGGGTATTCTTCCATGACCTTCTGGGTGACTTCAGGGCTGCGGTTATAACCGGCCACCCGGAAGCCGTGATCGGCCATGTTCAGAGCCAGGCTGCGTCCCATGACGGATAAACCGATCAGGCCGATATCCAAAAGCTCATGTTCCGGTGTTGTTCTCTTTAAATTTTCATTCATAGGGGTACGTCCTTTCTTTTATGAGGTTCTTCATTTCTGAGGTTCTTTTTGCTTTTTTGCTTTCAAAGGGTATGGGGCCCGTCAAGGACCACCGCTACGGCTTCGGGAGCAGCGATTCTGGAGCACAGCCCGGTAATCATACCGGTGCCGGGATTTATCCGGAAGCTCGCCAGTCCGCCTTCATAGCGGTTGGCTGCGAGCAGAAATCGGCCGTCGCCGGTGAGTATGAAATCTCTGGGATGGGAGCCGCCGCTTTCCGTCTGCTGGATCTTTACAGCTTGAAAGCCATCTAACTGGTAAACCGTGATGAGATCTGCAAAACGGGTTGACAGATAGAGAAAGCGTTCATCAGGGGATAACCGGACAGCTGCTGAGGCAGCGGCCGGAGACCAGACTCTGCCCTCCGGAAGAATCTTTTGTACGCTTCTTAATGTAAATTGCGGTCCAGTTCCGGCTTCATACAGGAATAGTTCATTGGAGAGCTCGCTGACGAGGAAAAAGCGCCTGTGAGCCCGGTCAAAGACTCCGTGTCTTGGCCCGGTTCCCTGTGGGAATGTGATGGAACCTGCCGGGGCAAAATCACGGTCCATATCGAACAGCAGGATCTGGTCGCGGAGAAGGCAGGGAACCATCATGATATGCCCGTGAAACAGAATCTGGTGACAGCCCGCCTGATATCCGGTCTCAATGCGTTTGCTAAGAGAGATGGCGTGGGCTTCCTTCCGGTAAATAAGGATACTTCCCTCATGGTAATTTGCTGTGTAGATAAATGTGTCATCCTGAATGACGTAACAGGCGCTTTTCGTCTCCTCAAATAATTCACCTGCCAGAAGCGGGCGCTCTCCTGTAGTGTCAATCAGGCAGACGCCTGCTCTCCCCTCTTTGATCAGCGGGGATGCAAGCAGCCCATGGGAGAGGGATAAGTATTTGGAATCGGGTGCTGTATAATACAATTCCGGTTCGGTTATGATACCGGTATCAGAATCAAACTGAAAACGGTAGATACCGGCACTTTGTGCAGAGAAATATGTTCCGAGATAACCATTTTGTACTTGCAAACTTTTGCCTCCTGACGTATAATAAGATGTGTAATAAAAATAGTTACAGTTTCTTAACTGTTATTATAGTGATTACAGTTAAGAATGTCAATGGTTTTTCCTATAATTTCTATAGGAAAGGAGGGGATTGATACGATATCATTAATTTGGGAGTATTTCGGCAGCCATATGGACGACTATCTCACCGTACTCCGGGAGCACGTGGCGATCAGCCTGATGGCGCTGGCAATATCCGTGATTCTGGGAATATCCGCAGGATATGTCTGCGTCCGGTCTCCCAGGCTGGAAAAATGGCTGACAGGTACGTTCCAGACGCTGCGTATCGTTCCAAGCCTGGCGATTCTGATTCTGCTCATTCCGTTTCTGGGGACGGGAGTGAAGCCGGCCCTGGTCGCACTGGTATTGCTGGCAATTCCGCCGATCCTGCTCAATACAGTTACAGGGTTGACGGAAGTACCGGATTTTATGCTGGAAACGGCGAGCGGGCTTGGGATGACAGAAAAACAGGTGATGTACCGCGTGAAGTTTCCGATGGCATTTCCACTCATTATGACAGGTGTAAAGACCGCCATGATTGAGATCGTGGCCAGCGCTGCTCTTGCTGCCAAGATCGGAGCCGGCGGGCTCGGAGGCCTGATCTTTACCGGGCTGGGACTAAACCGCCTGGATTTACTCCTGGTGGGGGGAATCTCTGTGGCACTGCTGTCTCTTGTATCAGGAGCGATTCTGGACGGGATCGAGAAAATGATGACTCCATATCTTCAGACTGCACCGAAACGAAGAATCAGGGGGAGGAGAAAGGCCGGGAGACTTTAGACAGAAGGAAAACAGCGGGGATAATGCCGCATCAGGGATGGCAGAAACAAAAAAGAAAGAGAGAATTTTTATGAAAAAACAGGATGGAATAAAAGCATACGATGGATTAAAAAAACAGGACAGAATAAAAAGAAGTAGTGGATTAAAACGACACAGCAGTATAAAAACAGCGGCAGCCCTGGTGCTCACCGCCGTGATGGCGGCAAGCCTGACTGCGTGCGGGGCTTCCTCTTCCGGGAAGGATGTCATCCGGGTGGGCTCCAAAGACTTTACCGAGAGTCTGGTCGTTTCGGAAATCTACGCGCTGGCCCTTCAGGATGCCGGATATAAGGTGGAAAGAAAACAGGACATTGCGGGATCAGTGGTTCACACCTCTCTGATTAACAACGAGATCGATCTGTATCCGGAGTATACGGGAACCGGCCTGCTTTCGATTCTGCAGATGGACATGATAACGGATCCGGAAGAAGTATACCGGACTGTTAAGGATGAATATGAAAAGCGTTTCCAGGTGACATGGCTGGATTATTCGAAAGCCAACGACGGACAGGGACTGGTGATCCGGACGGATGTGGCAGAACAGCTGGGAATCCGTACCATTTCTGATTTGCAGAAGCATGCCAAAGAGCTGCGCTTCGCCTCCCAGGGAGAATTTGACGCGAGGGAGGATGGTCTTCCGGCACTGGAACAGAAGTACGGAGCCTTCGACTGGAAATCCAGCCGTGTCTATGACGGCGGATTAAAGTATGAAGTGCTTTCTAATGGAGAAGCTGATGTGGCGCCAGCGTATACGACAGAAGGTCAGCTGGCACAGAAGGACAAGTACATGCTTCTGGAGGACGACAAACAGGTGTGGCCGCCTTATAATCTGGCTCCGGTGGTTCGTGACGATGTACTCGAAAAGAATCCGGGGATTGCAGATATTCTGAATAAGATCAGCGCGTCTCTGGACACGGATACGGTTACCGCGTTAAACGCGGAGGTCGACGTGGACAAGCGGGAATACGAGGAAGTCGCCCGGGAATATTACGATTCACTAAACTAAGGAGAGGAGGGACTCATGTCTCAGACTGCCATTGAATTTCAGAATGTAACGAAAAAATTTAATAATGCTGCCCTCCCTTCGGTCGACCGGGTCAGTCTGACCATCGAGGAAGGCGAGTTTATCACGATTCTCGGCTCATCGGGAAGCGGAAAAACCACTCTGCTGAAGATGGTGAACCGCTTATATGAGCCGACAGAGGGAAAGATTTTTCTGTTTGGCGAGGATATATCTACGGTGGATGTAGTCAAAGTACGCAGACGAATCGGTTACGTTATCCAGCAGATCGGTCTTTTTCCCCACATGACCATAGCAGATAACATCTCCGTTGTTCCCAAACTGCTTAACTGGGACAAAAAGCAGACGGATGAGCGGGTGGACGAGCTGTTAAATCTGGTGGGACTTCTGCCGGAGGAATTTAAGCGCCGATATCCCTCCCAGCTCTCAGGAGGTCAGCAGCAGCGGGTGGGGCTGGCGCGGGCGCTGGCAGTAAATCCGAAGATTATGCTTCTGGACGAACCGTTTGGAGCGATCGATGCGATAACCCGCATGAAGCTGCAGGATGAACTCCTTCGAATCCACGGTGGGCTTAAGAAGACCTTCCTGTTTGTGACTCACGATATCAATGAGGCATTTAAACTGGGCAGCCGCGTGATTGTGATGAATGAGGGAACGGTCAGGCAGTTCGATACTCCCGCCCGTATCGTGAAGAATCCGGCGGATGATTTTGTGGCCTCCCTGATCCGTTCGGCCAGGGAGCAGGAAGAATTCTGGAGGATGACCATTGATTGAATATGCGCTTAAATATCCCGAAAAACTGTATGGGGCGCTGGGACAGCATCTAATGCTGGTTGCTGTTACGCTGGTGCTCTCCCTGATTCTGGCAGCCGCGCTGACGGTCTGCGCCATGTATTTTAAGACGGTGTCGAATGGTCTGATCCATCTGTTTTCCGTCATCTATTCCATACCAAGCCTGGCCATGTTCGCCATGCTGATTCCCGTCACAGGGCTGGGAACGAAAACGGCATTGATTGTACTTACCCTTTATAACCAGTACCTGCTTCTGCGCAATTTTACGGCAGGGCTCAACGGAGTCGATTCCTCTGTCATTGAAGCGGCTGCGGGGATGGGGATGACGACGATGCAGATCCTGTTAAAGATCCGCCTGCCTCTGGCAAAGCGGTCCGTCTTTACCGGAATTCGCCTTGCCATCGTCTCGACGACAGGTATCGCCACAATCGCGGCCACCATCAACGCCGGCGGTCTGGGCACAATTCTTTTTGACGGCCTGCGGACGCTGAATGTAGTAAAAATACTCTGGGGAACCGTGCTGTCGGCCGGACTGGCGATTGTGCTGAACGCCGGACTGGAGCGGGTTGAGAGGAGACTTTAAAACGAGAGCGCCTGCGGGTCAGATGGTTCCAAACACGGACTGAAGCAGTACCGTGGTCTCCCTTCCTGTGATCAGTCTCTGACCATCGGAATAACCTTCCTCCCGCTCCTTCAGCTCCTCGATCAGCAATCCGCGCAGCAGCCCGATCCGTTCCTGATACTGCGTATCGGCGATGCCGTTGTGCAGTTCCCGCCGGTCTTCGTCGAGATTAAAATACTGCTCCCGGCCGGTCTGTGAGTACCACACGTATTTATCGTGTTCCGTGACAATGAAATGATTGGAGTTGACTCCCGCCTCATGTTCTCCGTGAAGCCATTGCCGGATCACGGGGAGCGTTCCGTCGGGATTCGGGATCATACTTTTTCCGTCCACGGTCTCTGGTATGGGAGCACCGGCTGCGTCGAGAAGGGTCGGCATCACATCCCGGAGCTCCGCCACACTGTGGCATACGGTGCCCGGAGCCGCATGTATCAGCCTCTCAGGGCCGGAAAGGAGCATGGGTATGCGGCAGCTTCCCTCATAAGGCCTGGACTTACGGAACAAATGGTGGTCGCACAACTCCTCGCCGTGATCCGAGGTGAACAGGATGATGGTGTTGTCCATCAGCTTATACTCCACCAGTGCCTGAATCAGACGCCCGATCTGGTGATCTAAATGTGTAATGCAGGCATAGTAACCAATCTGGGCCTGGCGGATCAGTTCCGGGTCCACAGGGCCGGTCGCGGAATCATAGATTCTTCCCAGACGCTGGTAATCCCCTGTAAAATCTTCATCTTCCCAGTCCCCCACTGCCGGCGGTGTCAGCTGTTTATCCCGATACAGATCGAAATAATACTGCGGTGCATCGAACGGCGGGTGCGGCCTTAAGTAGGAGGCCATCAGGAAAAATGGCTTCGACGTGTCACGTCGCCTTAGAAAATCGATGGAGCGCGTGCTGACCCAGTTGGTCGGATGGTATTTCTCTTCGTAAATCCAGGGTCTGGAGACCCAGGAATTGCATTCCATGCCGGTGTCCGTCACATCCGCATCGGCTCCCAGCTCCTGTTTCAGCCAGTAGAAATAGTCATCCGCCTGCTTCTGGGACTCTTCCCAGGCAGCTGCCGGATCGCGGTAGGCGTGGAGATAACCGTCGTGAAGCTCTATATTGTGGAACCCCATTAAATTGCGGAGGGGATGCACGTGCATTTTCCCCACACACTGGGTATAATAGCCGGCGGCTGCCAGTTCACCGGCCATGGTATGGGGATAATTCCAGTTTACCATATCCTGGTATCCCACACGGCCGTGGTGCTCCTGTCTCATGCCGGTATGCAGTGCGGCCCGGGCCGGAACACAGCTGGGGCACGCGGAATAGGCGTGATCAAACAGGATTCCTTTTGCAGCGATGGAATCGAGATAGGGCGTCTTGACATCGGGATGTCCGGCGATGCCCAGACAATCCCCCCGCATCTGGTCGGTCATGATGAGGACAATGTTAGGTGGTAATTCTCTGTTCTGTGACATAATAACTCCTTTCTGACGTAAAGCAAATATTCTGTATTTCTCAATCTTTCTGTCAGCCTTCTTCTTTCCTGTTTCCAAATGTACTGTACTCTGACAGGCGCCGAATGGAGGTGGCATACTCGGAAGGCGTCATCCCCGTCAGCTTCTTAAACTGTCTGGAAAAGTAGTGTACCGAGGTATAGCCCAGCCGGTCCGATATTTCGGTGAAATTTAAGTGATTGTCTCGAATCAGCTGTTTGGCTGTGTCAATCTTCATGGAAGAAAAATAGTCGATCACCCCGCACCCATGCGCTTCCCGAAAGATTTTCTGGAGCTGGGAACGCCCTGTCAGCGTATCGCGGCAGATGGTGTCAAGGGAGAGCCGCTCTCCGATGTGTTCCTCCATGTAGCGGATGATCCGGTTGTAGGCGTCGCTCTTAATGTGCACCTCCGGCTGCCGCCTGGTTTTAAACTGCCCGGGATTTTCGAAGTATCTTCGGTAGAGATGAATGATCAGTTCTTCCAAGTAGTTGGCGATCATCTGTTCAGCTCCGAATGCAAGGGGAGAAGGATTCCGTACCAGTTCTTCCTGATATGGGTCGTCCATCCGACCGGAAAACGCATTGCGGGCTTCTATGATAATTCTCGCCAGCAGTTCCCGTTCTGTCTCCGATACAGTGAGTATCTTCCCTTCAAACGCCTTCATGCAGGGGGAATGGCACTCAAATCCGATGACCACCAGATTCGGCGCCACTTCGCCGTTGGTGATAATGTTATGAAATTCTCCCGGTTGATGGAAAATAATATTCCCGCGTTTTAAAGGAATCCGTTTCTCACCGGCCATAACGTCAATCACTCCCTTGTCCACACAGACGAATTCCCAGAAATCGTGACTCTCTCCCGGAAATGAGAAATCGCTCATGTATTCAAAATAGTGTATGGAAATAACTCTGTGTACAACGGCACTGGGCCGAAGCACCGTGCTCTTGTATTCCATGACTGCCTCCCTTCGTGAAAAGACCTCGCTAAGTGTTTACAGTATATCACATTCTGTGGTAAAATAGTGAAATGTGTACGATAATGCAAATAAAATAACAGATAGTGCAAATATATTTTGCTGGATATTCACTATACTGGAGTTAGTAAGAAGTGTATGAAATTCTCGAAGGAGGCAGTTGCGATGAGTAAGAAACCAGTTCTGGTAATTATGGCAGCAGGGATGGGGAGCCGTTACGGCGGTCTGAAGCAGATCGACCCGGTGGACCCATACGGTAACAAGATCATTGACTTTTCTATTTACGATGCGGTGGAAGCAGGATTTGAGAAGGTGGTATTTATTATAAAGAAAGCCATCGAACAGGAGTTTAAGGAGCAGATCGGAGACCGCATGGCAAAATACGTGCAGGTGGAATACGTGTTCCAGGAACTCGATAAGCTTCCTGAGGGCTACAGCGTACCGGAAGGCCGTGTGAAGCCATGGGGAACGGCTCATGCGATCCTATGCTGCAAAGATGTGGTAGACGGACCGTTTGCGGTAATCAATGCCGACGATTACTACGGCAAGAGCGCCTTTCAATCCATTTACGATCAGCTGGTTGCATATTCTGACAATGAAAAGTATCAGTACACGATGGTTGGATATAAGCTTTATAATACCCTGACAGAGAATGGCCATGTGGCGCGCGGCGTCTGCACGACGGACGAGAACAGCCGCCTGGTGGACATCCATGAGAGGACGAGAATCGAAAAACACGGCGACATCGCAGAATTTACGGAGGACGACGGTGCTACATGGACGGAGCTTCCTGAGGAGACGATCGTATCCATGAACATGTGGGGCTTCACGGCCAGCGTGTTAAAGGAGATCGACGCCAGATTCGCCGCCTTCTTAGACCGGGAACTGCCGAAGAATCCGATCAAATGCGAGTATTTCCTGCCCTTCGTGGTAGATGAACTGTTAAAAGAGGGAAAAGCAGACGTGACGGTGCTTAAGAGCATCGACCGCTGGTACGGAGTTACCTATAAAGAAGATAAGGAAACGGTAGTGAACGCCATAAAAGGACTGAAGGAAGCCGGATGCTATCCGGAAAAATTATGGGAGGAAGCGTAATGGGAGACGCACAGTGTGGTAAGATCAGAGAGGCAATCGGCCTCTTAAGCTTTGAGGGGGAGCCTGTTTCCTGGGAACGTTACGGAAGCGGCCATATTAATGATACGTTTCGGCTGGTATGCAGAGACGGGGAGAAGGAAAATCTATACATACTCCAGAGAATTAACCATGAGATCTTTACGGACCCGGTGTCTCTGATGCGGAATATCGCCGGCGTCACCTCCTTCCTGCGTGAGAAAATCACTGCCCAGGGCGGAGATCCGTACCGCGAGACGTTAAACATCGTTAAGGCAAGGGATGGCAGGGATTACGTGCAGGACAGCGACGGAAATTACTGGAGAGGTTACTTATTCATCTCCGGAGCCACCTGTTTTGACAAGGTGCGCAATCCGGATGACTTTTACCAGAGCGGCAAGGCCTTTGGCCATTTTCAGCGCCAGTTAGCCGAATATCCGGCGGAGGAGCTTACTGAGACGATCGTAAACTTCCATAATACACCGGTTCGTCTGGAGACATTTAAGAAGGCGGTGGAAGAGGACGTGTGCGGACGCGCTCATCTGGTGCAGAAAGAGATTCAGTTTGTCATGGACCGCGCCGATGAGGCAGGAGCTGCCATGAATATGCTGAAGGAGGGGACGCTTCCTCTGCGCGTCACCCATAACGATACGAAATTAAATAATATTATGATCGACGACATTACGGGAGAGGCTCTCTGTATCATCGATCTGGACACCATTATGCCGGGGCTGTCCATTTTCGATTTCGGTGATTCCATCCGGTTCGGAGCCAATACAGCCGACGAGGATGAGCCGGATGTAAGTCTTGTGTCCCTTTCCCTTCCGTTGTTTGAGATATATACAAAGGGATTCTTAGAAGGCTGCCAGGGCAGCTTAACCAAGGCGGAGCGCGATATGCTTCCGATGGGTGCCAAGCTTATGACCTTTGAATGCGGCGTGCGTTTCCTGACGGATTTCCTGCAGGGAGATACGTATTTCCGCATCAGCCGTGAGAACCATAACCTGGACAGAACCAGAACCCAGTTTGCCCTTGTTGCAGACATGGAGAAGAAATGGGCCGATATGGAAGCGATTGTGCGTAAATATTAAGGATGGCAGGAGGAAAGTAAATGAGAATTTTAGTGACCGGAGGCGCCGGATATATCGGAAGCCATACATGTGTGGAACTGTTGAATCAGGGACAGGAAGTCGTTGTTGTCGATAATTTATGCAATTCTTCCGAGGAATCCTTAAACAGGGTAAAACAGATTACAGGAAAAGACGTGACCTTCTATAAGGCGGATTTACTGGACAAAGACGCCATGGAAGAGATCTTCAGCAAAGAGACGATAGACGCGGTAATTCATTTCGCCGGCTTAAAGGCGGTTGGGGAATCCGTGGCAAAGCCGTTGGAATACTATCATAACAATATTACCGGCACGCTTGTCCTGTGTGACGTGATGAGAAACCATGGCGTGAAAAAGATCATTTTCAGCTCTTCCGCCACCGTGTACGGAGATCCGGCATTCGTTCCGATTACTGAGGACTGCCCGAAGGGAGCGATTACCAATCCTTACGGCCAGACGAAGAGCATGCTGGAGCAGATTCTGACCGATTTACATACTGCAGACCCGGAATGGAGCGTGATCTTACTCCGCTACTTCAATCCGGTGGGAGCTCATAAGAGCGGCCTGATCGGAGAAGATCCGGCGGGCATTCCGAATAACTTAACGCCATACATCACTCAGGTTGCCGTAGGCAAACTGAAAGAAGTGGGCGTATTCGGCAATGACTACGATACGCCGGATGGCACGGGCGTCCGTGACTACATTCACGTTGTGGATCTGGCTATCGGTCACGTAAAGGCAGTAGATAAACTGGCTCAGTCGGAGCCGGATGTACGTATCTATAATCTGGGAACCGGCAAGGGATTCAGTGTGCTTCAGATGATCGAAGCATTCTCGAAAGCCTGCGGAAAGCAGATTCCATATGTAATCAAACCACGGAGGCCGGGCGATATCGCCGAGTGCTACGCGGATGCGGCGCTTGCAAAGAAAGAACTGGGATGGGAAGCAGAAAGAGGAATTGACGAGATGTGTGAAGATTCCTGGAGATGGCAGTCCAATAATCCAAACGGATACAGATAAGTTTAATCCCGGGAAGAAGAACTTCTTCCCGGGATTTTGTTGTATGACGGCAGAGGAATATCCGCCCAAACAGTAGTAAGGGGCTCCTGTTAAAGCGTTGGATAAACCAGGTCATGCAGGAGCTTTGGAAGCTCTTCTTCCATGGTTTCATCGCCAAACTGGCAGGTGCCGACGTTCTTATGACCGCCGCCGCCGTATTTTAACATCAGACTTCCGACATCAAGAGAGGCGGTACGGTTTAAAATGCTGTATCCGACTGCGACCGAGCAGCCGATGCCGCCCTTTCCATTGACGATCCATGCGGAGATGTTCTGCTCCGGATACATGCTGTAGATCAGGAAACGGTTGCCGGTGTAGATGGGATCGACCCCGCGCAGATCGGAGATAATGACGTCGTGGTCCACTCTTGTGTGCTGCGCAATCATGGCCTTAAATTTTTCTGTCTGCTCAAAATAGACGTCGATTCGTTCCTTTACATCCGGAAGATTCAGAATTTCCGCGGTATCCATGGTGCGGCAGGCGTCGATTAAACGCTCCATCAGCTGATAGTTGGATATGGTAAAGTTTCTCCAGCGTCCCAGACCGGTCCTGGGATCCATCAGAAATCCGATCAGGATCCAGCCCTTTGGGTTCTGGATTTCGTCAATGGTGAGGTGGCCGGAATCGACCTTATCCACAGCCTCCATCATTTCATTAAAATGAGAAAAACGCTCATTTCCGCCGTAGTATTCGTAAATAATTCTGGCACAGGACGGAGCCAGACGGCTCTCCCCCTTGTATTTGCCTTCCAGTTCGAGCCGTTCAAACTCGCTGGAGTGATGGTCGAACCAAAGGCCGCAGCCTTCTACAAAGGGGACATTTGCCAGACAGTCATCCTCCGTGATCTCGACGAGACCATCCTGCAGATCCTTCGGATGTGCAAATTTCCAATGGTCGATGACGCCTGCTTCCTTTAGAAGCGCACCGCAGACGAGACCATCAAAGTCAGAACGTGTTACTAATCTCATAGTTTCATTTCCTCCTGCTTTTGACATTTTCGTACACTTTTTGTAATTACTGACTCTATCATATCACTTTTGAAGGCGGTTGAACAGTCAATAAATTTTTGAACGGGAGCCGGGTTTTGTGAAGATATGCTTGACAAGGTTTCGTTCATACGATAATATTAATATCGCAACAGAAACAACAGGAAACAGAATAACAATTGAAAAGTACGTAATATCCCTTATTCAGAGTGATGGAGATAAAAGGATCTGTGAAGTCACGGCAACCCCGGCCTGAATGACGCACACTGGTGTGCAGTCAGGAGAGGACGGAAGGTGCCAACCTGAGCGAGAAATCGAGCAATAAGAGGATTTGATACATGATTGATCAAGTCCGCATTGCTGCGGGCTTTTCTTTTTGTTATTCCCCCATGTACATAAGGAGGAAATGACAACATGGAGAAATTATTATTTACATCCGAGTCCGTGACGGAAGGCCATCCGGACAAAATGTGCGACCAGATTTCCGATGCGATTCTGGACGAGATGTTAAAGCAGGACCCGATGAGCCGTGTGGCCTGTGAGACGTGCTGTACCACAGGACTTGTGCTGGTGATGGGTGAGGTGACTACTCACGCATATGTAGACATCCAGAAGGTGGTTCGCGAAACCGTTCGCCAGATTGGCTATGACCGGGCCAAATACGGCTTTGACTGTGATACCTGCGGGGTGATCGTATCCCTGGACGAACAGTCCCCGGATATCGCCATGGGGGTTAACAAGGCTCTGGAAGCAAAGGAGCACACGATGTCTGAGGCAGAGCTGGACGCCATCGGTGCCGGTGACCAGGGGATGATGTTTGGTTTCGCAAGCAACGAGACGGAGGAGTATATGCCTTATCCGATCGCTCTGGCTCACAAACTGGCGCTTCAGCTGACCAAAGTGCGCAAAGACGGCACTTTGAAGTATTTACGCCCGGACGGAAAGACACAGGTCACCGTGGAGTACGATGAGAACGGCCGCCCAATCCGTCTGGAAGCAGTGGTATTATCCACCCAGCACGACGAGGCAGTCAGCCAGGAACAGATTCACGAGGATATTAAAAAGTATGTATTTGACGCGATAATACCGGCTGACATGATCGATGAGGAGACTAAGTTTTTCATCAATCCGACGGGGCGTTTCGTTATCGGAGGCCCGCAGGGAGACAGCGGACTGACGGGAAGAAAGATCATCGTGGACAGCTACGGCGGATATGCGCGTCACGGCGGCGGCGCCTTCTCAGGCAAGGACTGCACCAAGGTGGACCGTTCCGCGGCCTACGCGGCCCGTTACGTGGCTAAGAACATGGTGGCCGCAGGTCTGGCTGACAAGTGTGAGATTCAGCTGTCCTATGCCATCGGTGTGGCCCATCCGACTTCCATCATGGTGGATACGTTCGGCACGGGTAAATTAAGCGATGACAGGCTGGTGGAGATTATCCGTGAAAACTTCGACCTCCGTCCGGCAGGAATTATCCGCATGCTGGATCTGCGCAGACCGATTTATAAGCAGACTGCCGCTTATGGCCATTTCGGAAGAAATGATCTCGATCTGCCGTGGGAGAAGCTGGATAAGGTGGAACTTTTGAAGAAGTATTTATAATTGATAAATGAAATAGCGTGAGACGCCCGGTATCCGGCCGGGGAAAAACAGGTGAGAAAGAATTGGAAGTGCGCCGGAAGGCGTTTGAAAATTCTTTCTCACCTGTTTTGTGTAATCAGGATCGTATTCCGGTAAGTTTATAAAGGTACAGGCAAATTTTATAATAGTTTTATAAATGCGGTCTTCAATCTGTGTTATAATATTTTTGTATAAAATGGAATACTATAAGCAGAGGAGAGACGTGCGTTGTGAAACTAAAATTAAGGACACGTCTGGCGGTCGCTTTTGTGATTATTACCGTAGTTCCGCTGGCACTGATTTATGCGGTTGTGGCGGGACTCAGCAATTATCAGATGAAATCTTTCCGCAAGGCGTATAATTTAACGGAGCAGGTAAATCTCTTTTCCGGTAATTCCCTTCAGATTTTTAACCGGATGACCCAGGTTGAGCAGAAAGAAATCGAAAAGATTTTAGACAGCAGTCCGGAGAAGTTTAGTGATATGGAATATATGCAGAAGCTGAATGAAAAGCTTTCGAATAAATATGCATATATGATTGTGCGGAAAGACGATCAGATCGTATTTGACGGAAACAGTCATGTGACCCAGGAGCTCCTCGATCAGCTGCCCAAGTATGAAGATGTGGACAGCAGTATTGACGGAGCCATCTATCTGGATGGGGATACGCAGCATCTGGTCAAGCAGATGGATTTCCTTTACCCGGATGAGGGAAAGGGCAGTGTGTTCATTGTATCCAATGTAGACGGACTTCTGCCGGAGATCAAGGCCATGATGGCGGAGATGCTTCTGGCGGTCATTCTGATCATCGTGTTTACGGACGCGATCCTGATGATGTGGGTCTACAGTTCTGTGGTGCACCCGCTGGGGCGGCTCCAGGAGGCCACGAAGAAGATCAGGGACGGCAATCTGGACTTTGCACTGGAAGTGGAGAATGACGACGAGATCGGCCAGCTGTGCCAGGATTTCGAAGAGATGCGCATGAGGCTGAAGGAGAACGCGGAAGAGAAGATCCAGTATGACAAGGAAAATAAAGAATTAATCAGCAACATTTCCCACGATTTGAAGACCCCGATCACGGCGATCAAAGGCTATGTGGAAGGGATCATGGACGGAGTGGCGTCCTCGCCGGAGAAGCTGGACCGGTATATAAGGACCATTTACAATAAGGCGAATGACATGGATAAGCTGATCGACGAGCTGACTTTCTACTCGAAGATCGATACGAACAAGATTCCCTATACGTTTTCCAAGATCAATGTGGCCAGCTACTTCAGAGACTGTGTCGATGAGGTGGGGCTGGAGATGGAAGCGAGGAATATCGAACTGGGATATTTTAACTATGTGGATGAGGACGTGATGGTCATCGCCGATGCAGAGCAGATGAGACGCGTCATCAACAATATTGTCAGTAATTCCGTGAAGTATATTGATAAGAAGAATGGAATTATCAATATCCGGATTAAAGACGTGGGAGATTTTATCCAGATTGAGATCGAGGATAACGGAAAAGGCATAGCGGCCAAGGATCTGCCCAACATTTTCGACCGGTTCTACCGGACAGACTCTTCCAGAAATTCATCTCAGGGAGGAAGCGGTATCGGACTTTCTATCGTTAAGAAGATTATCGAGGACCACGGCGGAAGAATCTGGGCGACCAGCAAGGAAGGCATAGGCACGGAGATACACTTTGTACTAAGAAAATACCAGGAGGTTATTGCAGAATGAGCAGGATACTGATTATTGAAGACGAAGAGAGCATTGCAGAGCTCGAGAAGGATTATCTGGAACTGAGCGGCTTTGAGGTGGAGATTGAGAATGATGGAGAAGCCGGGCTTGCAAAGGCTCTTCATGAGGACTTTGATCTGTTGATTCTGGATCTGATGCTTCCGGGCGTGGATGGATTCGAGATCTGCCGCAAGGTCCGGGAAGTAAAGAATACCCCGATTATCATGGTATCTGCGAAGAAAGAAGATATCGACAAGATCCGCGGCCTGGGGCTGGGGGCAGACGATTATATCACGAAGCCATTCAGTCCGAGTGAGATGGTGGCCCGCGTGAAGGCTCATCTGGCCAGATATGAGAGACTGATCGGGAGCGGAACCCCGGACAATGAGATTGTTGAGATCCGCGGCTTAAAGATTGACAAGACCGCGAGACGCGTATGGGTCAACGGAGAAGAGAAGAGCTTTACGACCAAGGAATTTGATTTGCTGACCTTCCTGGCACAGAATCCGAACCATGTGTTTACCAAGGAAGAACTGTTCAGTAAGATCTGGGATATGGAATCCATCGGAGATATCGCCACGGTAACCGTGCATATTAAGAAGATCCGGGAGAAGATTGAGTTTAATACGGCAAAGCCGCAGTACATTGAAACGATATGGGGTGTGGGGTATCGGTTTAAGGTGTAAGAGGGAGCGGCAAAATGAAAGAAAAACTGTATGAAATACCAATGAATGACGCTATGGACGAGGACGATGAATGCCCATTCTGCTTTGTGGAACGGAAAACAGAGCAGGAGTTAATGGATTTCGTTCTCGGTTCCTGTGCTTCCTATATGGAAAGCGATACAAGGGAAGCGACGGACAAGGCCGGTTTCTGCCGGGTTCACCAGAAGAAGATGTTTGACTATGGAAATGCGCTGGGGAACGGCTGGATTTTAAAGACGTATTATAAAAAGTTAATCCAGGAGATGAAAGCCGAGTTTAAAGATTATACGCCGGGAAAAACCTCCATGATGGACCGGATCACGGGAAAGGCCGGGAAACGGGACGGCGGGAACGGGAACCCCATTGAGAAGTGGGTGAGCGAAAAGGAGCGGACCTGTTACATCTGTGACCGTTTTAATCAGGTCTACGAGAGATATATTGCCACATTTTTTCATCTGTATAAAAAGGATGCGGCTTTCCGGGAGAAGGTTAAGAACGGAAAAGGATTCTGCCTGCACCATTTTGCGGAGCTGTGCGCCGGTGCGGACCGGTTTTTAAATGATGCCGAGCGCAAAGAATTTTATCCCATGATCTTCGAGGTGATGGAACGCAACATGGAACGCCTGTCCGCAGATGTGGACTGGTTTATTGAGAAATACGATTACTTAAACCGCGATGCGGACTGGAAGCAGTCCAAGGATGCCATTCAGCGGGGAATGCAGAAGATCCGCGGCGGATATCCGGCGGATCCGGTTTACCGGATGAAATAGAATACAGAATATACAGAGGCTGCCTGCTTACCGGAAGGATAAGCAGGCAGTCTTTTACAGATAACTTTCCATGTAACAAGGAAGAAAGCCGATGCCCTGTCAGAAGGTCAGCACCGCGTTGAATCTGTCTTTTCTGTAGGGATCATAAAACCCATCGCTGATATCCCAGCCCTCAAATTCCTCCGGAGTAAAAAGCAGATGTTCCGTTCTGTGGGACCGGATGGGAAGCTCACCGATCAGTACGCCCTTTTTCGCCACACGTAAAAGTTCCTCTGTGGCCCTTTGGGCGTATTTTTTGTTATCAAAATAAAGAAATACTCCGTAGCAGATGACCTTATCAAAGGTTTTATCCTTAAACGGCAGATTGGCGGCCTCGCCTACCAAGACCGGATTGTGCAGCAGCTCGATGTGGCGTCTGACAAGTGTAGGGGAATAGTCGATGCCGGTATAATCGCAGTCCAGGTACTGAGCCAGCGCTCCGGCGCCGCATCCGACCTCCAGTACTTTATCTTCTTTTTGAATATCGAGGCGGCGGCTGATCTCAGCAGCCACCTCTTTCATATTAACCTGGGTTCGCTCATATCCATCGAAGGCAAGAAGATTCTCTATGCCGCCCTCTGCCTTTCCCTTGCGTGTCCAGATCTGCTTCCAGGTTTCTTCTGCTGCTGGCTGCTCTGTACCCATCTGTATGATTATCTGGTCTGCTTCTGCTTTTTTGCTGTTGTTGTCCAATCCGTTCATGATTTGTCCTCCTTGTGGTGTGCATTGGAATGATAGTATGTTCAAAAATATTGAAATTAATAAATTATTGAACATCCTAACAGCAAAAAAGCAGTTTGTCAATAGTTTTCTATATAAAAATAATTTTATGCGTTCTTCTTTTCCCTTACAATCAGATAAATGCTGATACACATGGCTGCCAGCTGTGAGAGCGGTACTGAGAGCCACGTTCCGCTGATACCGATGATTGGCGGCAAAATGAGCAGCAGCAGGAAGAGAATTATCACTTCCCCGTAGATCATCATGCAGGCCTGCAAGTCTTTGTCTGCAGCGTAGAAATATGCTGTCGTCACCCTGGATATGCTGACAAATAAGTAGCCGCTCAGAAAAACAGGAAGAATATCTGCAACGCGGGCTGTAATCTGGTGAGAGGCACCGAACAGTGCGGCTGCCTGCCCGCGAAGGAGAAACAGCAGTCCCATACACAGGAGTGAAACCATGGCAGAGAAGCAATACGCCAGGTTCCGGAACTGTCTGGTGCGGTCGTGGCGTCCCTCACCGTAGGAGCGGCTGATAAGCGGCTGACAGCCGTCGCTGACACCCTGCAGCAGAAGGATTATAATAGCGGAAATATAGCTGACCGGCGCATAGCAGGTAACGGCTGCAGCACCGCCGACCAAAGCTGCGCTTTTATTAATCAGGATCAGCGTGATATTCGGTGAAAATGTAAGTCCGAAGGGGGAGAGCCCTGTCTTCAGAATCGTTTTGAAGAGAAAGGCACCATTTCCTCCGAACCGGAGCAGCGGTATCTTTTTTTTCGCAATGAAAAATGCCGCGCATACCAGAAAGGTTACTGCCTGCCCGATCACCGTTGCAGCAGCGGCTCCCATCATACCGAAGGGAAGATGCCATACAAACAGATAATCGAGAAATATGTTCGTTAGAAACCCTGCGATCATTGCGGCCATGGCTGAAACCGCGCCTCCCATATTGCGAATAAAAGGAACGAGTCCCGTCCCCAGAACCTGGAAAATGGCACCGAAAGCAATATAGAGAATGTACTCCTGAGCCAGCTCTCCGATTGTCCCGGATGCACCGAAAAAACGGAGGACCACAGGGGCGCTGAACAACAGCAGAATCGACAGAAAAAGTCCGGAAATAATTAACATAAAAAGTGACATGCCAAAGTACTGGCGGCACCGTTTGTGATTTTCCGTACCTGCGCTGATGGCGTACTGGATCGCACCGCCCATGCCGATTCCGGTGCCGACGGCCTGTAAAAACGCTGTCAGCGGGTATGCAAGATTGACTGCAGCCAGGGCGCTGTCGCCCAGGGCGTTGCCTACAAAAAAGCCATCGGCTATGGCATAGACGCCTGACAGCGCAAAGGCCAGCATGGAAGGAATGACGCAGTGAAAAAATTCTTTATGCAGTTTCATTTGAGTCAGTCTCCTTAAATAGTTTGTTATAGAGTGCGGTGCTCTCTAACAGTGCCCTGGCATTCTCCTGTCCCATCCTCTGCCAGACAGATTTTTCATGAGCCTGCAGGTCGGAAACGGTTGCTTCCATGAATAACCGGCCTGTGCCGGTTGGCAGAATGACCCTGCCCCGCCGGTCTTCTGCAGAAGGTACAAGCGTGATCCAGCCGCGCCCGGCAAAGTTTTTCAAGATGGTGTTAACCGTCTGTTTTGGCAGCTGCCAGTGGGTGCAGATGTCTTTCTGAAGACACGGGCCGTCTGGGTTCATGATGGAAAGAATAACCAGGAGTTCGTAATAGGAGAGAGCATGTCTTTTTGCCCATTCTTCGTACAGGGCGCTGGTTTCGCGCCAGAGTACGGTGTAGTGCTGCAGCTGTTCAGTCAAAATATCACACATAATCGAAGAACCTCCATATCGTTAAAATAGTCCGGTAACGGACTAATAGTAACATGCAGAGAGAATTTCTGTCAAGAAAATATTTCTGAATATTTTTCTGGATTAGATATTTTTCGGTATGGTGCGATGGGGCATTATGACTTGCGGCAGTTACTTCTGTGATATATAATGAGGTGAAGAGGTACTACAGCGTGGGAGAAATAATAGAATGACAGGAGGCAGCGCCAATGCGTGAACTGGAGGTTCAGCTTTCAAATAAAGATATTCGGCGCATGATGTCGGATATGAGGCTTAAGAAGGACGGGATGAAGGAATCGAAAATTCTGGCAGTTATGCTAATCATTGCTTTCATATCCCTGATCTACACCGTGGGCGTTGGGCTGCTGCTCGGCGGTCATGACCCATCCATTCTCTGGTGGCTCACCGATCTGTGTGCCGGAATCGGACTGTGGCTTGGCATTGCCGTAGTGCTTGCTGTTCTCATTAAAACAGTCCAATACTTCAGAATCATAAGGGGTCCGCTTATGCACCGGCAGCTGGTGCGGTTTGAAGAGCATCGGATTGAGATGTACACAGAGGAAGGCGTAAGCTGTTATCCTTATGCCTCTATTTTATATGCGGAAAAGACGAGGCATCAGATTCTGGTTTATATGAAGCGGATCGGGACGGTAAAGACGCTTCTGACACTTCCGGATTCCGCATTTACCGGCGAAGATGAGATGGACTGCTGTCTTGCCTTTCTGAAGGAAAAGCAGCAGCAGGAGGCCTTTATGGATCCCCTGGACCAACAGGCGGAGATCATAAGTCCTGAAGAGCAGATATATTCCTTTGCATTCATTCAGGAGGAGGCAGAATGGCTGGAGGCACTGACTGCGGGCAAGTATTATATGATGCGGACGGGGTTTGCGCTTAAAATGCCGGAAAGCATGACTCTGATACTGGCGTTGTTTCTGCTTACCGGCGTTGGCATCTTATCATTTATACGGGACAGGGATCCGGTGACTGCTGTGGTCTATGGTATTATTATGATTCTGTTTACTGGTATTGCATATCAGATCCTTTGCAGCAGGAGAGGGATTTACCGCGGCGTAAAACGGGCCTTAAAACGCGGGAAAACGGTGCCGGACAGAACCGGACGCCAGGTGATTTCCTTCGGCCGGTCCGGAATCAGCCTCTGTACGGATAAGGAACAGTGGAACCTGACTTATCCCATGATTTACAGGGTAGTGGAGAGTAAAAAAGAGGTATTTATTTTTACGAAAGGTCCGTATTTTTTAAATATTCCGGTCTGGGCATTTCAGACGGAAAGGGAAAAGCAGGAGGTTTTGGACTGCTTAAGAGCGCATGGGATTTGTGTACTACAGAAAAATATCTAGTTGAGATATCATGGATATAGAGAAAACTCCTTGACATAAAAAAATATTTCTGTTATAGTTTAAACTTGTGAAACGAGAGGATGAAGGTCTGAAACGTATACCTGACACCTCTCGTTTTCTTTGCGAAAAGTGTGTGTGTGCGGCCGTCGGCAACAGTAGAACCCGGCAGGCCTAGAAAGGACTTATTTATTTATGGAGACATTGAGATTTGATGAATTACAGCTAGACGAAAGAATTTTGCGGGCAGTAGCAGACATGGGATTTGAGGAGGCTTCACCGATTCAGGCGCAGGCAATTCCGGTACAGATGGAGGGCAGGGACATCATTGGCCAGGCTCAGACAGGAACCGGTAAGACGGCCGCATTTGGTATTCCGCTGTTACAGAAAGTAGATCCAAAATCTAAGAAACTCCAGGCGATCGCCCTGTGTCCCACCAGAGAACTTGCAATTCAGGTGGCTGACGAAATCCGTAGATTAGCAAAATATATGCATGGTGTCAAGGTTCTTCCGATTTATGGAGGCCAGGACATTGTTAAACAGATACGTTCCTTAAAGGATGGCACTCAGATTATCATCGGTACACCGGGCCGTGTGATGGATCATATGCGCCGCAAAACGGTGAAATTTGACCATATTCATACCGTGGTTATGGATGAGGCGGATGAGATGCTGAACATGGGATTCTTAGAGGATATGGAGACGATCTTAAGCCAGCTTCCGGAAGACCGCCAGACGGTGATGTTCTCCGCCACCATGCCTCAGGCGATCGCGGACATCGCGCACAAGTTCCAGAAGGAGCCTGTGACTGTGAAGGTGGTTAAGAAAGAACTGACTGTTCCGAAGGTAACCCAGTATTATTATGAAGTAAAGCCGAAGACAAAGGTAGAGGTTATGTGCCGTCTGTTAGATATGTACGCTCCAAAGCTTTCTGTTGTATTCTGCAATACGAAGAAGGGCGTGGACGAACTGGTACAGGCACTTCAGGGACGTGGCTATTTCGCAGAAGGCCTGCACGGTGATTTGAAGCAGATTCAGCGTGACCGTGTAATGAACAGCTTCCGTAACGGCAGAACCGATATTCTGGTAGCTACTGATGTGGCTGCCCGCGGAATCGACGTAGATGATGTGGAAGCCGTATTTAACTACGATCTTCCGCAGGATGATGAGTACTACGTACACCGGATCGGCCGTACCGGCCGTGCCGGCCGCGAGGGTATCGCATTCAGCTTTGTGGTTGGAAAAGAGGTTTACAAGCTTCGTGATATCCAGCGTTACTGCAAGACCAAGATCATTCCTCAGGCGATCCCTTCCCTGAATGACGTTACCGGCATTAAAGTCGATAAGATTTTAGAGAATGTGGCGGATACCATCGAAGAATCCGATTTAAGTGAGATGATTAATATTCTTGAAAAGAAGCTTCTGGAAGAAGATTATACGTCCCTTGATCTGGCGGCAGCTCTGTTAAAGATGATGATGGGCGAAGAAAATGAGGATATTATCGATACGAGAGAACCACGCTCTCTCGATGAATTAGACAGCTATTACAGGGGCGAAAACCGTAATGGAAACGGACGCGGAAGAGGCAGAAACGGCGGCGGCCGTGACAGCCGGTACGAAGGCGGCCGTGAGGATATGGCCCGTCTGTTTATCAATATCGGAAAGAACCAGAATGTGAAGCCTGGAGATATCCTGGGAGCCATCGCAGGCGAGTCAGGAATGCCGGGCAAGATGGTCGGAAGCATCGATATGTACGATAAGTATACATTTGTGGAAGTGCCGAGAGAAAACGCGGATGCGGTACTTCAGGCAATGAAGGATGTCAAGATCAAGGGTAAGAATATTCATATGGAGAAGGCTAACGGCGGCAAGGGAAAATAGGAAGCAGACAGCCGAAGCTGACGAAATGAGACGAACGGGCAATAAGAGGCAAAAATGTCTGAATAGATGATATCTTGAGATATACGAAAACGGTTGTATAGGGACGTGAATAAAGCGTCTGTATACAACCGTTTTTATTTGGCAGAATGGATGACGGATGAGATATTTCTTGCGTATTGATGGGAAAGAGGATAGAATAAAACTTATCTGAAAAGGAATACATGCCCCTGAGAGCGGCAAAAACCACAGCGAAAGAATGAAAGCTGATGATGCCATTGATGTGGAATAAAGTGGAGAGTATAAAAACAGGAGAGAATGATTAAGATGGAATGGAAAAAGAACGACAGGATTCAAGTAAAGATAGAGGATATGGGAGACACGGGAGAAGGAATCGGAAAGACGGATGGTTTCACCTGGTTTGTAAAAGATGCAGTGATCGGGGATGAGGTGGAAGCCAAGGTAATGAAGACGAAAAAGTCTTATGGTTATGCCCGATTAGAAAAAATTGTCAACGCATCGCCAAACCGTGTGACGCCGCCATGTCCGGTGGCCCGTCAGTGCGGCGGATGCCAGCTCCAGGCTATGGATTATGAAGAGCAGTTAAAATATAAAGAACGGAAAATTTACAACAATATTAAACGGATTGGCGGATTTGATGAGGTTCCGATGCTTCCTGTTATGGGGATGGAAGAGCCCTGGAGATACCGCAATAAAGCTCAGTTTCCGTGGGGGACCGATAAGGCTGGGAAGATTATAACCGGTTTCTATGCGGGACGTACCCATGCCATTATTGAAAATGAGGACTGTCTGTTAGGCATTGAAGAGAACCGAGAGATCCTGAAAATAATCAAAAATCACCTGGAGCGTTATCATATCAGGCCATACGACGAGGCGTCTCATTCAGGGCTGATTCGTCATACACTGATTCGAAAGGGATTTCACACCGGCGAGCTGATGGTATGTCAGGTCATCAATGGAAAGAGCCTGCCCCATCAGGAGGAACTGACGGAGCAGCTGTTAAAGGTTCCGGGAATGACGAGTATTTCAGTTAATATAAATCGTGAACAAACCAATGTAATCCTTGGCAATCAGGTGATCAACCTTTACGGTCCGGGTTATATCACGGATTATATCGGCGGTGTCAAATACCGTATTTCCCCGCTGTCATTTTACCAGGTAAACCCGGTGCAGACGGAGAAACTCTATTCCACGGCACTGGAATATGCGGGATTGACCGGCGGTGAGACGGTGTGGGATTTATACTGCGGGATTGGAACTATATCACTATTCCTTGCGCAGAAGGCAAAGAAGGTTTACGGTGTGGAAATCGTGCCTCAGGCCATCGACGACGCCAGGGAGAATGCAAGAATTAACGGGATGGAGAACGTGGAATTCTTTGTCGGAAAAGCCGAGGAGGTGCTGCCGCGGGAGTATGAGAAGAATCAGGTATATGCCGATGTGATCGTCGTAGACCCACCGAGAAAAGGCTGCGATGAGGTCTGTCTGGATACGATTGTTAAAATGGGACCGAAGCGGGTGGTCTATGTGAGCTGTGATTCTGCTACGCTGGCGAGGGATATGAAGTATCTGGCGGAGCGGGGGTATGAGGTGGTGAAGGTGAGAGGGTGTGATATGTTTCCGCACTCTACCCATGTGGAGTCGGTGATAATGATGCAGAATTGTGGTTTTAAGAAAAAATAGAGGTTCAAACCACAAGATATAGTGGTTTTTGAGCGAAAATCGAGCAAAAAACAGGGCAAAAAATGGCCGTTTTTAGCCCCGATTTTTAGCCCCTTCCACAGATGCAGGAAGGTATTTGAGTGATATATGGGAAAAATTCAAGGTCAGCCGACGAAAAATTGGCTGGCCTTTTTACGTGATATAAATGAAATTGGGTGATGGGATTTAGACAGTGAAAAATGGATAAAAACAACACCATAAAAACGAAAAAAGAATATGGAGGTAAAGCATGGGAGCAGAGCTTGATAAGGAAAGGGACTTTGATGTAGACGTAAAATTGAAAATTACATTTAAAAACAGAGAGTTTAACTGTCTGATGCAGCCAGAAATTGAAGAAGGGATTGTGGAATTCCTGAAAGGGATTAATGGCGACTACATGATACCGGAAAGTGAAAGCATAGAGTTCCTTGGGGATGAGGCAGTCATTGCAAAATACAGTTTCTGCTGCAATGACACAAGCGAAGCAGAGGCAGAGGGTTTTGCAAAACACATGGTCCATGAGGCAGATTATAAATTTAAGGAGATGGGGTACACGTTGGAAGCAGAGAGCTACCATGCACAGGAATCGGATATGAGCTGGCTTGATGAATTTGAACGGCAGATTTTTGGATAGGGTGAGGCCAGAAACGGAAAACATTGAAAAGCGGTGGCTTTCTTCTGGGTTAGGAGAGCGAGGCCGCTTTTTTGCTGCCGCAATAGGATATGTATAAAATGCAGGATATGATGCTTAAAGTATTTTTGACAAGGAAATCGGAGGAAGGAGTATGACTGAAGCTGCCATCTACGCCGGCAGAGGAGGGGACAGTATTTGCCATCTTAGACGCAATAGGGCCTGAGAATCTGGAGACGCGGATCAACAAAGGTGGTATCGTCTGTTAGTAATCTGCGCCAATAAATTCGCGGAAAAATTTTAACTAGTTAAACACTGGCAGAATCACGTTGTTAAGAAGGGGGAATTTAGAAGTGCAATATGATGGACAGAACCTGCCTGTTCCCTACTACGAAAAAACAGTCCCATCATCCTTGACCTCCGGCTGAACGGAAGTGATGTATCCCTGTCTCTACCAAAACCGGAATATAGGATAGAGATGATAGAAAAAAGACTGAAATCTTTCCGCGTGACTGAAAGAGTACCATTCTCATCCAGGGAAAATGTGAAAGGACTTTATTCCAGAATGCCCTGTGGTGCCTCCGTGTGGAAACTATTTGGCTACAGGGAAGGTAGAAGGGATTACCTGCGGCGGAGAGTTCAGGCCGGAGGCAAGAGTCTACGACTTTGCCTGGATACTTGATTCTATGGAACAGTGTGTGGAATATGATGTGCCTTTTTAGTTCAAGTAGACTGGAGCAAGGTTCAAGAAGGGGAATAAGGTGTATTTGATAGACAAGAAGGATCAGATAAGCCAGGCACAGAAGGCCGGGGTAAGTTATAGAACAGTGGCTATATATAAGAAAAATGGAGTAATAAAGAAAAGAATTCTATTTTCTATTTGTTATTTAAATAAAATTAAAAGTTAGTGATGAAATATTTATGATAATATAGTAAAATATATACAATCAGTAATTTCGCTAAAGGAGATAAAACATGAATCCATCGCCGCTACGCTATCCAGGAGGGAAATATAAGTTATATAAATATGTGGTTCAATTAGTGCAGCTAAATAATTGCACGACTTATATAGAACCATTTTGTGGTGGTGCAGCGTTGGCATTAGGCTTGCTTTTTGAAGGTGTAGTAAACAAAATCATTATAAATGATTATGATTTTACAATATATTGCTTTTGGGATAGCATTTTGAATCGTACAGACGAGTTTATTCAAAAGGTTCTTTTGACAGATGTAACTATAGAAGAATGGAATAGGCAAAAAGTAATTAGGGAGCAAATTAATACACATAGTAGATTGGATATAGGTTTTTCTACTTTTTTTTTGAATAGAACGAATAGATCAGGGATTATTGATAAAGCTGGTCCTATTGGAGGGCTGAATCAAGATGGAGACTATAGTATAGACTGTAGATTTAATAAAACTAAATTGATAGACCAAATAAAAAAAATTGCGGAGAATAGAGAGAAAATTGCATTATATAATATGGAAGCATTGGACTTAATTGATAATGTAATATTAAAAACGAGGAAATCATTTACTTTTTTTGATCCGCCATATTATAGTAAGGGACCTGGTTTATACACGAATTTTTATTTGCATGGAGATCATGTGAATTTGTCTCAATATATTATGATAAAAATGAAACATAGAAAATGGATTGTGACATATGATAATGTAAATGCTATAAAAAATATGTATTCAAAAATGGATAGGTTAGAATTTGAATTACAGTATTCTCTGCAAAGTAAAAAAGCAGGTAGTGAGGTAATGTTTTTTTCTGAGAAGTTGAGACGGCCTAATGAGGAAGGTTTATTAAAAGTATTAGGAGAATAAAAATATGAGTGGAAGTATTCAAAGGATAAAAGTTGGTGAGTTGTTGAATTATTACGAAAATCCACGTCATACAGTAGGTAGTAATGAGAAAGATACTCTGAAAAAATTATTTGATGCGGTAGGGATCCAGTATATGCTTAATCTGACCGAGGATATTCAAAAAAATGGTCTTTTAGGTAATCAGCAAATAGTTGTGGTGTATTCTGATAAATTGAAAAAATATATTGTATATGAAGGGAATCGAAGAATTGCGGCGATAAAACTACTTTTAAATCCAGAATATTTCGATTTTTTAGATAAACCAACTATTGACAAAGCAAAAAAAATCGGAACTAGTATTCACAATTTGAGTATATTGCCGTGTTATGTGACAGATGAAGAGGAAGCATTTTTTATTATGGAGCGAATCCATTCAGGCGAAGATAAAGGTCGCGGTGTAAAAGAATGGACTCCAAGGGAAAAAGAAATTTTTAAAGTTAGGCAAAATAGTGCAAAAACTTTACAATATTTGATTGATTTTTATGTGAGAAAATATTTTGAAGGTTTTGATATAACTTCGGTGTTGCCTTTTACTACTATACAACGAATTTTTAATAATAGAGAAGTGAAAAAGAAAATTGGCTTGGATGTCACTAATGAGGAAAGTTTTACAAAGGAGAAAATGCTATTAGTTATAAATGCTTCAAAATGGGTGGCGGAAGAGGCTAAATCTAAGGGGATGGCTGTAACACGATTGTATAATAAGGCTAGAAGTATTGAAGATGAGCTGATTCCGTGGATAGAACATTATGTTAATCTTGAGAATAGTACAAGAGATTCAATGTCAGGAATGGAAGAAGAAAAAAATATTCAATTAGTGGCAAATAATATATTTAACGATATAGAAGATATTGCGTTGGAAAATAATGCAAATAATTCTGATTCGGATGTTTTAAGAAAGAACGAGGCTAAAACTTCTGAAAATATGGATACTACTGTAGGTGTAAACAATGTTATACAGTATAAAGAGGATATTGTCAGTAAAAAAAGCATTATAGAAAAAGAAGGTATCAGTCAGAAAGAGGAAAAGGGTGGTATGAAAAATTTACCATATTTTTTTCAAGGAATCAACTATAGCACTATAGATCCTAATGATGCTGATACGCATGGAATATCTGCTGTATGTAGAGAATTACAACTTTTTTCTGACAGAAAAATGGTGGAAAAATATCCTTTATCAGCAGCATTTTTGACTCGTTCAGTAATAGAGCATTCTATAATTTTTTATTCGAAAAAACATAAAATTCAGGGACAAGAAAAATATATTTGGGAAAATATAAAAGACATTTCGAAACTTAGTAAAATTATAGAAAATTATAATAAAAATTTACCAAATTATATAGATAACAGTGAAATGAGACAGTATTTTACAAACTTATTTGGAAATTATCAGACTAATTTGGACCCACTAAATTGGGTGGTTCATAGACCTTCAGAATTCCAATTGGATTCAAAAAGCCTGATTGACTTACCACGTAAAGGGCTATTAGCATTAATTAATTATTTTATGGATTAAAAGCGACAAGAGAAGCAGAAATATTTTGTTTATTCAATCATTATACATATTATTAAAAAAATAATATAAAGGGATATTATGGGGTACGAAAGGCAGATATGATTATTAAAAGTATTGAAATTGAAAAATTTCGCGCATTTGAAAATGTTTCTTTTTATCTGGGCAGGCGCATTACAGCAATCGCAGGACGCAATGCAACACAGAAGACAACTGTATTAGGTATGATAGGGCAGCCTTTTACAATCTCAAAAGGGCACCCTATGTATGGCTGCAAAACAATTGATGGTTACAATTTCCGCTCTCAGTTCAAAGAAAAGTTTAAGATATCACCGGAACATGATATGATTGGTCAGCATAAGTGGAAATTAAATTTACACAGAGGAGCTTACGAAAATAGTTATTATTCTGTGGAAAGCATTGCACGTAGGCAACGTAATCAAGAACCTACGTTAAGATTTTGGAATGCTGAAAGTCGAGCGAGTGGTGCGGGGTATATACAGCTACCAGTGTATTTTTTAAGTTTAAGTAGGTTGTTTCCAATAGGAGAAACTGGAAAAACACAGGCAGTTGCTTCAATGCTAACGTCTGAAGAATTAAAATATTGTATTATAAATTATAGAACCATCTTATCTATTCATGATATTGGAGGAGATGTTTCTGTTGGGATTGAAAAGGGGACGGCCGCAAGGACTTTTGCGGGAGTAAGTGATGAAAATCATGATATTTTTACTAATTCGGCAGGTGAAGGCAATATAATGCGAATTATATTAGCTGTGTTATCGTTCAAACGTTTACAGGAGGAGTATAGCAGAGAGTATAAAGGTGGTATTTTGTTAATTGACGAACTCGATGCGACATTATATGGATTTTCACAAAGGAAATTAATTGATTATTTGTGGAACGCTGCAAAAGATTATAAAATACAAATCGTGTTTACAACACATTCTCCTATAATATTAAAATGCGTGAATAAGTACCAACGTAGAGAATATCAGGAAAAAGGTATAGATCTTCCACCATTTGCGTATAATAGTTCTATAGTATATTTAGAACCTCAGTATGGTGTAGATGGGAAACGAACAATTATGCCAAGAAATATTTTCTCTAACAGTGAATTAAATATTGTTATGAATGACATAAACTTAACAGCCCAGGGTGTTGGAAATCGAATTAGTATATATTGTGAGGATACATGTGCAAGTCTATTCTTACAGTTTGTTTTGTCTAGAGCATTAAATATTAATTTAGAATTGTATATGAATTTTATCGATATAAACTTGGGATGGACAAATTATATACAATTATATGAGAAAAATGTTCCGGAATTTAAAAATAACATAATTGTTTTGGACGGTGATGTCCCATCTAAACCAGAATTTGCCTCAAAAGCGAGAGTTATTTCCGAGGCGGGTAATTTTTTGTTTCTTCCATTAGTTATAGAAAAAGAAATATTTATTTTACTTAAGGAGCATAATAAATTTACTCAGTTCCAAGAACATTATTCAAGTGTTACAACTTTTAATTATGATATTTGTTTTAGTGACTGGCCATTGGAGAGTGACCAGTATAATACATTAGACTATAAAAATTGGTATAAACAAACGGAAGGTGTTTTGGGAGATTATACTATTTTGTTTCGATTTTGGTGTGACAATAATCAAGAAAATATTCAAGAATTTATAACAGATTTTATACAAAAATTTAATGTACTTGCCGAACGAGCAGATGTTGATGCTTTGCCGCCTATCGAAGTAATTCGGGAGAGCAGTTTAGTAGAGGAAGAAGAAATTTAGAATAGAATATTCTAGGGCTATAGGTTGGAACATCATATATGTATGGATCAAAGGATATAAAGAAAGATAAAATATGTTTAGCTTAAATAAAATGGTTTTCGTTGCATTGCTTCGGGAACCATTTTAGTTATAAGTTGAAATCAAATGGTATAAAATATGTTTTTGTATTAAATTGCTATCTCTTAAGTGGGCTGCTTATTAAGCGGATTATCAAAGATGAATGAATTTTTTTGAGGTGTACTAGAAGAGTGTTATAGTAGACACACCAAGGGGGATTTACGCCTTTTGGAAATCAGAATCACCCACTCCAGACATACAGAATGCTGCGTAAAATTAGAACGGAAAGATGGGTACCAGCAATTACCACTGTTTGTGGAAGAAAGTCCGCTTGAATAGAAGCAGATGTAAGATGCATTGCAGGCAGCCGGTGAAAAGTTAACACATCTGTGGGACAGTGATATGTTCCTGATATGCCCCCTGTCAAGTAGACAGGTGAAATATTTAAAACG
>UMHQ01002150.1_pt1 | contig 53188 bp, 52 predicted proteins | sample 1965531 | NCBI WGS metagenome assembly UMHQ01 (sample SAMEA4836098, study PRJEB28245) | human gut metagenome | biome: gut microbiome; material: fecal sample | place: Denmark | collected 2008 | reverse complement strand
GGCGCAGTGGTGGACGCGCGAGGTGATGGACCGCCTCTATTCGGCCAAGCCCGACGGCTACTGCGGCGACGAGGATAACGGCCAGACCTCGGCGTGGTATGTCTTCTCGGCGATGGGCTTCTATCCCGTCTGCCCGGCCTCGGACGAGTACCAGCTCGGCTCGCCGCTCTTCCGCCGGGTGACGATTCATCTCGAGAACGGCGAGACGGTCGAGATTGACGCCCCGAACAACAGCCCCGACAACCGCTATGTGGGCCGCATGCTCTACAACGGCAAGCCCTACGACCGGACGGTGCTGAACTATTCGGAGCTTCAGAAGGGCGCCGTGATCGAGTTCGACATGCAGCCGGAGCCGAAACTTTGACTCCGGCTGCCCGGCGGCAGCTTCGGCCTGCGGAACCAGCTCTTCATGCGTTCGTAGACGTTCCGCAGCCAATGGATCGGACGGGACCTGCTTAAGGCGGGTTCCGTCTTTTTTGTGACTGTTCGCAGCCTCGTTGCTCGACGCCGCTGCCATCCGGTTGCATTTCAGGGGGGAGGATTTGTTTTTCCGCCTGAATTATCGTAACTTGCCAAAAGTGATCATCGACAGCAGGATTCCGCCGCGGATTTGCTGACAGAAAGTGTAGCCGGGGACTGTCGCTCTGCTCCATTATACTGAAAAGCCCCGGACGGGGAGAATCCTTAATAAGCAGTGCCGAGGTTGCAGGTTCTGAAAAACATATTCAGGCTGAATGGTATAACCTATAAATAAACCGGATCATGAAAAATTTTGTCTGTATCTGTTTGGTGACATTATGTATGGTTTCGTGTGCATCCTATGTCCCTCACCACCCCGATCCCAGACGACGTTCCAGGTTGTCCCGGGAGGAGTTCTGCAACCTCGAACAGCCCAAGATGGATTTGTATACCCTAAGGTCCTGGAGTTCCGGTGGCAATTATATGGATTGTTACTATTTTTATGTTGATCGGCGAAACGGGATCTATATGCATGTCGATGACAGGTATTGTGTTGAATTCGGGCTTTGTCGAACGAGTCAGGATACGCTGTATTGCTATCCCCGATTCTATAAGGGCCGGGAAGATTCTGTGTTTGTGAGAAGTAATATTTCCCGTTTATATGCAGCCTTGAATGAGAAGGGGGGATTTGATGATTTGGATGAACTGGTTTATTTGCAAACCGAGGATAAGTTGATCTACATAGGCCCTCCGGGCCTGGGGCCCGCTTCTGATGACCTTGTTGCCGATGGTTTCGTGAAGGTGAAAATCCGTAATAAATGGAAATATATGTATCCCAGGCCCATTATGTAATGTATCCGGACCGAACGCTGTGGTCCCCCATCCGGATACACCTGTGAATTGGGATTCGATTCCCTGTGTACACTTTCAGCGCAAATGCCGTTATTGAATTTTACGACAGGAGGCCTGCGTGAGTAGGCCTCCTGTCATCTGTTTAAAAAAGGAAGAACCTCGTTCCCGATACGTGAGAAGGGAGGTGCTGTCAGTCTTTGAAACATTTATGAACTTTCGGGACCTGCTACAGGTGGTTTCCGCCTTTTTTGTGGCTGTTCGCAGCCTCGTTGCCCGCAGCCGCAGCCATCCGGTTGCATTTCAGGGATTCCGGAGTTGGGCTTTCGTCCCGATTATTGATGCAATCCCGTGCGGAGGTTGTAATGGGTGGAGTTTGACAGGGCCGCAGTGACCAAAGAGCGTGCGGCCGGAGCGATGACAGGACGAGCAGGATCGAAAAAAGAATCCATACGGCGCTTCGCACGAAAAAAACGTCTTCGGATATTGTATTTTCAAATATATTCCGTACATTTGCACCACCAAAACGGTTTGTGCCGTGATGGTACCGGAGAATCCGTAGCTCAGCAGGTAGAGCACAACACTTTTAATGTTGGGGTCCTGGGTTCGAGCCCCAGCGGGTTCACTCCAAATCCGGACAAATCCGGACAAAAATCCGCCAAACCTCGCAAAACCAGTGTTTTGCGAGGTTTTTTCATTCCTGGATTCAGACATTTTCGGACACCGAAAAGCCAATTTCTGACAAATTCCAGTGTCCAAATCGTGACCTTTTTTTGTTTACCGATTTTAGGTCACCAGAAGTCGCAGATTGGCCCCCTTTTGTCGCCTTTTGTCTGTGCCGTACAAATCTCATTTACAACTACTTAATTTAACTTTGTAATTCTAAAAATGGGATTATGAGAAACACATTCAAAGTGCTCTTTTTCGTAAAGAGAGCGGCCGTAAAAAAGAGCGGGAAAGCGCCGATTATTGCCCGTATTACCATCGATCAAGACAAGATCCAGTTCCACACGAAACTGGAAGTCGCCCCCGACCAATGGGATGTACCTCGGGGAAAAGCTACCGGAAGAAGCCCGGAAGCGCAGCAAATCAATTCGTTACTGGACGATATCCGGATGGCTGTTCAGAAACAATATCACTCGCTGCTCGCAACGGACGGCTACGTCACGGCCGAGCGAGTCAGAGACGCCTACTTGGGTAAAACTGAAAAAACGCGCACCATTCTCGAATTCTTCGCACAGCACAACGAGCAGTATCTGCAGAAGGTGAAGATGGATCCGACCAACAAAACCTACTGGCGCTACGAACTGACCAAGCGCCGGCTCGAAGAGTTTATCAAATACAAGTATTCCGTGTCGGACATGCCGTTGAAAGATATCAACGTCCTGTTCGTCGAGAATTTCCTGCTCTTCAACGAAAATGTCCACGACTGCAACCACAACACGGCCATGAAATTCGTTCAGCGGCTCCGCACCGTGGTCAATTTTGCCAAGAATACGGGAATGCTCTTCGCAGATCCCTTCGGAAATTTCAAGGTCAAGTTCGAACGTACCGACCGCGGGTACCTAACTATGGAGGAGATTATGGCCATCTACCACCACACGTTCCCCTCCCGGCGGCTCGAACAGGTCCGCGACCTGTTTATATTCAGTTGCTTCACAGCACTCTCCTATATCGACGTTTGCGAACTGCAGCCCGATGACATCAGTACCGGTTTCGACGGCAACCTCTGGATCATCCGCAAACGGCACAAGACCAAGGTAACGGCATCGATCCGTCTGCTGGATATTCCGATAGCTATCCTGAAAAAGTACAAGGGAAAACTCCCCGATGGAAAACTGCTGCCCGTAATCAGCAACCAGCGTGTAAACGACTATTTGAAGGAGATTGCCGCAATATGCGGAATAAACAAGAAACTGACCTTCCACATGGCAAGGCATAGCTGCGCGACTTCGGTGCTGCTGGCTAACGACGTGCCCATCGAAACCGTCTCTAAAATTCTCGGTCATACGAATATCCGCACCACGCAGATCTACGCCAGGATCACAGACCGTAAAGTCAGTAAGGATATGGAGTTACTGGCTCAAAAACTCGATCATGTCGGCACACGGAACCGCCGCACGACAAATGTTATATAAATAAAAGCTTTGCAACATAATTATGGATACACACGAGATAAAATTCGGTTCAATAACCATCGACGTAGAAAACAACCGTGTTACGGTTCTTCTCTCACAGGATGGGACGGTTTGGATGACGCAATCAGAAATTGCGCGACTGTTCGGAGTTTTTGTGGCAGCCATCAGCAGCAATATTCGTTCGATCTACAAGTCAAAGCAAGTGAACGAATACTACACGCATCGAATTTCCGGCCATGCGGATCTTTACAACTTGGAGATAATTGCAGCATTGTCGTTTAGGGTGCGCAGCATGGAATCCGAAGCCTTCCGGAAATGGCTACTTTACCGTCCGCAGCACAAGATGGTCGTCATGCAGGTTGATGCAAACGATCAATATCCTGTAAGTTGAGCCTATTAGTTAGATCAATTATCATAAGAGCAACACATTGTCGTGTTGCTCTTTTTTTATTATGTCTAAACTCATCGCAAACATCAAATGATTAACAGTCGGAATGCAGACATGCATTCCGCAGTGATTAAAGAATAATCACCATTACCTGCGTTCGCATTTTTCGTAGTCCTTTTCTTATAACCTTCTCCTCCTTCACGACCACCTCCCCGAACCGGATGGAAGGTATCCTGGTTCAGCAGCGAAGGTATCTTCGGGCTTCACGCCCGCTCAAGATCAAGCCCCTCGGGGGTTTTGCGCAAAATCTTCCTCTTTCCCTGCGGGCGAGCGTATTTGGCGCAAAAATCTTGCTCGGGCTAAGCCCGGCCTTGCAAAGCTTCTGAACCAAGATACCATCCATACCGGCTCCGCTACGGCATAAAAAAAAAGTCGAAGGTTATGAAAAGCACAACGAAAAATAACAGGAACCAGAAAACCTCCAACCTTCCACACAGCATAGGTACGGGGGCGCGGGCGGCGGCTCAACTCGGGGCGGCAGTTCTCGGCTTCCACCTCTTCGGAAGTGGCTTTCTTTGGGTCGTTTTGGCTCTTCTCTTCTGCTCTAACCTCCTGCGGGGTATCTTCTCCTGCCTGCTCTCCTTCGTCGTGCTGATCGCTCTCTTTTCCTTCCTCTTCACACTCATCTGCTAACATCTTAACACACAACACCATGTCCAAGTATTATTCCCTGCTCGGAGGTACGACCACCGACACCGAAATCCAAGTTGCCCAAGAGAATCAGATCGTTATCGGCTTCGGCCCTTACATGTTGCAGGATCGCTATGTCATCTTCCAAGTCGAGCACACGGCAAACGGATACCTCTACCACCTTGTAAACCTCGACACGAAGGAGATCCGCCGCACGGACATCCTCGAACCCTTGTCCAAGAAGTACGGAATCGGCCTCTATTACGACGACGTGAACCACGAACAGATGGACGCAATGGAGGTTGCCGCCCTCGCCTGCGAGGCCCAAGAGAAGGCACGCATCAAGGCCGAGAAAGCCGAGGCCGAGCGCAAGCGAGCCGACGAGCAGGCCGCCATCGGGCGCAAACGCCTTGCTGAAATCCTGCCCCTCGACGCAAAGGCGATGATCGTCGCCCGACTGAGGGAGGACGAGAGCGATCCAATGACCGACTACTTCTCCAGCCGAACCGTGCGCACCGTGATTTTGGGCTTCTCCCGCCACACCCGCGACCTCTTCTCCGAGATGCGCAAGTATGCCGCCAACATGCCCGAAACGGCCTACTTGAGTGAGCCCAACGAGGAGTACGAACACCGCGAGAAATACTCGATGGGAGGCGGCTACTACCTCGGAGAGAGCCGTTACAGCGGGTGGATCATTCAGAAAGTCCCCGTATATGACCGCGAGCAGACGATCCGGGAGTTTGGCTATACGGCAGGCGACGAGGCGAACATCCGCCTCAAAGCCCCCGCCGCCGAAGTCCCGGCCGAGGTCGGGCCGATCGCCGTCAAGGGCGAGTTTCTGATCGTCGACTACTCCGAAAAGGCCATTGCCCTCTTCGGTGATACCCGCCCAATCAAGGATGCGCTCGCCGCACTCGGAGGCCGCTTCAACAGCCGTCTCACGCATGAAGGCGGGAAGCGTGCCGGGTGGATCTTCCCCAAAACCCGAAGCGAACAACTGAAAGCCTTGATCGGAGCATAGGCAACCATCACCGGGGCGGAAAGCCCGCCCCGGTATATCCAACCACAAACCCAATACACGAACGAACATGGCACAGCACAAAGCACCCGACTATTTCAAGCGCACCATCCGGCACTATCTGGAATGCCGCGCGCAGGAGGACGAACTCTTCCGTCCGCGATACGAGAACCCGAAGAAGAACATCGACGAATGTTGCGACTACATCCTCGACAGCGTCTATGAAAGCGGCCGAAACGGATTCGCTGACGACGAGATCTATGCCCTTGCCCTGCACTACTATGACGAGGACGACATCGAGGTCGGCAAGCACCGCGAATGCCGTGTCATCGTAAACCACACCATCGAACTGACCGAGGAAGAGAAGGCCGAGGCCCGGCGCGAAGCGATGCGGCGGGCAACCCAGGAAGCCTATGCACAACTGACCAAGCATCCGCAGGCAAAGAAAGCCGCCAGCGACAAATCCAATACCCCGACGCTCTTTTAACCCTAAAACCGAATACCATGAAACCGAGAACGAAATTCCAACATAAGGTTGTCGAAGCAAGCAAGAGACTGCCCGATCTTACCCCGGCACAGACCCGGTGGGCCTTTACCCACGTTGTCGAGCCGATAGGCCGCCGCACAAGCAAAGGCGAGATCACCTGCCTCGACTGCGGAGAGGTATTCCACAACACCACCTCCCGGAAACGGTGCACCTGCCCGCACTGCGGAGCGAAACTCCGGATCGAGGACACCCGCAAACTCAAATTCAAGCAACACGACTATGCGGCCTTTATCGCCGCCTGCGACGGTCTGCAAGTCATCCGTATATTCATGGTGGACTATTACGCCAAGATCGGGACTTCGCCTCGCTACTACATGACTGAAGTCATGCAACGATGGATCGCCCCCAACGGCAGGTTCTGCACGTTGGCCCGCTTACGGGTGTGGGGAACGATGTATTACGATTCGTGGATCTACTCCTCGGATCTTGAGTTGCGCAACGAAGCGTGGGCATACGGGCAGATCTATACCAACGACATATACCCGCACATCCAACTGATCCCCGAACTGAAGCAACACGGATGCCGCAAAGTCCTGCGAGGTATCAACACGACCGACTACTTCATCGCCCTGCTGGCTGACAACCGCGCCGAGACGCTGGCCAAAATCGGGCAGGAGGAGCTACTGCGCCTCTATATGCAACGGGGCGGCAGGAACTTCGAGCGCTATTGGCCCTCGATCCGCATCGCCGCACGCAACGGCTACACCGTCAAGGATGCCTCCCTTTGGTGCGACTACCTCGACATGCTCCGGGAGTTGGGCAAGGATCTCCACAGCCCTAAATACGTCTGCCCGGAGAACCTGCGCGAAGAACACGACCGCTACATGGTCAAACTGAACCGCTTGCGCGCTGAAAGGAGAAAGGCCGAGCAGGAGGCCTTCATCCTCAAATGCGAAGAGGCCTATCAGCAGGCAAAGGCCCGTTTCTTCGGGCTGTCATTCCACGACGGGAAGATCCGCATCCATGTCTTGGAGAGCGTCCGGGAGTTCTTCGCCGAGGGTGAGGCCATGCACCACTGCGTGTACTCAAACGGGTACTACCGCAAGGACGATTCGCTGATCCTCTCGGCAACCATCGACGGCAAGCGCATCGAGACGGTCGAGGTGTCGCTGTCCAAACTGACCGTCGTACAAAGCCGCGGGGTCTGTAACCAATGCACCGACTACCACGCACGGATCATCGACCTCGTAAATCGGAACATGCCTCTTATCCAGCAACGCATTGTCGCATAACCTTACTGCCATGAAAATCAACTATCACGGCACGGACACCCCGTCGCCCGAGGCCATTGTCAAAGTCCGCGAGGCGCTTTTACTGCTCAATGGAATGAACGGTTTTCGCACCCCCTTCGAGACGTGGCGCAACTGCGAAGCACAGATCACCTTCGGGAACGATGCCGCAACAACGTGCATCGAAATTGTCCCGCCCGCGACGGCATTGATTCGCCGTCGCAGAAATTGGAGGAACAGCCGTGCCATATACTGCGACGGTCTGTTCCGGGCAAACATCACCAATACGGAAGTCGAACTTATATAAACCAACGCTTTATGAAAACCTCGGAAGTAAATGAAAATCTGATAGGGAAACGATGCGAAATCGTCAGATTCGGATTGAGGATAAAGGGCCGAATTGTGGCCATTGACAAGGACACTTACAGCGTAAGAGTCAAAGTGAAATTCGACACGCCCCAGCGTTGGGGCACTGATCTCTACACCGAAGAGTGGAACTGGGCTCGCAAGTGCGACGAATTCGGATCGCTCGAAAACCTGCGGATTCTGCCCGAACACAAAGAGCCGAATTACGAGACCGTCGTGGTAACTTTCGCCGAGAAGATTCCCGATTTCGAGAAGCGCTTCTTCGACGACCCCGCAGCGTGGGGTGTCGAAACCTTGAAAGAATGGATTGACTCCTACGAAAGCAGCCGTTTCACGCCTCTTAACGAGCGAACGGTCGTCATTACCTCCGAATACAACATGGAGGCGATCATCAAATGGCTGCGTGAGAATACGCCCTTACACGTTATAAGCAGAAAATAACCCTTAAAAATGAAAATGCCCCGGCGGCATCGAGGCCACAGCCCTCGATGCCGCCGGTCTCATTCCGCGCCGTTCGTATGGCGCTCGATGATCTTTGCCAGTTCACGACTGATATTTTCCGAAATCTGTTCCGGGGTAATGTTTTCCTGGGGCAATTCACGGGAATCTCCCACATGAAGATCAATAAATACCTTGCGATTGCTATCGCACATAAAGATATGAAGAAAACCTTTGTTTTGCAGGAGCCCGATATATAGCGACGTCGTGATTATACGCGATATATCGCGGTAATAGATCTCTATCGGAGCGCCATCCGTATCCGGATAGGCCAAATGATCGCTATGAAATACAATCCCGTGGAGCTTCGCTTGGTACGAAAGGGCCTCGTGAACATTCGCGCGCGTTTGTTCTTCTCCTGCTTGTGTTTTCATATCTTTCGAGTTTTATAAATAAAAAAAGAGGCGCAAGAATAGTTATATACCGGCATTGAGGCACAGCCAGCGCCCATCCACTCGATAGATAATTTCTTCCCACGCCCTTTAGCCGATATGCTTGCGCATATAGACAGGACTTGCAAGAAGAGAACCATCCATTAAAGTGTGAGCGGATTAGAATTTGGCTGTTTTCAATGCCTCACAAATAATGTGTTCTTCCCTATGTCGCCTCGGCTCTATTGGTGCCGAGGTATTGCAAAGATACGCCAAATTGGCGGTTCTGCAATACCTTATCGAACGATCCCCTTTTTTTTGACAGGATGTTGTGCAAGACGTCCTGCGACATCCGGGAGATTTCTTTTTATGCTATTCACACCTATTTTGCTGTTATTATGTATGATATTACTGGCTATTTCAAGTCTCCGTGAGGTCTTTTCCGATGATGATTCCGACAAAATATTCCCTTCGGCCGAGTTGCAAACAGACCCCGGATGATACCGTTCGATATAGTCAGTCAAACAAACGAGATTCGCCTCCTTCGGAGTAAGGTCAAAGCGCCGCAGCTCGGTGTAGATCCCGAGCTGATCCCGTTCTGCATAGCACACGGAAGGAAGGCGGCAGAACGCCTCCATTCGCCCTTCCCCGAGCAGGTTCACAGGTGGGTTGATCTTTGACCGGAGCGTCTCTTCGGGCAGCAGTTCCAGCGTGCGAACAAAGGTAAGATCCATGCGCGGATCGTAGAAATGACCCGCCAGAAAATGCAGATACTCGCCGTACAGAGCCTCGCCCCGTGCGGTGCTGTTGAAGAGAAGAACGCCCGCATCGGTTTCAATACCCCGATACGACAGAGGACGTTCTTCGGCATTCGAACCCTCGTAGAGACGGACACGCTCCTGATAGTCGGAACTGTCGTACAGATCCGGAATCTGACCGGCATCGCACCCTCTTTGAATGCCATAGAGCAACGGATAGAGACGCTTCGTAGCCCGGGGCTGCAGACCCTGGTCTCGAATAGCCTCCAGCAACCTGCGCGGATAGACCGAGATATTCTCATAATCGGCCCACACGGATGCGGGATTATCTATGCGCCAATGAACAAAGAAACTGTTGCCATACGGCGGTCGCATTTGATTGAGAAGAGCCGTTGCACAATGAAACATGAAGTGCTCAAAGTTCTTGAAAAAGAGTCCGTTTTCCGATGCTACCTGAACCTTTCCATCGGGTGCAAGCATCATGAATACATCTCCCGGATGACGGGGCCCTTCGGTTTGAATCCGAGAGCTGTTTTCCACATTGTTCATGGTCTTGAAAATTAAAGTTTCATCTTCCGTTGTGTCTTCCGCATACGAACTGCCCGGAAGGTCTGCTCCTGCTGCCTTGTCAGTTGTTGGAAGCTGAATTCATCCTTCTTCCTGTCATAAGTAACCCGACAGCAGCCGACATATCCGGCCCGCGTCGTAACATCATCCACAACGACCGAACCTCCGGTGTAGAGAATCTTATACTGCGCATAGTCGAGAGGCTGACGAAGCGTCTGATCGACACGTCGATGGAAAGAGTAGATGTTGTCGCCCTTTGCCACCGACTCGGGAACATAAATCCTCAAATGCAGGTAGTTCGATTCCGCGTACAGACACATCTCGGGAGTCCGCAGGTGCTGCGAAACCCACTGGATAGCCTGCGGATCCTCACGCACGGCCCTCTCGGCAATACGCTTCGAGATGATCTCCGGGGCGAGTAGATGGAGGCAGCGGCTGTTCTTGCGAATCGCCTCATAAGCCATCTCCTCGCTTACCATGCGCCGCGGAATGAGGTTGAGCAACCGGTCTATCTTCTTCGGATCTCGTTCCTTTTGCAACACCTGCATCAGAAGCTCGGGTCGTGTGATCGCCCCGAGGGCCGAGAAATCCGAGGAATCCCGCAGGTAGCTCCGCTCGAAGGCGAGGCGGTTCAAAGCCTCCGTGCGCTCCGCTTCCGGAACGCCGAAGAGAATCCGCGGTTTCTCTTCGATCATCGAGGCATAAAACGCCTCGTTCTTCATCGTCTCGGGAAGATACTCGATGGCATATGGGCTCGCCTTTACGGCTGATCGGCACAGATCCTCAGTCTTGAGCGCCTCGGGAACATAACGCAAATTCATCCCGTCAATCTTGACGGCCGCTTCACAGAGCGACCGATCCCGGAGACGTTCCGGGAGTGCATAGAACAGTTCGGGCTCTTTCAGAAAGATCTTTTCGGCAAGACGCATCGTCATGACTTCCGGATTGACATTCTTGAGAAAATTCTGCGTCTTGGTGTATGTATCACAGTGTTCATCCAACATACGCTCAAGCAGGTCGGGATATGGAATGAAACGAACAATATCCCAACCCTTCGATCGGGTGTATGCCATCTCGCAATCCTCTCGGGTCAGCAGTTGCGGCTTGAAGTAACGGATAGCCGCGGGATCCGCGGCCAACGCCTTCCGGTACAGATCCCGTGTATGCAATTTGTCCGGAACATAGAGCAAGGCTCCGGCGCTGTTCATCACCGCAGCCTCACACAACGCGGCGCTGCGCTGCGCCTCGGGAATATCATGCAGCAGGATGCCGTCCCCGCGGACGGCCTCCAGACAGATCTTTTCGCTTCTCAAATGCGCCGGAAGAACCAGCAGACACATCGGATCCGTCTGAACCCCGTAGAGCGCGACCTGCTCCGTAAGCGCCGCAGGTTCGATCCCGGCCATGAGTTCCATGAGGTTGTAGCCTTGCCGATGGTACTTCTGCAACCCCTCCAAACAAACCTCCGGGAAGGGAATGTCCTCCAGAACGCTGCGAAGCATCTCCCGCGTGAACGGCTCCGCATTCAGAGCCTCCCGACACAACTCCGGCGTCCGCAGCGCTTTGGGGACATATTTCAGCACCAGACCGTCGCCCTTGACGGCCGTCTCGCACATCTGCGCGGTAAGTATGTTGTCGGGAACAAATGTCAAGGCCCACGGATCATGGCGCACGGCAAGCATACACAATGATGCCGTGCGATACTTGTCCGGCACGAAATTCAGCGCCGAACCATAATGTCGCACTGCCTCCCGGCACATCGCCGCCGTTTTCAATTCCTCGGGAACATAATCAAAGGCAAAAGCCCAGTCGCGAATGGCACGCAGGCACAGCGACCGTGAAAGCAGCTCCCGTGGTACATAGCGAATATTGGCTCCCGACATCTGGACGGCATGGTCGCATACAGACTTCGTGCGCCGTTCGAGAGGCAAGGTGCGCAGCAGATCCTTATAGGTCTGATCTTGTTCGAGCAGAGCAATGTCTGCCTTTTCCTGTGGTGTCATCTCTCTTTGTATTAAAGACGCCCGACAGAATTGCCGGGCGTCGCAGGTTCATTACTCACCCGTGTCGGTGTCATTCTGGAACGTGAAGCTCTTTTGCACCACCTGTCCCATATTATCCTCGACATAGACGTCGATCACTTGTTGAGCCTCACTCAGCGAAGTGTAATAGAGGCGGAATGAGGTGCGATCCAGCGGATAACGGTCGTTCGGAAGAAAGACCGTCCCGTCGTCCATGCGCAGCTCCCCATCTCCGTCCGGCTGAAAATAGCGGATCGTATAGCGAGCCTCGTCATACACTCCCTCCCGAACCAGCGTACAGCGGATCTCGGCCGTCTCGCCGACGGCGAGACGCTTCTGTACGGGCATCGTCTCAAGCGTGAACCCGTAGCGTTGCTGAATATCCAGATTCTCATCGCAACCTACGGTCAGCACACCGGTCATTGCTATGCCGGCGCAGAGCGCCAGCCATCTTTTCAATCGTCTCATCGTTTTTTGTTTTTTTAGTATTCGACCGAATCATTCGGTGTATGTTCCCAGTCGGGAATTTTCACCGTATCCGCATCAATTGCGGGACATCGGATCACCTCGACCGTCGTATCCTCGTAGACGTTGCAGGCCGTGAAGAGCGAGACGAAGATCGCGCCCCAGGCGACGGCCAGAAGAACGTAGGTCAGAATCGTTATTATGCGTTTGCGTTTCATGTGTTTAGTCCTTTAATAGTTCCGAAATTTCGGGGTCCAGATTCCCCCGGTACTCCATGCGCTCATCCCGGCGGCAGGCTTCGAGGAAGTGCTCACGTCCCTCGGCCTTGCGCCCCAGCCGTGAGCAGGCAATGGCCCGCAGGTACTCCGTCACGGCATCCGTCGGCATTGTCGAGAGCAGTTCCAGCGCCCGCTCGTTGTGGTCCATCGAGAGGTGCGCCACCACCGTATTGCGGTCATTGTAGTCGCGGAGAATATAGAGTGCCCGGGCATACTGACGCTTTCGCAGCAACTCCACACCCCGGGCATAGGTCGTGTCGAGCTCCGTGGTGTGAATCGTATCCTTGACCATCCCCTTGCGGCGGAGGTTGTAGCGGAAGTCCACGGAGCGGAGCTGCGGGTAGATCACCTCCTTCAGATAGGCGTACTCCCGGGGAAAACGCTCGCGCAGCAGCCGTTCTCTTCGGTCCGGATCCCGCTCCGCGGAGAGGAGTTTCAGCATCGCCTCGCGGTTCGTCAGCGCAGGGTCCGTGCGGATGCGGTTCATCAGCTCGGGCCACGCCTCGGCAACCCACCGCACGGTCAGCAGCGTGTCGATGCCCCGGCCGTAACGACGCACCAGGTAGCGTTTCAACGCTTCGGCACGTCCCCGCGAGAGGCGTTCGTTGAAGGCGTAGCGTCCCTCCGGTGAGGAGGAGGCCGTGAGGGTGATCGTATCGACGTAGAACTCCTCCTGCTCGATGATCCGGCGCATCAGGCCGGAGATCTTCTCCAGCTCACGGCCGTTGTCGCCCAGCGTATCCACCACGCGGGTGTCGCCCACAAAGAAGCGGATGTAGTTGCGATCCTCCACCGTAACGTACTTGTCGATCACACGGATGCGGTAACGCGGCAGCGTATCGACAAAGGAGAGCATCGACGAGACCAGATAGGCCAGCGTATCCGAGGGCGGAAGCCGGTAGGCGCTGTCGTCCATGGCCTGCACCTTCCCCGTGAGCGTGATGAGCATCTTCTTCGAAGTTTCGTCCGTCGGGACCTCCTGCGAGTAGTAGTAAGTGATCGTGCTGCGGCTCTCGACCAGCGAATCGAGACGTGCATCCTCCGGGTATGGGAACTTCACGAAGCGCTGGAAGGCCGCCTCCCGCCCCAGCGTATCGGGCCGGAAGCGTCGGACATAGGTCTCGTACTGCCAGTAGTCGCGCTCCTGCAACAGCGAGAAGCGTCCCCCGCGGATTACGAGATCCTCCAGCGGAACGGTTCCGTCGGGTTTGTGCAGCAGAGGCGTGATGACCACGCTGCGGCTGCTGCCCAATAGCTGTTTCGGAAGCGTAACCACGAAGTCGAGGTGCACCCTCCCGTTGCGTTCGGGAACCGAGCGGACCTTCGCCACAACCGTCACCTGTTCGATCTGCAGCGACATGACCCGCTCACCGTCGGGCAGCGTATCGACTGGCGCCAGGAAGAAGGTATTGCTGTCGCGCTGGAGCCGCACGACCTGCGGCCGGTAGTCCTGCCGCTGGGCCTGACGCTCTGCGCGCGTAAGTTGCGAAAGGTGCGCCGCGGCACGCTGACGCTTCAGGCGTGTGGCCACCGAGCAGCCCGTCGCGGCACACATCGCGGCGGCGAGCACGCCGCACAGAATGATTCGTTGCGCTTTCATGGCTAAAACAAGTAAGCAAACGACACCTCCAGGCGGGAAGGGGTCAAGGTCCAGCGTCGTGTGTGGTAGATATATTCATCGTCCCAGTCCGAGACCGAGGGGTCTCGCCTCGTGTCTTTCGTATGGAAGAGCCCGAGGCCCCCTTCTACGGCCACGCTCCACCGTTTGGAGAGCATCCACGAATAGCCGCATGAGAGACCGGCGCCCCACGCCCGGCCGTCATAGCGCCGCGTGCGGCGGCCGACGAGGTAATTGACATGCGAGAGCTGCGCACCCACAAAGGGGCCGACCTGCGTTTCGTAGAACCAGTAGCGGGCGCCGAGCTGCGCTGCACGAAACGAGGTGGCAAGCGCCTCCGTGCGCACGGGGTTCCAGAACAGCGCACCCTCCAGCGACCAGCGGTCCGTCAGGGCCACCTCGACGCCGAGGTTCAGCGTCGCCGTACAGGCCGCCAAGGCATTGGCACGCACGGCGAAGATCTGTGCCGCAGCCTTGTGGGGTTCGCCCCACAAGGCCATGAGCAGCATAGTCAGAATCGGTATGATTTGTTGTCGTTTCATCGTCTCGATCATTTTTATTCGCGGACACAACGAACAGGAACGGCTCCGTAGCGGAAATAAGAAGTTGCATAGATGCTTTGATACTCTCCGGATATGTTGATGGAAGAGCAATCAACCCCAAAATGATTGAGTTTCGATCCGTTCCAGGTATAGGGGGACGCCGTATAGACATAGGCATTCTCTCCGTTATTATCATAGCGTGAGCTATACAGGAATCCGCCCAGCGGGTATTTGGCCGTCTGTGAACCGTTGCAGTAGATCGTTACATAATATGGCATGGAGGCCGAAGCAACGCTAATATCCTTGAAATCCTCCAGATCGGGGACTCGCCAGCCCGGAGGACAGGGGTCATAAATCGTCTTGTCCGTAATCATAATGATCTCCGTACCGGTGGTTCGGTTGCCCCACAAATTCGAATTGGAATCATAAAGCCAGTCCGGGACCGACTCCCACGACTCCCAATCTTCAAAAGAGGCATCGTACATGTACCACGTTGGATGTTGAATCGACCACTCGATCGTCATCACATCATAGGGGACACTATACTCTTTCGGATCACAGAGTTCATATTCAAATCCAGGAGCATATGTAATATCTCCACGGCACGGCTCATTCCAGATGGCTTCACGAAGCAGTGAGGAGTAGATCATCGGGTCCTTGCGGCCCCACTCATAATATAATCCGCGAGAGGCGGGTTGGGTATAGTCCGTCGTCTCGGCACCGAGATTCCGATCCATGAAGACTGCTCCCGAGGCATAGGTCTGTCCCGAGCTTTCAATATCATAGTCTACGGACCAGATATGCCATGACCAGATACATTCGCCACGGCTGTCGAGCAGGCCAATACCTGCATTCCCCCGTTTAGAGCCGGTTGTAAAAGTGATGCGTCCGTCGGCAAAAGAGACATCCGAGATGATTGCATTGCGTTCGGTTCCGGTTTCCCAGATCAGAATGGCGGATGTTCCGTTCAGGCGTTGCGGGCGGATGTTCGTCGTCGTTTTCCCGTTGCCCTGCACCGTAGCGTCGAACGAATAGGTCGTATTGAGTTTGCGGGCGATATAACAGTTCGCCGTGCCATTGCCGTCCAGCGGCGTAATCGTCGATTTGAACCGTGCGTAGAGTTCCGTGCGGGCCTGCTTCGGACGGAACGCATAGGTCGCCGAGGTGGAGAGGCGTTGCGTACAGCCGCTGTCCGAGTACCACCCCTCGAACTGATACCCCGCACCGGCGCGTGCCGTCAGGCTGCAGCCCTGCTCGTAGCACAGCGCCACGCTCCGTAGACTACTGCCCGAGCCGGTATCGCCACTCCACAAGGCGCCCGAGGCCGAGATTGTGCCGCCGGCCGAGGGGTTGACGTAGACAACATTGGCCATCCGATGCTCGAAGTCGTAGGTCCCGCAAACCCCGTATGGATCCCGAAGTGTTATGCGGTAAGCAAAGCGGGAGTTCGAGGAGGTGTAAACCGTCGGGCTGTACTGCACGCCGAGAAGATTGGTGCCGTTTGGATTATATACCTTGAAATCCGGGCCCGATTCGCCGTGGAAGTCATCGAAAAGAACCTTCGAGCTATCACCCGACACGACGGCGAACGTCCCGTCCAGCGGCAGCTCCTCGTCGTTGTTCTCCACGTCGATATGCAGCAGGGTCGTCCCCTCGTAGATGCAATAGTCGCCAAAGCGGTAGTCATCGAAGTCATCCCACACCTGAATCGAGTAGGAGTAAACGCGCGTGTCGATCTCATCATCGCCCAGAATCGAGATGCGGAAGGTATAGTGGACATTGGCCCGGACGTTGAAGTCCGAGGTGTTGTTGCCACCCAGATAGACCGTATAGAGCAGGTTCCGGCTGCCGTTCGTGGCGCGGATCAGCAGGTACGAGGCGTGCTCCGGAGCATGCTCGGGGCTCTTCTGTCGTTGGTCCGTAATTGACGGGACGGTACCTTGAAGATTCGGAAACAGATAATATTCGCCCGAGGCCGCCGCTCCCGAGAGCGTCGTCTCGGAGCCATCCGTATAGTCGGCCGGATCGGACGACGGGGCTGCATCCGGAGCAAAGAGCGTCGCCGTGCGCGGAAGCGAGATCAGCTGCACGGAGCGAAGCTCGATATTGGGGTCCTTGACGTTGATCTCATAGGAGACCTTGGCCACGCACCGACGGACCTCGACGGTCGATGGGCTTGCGCCGGCGGCCGTAACGTCAAACTCCTCCTCGGCGGCCATCGGAAGGCGTTCGTAACTTTCGGCGCCCGAGATTCGAAAGTCCTCTTCCGAGGGGTTCTCCCCGAGGTCGCGGCCGAGGTTGGCGGCAAGACGCATCCGATAATGTCCGGGCACAACCTCAAAGCGAAGAGTCGTCGCCTGCTGGTAGCGATGCAGGAGCAGACTGCCTTGGTCGTCATAAAGGTAGAAGTTCAGATTGTCGATTGCATCTTCGTCCGTCGAGCGGGTCTGCTCCTGCATCCCGTCGGGACGGACGGCAATCTCGACCGCCACACCGCGAGGCTCCACGGCCTCCTCGGTCAGACTCTCCCGACATCCCGTCAGTGCAACAAGGGTTGCTGCCAAAAAGAACAGCAGTTGCTGGATTCGTTTCATAACAGTCAGTGTTTGAAAGGTTAGAAAAAGGGTCCCGTCCGACCCCTCGGGGCAAGGCGGGACCCGCAACACATGGATTAGGCGCCCAGATCCACCGACTGCGTAACGGGCGTCTCCCAGTCGGCCACCGTTACCGACGCCTGGCAATCCTGACCCACAAGGCCCGTGATATTGGCCGCGACACGGTAGTAGCCGTTGCGGAGGATCTGCCCCGCAGCCTTGCCCGTCAGCTCGATCGAATAGGTTACATCCGAACGGTCGCTGCTCGTCGAGCTGCTGCCGTCGCTGTCGTAGGTCGCGTTGATCTCCAGCAGCACGCGGCTTCCGGCATCGAGCGTCCCCGTCTCATAAACATAGAAGAGGCTGTTGTACTTCGACGAGGCTGTTCCCGGGGTCTGCGTATGGGTGTAGGTCATGGCTCCCGTCGAGGGTGTACCGGCCACGATGAGCGACTGCGAAGCGGCGCGCGAGAGCCTCACCGAGTTAATCGTAATCGAACCAGGATACTTCTCCGAAAACTCCGGGTCGATCGAAGTCTGCAAGGCGACCTTCGCCACCGTGCGTTTGAGCGAGATGCCCACCTGCGTCGAGGTATTCACCGCACCGACGGTCTTGGTCGTCGAGCCCGACATCACGAAGCCGCCCGAGCGCAGCGCTTTGGTCGAGACATCCGCGAAGGTGCCGTTGTACTCTCCGGCCGACTTCTCCACAAGGGCCGTAAGTGCCGACTTGGTTTTGGCCGACGAAGCGTCGTAGTTCGCAACGGCATAGAACGAGCATTCGGTTCCGGCCGCCGACTTCGGAAGCGAAAAGGACGCCGATTTCGAGGCGAGTTCCGAAGCCGTGAAATCGCGCCGCAGGAGCAGATCGCCCGAGGCATTGAACGTGAAGACAGAGAGCGACGAGAGGGTCTTCTCCCACGCCTCGGCCGTAGCCGTGGCATCGAAGAAGGCGCGGGTCTGCGCATCATCACCCGAAGAGAGGGTGATCGTTACCGAAGCACCATCGGGGCGTGCCTCCGGAGCGGGGTTCATCATCTCGGTTTCCTTGTTGCAAGAGGCAAGAAGGGCCAGGGCGGCACCGGCCGCCAAAAACAGCTTTTTCATATAAGTAATTGGTTTTATGTCGCTTGCGCGACGGTTAATAAAAAAGGGTTACTGTTCGATTGTTAATCGATGATAAATTTCAATGCAATACCGAACTGGGTGTGAAAATGCCCGGAGGTTGTGCCCCACAGCACCCGTTCACGACCCGAGACAGAGAGAATGATCCGATCTGCGAGGTAGGCTTCGGCCTCCAACGTAACGGCGCCACCATAGATGAAGCGATCCCGGCATTGGAGCGTCGAGCCGTCGGAAAGATGACGGTCTCCCCAGTTCACCGTCTCATAACCGGCCATAGCCGAGCCTCCCAAGTAGAGAAAGAAGGTCTTCGAGGCATCGGTGAGGAACTTGTAATAATATCCGCCCTCACCGGTAAACTGAGCCATGGGGATCCGCTCGCTCTTGTAGGGATAACCCCGGTTAAGGTATTCGACGCCGTAAACCCACTTGTTCGCATTCTTCGAATAGAGGCTCATCGCCAGTCCGAAATAATAGCCCGTAGCGCTCGACGGCGAAGAGGAATACCAGCCGTCCACCATGCCCGAGCGTAGCTCCAGACCCCGCATCCCTGGCAAGGCGCGCTGTGCAAAGCTCTTTCCCGCGGTGAGCGTCAGGCTCAACGCCAACACCAGTATGAATGCCGCGCGTTTCATCTTACTTGACCTTTAATTCGTCAATCACTCGGGCACGAACCAGGTCGGCATTCTCAATCGTGAAGCTCTGATGCCGTCCGCCGGATTTCTCATACAATTCGACGACCAGATGCTTGTCATCGGGAATCGTGAACTTCGGAAGCGTGAAGACCATGCGTTCACTCGACTTGCCGGGGATAACCTGTACGTTGTTGTGGGCTCGCAACGGCCAGATCACCTGCTCCTGAATGGCCGTGCGTTTGGCAACCTTCTTGTCCACGATCTTGAAGGTCAGATGATCGACATCAAAGGGTACATTCGTCGAATTCTTGAGTTGCAGGTGGAAATACAGCAATCCGTTGTGCGAATAGATTCCCTTGAGCAGATACTGAATGCCGAAACGCTTGCAGCCGATATGCTTGATCTCCCGACGGTCGTTCTTGTAGATCGACTTCATAATCAGGCGCACAAGCATCGGAGACTCACTGCCCAGCTCCTTCATGTAGATTTCCAGCGCGTTATTCGGACGGTTCACAGCCTCGCCGTCATGCAGAAAATCAGTCATCTCCACGGAGAGCTTCTGCGGCTCATCGGCATACTTTACGTTGAAGGTGTAGTAGGCGCCGTCCTCGGTAATCACCGAAAGGTTGCTCTCCCGGGAAAAGTCCCGCAGGGCCGCCTTCACGCGCAGCACGTTTTCCGTACCGTCGGCCTTCGCTGCCAGCAGATCGGCGGATCCCAGATCGACATAACGTATGGCCGCGGGGAAGATCACATGCGTGGTCTTGTTGAACGTAACCTCCAGCGCATACGGAGGGATCATCCGGTCGAACGTCAGCGGCCGCGTCAGTCCGTTGAAATAATCTCCCGTCGAGGGCGAGTTCATCCCTTCGGCCGGGTGCGGTGTGGTCGCCGCCTTCGTTGTCGTCTCCTGCGCAAAGGCTCCGGAGAGGCACCCGCAAAGCGCGAGTGTCAAAAGCATCTTTTTCATAAACATGTACTTTAAATGTTGTTGTGTTGGTATTTGGATTTCAGTGGCTTCTATTCAAGTGGCGGCAGCAGCAATACCCGGTAGCCCGCTTTAAGCGTTACCTTGACTTGTCGCATCTTCTGACCGATATACTGCGCGGTACCCTGGATGACGCTGCGCCCCAGATCCGAAAGCAACTGCGTCCCGGCGTCGTCCGTGATCGTGATACTGCTTCCGAGTCCCGAACCGGCATTGGCCGCAATCTCCTTGACGGCGTTGATCTCTTCGGAGGCCGGAACCGAAATGCCGGCTCCTCCGTCCAGATCATACACCTGCAGCTCGATCGGTATGACATTGCCTTCGTACTGCACCGCCTGAATCGTGATCGTCATGCGCTCGCCGTCGATACGCGAAGTGCCCGTCAGAATCGTATTGGCAGGAATCAGCACATCGCCCGCCATCATCGGTTCCATAAGGCGGATGGGAACCTCTTCGCCATCCGTTACGGTGGTCGTCCGGTAAACACTGGCGTTGATGCTGTTCTTACGCGGCGCCGAGGTGTTGCCCGCGGCGGTGTGGAATCCCCAGTTGCGGGGTTGAGAATACTCCTCGACAAAAACCGAATCCGACAGGGGCGCCGCAAGCAGCGACACAACCTCATGGTGCACCTGATGCACAGGTTGCACGGCGACCTTGCCGTTACGGGTCGTTGCGGAGCCAGCAGAAAAATCTGATTGTGCACTCCCGTTGCCGTTCATGTAACGGGAAGCCAACTGATAGGATTTCTCGATCAACTCCAGTTGTTGCTCCGCAGAGGTCCCGGTCTGTTGTTGTTGCAACTCCGCTTCGAGCTGTTCGATACGCTCCAACAGTTTCGACTCCTCATCGGAGGGCGTCTCCTCCTGCTGCTCATAGAAACTTCCCAACTGCGTGTTCAGATCCCGATATGCTCCGACGGACGAGTGCAGAGCGCCCGAAGATTCATAACCCCTGAATCGAGGGCTATGCTCAACGGGAGCAGGCTCAAAAGCCGCTGCTTTGTCCTCCTCATACCCGGACTCGTCATCCAGAGAGAAGGCATAATCCTCAAGGGTGCGAATCTTGGCTTCCTGCTTGTCGTGCATCTCCTGCTGGGCATAAGCATCGCGCTTGTCGAAGACAATACCGCTCTGTTCCGGGGTCGGAAGTTCCGTGTTGAGTCCTTTCTGCTGCTCCTGTTCAGGCTTATCCGAAGGCGCGAAGATCAGCCACAGAATGCCGAAAAAGACCAGGAACAGCACCGGGTATACCAGTAGCTTGCGACGCTGCTGGATCTGCTGCGGAGTCAGTGCATTCGGCTTTTCCAACTCCTGCTTCGGTTCTTTAATCTGCTGTTTTTCGTTCATGGTTTTCTGGGATTTGTGTCCGAAGCGTGTCCGCTCCGGACGGTTGTTCAAGTTCAAGATGCCGGAGGTGTTCGATCTCCAACCCGGTCCCGCTGCTGCGTCCAATGTTGCCGATCGCAGACAACGTCGTGTAGAGAGACAGGGCCGCAAAAAGCAACAACAATCCGATGATGACATAAAGTCGCAGGTCGGGACTCATGGCCTCGCATAGACGTCGAAGGTGTGCTTCACACCAGGCGCCCAAATAATTCATTCCTCGTCGTATCATGGCTATCTGGCATAGACCCGCAGGTCGCGGTTTTCAAGAATCTCGAAGCGCTCCATCGTAAAGCCCTGCGGATTGTTGTCCGAACGTACCGAATTGATCAGATTACAGCTCGTAACAAGCGACCGCTCGGTGATGTTGCTCTCGCGGATGATCATCTGACGCGCATACGTCGTGATGCGATAAGGGTATCGGTCGAAATCACACGCCATCGAGTCGATCTGCAAGGTCTGGTTGATATTACCCGCCACAATGCGGTTGTAGTAGCCCTTCTCCTGCAAATCCTGCGAATAGTGATAGGCACTCTTGTCGCAGAGAAACAGCGCTCGCGTGATGTTGCTCTCGATGGCCGCACGGTCCGGGGCCAGCGTGAAGAAGAGTTCATGGAACCGCCGGACATGTTCCCGGGCTTCGACGGGACGGTTCTGGCTCAAATCCTGAGATAAGGCCAAGATCAACGACTTGCCTTGGTCCAGCACATAGATTTTCTCCCGCTGCCGCTCGGCAAACCGGTAGCTTTTGGCTACGCTGAAAATCGCCACCACAGCGCACAGTCCCAGGAACACCAGCGTGAAAATCCGGATCTGCTGAAAGCTCGTCTGAATGTTTTTCAATGACTTGAATTCCATTTCAGTAATATTTTATGAGTGATTCGGCGTGGCGAGATTACGTCCATTGGGAGAAGATCCGTTTTCTCCACCTCCCCGCGGAACAGCCTTGCCCACAAGCGTTCCCGCAGCACCTCCGGCAACGCCAGCTCCGAACGATGCGGCTCGATTGACACCACTCGTCCCGGAACCGCCGCCGGCCTGTACGACCCATTCAGCAACCGTCGGGATCGTAAAGTATCCGATAATACCGATTATCAGGAAGATGATGTAGATACCATCGCCACTGTCCGGAATATAGTTGGGGTCCTGCAAGGCCGCAATGTCGGCCTGCAACATCAGATTCTGAATCTTGGCAAGGACTGCCGAGAAAAGGTCTGCTATCGGCAGCCACAGATACACGCAGATGTATTTCGACAACCAATGCGTGAGCGTGCTCTGGAAACCGTCGTAGATCGACAGGGCAAAGGAAAGCGGACCCAGAATGGACAAGACAACCAAAAAGAACGTGCGCAGCGTATCCACGGTCAGCGAAGCCGCATTAAAGAGCAGGTCGAAAAAGTCTCGAACCAGCTCCCGAAACCAACTCTTGATTCCATGCCAGGTCCGCTCCCACCACATGCCGATAATCTCTCCCATGTCGGTAATACCCAGATCGGCGAGCTTCTGATCGTAGACCTCATCATCGACCAGCCACGCCTTGCCTTCACGGACACGGGCTTCGTATTCGAGATCCTCCTTCTGTTTCTGATACTCGCTCATATCGAGGGTCTGGCCCTCCAGTATGGCGTGTGTCCCCTGAACTACCGGAGAGAGAACCGTATTGATCGTTCCCAGAACAATCGTTGGGAAAAACATAATGCACAACCCGATGGCAAAAGGCCGCAACAGCGGAAACACATCGACAGGCTCCGCATTGGCAAGGGCCTTCCACACCCGATATGCAACGTAAAAGAGCGCACCCAGACCTGCGACACCTTTGGCTACGCCAACCATGTCGCCGCACAAGGGCATCATCTCTTGATAGAGGTTCCGCAACACCTGGTGCAGATTCTCAAAATCTATTGCAAGCGGCGTCATGGCTACCAGTATCTTTCACTCGGACTTCCATAAAGAGCCAGCACACGCGATGAATCGCCCTTCGCACGGCTGCGCAGATACGACACCGAGATCGTCTTGTTTGTGAAATAGCGCGTCAGATTCCGGTATTCCAGCATCCGGTAGTAGATCTGATCCACGACATCCATGCGCTCCTTGTCCGACATCGAGAGCCCGTTCCCGGAGGTTACAACATTCTTCAAGTCCGTAACCAGCGCGCCGCCCTCCTCCAGAAGCCGGGCATAACCGGCAGAGATCGCCGCGAGCTCGTCCGGCGTGAAGTTCGGATCCGTAACCATGCGGTTGAAACCGTTGACGTAGATGTCCGTAATCTCGCTGACCATCTCGATCGTCTGCTTGACCTTGCGCGCATCCTTGATGATGTTGTGGACCGACTTCAAGGCATCGTAATATGCCTTGCCCTGATTGTAAATCTTGATCCCTTCCTGAAGGTTCTTGATCATGTTCGTCGCCGTGGTCGTACCCTGCGTCGCACTGATGATGTTCTGAACCAGATTTGTGGGATCCGTAACGACCCACTGGGCCCGGGCCGTGTGCGCATAGCCCATCAGCAGTGCGCACAATATCATTATCATTCGTTTCATCTCTATCGTTTGTTCTTTGTGAATTGTTCCGTGGTTATTCCACGCGGTAGTATTTGCCGTAGCACGAGAGCATCAGTACGTCCCGCACGCTATCGTAGGACATCGACACACAGCCGTACAAATCGAAATAGTGCGTCCCTTGATTCGTATAGACAGGTCGTCGGAGGACAACACCTCCTCGATATGCGAATGCGATATGATAACCTTTGCCGCCCCGTTGCTTTTGGCGATAAATGCGGATCGGAGGCGCTCCTTCACGGCTGCACCACCGTCCGAGGACATCCGGAATCTCGAAAAACTGTTGTGAAACCGGGGTCGAGAGTATGCCGTCATCACTCCTGCACATGGCTTCGTCTATTTCCGTTTGGACTCCGTGAGTTGTTTGATCGCAAGTTCCATGTCGCCGCCCAACGTATCGGCAAGTCGCTGCACTTCCAACTTCTCGGTCTCTTCGGTCGTGTAGGCCAGATACTCCTGCCGGCTGACCTCCGTGGCGTATACGGCCGATTGGACTCCTCCCAGCCCGATCCAGACCTCCTTATAGACCCGCCCCGGATGGTTTGACATGTTGATCGACAGAATCTGCGACTTCTCCTTGTTCGTAAGGCCCAGCAGCGTCTGGATCGAATCGAAACGGTTCATGAACTTGCGCTGATCCAAAAGTATCTTGCAGTCCGAGTTGTTGATAATCGCCTCCTTGACAATCGGCGACGAGATGATGTCCTGGACCTCCTGTGAGACCGTTACGACCTCGCCGAAATGCTTGCGCACGGTCTTATACATGTACTGGAGATAGCTGGCCATATTGTTCGACGCCAGAGCCTTCCACGCCTCCTCGATAATCAGCATCTTGCGGATACCCTTCAAGCGGCGCATCTTGTTGATGAAAACCTCCATCAGCACGATCGTAACCACCGGAAACAGCTCCTTGTTGTCCTTCACGGCATCGATCTCGAAGACGATGAAACGCTTCGACAGCAGGTCGATCTCCTGCTGCGAGTTCAGCAGGAAATCATAGCGCCCGCCCCGGTAGTACGGACGAAGGGTCGTCAGCAGATTGCTGATGTCGAACTCCTCGCGGCGAACCTCAATTTCCCGGCTCTCCAGATCCTCGCGGAACTCACATTTCAGGTATTCGTAGAAGGTATCGAAGCACGGCTTGATCGAATGATCGGCCTTGATGCGGGCGATGTAACCCGAAACGGCATTGCCGATCTCCGTAAGCTCGGTCTTCGAGACCCGCTCTTCGCTGCTCTTCCACAAGGTCAGAAGCAACGTCGCGATACTGTCCATCTTCTCCGTCTCGAAGACATAGTCGTCCGTGTAGAAGGGGTTGAAACTGATGGGATGCTCCTCCGTGTAGGTGAAGTAGATCCCATCCGAGCCCTTTGTCTTGCGGCGGATCAGCTCGCAGAGCCCCTGGTAGCTGTTGCCCGTATCGACCAGCACGACATGCGTTCCCTGCTCCCAGTATTGCCGCACAAGGTGGTTCATGAAGAATACATATGAGAGAGTTTTTGTTGCTGAAAATCAGTAATATAAGAAAATAAGGGTACAAAAATCCGGCTATGGAGAAACGGGGTATAAAAGCTGTCTTTTGAGAGAGTGAGCGGAAAGGAAGAAGATGCGTGCGAAGATGAAGATTTAACAAAAACTTAACAATCAGTAGGCATTTTTGTCTTTTTACGCAGGTCTGTCGGAACGGGGGCAAAACAGCAGAGGACTTGTCGTGGAACGACTTGCCCGACCCCGACGGCCCCAGGACAAACTTGTTGCGGTTGGTGATGACGCCACGCTTCATCGGAAGATCCGAGATGTCCAGGTGCAGCGGCTTGCCGCTGATGCGGTCGCACATCTTGATCCCGAAAGGACTGCTCGACGACTTGTAGTTCGTCTCCTCGGTGAAGAAACACAGCGCCGGCTCGATGAACGTGTAGAACGACTCCTCGGCCGGAAAGTCCCCGGCATTGCCCGGAATACCCGCCCAGTAGAGTGTCGCGGCGTCCACCGTATTGTGGCGAGGCCGACACTCCATCAGGGCAAGCTGGCTGCCCACATCGTTGCGGATGCGCCGCAGTTCCTCGGGATCCTCACTCCACGCCAGCACATTGAAATGTGCGCGGATCGAGGTCAGACCGAACGAGTGCGCCTCGTTCAGATACTGGTCGATCCACTGCTTGTTGATCTGGTTCGACCGAGAATACCGCGAGAGCGAGTGCATACTCCGGGCCTGCTTCTCGAAGCGCCGAAGGTTCTCGGCACTGTCATCCAGAAACAGCCACTGGTTGTAGATGTGATCGCAGAAGAGCAACAGCCCGACCGGCGCGGCAAACGACAGCAGGCAATCCGAGCGATCCGTCGAGAGGCGCTCGTAGCGCATATCCGTGCCGACACGACCCGGGAGATCCTCCGTATCGGAAAGCGTGTGCAGACAGACATGTTTGTTCCCGACACGGAAATCCTCCGAACTCATCGCCAGATCCTCCAACGTCGTCGTATCGTCGAGCGACAGGGAGAAATATTTCTCGATAAGGCCCGGAGTATCCGCCGTGCCGACGATCTCCTCGTCCGTGAGGCGGGTGAGCGTAATGAAACCCGAATCATTGATGATGCGCTCGAACTGTTCCACGGATTCAAAGAACTTCGCAGCACTCTCCCGATCGACATCCTTTGGGATGATATGACCCCGGCACAGCGTCGAGAAGTTCGACTGCATCCGGGAACGCTCCTTTGTGGTCTTGGTCAGATACAGATAGCAGACGTGATTCAGGAACGGACGCTCGTTGAAATGCTGCTCGAACGACCGACTTAAAAAACTCATCTCACCGTCGCCGGTCTGCGGACGGTAGTTTTCACGCAGAAACCAGTCCTGTTTCAGGACAACGCTGTACTGCGGTAACACCCGCACGGCCTTGCACCACGCGGCATGGATCGCCTCGTAATCCGCATGTGTTACCGTGAAAAGTTCCGGCAACTCCACACGGAACGCGATCGTCAGATCGGCGTCCTTGCTGATGATGCATCCGTTTTCGACCGCCAGGAGCGGGAACTTGCTCTCCAGGGTCGTAGCTTTCATTACATTGCGCATGACCGGTTGTTTTGAGGTTTGACGAACATGTGATTGACACTTTTCCGATGGATCAGGTAGCGGGGATGACGGCGTGCAGCCGCCAGCTTCATCAGCCCGTATTCTCCGTAACGGGCGTTCAGGTGAAAGGTTCCCCACACCAGAAGCGATGCCGACACAACGCCGAAGAGGATGCACACCCACTGCTCAATCCCGATCATGTAGAGAATGACGAAGAGGATGAATACTGCCAACAGACCTCCGGCAAAGATGAAGAGATACTGCGCCTTCAGTCCCTTGAACTCCACGCTGCACCCGATCCCCTTATTGATTGTGTATTGCATGGCTCGCAGGTGTTAGTAGAGGAAGAACGACCGCAGAATCGTCGCCGCAACGATCAGGAAGATACAGGCCCCGAACCACGAGGCGGCGACCTTCGAGACATCCGGATCACCCGAGCTGAACTTGTTGTAGACCTTGATGCCTCCGATCAAGCCGACAACAGCTCCGATCGCATAGATCAGCTTCGTACCCGGATCGAAATACGACGTAACCATGTTGGTCGCATCGTTGATCCCCGCCAGGCCGTTGCCGCCCTGGGCGAAGGCTGTGCTTGCGGCAATCATGACAATCGCCGCAAATAGATATTTTCGTTTCGTCATAAACGCTTCTTGTTGTTATGGTGCAGGGGGTGGATAGGCCCCTGCACCGGATTCGACATGGATTTTTCAGTGGCTTGAGTGATAGCCGCGGCTATCCGTAATCTCTCTCTTTCATGGTCTGTGTGTTTTTTTGTTAAACATAATTCTGGACATCAAAATCCTCGGGAGCAGAAACCTGCGGAGGTGGGCTTTCCGCAGCTCGTTCGGCAATGCGACGGTAATATGCCTTCAGATAGAAATTCATCAGATCGTAGACCTTGTCTGCTCCTTCGGGACTGGCTGAAACAATGGCTTCAAACATGTCCGTTTGTTCCAGCTCTACGAGCGTGCGTCCGACACGCTGCTTCTTCTCTTCCGTGGGTTCAGCTTCACGGGATACGGTGCGGTAGGCGTCGCCGATCTGTTCGAACTGAACACCCTTGGCGAACGAGCGGCCCGCAGGAGGCTGCGATTCGTTCTCTTCATCCTCCTCGCGATCCATTTCCTGATCCATGTCGGCCTCATAGTCCGAGGCGGCACTTTCTCCAAATGGTACGCCCTCCGGATCGGGGTCATTGCTCTCATCTGCAGGTGGAGTCCCGAAGACGGCATCCAACTTCTCCGGCGGGATCTGCCGGGGGTGTTCAGTCTGTTTCTCGGGAGCAAATATATCGGCTTTTTCCTCCCATTTTTCAGTTTCTGATCCTGTGGCAGTGGTTGGCGTCGGTTGGCGTCGCGAAGGTAGGACATAGAGGCTTTTTCCGACGATCGAACGCCGCGACAAAGGCGGGGAATCCTCGACGCGAGACTCTTCAACAGCGGAGGTGATACGCTTCCAGTACAGAACCGCCCAGAACCCGTAGCACAATACCAGCAGGATCAGAACAACGAGAATTGCGGCTTTCATGTCTCCGGTTATTTCTGCACTGAATCCTCTTCATACTGACGGCAGAAACGATCGATATGCTCCCGATTCTCCTCCAGGTGTTCTTGAAGAACCCGATCCAGATAGTCCGCAAGCGACAGATGACGGGAACCCACGACATCGACGATCGCACGAAGCTGCTCGTAATACTGCGGCCGGACTTTAATCCGGCAATCCGACACGAATCGCGTGCGCGGAGCATAGATAAAGCGTGTCTCATACGCTTCCTGATGACGCGACCATTCAGAAGGCTCCGAATGCGCTGAGCAATCCATTGCCGACTCCGGAGGCGTGATTTGCTGCATCCTTTTGCGATAGGTCCAGGCCCGATGAATAAAAAAGAGCGCAAGACATGCGACACCGGCCATGACGAGAATGGCCATAAACATTTTGTCTGTCATAAGAATTTGAGTTTTAGAGGTTATAAAAAATCTTTCAGTGAATGCTGCTGGAACATCTCGGCAATATCATCCCGGTGCTGCTGGAAATGATCCGCCATAACATTGTCGATATATCCGCCGACACTTATTTCGATCCCCTTCAATGCCAGAAGGTGTACCAATTTCAAGATGGCTTGATGCGTCGGCTGACTGATATACACGGATTGGCGCGCACGAAATTCCTTGACCTTCAAAAAGGTATCCTCGTAACCGCCGCGACGGCGCCGAGACTTGACCTTGACTGTTGAACTCTCATCCTCCGAAACCGTGGCTTCGGATTGTGCCGGTGCTGAAACTTCCGAAGCAACGCTCCGAGGATCCGCAGAGGGAATCGGGGGCGCAGACTCCGAACGCACCGCAGATGCAGGATCCGCAATGAGATTGTCATCCTTGAACGATTGGATAATCATCGACTCATCCAATGCGCCGGCTTTAACTCTTTTCGCCATCCCGATCCAGTTTTATGAGGGTGAGAATCTCTTGCGTCAGAGGCTCGATATTACTGCCGCGAAGCTGACTCCGATCTGCGGGAAACAAGGTCGAACGGAAAATGGACCGATACGAGCCCGGAAGTTCCTTGCGGAAGCGTAGGCTGTTGGGAAGGAATGTCTTGAGGACTTTAAGCCCCAGGGTGGAAATTACCTGCTCATAGACTTCATACAACTCCGTCTTTTCGCGTCCGTCGACCATGTTCCAGACCAGATAGGTATCCTTGATGTTGGTAACTCCCGTTTTGCGAATCACGTCGTTTACAACCGTCATATACCGCAAGGTGCTTTCCAACACCACTCGGTCCGCACTGATCGGCGCAAAAATGTAGTCCATGTTCGACAGCGCACGGATGACCGACGGATTATTGACCGTCCCGGGCAAGTCGAAAAACACAATGTCGAAATCGGCCTGCGACGTAATTCGCTCCGCATCGTCGATCGACTTTTCCGTACTGCTCTCGATCACCGGATAGGCCTTCTTGTTGAGACGGGTAAACTGCTCATAGGCAAGATTCCGGTAGTATTCATCTTCCTTGGCCATCTTCAAATCACGACCTCGCATCTCAACAATAGAATGCTGCGGATAATCACAGTCGATAACAGCCACATCGTAGCCTTTTACATAGTGCAGATACGACGCAACAAGAACGGTGAGCGTCGTTTTCCCAGCCCCTCCTTTCTGTGTGGAGAAGGCCAGATAAATGGGGTCTTTTGCCATACTCTTTTCATATTTAAGCGTTCATGTATAAATAATTGATTCATAGAGCTTCATATTTATTGAAGCAATACAGGAATTCAGTCTATCCGCAACGAACGGCAGATAGATTGAACCATAGTCATGTTTCATCTCTGATCCGGTGTTGTGAATCCATATTGAAAGCAGTGTATCTGTAAAACAACAAAACAGTGTGTCCGCAAAACAGCAAAAAAGCAGGTCTGTAAAACAACAAAACAGTACGTCAGCAAAACAGCAAAAAAACAGGTCAGTAAAACAACAAAACAGTACGACAGCAAAACAGTGTACCAGCAAATCTTCACATCCCTGTTGATCGAATTCCTTGTTGAAAAATTGAATGGCTGACTCGCTGAATCGAATCAATACTGGTTTGTTTCCCGGAACAAAGAAAGGTGCATTTCACTCGATCTGTTCAGGGTCTTACGCCTGTGGCAGTGGTTGGCGTCGCTGTGGCAGTGGTTGGCGTCGGTAACTGATATACAACCGATTATTCTTCGCGGTAACTTTGTCCCGGGAAGCATTGACGGGACCCGATGTTCGCCTCTTTTTGCTGGCCGGCGAACAAGTGGAAACGGGGCGGAATGTTCGACCCGTTTTTGAGTCCCCGAAACAGTACCTGTTCGGGACTCAGCAAGCTGTGTTTTCCGTTACGCGAAATATTTTCGGTAACGCAAAACAGCTTGCCCGCAAGGGGGAGGAAAGTTCCTCCGAAGTCGTCGCTTTTTACCGGGCACCCCGTGTGCCGAAACCAAATTTTTAACCGACGGAGGGTTTCCGACACCCTTCGCGCTAAATTCGATGTTATGGAACAGAAAAAATCACCCCCAAAACGGGGAAAAGGAGGCAGACCACCCAAAGTAGACCCGGCAAAAAACTGCCTCATGGTCCGATTTACCGATGAAGAATACGCCCGTTTTCTAACCATGTTCGAGCAATCCGGGGTTCTTTCAAAAGCACAATTTATCAAAGCAAGGGTCTTCGACGCGACTTTTCGCGTCATCCAAAAGGACCACGGAACAATGGAAGTTGCGGCACGACTGACTACGTTTCTCGCGCAATTTCGAAAAATCGGAGTCAATTACAACCAGGTCGTAAAGGAACTCAACACCCATTTTTCACAGAGAAAAGCCCTCGCTTTGCTTTACAAACTCGAAAACGAAACACGCGATCTGATCGCCGTAAGTGAAAAGATCCTTGCACTGACCGAAGAATTCAGACAACGATGGTAGCCAACATAACCACAGGAAAAAGTATACTCGGAGCCTTGATCTACAACCAGCAGAAGGTCGATAAAGGCAAGGCTTCCGTGCTGGCGACAAGTCTTATCCGGGAAAGATCCGACGGAAAATACGACGCTGCGCAGACGGCCGAGGAGATACTCGCCTGGATGCCAGCCTGCATCCGAACGGAAAAACCGGTCGTTCATATCTCCCTGAATCCCGACCCCAAAGATGTGATTGACGACGACCAACTCGCAGAAATTGCACACGAATATCTGGAAGGTATGGGCTGGGGCGAGCAACCCTACATCGTCTACAAACACACCGACATCGAGCGGACGCACATGCACATCGTTACGATTCAGGTTAATGCCAACGGGCGCAAGATCAACGACAGCCGCCGTAATGAACGCAGCGTGGCCATAACCGAGAAGTTGGAAAAGAAATACCACCTCCACCCGGCAAAAGGGCAGAAAAGGGTATCCCTGTGGCAACTCAAACCCGTAGATTACAAAAAAGGCGACCTGAAAGATCAGATCGCCGCGGTCGTAAAACCCGCTCTTGCCATGTATCGGTTTCAGACAATGGGTGAATTGAGAGCCCTTCTGTCTTTATATCGCATCGGGATAGAAGAGGTGCAAGGAGTCCGTGCGGGAAAACCGTTCCGCGGTTTGGTATATGTCGCACTGGATGAAAAAGGAGAAAAAGCCCCCGTGCCGCCACTGAAAGCATCCCGTCTGGGAGACGACGCATCATTGAAAAAGATCGAGAAAATTCTGGCCGGATCCGAGGAAAAGATCAAGAACGCCAACCTTCATAAAATGACACTGCATCATGTGCAGGAAGCGCTGATTGAGGCGCCTTCCGAAGAGGCGTTGCGCGAGCATCTGAAAGTATACCACATTGAGTTGTTCTTGCGACGAAACGCTCAAAACAGAATAACCGGCGTAACATTCATAGACCACGAAAATCGATGCGTCCTCAATGGCTCACGACTCGGAAAGGATTACTCGGCAAACGCCTTCAACGAACGGTTCAACACCGCAAAAGAGGCACGAGAGGCCAGCAGCAAAGTCAAGAAAGATACGAATATCAAACTCAAAAAACGATAAATTGAAACATCGTTATAGTTTGATCGTAAGGAGTTCATTCCAATTAGTTGTATAACGCGGAGAGAGATGTTCTCGATTCATGCGGAAATGATCGGTTCCTTGTGCCGCCACGACAATCTTGCCCTTGCCGTGGGTCTTGTTCACCGAATCAAGAACCTCCATCAAACGCGCATGTTTTTCCCGATCCAACGGCGAAAACAACGAAACCTGCTGCTCGCATGCTGAGGTGATTTGCGAAAGAATCACCCCGGCTTTCTTATATCCATATCCCGGCTGGAAGACCTGCCGCAAGGCGATGCGGGCATGACGCACAATCTCCAGCGTGCTATCCGTCGGGTCGGGCAGCAGTTGCAGGCTTGTCTCATAGCTCTGGGGCTGATCCTCCCGATGACGATTCGTAAACAGATAGGTTTGCACCTCGCGGCAGACCGAGCCCTCTCCTCTCAGTTTTTCGGCGCACATCGACGCAAATTCCGCGATGATCGGGTCCAGTTCCTCCAGCGTGTAGATCTCTTTGGGAAAGGAGCGCGAAATGGTAATCTGCTGCTTGCGCGGCGGCAGTTGTTCAAAGCTAATACACTCCATGCCATGCAGTTCGTTCCAGGTGCGCAGTCCCACAACTCCCATGCGGGCACGAACCCACTCCTGCGGCAGCTCAACAAACTGCTGCGCCGTACGCAGCCCCATGCGGTCGAACATCTTCCCGTAACGGCGTCCGATGCCCCAGACATCCAGCAGGGGAAATTTCCGCAATACCTTCTCAATGTCCTCCGGACGGTGCATATAGCAGCAGCCGTTGAGTTTGGGATACTGTTTGGCCAGTTTCGAGGCGATCTTGGCCAGCGTTTTGGTCGGGGCAATGCCGATGCTGACCGGAATCCCGACGTTGCGGCGGATCGTGCGACGAAGGGTTCGGCCCAGTTCGTCGAGCGGCTCGGCCATGCCCTGCAGGTCGAAGAAGGCCTCGTCGATCGAATAGACCTCGATGCCGGGGACCAGTGAGCGGAGCGTCGCCATCACGCGGCGCGACAGGTCGCCGTAGAGGGCGAAGTTGGCCGAAAAGACCGTCACCAGCCCGCGGTCGACAAGCGGCCGGATCTGATAGAAGGGCTGCCCCATGCCGATGCCGAGGGCCTTGGCCTCGTTCGAGCGAGCGATGATGCAACCGTCGTTGTTTGAGAGCACTACGACAGGGCGTCCAACAAGATCGGGTCGGAAAACCCGCTCGCAGGAGGCGTAGAAGTTGTTGCAGTCGCAGAGCCCGTACATGGTCGTCTATTTGAAGGTTTTGATGACGTGGCGGACAATGCCCCAGACAAGAAATTCATTGTCTGCATCCACCCGAATCGGTTGATATTTCGGGTTCGAGGGCATCAGCCAGGCACACCCCTTTTCGAGCCGCACGCGCTTGACCGTAAACTCCCCGTCAACGTAGCAGATGGCGATACAGCCATCATAAGGGGCCACCGAACGATCGACGACGAGCAGGTCGCCATCGCCGATGCCGTCTCCGGTCATGCTGTCGCCCGAGACCCGCACGAAGAAGGTCGAGGCCGGGTTGTGCACCAGTTCGCGGTTCAGATCGAGCGGCGAGTCGAGAAAATCGTCAGCAGGCGACGGAAATCCCGCCTTGACATCCCCTCCGGCAACAGGGAATTCCTGACGGGTCGTGAGGTCCGGTGTATGAAAAGTTAATATGTCTGTCTTCTTTTCCATACATCGAAAGTACGGAGAATTTCCGGTATTATTTAAGTTTTATATATTTTTGTAGTAAAGTTTAGTATTTTGCATAGACAAACATAATTTAACAAAAGAGTTGTGCTTTACTCCAATTAGCATAAATTCAATGCATTACTATAATGGTACTGGATAAGACGATTTTACAGCCCAATGAGAATATAGTAAAGGCTGCCTTAATAAACAACTATGCCCGAACTAATCGTAAACCCTTTGTAGTTTGCAACGAACTTACAATTTCAGATGAATACAAGATTGTTGATTTAGTTTTTTGTAAAGATCGTTTAAGTTATGCATATGAAATCAAAGCATGGAATGACGATATGCGCCGATTATCAGCTCAATTAAACATTTATTGTAAACTCTTTGATTTTATCTACGTAGTTACTACCGAGAATCATCTCAATCAACTTCAATCAATCCCCGACTTTATAGGCATCGTTCTTTATTCTACAAAAACGAAAAAGGTCGTATATAAACGACGTGCAAAGAAAAATCATTTAATAGACAAACAAGAACTGTTAATGTCGGTCCCGATTCTCTATATTAGGAATAACAGCCCTTATCCAAAATATACGAGATCTGATAATAAATTGTTCTCCTTGACACAGGCACACAAACTATTTATAGATCATATATCAAGTAAATGCCGGTGGACGAGCAATGACCTTAAAACGATACTACATTACGAAGATATTTTAATGAACACCGATTATATATCACTTGATTATAGATAATCTTTTTAATTGCTCTGTAATAAAAATATTCATTCGTACAGACAACCAAAAAGATGGAGTTGCTCCTGGTTTAAATCCTTGCGCTGCACTTTTTATAGTTGTAGTCCCCCAACAAATAATATCATTCGGGAAAAGAGAATCTGATATACATTTTTGTGCTACATCAACATATACATCTGCATATTCTCTCATTTCCCTTTTTTTTCGATAATAATATATCTGTTTTTTAGATATTACAGGGACATCGATTCTTGGAGTCCATCCTCTACCGTAATACGCAGCGTCATCATTACGTTTGGGTGTGATGCTACCATAATCTGAATATGACACCTCAATGTTTTCAACGGCATTAGCGATCTGCTCATAGAGAGAGAGCTCAGAACATTTTATATGTCCGTCTAAATTTCCGCTTATACTGGTGACACTATCAGGGAAAGACGTGCTGGTAAATATATACTCTACATTACGAATAGATTCTAATATTGAAGACGTATCGCCTAAATATTCCACAGCTCTATCTGCTGCCATCTTTATAAGACCATCAACAATATAACCTTGATCATAAAATATATACAGTTGCGTATCTTCTTTTATGTGATCTTTTATAATTTTTAATTCTCTTTTAACTATGTCTTTATCTAATCCCGGGTATATTTTATAACCTATTTTATTGTAATTTACAGTAAAATCTTTAATTTGCTTTATAAAATTCTCATAGTCATTATCTTGGTCATTAAAAAGCAGCATCGGTATTGCATTAGGATACCGTTGATGTAATTCTGCGAATAAAATACCCCAATTGGCATATCCATATTGGCAGTCATACAACTTATCAATTTGTTCATTACTTAAATTTTCTTCTGAGGTTATATCAAAGAATACGACAGAAGATGAACTTAAAAAATCATTTAAGGAATCTATTCTTTTATGCAGATCTCCTATTTTATCATTTTTGCTTCTTCGACCACGTGTAAGCTCAATCAATAGACGGAAATTCGGATTCGCAAATATTTCTTTAGGAATATTTTTTAAAGCTCGATATTCTGCATCTCCTGTTTTAATTTGCAAAGTATATTTCATAGCATAAACTAATTAGGGAATGATTGTATTATACCGAGTTTATACGCCCGATACAATATAGCCTTTTCTGTTACCTGAAAAAGTGCGCTTAATTGTTTAGGGGTATTAGTACCAGATTTAATTGCTGATTCAAATTTTTCTTTTGGAATTAATAATTCAGCCGCAAAATCATTTGCTGCATATTCAATTCCTAAACTATCTTCATTGGCATCACGGAATAATGTAGTATCTTGATGCTTACCCTCTAAGTTATCTCTATGTAATGAATAATGGCCAAATTCATGAGCAAGCGTAAATCTTTGGCGAAGAGGAGATTGCAAATTATTAATAACTATAACATATTTTCCATTAACCTTTTCTATGTAACCAGAGATATCATCACCTAATGGTACCATCTTTAACTCTATTTCAGGCAATGATTCCACATAAGAAAATATGTCGAATGTGGAATCTTTGACATATTCCGGATTATCTCTGAAAACATTCGCAGCAACCTCTTGCGAAGAATTTCTCTCGATTGAGGTTGGATTGTGTTTAGCGATTCGCCGTCCCATCGTCTTATTTTGTTTTAAAACGTATTGAAGTTTTTTCTAAATCTTCCACTTTTTCGTGTAGCTCTTCGAATTCATGAGATATATCTGATAAGGCGCTACCAATCTTATCGTCAATAATACCTCCTATCGTAGCATCTACTTCTTTGTCAACACGCATCAATTCCAGCCATTTGCTTTTAAGATGAGCATTGATAATTATCTCTATCTTTTTGTCAACATTCAACCCAAATACCAGTACAACAATACCAACCACTGCCACTAAGATTGTAAGTAGCCATGAAAAAAAATTATATGTATGATTTGCGTATTCTTGTGGCGATAAAACCAATCCGTCTTGCTTTAATGACATTAACAACTCCATTGAATTGCTACTTAAAGAATCTATTTTCAACAATTCTTCAGAATTAACAACCCATGGATATTTTTCTCCATTGACAATATAAACTTCATACCCACAAGCATGAAGAATAATGAATGCTACTGGAATCAACATCAGGAGGATGGTGGGCAACCACGCACAGAATCTTTTCATAAGAGTTACAAAAATCATTATTTACAAAGATATATATTTTTAGTTTCATTTAGAATAACTCTTTCCCATTTAATGGTATATCACATCTTTTATACCCTCTATCGACGCCAACCACTGCCACACCGACGCCAAAGACTGCCATAGCCCGAGATCTCGGAACATAAGGCCCCGCCATACTATAAATTCGTCCCCGAACCAAAATTCGGAAACTATGCAACAGGAAGACGATTTGCGGGCCCTGGCCAAAGTCATGGATTTCATGCGGGCCATCAGCATTCTATTCGTACTGATCCACCTCTACTGGTATTGCTACGCATTGATTCAATCATGGGGAATCAACATAGGCATCATAGATCGAATCCTTCTGAATTTCAATCAAACATCCGGATTATTTAATTCGTTGCTTTATACCAAGATCTTCGCCATACTGTTCCTTGCTCTGTCGTGCATCGGGACCAAAGGCATCAAAGACAGCTTCGTAACCTGGAAGAAAATCGGCCTGATACTCGTTATCGGATTTATTCTTTTCTTTCTCAACTGGTGGCTGCTGAATTTGGGAACAACGGCTGCAAACATTCTTTACATTCTGACCTTATCCACAGGATACATAGCGCTGTTAATGGGTGGTGTATGGATGTCTCGATTATTAAAAAACAACCTGATGGAAGATGTTTTCAACAACGAAAACGAATCCTTCATGCAGGAGACACGGTTATTGAGCAATGATTATTCAGTAAATCTGCCAACACGGTTTTACTACAAAAAGAAGTGGAATCCGGGCTGGATCAATATCGTCAATCCGTTCCGAGCCACCATCGTCCTGGGAACGCCGGGTTCAGGAAAATCCTACGCCGTGGTCAATCAATTCATCAAGCAGCAGATCGAAAAGGGATACTCGATGTACATCTATGATTTCAAGTTCCCGGACCTTTCGGAAATCGCCTACAACCACCTCCTGAATCACCAAAACGGCTACAAAGTCCTGCCGACCTTCTACGTCATCAATTTCGACGATCCCCGACGGTCGCATCGCTGCAACCCCATTGCTCCGAAATTTATGACCGACATCGCGGATGCCTACGAGTCGGCCTACACGATCATGTTGAATCTGAACAAAACGTGGGTACAGAAACAGGGCGACTTCTTCGTCGAATCGCCGATCATACTCTTCGCTGCCATAATCTGGTTCTTGCGCACCTACGATAAGGGGCAGTATTGTACGTTTCCTCATGCCATCGAGTTTCTGAACAAGCGTTATGAAGACATCTTCCCGATTCTTACGAGTTATCCGGATCTGGAGAACTACCTCTCCCCATTCATGGACGCATGGCTCGGTGGCGCCCAGGACCAGCTCCAGGGACAGATAGCCTCGGCCAAGATTCCGCTCTCGCGCATGATCTCCCCACAACTCTACTGGGTCATGTCGGGAGATGAGTTCTCGCTCGACATCAACAATCCCGAGGAGCCGAAGATTCTTGTCGTAGGCAACAACCCTGACCGACAGAATATCTACGGAGCGGCTCTCGGGTTGTACAACTCACGCATCGTTAAACTCATCAACAAGAAGGGACAGCTCAAATCGAGTGTCATCATCGACGAGTTGCCGACCATCTACTTCAAAGGGTTGGACAACCTGATCGCCACAGCCCGCTCGAACAAGGTCGCCGTACTGCTGGGATTTCAGGATTTCTCACAGCTAAAACGCGATTACGGAGACAAGGAGGCTGCCGTCGTCATGAATACCGTGGGCAACATCTTCTCGGGGCAGGTTGTCGGCGAGACGGCAAAGACCCTCTCGGAACGTTTCGGAAAGGTGCTTCAAAAACGTGAAAGCATGACGATAAACAGGAACGAAAAATCGACCTCGATCTCGACCCAGTTGGAAAGCCTCATCCCGCAATCGAAAATCTCAACGCTTACACAGGGTATGTTTGTCGGGGCCGTGGCGGACAATTTCGACGAACGGATCGAGCAAAAAATCTTTCACTGCGAAATTGTCGTGGACAGCGCCAAAGTAAAGGCAGAGACTGCCCGTTATGAAAAGATCCCCATCATCACCAACTTCACGGATGAAGAGGGCAAGGACCACATGGATGAGATGATAAAAGAGAATTACGACCGTATCAAAGCCGAAGTAACGGAGATCGTGGATAAAGAATTGGATCGTTTGCGGAAAGATTCAGAACTCTGTAAGCTGCTGCCGAAACAGAATGGTGCCTAATAAAACGTCCGGGCCAAAGTCCGGACGTTTATTATTCAGTCAGAAGTGCCGTATTGGACATATCTCGAATGATAATTCCTTCTGTTATCACTTCATATGCAAAGACCCAGTCTTTCTCAAAAACAGCACACCGATAACCCAAAGCGCACCATATCTTAAACCGGCATCTCGGATGTTCCACATTACCGGAAAGCGATAGGACAAAGTTTCGCATTTTATTGCTTCGCTTGCGGGCAGCTTCTTTCGACAATTTCAAATCGTCTCTGAGATAGGCTTCCAGTTCGTCTATCTTGTCCCGAACAGACTTTGATATGATGATATTACGCACGGGGTTCCGACCATTTATCGATCCGAGAATCCAACTCGTGGAAAAATTCGTCGACACTTACGGCGCCTTCGGCAAGTGCCTTATCCCATGCACTCTGCTCACTCTTGGGTGTAATCTTTACTCCAGCATGAGCTTGAAGTTGCTCCAAAATCCGATGAATTTCAGGAGTAACTTTTTCAATATCTATACTGAAACTGGTCATGGCCATAATACATAAATGTCCTTTGTGCAAATATAACGAATTTTTGATTCACAACAACATATGCGCAATCAAAACATGTCTCATTTCAGATTCTTGCACCCCTTACCGACGCCAACCACTGCCACAGCGACGCCAACCACTGCCATAACTTTCCACCGTAGGATCAAGTGCTTTACAATCATCTAATTTCGTCCCGACACCGATGTTGGTGGACTAAAAAAAAGTGTTATGGACGAAAAAATCAAGAATGACGAGAAAAACGTAATGCTCGTCCGAGACGCCGGTAAAAAAGGAACCATTGAGGCGGTCTCACAGATCGATGAAAACGGCAACATCCAAACCGTTGCCGCCGCATCGTCAAACCTTGCGAATCTGTTCAACGTCTACACGAACGATTCGGCCATCGAGTCATTTCTGAAAAAGTTTCTCGAAGAGATGCAGGCCCCGGTCAAGACGGGAATCTCCGACATCTTCATCATGCCGGAGGCCGTACTGGAAAAGCTCTTTAAGGTCGATCTGGATCCGCAACTGCTGGAACATTACCGGGTCGATCCTGCGGCTGAACTCTCCCGCATCGAACAGCTCCGCGACGAAGGGCAGCGGTTTCAACCTATGGACATTTCTAAAATCGACCGGGCCGACATGGAGCGTAAGGGAATTCGCTTGGAGGACCTGAAGCCGCATCTGAAAGCCATGTCCTACGGACACAAATCGCATGGTCTGATCGAGATGTACCCTGAGATGGAGCCGGGAGGGATGCGTGTAACAACCAAAGGACGAGTCTCCCTGGAAGAGCAGCCCGACGGCTCGCTGAAGGTCATTCCGCACTACTATCGGGAAAAATGCGACCTTGATGCTCCGTTCCATGGAGTTCTGCTCGACGAGGAGACCAAACGCAACATCACCGAGACACGTCATGCCGGGAAAGTCCTTGAACTGGAATTGGAAGAGGGCAAGCTGACGCCCTGCTTCGTCTCCCGCGACAAGTGGACCAATGAACTGGTTGCCATGCCCGTCTCGGAGATCGAACGGTTCAGTCGCCTGAAGAACGTCGAGCTGACCGAAGGCAAGCAGATAGACCTTTTCTCGGGCGGCAAGGTCCTGCTCGAAGGCTACACGACACGTTCGGGATACAAGCGTGATGCCTACATTCAGATCGACGCCTCGGAGCGCAACATCGAATTCGACCACAGCGGGCTCGACCGCAAACGTTACCAGGAGCAGAACCGCGAAATCTACCAACAGAAGCGAGCCGAAGAGGGAAATGCGCTGCCGAGCAAACAGCAAGGCATGTTCATTCCCCAGCGGCTCTTCGGTGTCGAGGTGCCCAAAGAGGCGTATATCCAATGGCAGGAGGCGCTGAACTTCCCCGAAAAACAGAAGGACGTCAAAGCCGTCTACATGCGGGGACTGCAGTTCCCGGGCAGTGCGGAACAGGTGGATCGCTGGGTCAAGCCCAATTTCGAAGAACAACGGATCCGCACCTATCGCTGGAACCCGGACTATGCACGCCGGCAAGCCCCCACGGCACAGCAGCAAGCGCCTCAGCAGTCGGCACAAACGCAGCCCGGCAAACCGCGAGAGAACCAGGCACAACCCCGGCAGGAGGTTCGGCAAAGGCAGGTCCCGCAGCAGCGAAAAAGTCGTTCAAAAGGTGTAGGAGGATTATAGTATGCTGCTGTTCCTGTTGATTCTCCTCGCGATCGTCTGCTCCATATCGCTGCTCATCGTCATCGTCCTGTTTCGACTCTGGAGAAACCCCGTCCCGGAAGATATGCCCCGGGACGAGGACGAGGAGTCCTACTATGACGAAAACGGCGATCATATCTACTATGATCGCAAACTGATCGCCTGCAAAAAGCGCCGCGAAGCGCAGGGCGCTCGAAACAAAAAATAAGCCACTGAAAAATCCAACGTCGAACACATGAAAGTCATCATAGCTGAAAAGCCCTCCGTAGCAAGGCAGATCGCCTCGATCGTAGGGGCTACCATCCGACAAGAGGGATACCTCGAAGGAAACGGATTCACCGTAACCTGGGCCTTCGGCCATCTCGTAGGTCTCGCCATGCCCGAAGTCTACGGCTTCAAGGGTTTTCACAAGGAGAACCTCCCGATTCTTCCCGAGGTATTCCGACTTGAACCCCGAAGCACGAAATCGGGAAAAGAGTATATACCCGACCCCAAAGTGATGAAGCAGTTAAAGGTCATCAAAGAGCTCTTCGAACAGGCCGAACGCATCATCGTCGCCACGGATGCCGGGCGCGAGGGAGAGTTGATCTTCCGCTACATCTATCAGTATCTCGACTGCAACAAGCCATTCGACCGTTTGTGGATCAACAGTCTGACCGATCAGGCTATCCGAGAAGGGTTGCGCAACATCCGCCCCGGAAAAGAGTACGATAACCTCTATTTGTCGGCGCGTGCCCGCAGCGAAGCGGACTGGATCGTCGGGATCAATGCTTCACAGGCTTTGGCCATCGCCGCAGGACGCGGCGTATGGTCGCTGGGACGTGTCCAGACTCCGACTCTGGCTCTTGTATGCCAACGGTACCTGGAAAATCGGGATTTCACCGCTCAAACCTTCTATCGGCTCAAACTCCACACGGCAAAGGATGCAACGGCATTCAGCGCCTTGTCCGTCGACAAATACGCATCGCAGGTTGAAGCCACACAACACCGGCAGGCGGTTCTTGAATCGGCCGAGGTTCGGATCGTCAAAGTAGAAAGTCGTGAGACAACGGAGAACGTACCGTTGCTGTACGACCTTACCTCTCTACAGCGGGATGCCAACCGACGCCACGGCTTCCCGGCCGAAAAAACACTGAGCATCGCCCAAGATCTCTACGAAGCAAAGCTGATTACCTATCCACGAACCGGGAGCCGGTACATTCCGGAAGATCTCTTCGCTCAGGTTCCCGCGCTGCTGAACTCGCTGCATCTCCATCCCGAGTTCGGACGCTACGCCCTGGAACTCGCCGAGATCCCGTTGAACCGGCATTCGGTAAACAACGACAAAGTAACCGACCACCACGCCCTGCTTATCACCGGGAATGTTCCGTCGAAACTCTCCGCCGAGCAGTCAAAAATCTATGACATGATTGCCGGGCGGATGCTCGAAGCCTTCTCCGAGGAGTGCGTCAAGGAACTCACATCGGTAAGAATCGAATGTGCCGGGCATCTCTTCGAAGTTCGGGCGACGACGATCCAACAGGCAGGATGGCGCAGGATCTGGCACGAAACGGAGGAGACCACCGACGAGGAAGCCGCAGTCCTTCCGACATTACGCGAAAACGACGTGCTGCTCATGCGGGAATGCGACCTGCTGGAAAAGGAGACTCGCCCGCGTCCCCTGCATACGGAGAACTCGCTGTTGGCAGCTATGGAGACCGCCGGAAAAGAACTCGACAACGAAGCGGAACGCGAAGCCATGAAGGACTCCGGACTCGGAACCCCGGCAACGAGAGCTGCCATCATCGAGACCCTTATCTCCCGCGAATACATCCGTCGGGAAAAACGGTCGCTGGTACCGACCGAGAAAGGGCTCTCCGTGTACAACATCGTTGCCGACAAACGCATCGCCGACGTAGCCCTGACCGGAGGCTGGGAACTCGCCCTGGCAAAGATCGCCACCGGCGAGATGAATGCATTTACTTTCAGACATGGAATCGAGATCTTTGCAACACAGATCACCAGTGAACTGCTCAAAGTGCAGATCCCGGCCTCGGCACCGGCTTCCTGTCCGAAATGCGGTTCTCCGATGGCATTCTATCCGAAAGTTGCCAGGTGTCTCAACGCTGAATGTCAGTTGGTGATCTTCCGCACAATGGCCGGGAAAGAACTCTCGGACGAGCAACTCAAAACGCTGATCGAGAAAGGCCGTACCGGTGTCATCAAAGGATTTCGTAAAAAAGACGGGAACTCATTCGAGGCTTCCGTAGCCCTGAATGCCGATTTCAAAACGGAGTTTGCGTTCGAAGAGCGCAAACAAGCCCGAAAACCCGGATATAAACCTCGGAAATAATTCGTATATTTGCCGCTGAATAGACTTGTCATAAACACGTTGTGTTCGGCAAGGATTATTCAGTGGCTGGCGCTTCGAGGGGACTCGGAGCGCCTTTTTAACCTCATCTCCCAACCACTGAATCATCCAGAACATGTCGAACGGTCAAAACAACGTCCTCGTCGACGGCTTATCCTATTACGGACTCTCGCTCCTGTCCTTTCTGCAGGACAGCCATCCCGACCTTGCTTCGGACAGCATTTTAATTCGCTCCCGGGCAGATCGCGCGGCCGAAGCATACTGTCAGGCAATCCGCAATGGAGAATCGCGCTCCGAAGCCGACGCACAAGCAGCACAGGTACTTTATCAAGGGCTACATTTCTCGTTATACAACACCATTGTAAATATTCTTTGGGACGAGTTCCAGGACCTTGTGCCCGAAGACGAGGCCCGCAATATCGCACGGGACATCCTTCCTCATGCCGCATTCCTCAAACGGGAATACGACTTAAACGATGATTTCGACACGTCGCCGGAGTATCAACGCTTCTACACCGAGTTGGTTGGGACGATACAAAATCTGATCGACTATGGCGTACAATAAAACCGAACATCTGCGACGCAATATCGACGCGATACGCACGGCGTTCCTCCTCGAAAAAGAGGGCCGAACAGCTACTGAGGCCGAGCGGGAAATACTTCGCTCATACAGCGGATTCGGAGCCATCAAGGAGGTGCTGGAAGAGTTGCCTCTGAAGCGCAACCACCATCTGACACCTCTGATTGAAGAGCTGCACGCCGTACTGAAAGAGAACTCGGCAAACGACGCTGCCTACAAGCGTTATTTCGACAGCCTCAAGGCGTCGGTACTTACCGCATTCTACACACCCCCGCAAGTTACGGAGGCAATCGTTCGTATTCTACACGATCAAGGAATCCAACCGCAGAGGCTCCTCGAACCCAGTGCCGGTGTCGGGGCTTTTGTCGATGAGATTCATCGTCAGAACTCCCATGTGGAGGCAACATGCTTTGAGAAAGACGCTCTGACAGGTCTTATTCTCAAGCACCTGCACCCCGAGGATCAAGTCAAGGTTCAAGGTTTCGAAACCATGGATCCGGCCTATGACGGCTATTTCGATCTGGCGATAAGCAACATCCCCTTCGGAGATGTTGCCGTATTCGACCCCGCCTTCTCGACATCCCGGGATCCCGCGAGACGTCAGGGAGCACATGCCCTGCACAACTATTTCTTCATGAAATCCGTCGATGCCGTCCGCGAAGGCGGTGTCATTGCCTTCATCACATCGCAGGGTGTAGCCGATGCGGAGCGGAACCGTCCGGTCCGCGAATGGCTCATGCAACGCTGCGACATTATTTCTGCCGTGCGGCTCCCGAACAACCTCTTCTTCGAATATGCCGGAACAGAGGTTGGAAGCGACCTGATCGTACTGCAGAAGAAAAGCGCACAGCAAGCACTCTCCGTGCGGCAAAAACACTTTATCGAGACGCGCAAGCTCTCGAACGGAATCTCCGTGAACAATATCTTTCGTTCGTTGGATCGCGTCGTGCAGACCTCGGCGCTCGTTGCAACGAATCCCTACGGACAGCCGGCCATGGTTTTCACCCACTCCGGCAGCGTTCAAGGCATTGCCTACGATCTGGAGCGGATGCTTGCGGACGACTGTAGCGAATACCTCGATTTATCGCTCTATCAGAAACATCAACAGGCCGAAGAACCGGTCCTCCAAAACCGAAATGTAAATCAGGCTCAAATTCAACATGATACGCCGGTCGAAAACCAGCCAGCGCCAAAGGTTGAGCCTACTCAAGCCCAAGAAACGGCCCTGTTTCCGGAGGCCTCAATACAATCCGTCCGAACTGCAGAGACACCCCTCCAACGTCGAACGAGACGAAACAACGGTCCCCGTCGAGCCGGAGAGGTACTCTCCGAAGTGCTTGCCGATGTCCGACAGCGCATGGAAACCTACCAGGCACAGCAAATACCTGAACCCGCTCCCTTCAACGAGGAGCCGGGACCTTTCTGGCAGGCTACAGACGAAGACTGGGAGGATCTGAACCGGTGGATCGACGAACGAGAGTCTGTTACGAAAGCCGCAGCGGAAGGTTATCACCTGAATCCCGAAACGGGAGAAATGATACCCATCGAAGAGGTTGTAGCCGAGGTCGTAATGGACGAGGAACCCACACCCGTTGAAACACCGGCAGAGGAATTACCGCCACTCGACTTACTGCAAGACTGGCAGCCCTCCGAACAGGACTGGGCGGAATTCGGAGCGTGGAGCCACGAGCAGCAGCAACAGGTCGAAGCGCAACAGCCGCAAGAGCCGGAAGAATCGCTTGCCAAAGAACCGGCGGCGATTGAAAATGCGGCGACTCCGGAGCCGGAAGTTCCGAATATCGCCGAACCGGAAATCACCGCTACACCAGCAGGGAATAAGCCCCCGCAAGCAGGCTTTACAGGCTCTCTGTTCGACCATATCAACGAAGATGCACGGCAACCTGGCGTATCCGCCGAGCGTGTTATAACACCGGAAACGCAGGTTGAACCACTGCTGACTCTCTACGACCTGCTGGGATTCTCAGCCGAGGAGCGCAGTCAGGTGAACCGTCCCCGCCGCAGAAAGCCAAAGCCGAAGGCTACAAAACCTCCGGTCGAAGAAGAACGTGTCATCGAATGGTGTGAGGAGTTGATGATTGCCCGTCATGAACGCCTTGAAGCCGAAAAAAAACAACAAGAATCCACAAAGCCCCAGCCTCGATCAGCAGGGACTTCCGACGCAACGGCTCCCGAAGCTCCGCAGACACAGTCCGCGCCGGAGGACAGGCCCGATTCCAAATCTACGGGACAGCGCAAAATCGCTTCCGGGACTGTTCGAAGCGAACCGACAAATGCCCCGAAACATTTTCTTGGGCCGATCCTGGAACACTACCGCGAAGGTTCGTTGGTGGCTGACGAAGAGAACCGGATAGGGACCATTCGGGGATTGAAAGGCCCTCGCACGATGTTTCACCCTTTGGAACTTCCCGAAGAACAACGGGTGAAAGCATCCATATACATTGAATTGCGCGACACATACCACCACCTCTACAATAATGAGGCTGACCGTCATGAAGCAAATCCCGCCCTGCGTGAAATGCTGGGCAGGCTATATGACAACTTCACGGAACGCTACGGAGAGCTGAATGCGCCCCGCAATGTTGATTTTATCAAGATGGATCCCGGAAGCGATGAGATTCTGGGTCTGGAACGATATATCGACGGTGAACTTCGTAAAGCCGATATTTTCGACCATCCGGTATCTTTCCAAACCGAAAAGATCGAAAAGACCGATGACGTTCACGTCGCACTGGTGGCCAGTCTGAACCGATTTGCCGACGTCAATCTCGAATATATCTCTCAACTCACCGGAGCCAGTGAGGAAGATGTCCTCGTAAAACTCCGGGGAAAAATATTTTTCGATCCCGACACGGAGGGGTACAAGATCGCAGAACGGGTGATTGCCGGCAATGTCATCGAAAAGGCGGATCGTGTACAACGCTACATCGATACTCATCCCGACAACAAGGCGGCACTGGAAACACTGAACGCTCTGCGGGAAGCAACACCCCAACCAATCGCCTTCGACGATCTGGATTTCAACTTCGGAGAACGATGGATTCCCGTCGGCATTTTCGAAAGCTACGCCTCGTGGCTCTTCGAAACCGAGGTGAAAATCTCTTATCAACCCGATCTGGATGAATTCAATCTTTCAGCTCGGGATCCATATAACATCAAGATTTTTCATGAATTTGCCGTGAATGCCGAATCACGACGTTACACGGGATTACACCTGCTCAAACACGCTCTGCACAACACCATTCCAGACATTACCAAAAAGGTCAAAAAACTCGTGGATGGAGAGATTATTGAGGTCAAGGTCCGGGACGGTGAGAAAATCCAGTTGGCAAACAGCAAGATTGATGAAATCCGGAGCGGATTCTCCGACTGGCTCCGCGATCAGTCCGTAGAATTCAAAGACCGATTGGCGGATACCTACAACCGCAAATTCAACTGTTTCGTAAGGCCGCATTACGACGGTTCGCACATGGATTTCCCGGGCCTCGACCGTAAAGGTCTCGGAATAGAAGATCTGTATCCCAGTCAAAAGGATGCCATCTGGATGGATATTCTTTTGGGAGGTGGTATCATCGACCACGAGGTCGGAGGCGGCAAGACGCTTATCATGTGTTGCGGTGCGTTTGAGAAAAAACGCCTCGGAGTGGCGCATAAGCCAATGATTATCGGACTAAAGGCCAACATTCACGAGATTGCAAGAACTTTCTGCACGGCCTATCCGATGGCTCGGGTTCTATATCCGGGCAAGGAAGACTTTACACCCAAGAAACGGGAACAGATCTTCCGACAGATCAAGAACAACGACTGGGACGCCATCATTCTGACACACGAACAGTTCGGAATGATACCCCAGTCTCCCGAAATCCAGCAGGAGATTCTCCAGGCCGAACTCAACAGCGTCGAACAGAATCTCATGCTTCTCAGACAGCAGGGAAAGAATGTCTCCCGACGTATGATGACCGGATGTCTGAAACGCCAGGCCAATCTCGAAGCCAAGCTCCAAAAGGTGCAACATGCCCTTGATAGCCGCAAAGATGACGCTGTGGACTTCCGCCGAATGGGAATAGATCATCTATATGTGGACGAGAGCCACAAGTTCAAGAATCTCACATTCACAACGCGACACGACCGTGTAGCGGGACTCGGTAACCCCGACGGCAGCCAGCGGGCTCTCAACATGTTCTATGCATTGCGGACCATACAGCAGCGAACAGGCCGCGATCTGGGGGCCACGTTCCTCTCCGGAACGACCATCTCCAACTCGCTGACGGAACTCTATCTGTTGTTCAAATATCTGCGCCCACAGGAACTCGAACGGCAGAACATCCGCACCTTCGATGCCTGGGCCGCCGTATTCGCCAAGAAAAGCGTCGACTACGAGTTCTCCGTCACCAACGAGATCGTGCAGAAAGAGCGATTCCGCTACTTCATCAAGGTGCCCGAACTGGCGGCTTTCTACTCCGAGATTACGGACTATCGCACGGCCGAGGATATCGGGATCGACCGTCCGCAGAAGAACGAGATCCTACACAACATTCCTCCGACGCCCGACCAGCAGGACTTCATCGAACGGTTGATGCAATTCGCCAAGACCGGAGACGCCGAGTTGCTCGGAAGGCCCCCGCTCTCCGAATCCGAAGAGAAGGCAAAGATGCTCATCGCAACAGACTATGCACGCAAAATGGCGCTCGACATGCGAATGATCGATCCCGTGCTCTACGGAGATCATATCGACAACAAGGCGAGCCATTGCGCGGCACAGATTGCAGCGTACTATCGTCGCTACAACGAGTACAAGGGGACACAGTTCGTGTTCTCGGATCTGGGGACCTACAAGTCCGCCTCGGAGTGGAATGTCTACTCCGAGATCAAACGCAAGCTGGTCGAAGAATACGGCATTCCGTCTTCAGAGGTCCGGTTCATTCAGGAAGCAGGTTCCGAGAAGGCCCGCAAAGAGTTGATCGACGGGATGAACGTAGGAAGTATTAGAGTGCTGTTCGGTTCAACTGAGATGCTCGGAACGGGAGTCAATGCCCAACGGCGATGTGTGGCCATTCATCACCTGGACAGTCCCTGGCGTCCCAGCGATCTCGAACAGCGCGAAGGTCGCGGCATAAGAAAAGGAAACGAAGTGGCGAAACTCCATGCCGACAACAAGGTCGACGTAATCATCTATGCCGTAGAAAAGTCGCTCGATGCCTACAAGTTCGGACTCCTGCACAACAAGCAACTCTTTATCCGACAACTCAAAAGCAACAAGCTCGGTATGCGCACCATCGACGAAGGCAGCATGGATGAAGGCAGCGGTATGAATTTCTCGGAATACGTTGCCGTCCTTTCAGGCAATACCGACCTGCTGGAAAAGGCTCGGCTGGAGAAGAAAATCGCAGCGCTGGAGAGCGAACGACAGAGTTTTGTCCGCAACAAGTCGTCAAGCAGGTACCGGCTCGAAGAGCTGCGTTCAAAGATGGCGCGCATCAAGGATCTGTCCGAACGAATCGAAAAAGACCTTACAGCCTTCCAAAGCCGTGTAGAGTTCAATGAAGATGGATCATACAAGAACCGAATCTCTCTCGACAGCGTGCAGACAAATGATCCCCAGCTCATCGGCAAGACCCTGAATCAGATCGTTAAAAGTGTGGTTACAGGCGAGGAACCGCAGAAAATCGGGTCCATATACGGATTTGATATTGTCGTCAAGAGCGAACGCTCCATGAAGGAGGATTTCAAAATGCTACACAACCGCATTTACGTCCGGGGCGAGGGAGATTACCTCTACCAGTACAACTACGGCAATCTGGCAGGAGATCCTCGCACCGCAGCCATGAATCCGATCAATGCGCTCGGTACAATCGAAAGTGTCCTGGAGAAATTGAAAAAGGATTATGCCGAGTGTGTAAAGGACACACCGCAACTCGAATCGATCATCAACAGCTCTTGGCGCAAGGAGGCTGATCTGTCGGCTCTGAAAGTGGAAATGGAGAGTCTGGACCGACGGATACAACTCTCGCTGAAACCCATTTCAGAGGAGGCCGAAACTGGAACAGACAACGAAATCGAGGTAGATCCCGAACAACAACAGGTGCCTGCGACAGACGAAAATCATACTTTGAACAATATCCCCAACCGACTGCAACAGGTCGCAGCCGCTTCCGACGGACACATCGTCATTGCATCCATACCAAGATATGATACGAACAAAATCCCTGGGAAAAAGATGAAATTGTAACAAACGAGCCGCGAGATCACTCGCGGCTCGTTTGATCAGACAGACCCCTTTCGGAAATTTCGGAGTTTATCGAAATTCTCCTCGATAAATCGCAACACGTCGGTCTCTCGATAAAACGCCTTCTGATTCAACATTTGATATGGTAGGCCATATTGTGTGCGATAGCGTTGGAGGGTTCTTTTGCTGATATGAAGCATTCGACACAGATCATAATTGTCATATAACTTTTCCCCATTCTCCGCCATGGGGTATTCTGGGACTTCCACGGGCCCCTGATTCCGTTCGATGCGTTCCAGCAAATCCATGATCCGGTGCATCCAAATATCGAAGTATTCTTTCTCCAGAAGCATGGTTGTTACTTTTTAAGGATACAACGAATCTTTTCATAATGGGCCCGAAGCTCTGCAAATTGTTCTTCGCGGCGTTTGATCGTCCGCGATTCAAGAGCCTGCTTGATAGCGCCAAGCGTATAATAGTTTTTACCGCCGAGGTTGGAATAGGGAATCTCGCCCTTGCTGCGTAACCGTTGCAGAGTCCGTTCGCTGATTTGAAGATATTGGCAGACGGCATAACTGTCCACCCACATCTTGTCAAGATCTTCGTTTGACTGACTCGTCTCTATAACGTAACGCTCGATACGTTTCAGCCGCTCGATTACTTCATGATACGCATCCGATTCAATCATTATCACTTCCATAACGAATAAATCTTACGTCAGCAAATTACGCAATTATTTTCGCCTCATATACCGAGTACGGTATGAGTTTTATTTATCTTTATTCCATAATTTTACATGGAAGAAAATTACTTATAATCAGTGCTATACGAAAATATCGCAAAAAAGTGCCAGCAGTATTACAGCCGGCACTTTACTAAAAAAACAACTATCGAGTACGGTATTATATCTTCTAAATTACTGAATAATAAGCTATACAACTTGACAATCATTATAAATATTCGGATAAGAAATATAATTCACCTTTTCTTTTTCTGTCGCTTCATTTTTTCGAGCAACGAATTAGTTAAATGATCCAAATACGGTGTCGGATCATTGCGCAAACACATATCACTGAATGTTCGAGAAAAGTTAGAATTTAACTCAATATTAAATACATTCTGAATATAATTTGCCAATCGAGTCAAGGGAATACTACCAAAAGAACCTTTCGCATGTAAAGCAAAGATCAATTCACAAAGATCAGTTTTAGTATCCATCCATGTTAATTTTATATCAGAACGTAATGCTAACTTATGTTCCTCCAATATCATCATTTCATTGATGATGTATTGGCATAGCATATCATTGGCAAGAAATTTAGCAATTCGAAAATCACATTCCGTTGAAAATAATGGATCCCGCTCGTAGTATGAACAATCAAGATATTGATTCTTCAATGGCCTTAGACCTCGCAGGAAATAATCCCGATCCAAATGAGTTGCTCCGCTTTTGTAGTATCGATAAAAATCAAGTCGTTTATCAATATAATCCTGAAGTTTGCCTAATTCTTGCTGTAAGTAATCTTGACATACATCCACGCCACTAATGGGACGATTTAACTCGATATTATAAATTTTTCTATAATATATCAACTTACAATGAATGCGCGGTTTAATTTCCTTAAAAAACAAAATTTCTTCTTCCTCTGTTTTGAATTGATATTGCAATATAAAATCCTTTAATTGCCCGAACAAATCATCAAGGCGATTTGATATCAACAAAGATTGATTTACAATATTATGCTCTACAGACTCAATCCTTCGAATACTTTGGGCAATCTCTTTTTCGAGCTTTTTTATATAATTCCAAATTCCGCAACCAGAAACCACCGGAAGGTGCCACCAGGGAACAGATAAAGGAATGGGAACGCAAGAAGCTGACCACCGGCAAGGTTCTCGGCATCATCCGCAGGTACATCACCTCGCAGAACGTGGTGCCGCGCAAGGAAGTGGCATTGGTGAAGACATCCTACGGCTTCAAGCTGAAACAGTATGCCCCGCGTCTGCTCGACAAGGTCACGCACAAGGCCGCAGGCATCAACGACATCATACTCGGAAGGGCCGAACTCCCGATGCCGGAAACCGTCACGGAAAAGAACATGCGGCAGATCCGTGCCGCCAGAAAACTGATACGGCGCAAACAGAGGCAATATGAGACCCAGAATCTCCAGTTTGCGGAAATGCGGGAAGATGCCGACCTGAAGGAATACCTGGACCGCACCACATTCATCAACAAGGAC
>UMHQ01058320.1_pt1 | contig 55077 bp, 55 predicted proteins | sample 1965531 | NCBI WGS metagenome assembly UMHQ01 (sample SAMEA4836098, study PRJEB28245) | human gut metagenome | biome: gut microbiome; material: fecal sample | place: Denmark | collected 2008 | reverse complement strand
TTTTTTTAATATATTTGTAACATATGTTTGACAACTATAGAATCACAGAGTGCATAGGCGAAAAATAAATTTGATTTCCATATATTTTTATTATATAATTTTATTAGGACAAATAAGAGTCCTAATTTTGGAAGTAGGAGGAGGAATGGAATGAAAATTTCAGAAGAAGACCTATCGACAGAAATTATAGAACAACTTGTAAATATGGTAGGCGAATTTACCAATGTTAATGATTTAGCGGAAACTCTAAATGTTAGTCGAACAACGATTAGTCGGAAAATTGAAGAAGGGGAGATTGTGGCTTTTCATTTCGGCTCAAGAGTCATTGTAGTTACTAGGAGTTTGCAAGGAATTATTGAAAAATTTTTATAAATCTTTCGTCTGTGTTCTCTATGATTTTCTTTTTTATAAAAAGTTTGTTATGCTAGTCTTGTGAAGCAAAGCTAGCAGGATTCACAAAAATAAAAAAGGAGATGATGTTCTATGAATACGAGAGAAACCATTCAAAAAAGAGTGAAAACTTTGGAAACTTCTATTAAGAGAGAAAAAGCTATTTTACAAGAGTTGGAAAGCGATAAAGCGACCATCCAACGAATTGAAGATCTTGTGGAAAAAGGAATTGCTTTAGCAAGTGATTCTCATTATGCTTCCTATGATGAATGGAAGTTACATTTAGAAAAGCAAGTGAAACGAGGAGAGAGAAGTTTAGAAAACTTGAAAATAAGAAAAGCAGAGTTAGAAGCCTTTCGTTTCTACTTAGAGAAAGTGGGAGCATAGAAACAAAAAGCCAATGGGATTAACCAAGCCCATTGGCTTTTGTTTTTTGATACAGATCTCTCAATACAAAGTAAAAAACTCCCGTAAAAATCCAAAAAATATAAATGTTATAGAAACGTTTCATATAGTCCTTTCATATCAATTTGTTCTATTTTGTCTAAAAAAAGAAAGAAAGTCAAGAAAGTGCTGTTTTTTTACTAGGAAAGAAAAAAGCTTTATGATATAATTAAAATGATTATGAAAAATAAAAAAGGAGAGTTACTATGTTACGAGTAAAAAGTGTAGAAACAGCTTTTCAAGCATCACCAAACCAATATGTACAAGGAGCGATTGATGCTTTAGGAATTTTTGATAATATTATTCAACCGGTATTTCCTTATCCTTTTTCAAATATTGCTTTGATTTTTTCTTTTGAAAAAATGGATAGACCTACTGTTTTTGAAATTAGAATCAATGCTCCGGATGATAGTTTAATCAGTCAAGGAGAATTTGGAGTCATGCCGGATTCTTTCGGAAATGGAAGAAAGATTGTAAATCTTTCCAATTTTTTGGTTGCAGAACGAGGACTATACAGTGTTGATATTTTAGAAAAAGTGGCAGAAGATAAAGTAAATTTTATTAAGACAGAAGAATTGTTTATGGCAGACTATCCACCTAAGAGAAGATTTAGCCAAGAAGAAATCCAAGAGATTTTAGCAACAGACGGTGTGATTAAGATGGTAAAAACAGATTATAAACCGGTAAAATATATTCAAGATGAAACTTTAGAGCCTGTGCATTTTCAGTTATTCTTAGATCCGAGTGAAGAAGTAGAAGAAGGATTTGTAGCTTTCCCTGAAAATGATAAAGTTGAAATTCGAGGAGAAATTTTTGATTTAACCGGAATTAGAAGACAAATTGAATGGATGTTTGGACAAGAAATGCCAAAAGAAGAAGAAACGAAAGAAGAGGCAACAGAAGAATAAAAAATAGAAAAGTTCTTGCAATAAATAGAATGATGTGATATAATAGTTAAGTAAAATAATTTTAAGTAGAAACGACCTGTTTCTCACCTTCTGGACCATAGAGTTTACACAAGGTTATCAAAAGTAGTTATAAGTGCGTAGACTATATATGATAGGAAACAGGTAGTGATACCTGTTTTTATTTTTATCATGGAGGTGTATGAATATTTCTGAAAAAATTAGAATCAATGACAAAATCCGAGGAAAAGAATTCCGAATTATCGGAGCAGATGGGGAACAATTGGGAGTAATGTCTGCAGCAGAAGCGTTGGAAATTGCAGCAAATCAAGATTTGGATCTTGTAGAAATTGCGGCAACTGCAAAACCACCAGTATGCAAAATTATGAATTTTGGAAAATATCGTTATGAACAAGAACGAAAAGCCAAAGAAGCAAAGAAAAATCAAAAGCAAACAGTAGTAAAAGAGGTAAAAGTAACTGCTAGAATTGATGCTCACGATTTAGATACGAAAGTAAATCAAATTCAAAAATTCTTGGAAAAAGACAATAAAGTAAAGGTAACTTTAGTATTATTTGGAAGAGAAAAAATGCATGCAAGTTTAGGAGTCGGAACTTTAGATGAAGTTGCAGAGAAATTTGCAGAAACAGCAGATGTGGATAAAAAATATGCTGAAAAACAAAAGCACATTATTTTAACTCCAAAGAAAAAGTAAGTATAAAAAGTAATAGATAGATAAAATATAAGGAGGGCGAACGTTATGCCAAAGATGAAGACTCATAGAGGAGCAAAAAAAAGAATTAAAGTAACTGGAACAGGAAAGTTCATCGTAAAACATTCAGGAAAAAGCCATATCTTAACTAAAAAAGACAGAAAGAGAAAGAACTCTCTAAAGAAAGACCTAGTGGTTAGCGAAACTTTAAAGAGACATATGCAAGGATTACTACCATACGGTGTAGGAAGATAATTTAGGAGGGTGACGAAATGAGAGTAAAAACTGGAATTGTAAGACGAAGAAGACATAAAAAAATATTAAAGGCTGCAAAAGGATTTAGAGGAGCATCAGGTGACGCTTTAAAACAAGCAAAACAAGCTACTATGAAAGCAATGGCTTACTCTACTAGAGATAGAAAAGTTAACAAAAGAAGAATGAGACAATTATGGATTACAAGAATCAACTCAGCAGCAAGATTGAATGGATTGACTTATTCTGTATTCATGAACGGATTAAAGAAAGCCGGAATTGAATTAGATAGAAAAGTATTAGCAGATTTAGCTTTAAACAATGCAGCAGAATTCGCAAAATTAGCAGAAACTGCAAAAGCAGCTAGATAGTAAGAAAGATAATAAGAATAAGAAAGATTTTAGAACTTTTGAAAAAAGGTTTCTAAAATCTTTTTTTTATTCTTATCCAATCGTTTTTATGTATTATTCATAATCCATAGAAATTTTTAGTTTTCCATCTTCCAAAAGATAGCTGGAAATATATCTTTTTTGTAATTTTTCCGGAAGACGAAAGCGTCTTGTTTCGTTGAGAACCGTTACTAATAAATCTTGTTCCTCTTTGATGACAGAAATATCCTGTTTTGTAGTAAAAGGCAAAGGAAGAATAAAAATTCTTGTTCCATTTTTTTCTTCTATTCTAAATTCTTCTCCTTCGTAAAAAATTTGTGAAGGATCTTCTCCTTGATATAGTAGTTGGGAGATTCTTTCTAAAGAATTTTTTCCACGGATTTCTTCTTCTTGTAGTTCCAAGGAAAATATTCTTTGATTAAAAAAACTTTCTTCTATTATTTGTAAGCTTTTGTTTTGATTTTCTTTCCAATTTTCAAAATATCCTTCTAAGGCTTTTTCCGGATAAATCTTATTAACATAAATAGCATCTACTGTGAAATGATACAGTTGTAACCAAGTATAATTTCTTTGAGCTTCCTCTAACACAATATGTTCCGGAGTTGTTACGATACGGATACTGCTTGTTTTTTTGTCATGTAGAATTTCTTCTAAGTGATTCAATCGTTTTACTAGGGATTCAAATTCCTCAAAAACAGCATCTCTTGGTTTTGGAACAGAAGTTTTCTTAGAAATAAAAGATCCAAGAATGGAATTTACATTTTTTACCATGGGTAAAATAGTATCTGCTAACATCGTTAATTTTTCAGAATAACTTAACATAGATAAAGATTGTCCGGTAGGAGCACAATCTACAATCAGGACATCATAGCGATTCTCTTGATAAATTTCTAAAATTTGGAGTAGAGCAAAGACTTCATCCAGTCCGGGAAACAAAAGGGCTTCTTCTGCCTCCAATCCACCATTTGCTTTTTCAGAAATAATTTGTCGTAAATAGTCTCGCAAATTTCCCCATGCTTTTTTACTTTCTTCTGTGGAATCAATTTCCATAGCCTCTAAGTTTGGAAAAACCTCTTGTGGATAGTAGGTCAAAGGATGGTCTAAGGAATCTTGCAAGCTATGAGCTTGATCTGTACTTAGCAAAAGGACTTTTTTCCCTAAGTTTGCTAAATGAGAAGCGGTGGCTGCTGCAATACTTGTCTTTCCAACTCCACCTTTTCCGGTATAAATAATAATTCTCATTCTTTTGCCTCCTTTGTATTTTGTTGAAATTGAATCCAAAGATTGTCTTTTTCCAGATCCATTTTGACAATTTTACTTCCTCGTAGACTATTTGGTAGAGGAATACAACGATTTACATTATTGATTTTAAGATTGAGATCCATTTCATGAAGAAAAACTTGAATATTCTCTTTTTTTGCATTAGGAATTACAATGTTTAAACGATAACCTCCTTCACATGGGGAATAGGTTTCATTTTCTATCTGTTTATGAACCGAGAAAAGGTCAGCAGAAGTAGAGAGAGTGTCACATAATTTCTCTACGGCTTCATAACCTAGAATTTCTTTTGGATACCAAGGTATCTTTGTAAGAGGAATATTTCGAAAAACTTCTTCCAATTCTTGAATGTATTTTTCTTGTATCGATTGCCATTTTTTCATAAATGGATTTTGAATATTCTCTTGTAGAACTCGGTTAATGAATACAGCATCTACTTGATATTGATAGAGATGTAAATACATAAAATTTCTCTTTGTTTCTTCTACTACCATTTTTTCAGGGATACAAACAAGACGTACACTACAAATTTCTTTATTTTTTAATAAACTTTGCAGCTCCAATAAGCTTTGATGCATTTTTTCGATATTGTTCATCGTGCTACGTTTTGGAAGAGTCACTCCATATTTTACTTTGGAAATAGGGGAAAGGACTCGAACCATCATCTTTCCAACAGGGAAAAATTTTTCCATATACCAAGCTAATAATTCAGGTAATTTTAAAAGAGCTAACGTTTCTCCCGTAGGAGCACAATCTATAAAAATACGCTCATATTGATTACTTTCATAAAGTTCACGAATTTTTAGAAGGCAGAATAGATTGCCTAGTCCCGGAAAAGAAAATTGTTCATTGATATTACTGACTCCTAAACCATTTTTTCCCATTAAATCAATCATTGCATTTTTCACTTCCGGAAAAATTTCTTTTCGGATGGCATCAGGATCCAGTTCAATGGCATCTAGATTTGTGGAGATGTTTGTAATTGTTTTTCCAATTTTTTTTTGAAAAATATCTCCTAAGTTGTGAGCCATATCGGCACTGATGATAAGACTTTTCTTTCCTTCTCTGGAAGAAGCCAAAGCATGAGCTGTGGCAACACTTGACTTTCCAACTCCTCCTTTGCCCGTAAAGATAATAATTCTTGCCATAAAATCGCCTCTTTTCATCTCAGAATGATTTAAAAAATTGTAACATATTTTTATAGATTCCACAAGTTATCAGTTTTTCCTGTTGTCTATTTTACTATATAAATGTATGAAAAAAGGAGAATAAGAATACAAAACAGACGAAACAATATCATTTTATAATTGACAGTATAAAAATATTATTTTATAATGACGGTAATCATAGATCATGTTAAGTCATAGTTAAAGTCATATAAGTTGTAATTAGTCGGTGTGAAATTAAGAAAGGAGTGCGTGAAATGAGTACTATAACAGATGAGTTATATGAAAGCTTTAAAAAGAATTTAGAAAGCGTTAATGGTAGCTGTATGCGTACTGCAAAAGCAGGGCTTGGAAAGCTTATTGCAGATGTGTTCACGACACAAGAAATCACTTCGATTTCTGTTTTTGAATCCCCTATGATGAAAGAGGCAGGAGTGGTGGCAACACTTCGAGAAGCAGGAATTACTGTACATACAGATCATATTCGGCTTCATGCAGAAACAGATAAGGGAGGAGTATCAGAAGCACAACATGGAATTGCAGAATTGGGAACTATCGTACAAGAACAAGATGATGCCGATGGAAGAATGGTGTCTACCATGTCGGAATTTTACATTGGTCTTGTAAAAGGATCTACTATTGTAGCTACCTACGATGATATGTTCGATATATTAAGTGCAATGCCGGAAATTCCAAATTTTGTCGGATTTGTAACAGGGCCAAGTCGTACTGCCGATATTGAATGTGTTGGAACAGTAGGAGTACATGGACCTATTCAAGTTTGTATTATTATTGTAGATGATGCATAAGAATCGATAAGCTTTTTCATCAAGTGGTGTTGATGAGAAAAATTTGGGATGAAAAGAAAGGAGAAGGGAAATGGCTAGTGAAGATTTAAAAAAAGAGATAAGATCTGCTTTGGATAATGCCACTCTTGGACGAACTCTTGGGAATTTCTGTAAAACATATCCTGCTAGAAGAGAAAAATCATATGATGGCGTTGACTTTGAAGCAACAAGACAGAAGATTGCAGAAGTAAAATCGTATGCAGCAGATCATATTGATGAAATTATAGAAGAATTTACAACAAATTGTGAAAAAAGAGGTGGGCATGTTTATCATGCTACAAGTACAGATGACGCTATGGAATGGATACGACAATTGGTAAAAGAAAAGGGAGTGAAAACCATTGTCAAATCAAAATCTATGGCATCAGAAGAAATTCATATGAATCATGTTCTTGGAGATGATGGAGTTCTAGTACAAGAAACAGACCTTGGAGAATTTATTATTGCTTTGGAAGGAAATACTCCGGTTCACATGGTTATGCCGGCTTTGCACTTAAATAAGGAACAAGTAGCAGACTTATTTGGTGATTATACCAAGAAAAAACATGAACCAATTATTTCTGAAGAAGTCAAAACGGCTCGTCGAGTGATGAGAGATAAATTTACTCATGCAGATATGGGAGTTTCCGGAGCGAACGTGGCTGTTGCAGAAACTGGAACTGTATTCACGATGACAAATGAAGGAAATGGACGTATGGTAGGAACCTTACCGGAAATTCATTTGTATATTTTTGGAATTGAAAAATTTGTAAAATCATTTTCAGATGCAAGACATATTTTTAAAGCTTTACCAAGAAATGGTACAGCTCAAAGAATTACTTCCTACATTTCTATGTATACAGGAGCCTGTGAAGTAACATCGAATAAAGAAACCGATGAAAAGAGAAAGAAAGATTTTTATTGTGTCATTTTAGATGACCCTGGACGTAGAGCTATCTTAGCAGAACCGGATTTCCGAGAAATGTTTGATTGTATCCGTTGTGGAGCTTGTTTGGATGTATGTCCTGCCTTTGCTTTAGTAGGGGGACATGTATATGGATCTAAAGTATACACCGGTGGAATTGGAACCATGTTGACTCACTTCTTAGTTTCCGAAGAAAGAGCAGCTGAAATTCAAAATATTTGCTTACAATGTGGAAGATGTAATGAAGTCTGTGGTGGTGGATTGCATATCGCAGAAATGATTATGAAGTTAAGGGAAAAGAAAATGGCAGAAAATCCGGATGCTTTGAAAAAATTTGCTTTGGATGCAGTTTCTGATCGAAAATTATTCCACTCTATGCTTCGAATTGCTTCTGTGGCACAAGGAATATTTACTAAGGGAGAACCTATGATTCGTCATTTGCCTATGTTCTTATCAGGAATGACAAAAGGAAGAAGTTTTCCGGCTATCGCACAAGTTCCATTACGAGATATGTTCCATACGATTGAGCAAAATGTAAAAGAACCAAAAGGAACCGTTGCTATTTTTGCCGGATGTTTATTAGATTTTATTTATACAGATTTAGCGAAAGCAGTGGTTGCAAATATGAATTCCATTGGATATAAAGTGGAAATGCCTTTGGGACAAGCTTGTTGCGGATGTCCGGCAAGCAATATGGGAGATACAGAAAATGCTAGAAAAGAAGCAGAAATTAACATTGAAGGAATGCAAGCTGAAAAATATGACTACATTGTAACAGCTTGTCCATCTTGTACTCATCAATTGCATCTATATCCTACTTTCTTTGAAGAGGGTACGGAAATGTATAAGAGAGCAAAAGAATTAGCAGATAAGACTTTTGATTTCTGTAAACTATTCTATGATTTAGGTGGAGTTGCAGATATTGGAGATGGAAAACCGGTAAAAGTAACATATCATGACTCTTGTCACTTAAAGAGAAGTTTGAGAGTTAGTGAAGAACAAAGAGAATTGTTGAAACATACCAAAGGGGTAGAATTTGTAGAAATGCATGACTGTGATAACTGTTGTGGATTTGGAGGATCTTACAGTTTGTTGTATCCTGAAATTTCAGCTCCTATTTTAGAAAATAAAATTCAAAATATTAAAGATTCCGGTGCCGAAGTTGTCGCTCTAGATTGCCCTGGATGCTTAATGCAAATTAAGGGAGGATTGGATGCCAGAGGTGTCGATGTCAAAGTAAAACATACCGCAGAAATTCTTGCAGAAAAGAGAGGACTAGTGTAATTGATAGAACAAGTAAAACAGTATATGCATCTCATTGCAGATTATTCTAAAAAAGAAACAGAGGTTGGAGCTGTTTTAGAAGATGCTCTCAATGCTTCCGGAAAAATGTTTCGAACAAAATTACTTTTATTCTGTGCTTCTTTGGGACCTTGTTATGAAGAAAAAAAAGAAAAACTTTGCAAATTAGCAGCCATGGTGGAATTAACCCATTTGGCATCCTTGATTCATGACGATATTGTAGACGATTCTCCTTATCGCCGGGGAAAAATTTCCATTCAAGGAAAATATGGAAAAGATGCAGCTGTCTATGCGGGTGATTTTTTAATGGCTCGGATTTATTATTATGAAGCAGTAGAACGTTTGAATGAATCTGCCGCTCTCTTGTCAAAAACAGTAGAACATATGTGTACAGGTGAGATAGGACAAGATTTGTGTCGTTATCGAGAAGATGTAAGTATAGAAGAATATTTCCAAAATATTCAAGGAAAAACAGCAGCTCTTTTTGAAACAGCTTGCCATATTGGAGCAATGGAGGCAGGTTGTTCTCAAGAAATGATAGAAAAGTTAAAACTATTTGGAAGAAATCTAGGAATGATGTTTCAATTAAAAGATGATATCTTAGATTTTACATCTGATATGGATGAAATAGGAAAGGAAACTCATAAAGATTTTCAAAATGGGATTTATACTTTTCCAGTGATTAAAGCATTGGAGAACAAGCAGGCTAAAGAAATATTATATCCGATTATGGAAGAAAACAGAGGGCGTGGGCTAGAAGATGCTGAAATTATAAAAATGGAGAGCTGTGTACTCGAATATGGGGGAGTAGAAGCAACATATCAAGAGATTCAATCCTTGGCAAAAGAGAATAGACAGATTCTAAAAGAAATGCAAGGAGCTCAAGAGGCGATACTTCCTTTATGGAAATTGATGGATGAATTGGAGGCATGATGGCAGATTATGAGAAACTAACAGGACAGATGGCACTTCAGCTAGCAGCTCCGCATACTTGGGTAGCTTCCATAGGGCCAGCACTTTTTGCAATATTATTTTGTCGAATGGAAGGCTATTTTTTACAAGTGTGGCAGGAAATATTTTTGTTAGTATCCTGTATTTTTCTACAATCTTCTGTCAATACTTTCAACGATTATATTGATTTTATAAAAGGTACCGATGGGATAGAAGATTGTTTGGAAGAAAAGGATGCTGTGCTGTTACATCATCATCTTTCCCCAAGACAAGTCATTAGTTTGGGAATTTGTTATCTTTTTTTCGGAGTGATTTTGGGGGTTCTTGCCAGTTTGCCAGCAGGATATCTTCCTCTGGGAATTGGTTGTATAGGACTTTTTGCGATTCTATGTTATTCAGGAGGGCCTTTCCCTATTTCTTATCTTCCTATTGGGGAGATTGTTTCCGGTTTTGTGATGGGGGCATTGATTCCTTTGGGCATTGTAGCTTGTTCGGATGGAGGGCTTCAATTTCAAGTGATATTGTATGCACTTCCATTTGTTATAGGAATTGCTTTTATTATGCTAACAAATAATAGTTGTGACATTGAAAAAGACAAACTTGCAAAAAGATATACTTTACCAGTTCTTTTAGGGAGAAATCGGAGCAAAAAAGTATATCGAGGACTTCTTGTACTATGGGTGATCAGTATTGTTTTTCTTTCTGCTAGGAGTTTAGAATTTTTTTCCTGCATTTCTATCTTTTTTCTTGTTTTGGCTCGACATAAGATAGGATATTTGTGGAAAAGTTCTTTGTTGGCTCAAGATAGAATCGAGCAGATGAAAAATATAGTACTGGCAAATATCATCATCAATGGAGGATATTTGTTAGCAATGGCAAGCTATATACTTGTGGAGTTGATTTTGGCATGAAAGAGGAAAAAAAATCAGAAAAGGTCCATGGAGTTTTTGAAACGATTTCCAAAGAATATGATAAAGCGAATGACAGAATTAGTCTTGGATTTCAAAGAAAATGGAAGGGAATGTTGGTTCAAAAACTATTGGAAGAAACAGAAAAACAAGGTAGAGTTTTAGATGTTTGCTGTGGAACGGGAGATATTTCTATTTGGATTGCAAAAAAAAGAAACGATTTAAATATAGTAGGTTTGGATTTTTCTTCTTCTATGTTAAGAGAAGCAGAAAAAAAATCAAGAGGCTTATCCAATATTCTTTGGAAAGAGGGAGATGCGATGGCATTGCCTTTTGAAGAACATTCTTTCTCTGCTGCTTGTATTTCTTTCGGCTTAAGAAATACAGCGGACTATGAAATGGTTTTAAGAGAAATGAAACGAGTGTTAAAAGAAGATGGGATTCTTTATTGCTTGGATTCTTTTGTTCCGGACAATAGATGGATACGGCCTTGTTATCAAATGTATTTTAAATACATGATGCCATTTTTAGGTGGTGGAAAAAAACATTATCAAGAATATTTTTGGCTATATGAATCAACACAGCAGTTTCTTCGTAAACAAGAATTGCTTTTGTTATATCAAAAATTAGGTTTAAGAGAACTTAAAGTTTATAGCAAAATGTATGGGGCATGTGTTTTGATTCAAGGGAAAAAGGAATAAATATAGGAGGAAAGGATATGAGCGAGGAAAAGTTTGATGCCATAATCGTTGGTGGCGGTTTGGCGGGTTGTTCAGCGGCCATCGTTCTAGCAAATGCAGGTCTTGCAGTTCTAGTAGTAGAACGGGGAGATTTTTGTGGGGCAAAGAATATGACCGGTGGTAGACTTTATGGACATAGTCTTGAAAAAATTATTCCAAATTTTGCAGAAGAAGCTCCCATTGAAAGAAAAATTACAAGAGAAAAAATTTCTTTGATGAGCGAAGACGGTTCTTTTGACATTGGATTTGGATCTAAAAAATTAAGTTCTACAAATGAAAATGCTTCTTATACAGTACTTCGATCTGTATTTGACCAATGGTTGGCATCGAAAGCGGAAGAAGCGGGAGCGGAAATTATTCCTGGAATTTTAGTAGATGAACTTATCATGGAAGATGGAAAAGTTGTAGGAGTTTCTGCGACAGGAGAAGAATTATATGCAGATGTTGTTATTTTAGCAGACGGGGTCAACTCTCTATTAGCACAAAGCATTGGTATGAAAAAAGAATTAGAACCACACCAAGTAGCAGTGGGAGCAAAAGAAGTCATCCGTTTGGGAGAAGATGTCATTAACCAACGTTTTGCAGTCAATGGAGAAGAAGGAGTAGCTTGGCTATCTTGTGGAGATCCTACTTTAGGAGGCTTTGGTGGAGGTTTACTTTATACCAATAAAGACACTGTTTCTGTCGGAGTTGTAGCAACTTTAAGTGATATCGGACATCATGAATTATCGATTAACCAATTATTGGATAGATTTAAGGAACATCCATCGATTGCCCCTTACCTAGAAGGAGGAACTTCGATTGAGTATTCAGGACACTTGGTACCGGAAGAAGGACTACATATGGTTCCGGAATTGTACCGAGACGGAGTATTGGTGACAGGAGATGCAGCAGGATTCTGTATTAACTTAGGTTTTACAGTAAGAGGAATGGATTTTGCGATTGAATCAGGAAGATTGGCTGCAGAAACAGTGATCAAGGCACATCAATTAGGAGATTTTAGTGCAGAAACATTATCAGAGTATAAAAAAGCTCTAGATAATAGTTTCATTATGGAAGATTTGAAACAATACAAAGGATTCCCAACTTTATTAGGACGAAGAGAAATCTTTGAAGATTTACCAGCTATGGTTAACGATATTGCTGCGAAAGCATTTACAGTAGATGGAAAACAAGGACAAAGTTTGATGATGTATGTTTTAAATTCTGTGGCAAAACATACGACTGCTGCAAAACTTGTTAATTTTGTCACAACAGTATTGGAGGCGTTTTAATGATGAAGAAGATGAAAATAGAAGATAAACTAGCCTTAAATATTTTTCATGTAGATGAAGAAAATTCTCATATTGATGTCGATAAAAACTTTACAGATGAAGCAGAAATTAAAAAATTATTATTGGCTTGTCCTGCAGAATGTTATAAGTATATCGATGGGAAATTAAGTTTTAGCCACTTGGGATGCTTGGAATGTGGAACTTGTAGGGTGTTATCTCATGGAAAAATTGTCAAAGAATGGAAACATCCAATTGGAGAAGTTGGAGTTACTTTTCGACAAGGATAAGTTAGAAAAATTTTATATAAATAAGGGATACTTCTTTGAGAGGTATCTCTTTTTCTTTTTATAGAATAAAATAAATGTTTTATAAAAGTAGAAACTGGGGTATAATAGAAGTAAAAAATAGTTTTTAGAAGAGAGGGAAAAAAGTAACATGTTAGAAAAGTCGTATGAAAAAGTCATTGAATATGTGAGGATACATATTTTAAGGGGAGATTATAAAATAGGAGATAAGCTACCGTCAGAGAGAGAACTGGCAGCTTTATTGGGAATGAGTCGAAATTCTATTCGAGAAGGACTTCGGATTTTAGAGAGAATGGGAGTACTTTCCAGCCAACAAGGAGCAGGAAATTATATTGTTGGAAAATTTGATGAAGTTTTAACCGATGTTTTGTCGATGATGTATGCCCTACGAGAGGTAGAAATTTCCCAAATTACAGATTTTCGGCACGGATTAGAATATGCAGCCTTAAATTTGGCTTTAGAAAATGCAACACAGGAAGAAAAAGAAAAAATGAAGTACCACTTAGAAAAATTGGAAGTTGCAGAGGATGATGAAGAGTGGTTGCAGCATGATAAGAGTATTCATTATCTTTTAATTGAATCCAGCAAAAATAAATATTTGTTGGTAAACTATATTGCTCTTACAGCCATTATGGATTTATATATTCCGACCATGCGTGGAAAAATTTTGCGAGCGATGAAAACACAACACTATCTGTATGATGCTCATAGAAAAATTGTAGAAGGAATTTTAGAAAATAACTTGGTAAAAGGAATGGAAGGCTTAAGCTTACATTTTAAATATCTGAAAGATTACCGTTATAGCTAGAAAAAGAAAAAAATGATATTTTTTTTAACAAAATTGTTGACAAATGAAACAAAAAAGGGGTATATTAGTAGAAAGTGGTAGTACCAATAAAAGAAAAAATTTTATTGGTATCATTTTTTCACAAGAATACTGGTAGTACCAGTGAAACAAGGAGGAAGGAATATGGGAGGATATGTTTACAATCAAGTGAGCCCAGAATTGGTTGAAAAATTTAAACAAATTGTTCCTGGAAAGGTGTATGTGGGAGAAGAAATCAATCAAGATTATTTCCATGATGAAATGCCAATCTATGGAGAAGGACAACCGGAAGTGCTGATTGATGCAACAACAACAGAAGACATCGCAGCGATTGTAAAGTTGTGTTACGAAAACAACATTCCAGTAATTCCAAGAGGAGCCGGAACTGGATTAACAGGGGCTTCTGTTGCTATTAAAGGCGGTGTCATGATCAACATGACGAAAATGAATAAAATTTTAGAATATGACTATGAAAACTTCGTGGTTAGAGTAGAACCAGGGGTGTTATTGATAGAATTAGCAGAAGATGCTCAAAGACAAGGATTATTATATCCACCTGATCCGGGAGAAAAATATGCAACTTTAGGTGGAAATGTCGCAACGAATGCCGGAGGAATGAGAGCCGTAAAATATGGTTCTACAAGAGATTATGTAAGAGCGATGACAGTAGTGCTTCCTACCGGAGAAATTGTGAAATTAGGAGCTACCGTATCTAAGACCAGTACCGGATATAGCTTGTTGAACTTAATGATTGGTTCTGAAGGAACTTTGGGAATTATCACAGAACTAACTTTAAAATTGATTCCGGCACCAAAAGAAACCATTAGTTTAATTATTCCATATGAAAAATTAGAAGAATGTATTGCTACGGTACCAAAATTCTTTATGAATCATTTGCAACCGCAAGCTTTGGAATTTATGGAAAGAGAAATTGTACTTTCTTCAGAACGATACATTGGAAAGAGTGTATTTCCAAAAGAATTGGAAGGAACAGAAATCGGAGCTTACTTATTGGTAACCTTTGATGGAGACAATATGGAAGAATTAGAAGAAATTACAGAAAAGGCGGCAGAAGTTGTTTTAGAAGCGGGAGCTTTAGATGTTTTAGTTGCAGATACTCCGGCAAAGAAAAAAGATGCTTGGGCTGCTAGAAGTAGTTTCTTGGAAGCGATAGAAGCAGAAACTAAGTTGTTAGATGAATGTGATGTTGTCGTTCCTGTCAATAAAATTGCTCCTTACTTAAATTATGTAAATGGAGTAGGAGAAAAATTTGATTTTACTGTAAAGAGTTTTGGACATGCTGGGGATGGAAATCTTCACATCTATGCTTGTAGTAATGACATGGAAGACGCTGAATTTAAACGACAAGTTGCTGAATTTATGACAGATATTTATCAAAAGGCAGCAGAAATGGGTGGACAAATTTCCGGAGAACATGGAATTGGATATGGAAAGATGGACTACTTATCTGAATTTGCCGGAACTGTAAATATGAGACTTATGAAGGGAATCAAAGAAGTATTTGACCCTAAGATGATATTAAACCCTAATAAAATTTGCTATAAAATGTAACGAAGATAACAAAATAAGGTATATGATTGACTGACTATGACGAAAGTAACAAATGATTGACTGACTGATTACAATGATAAATGAAAAAGGTATAAAAATAAGGTATATGATTGACTATTTATTCTAGTGAAAACTACAGGAGGTATAATTATGGCATACTTAATTTCGGAAGAAGCTCAAGACTTATTGGCAGACGTAAAGAAGTTTTGTGAAAATGAAGTGAAAGAACAATGTAAAGAATATGATGTGACTGGAGAATGGCCAAAAGAAATTTATGATAAGGCAATTGAACAAGGATATCATGCATTGGAAGTTCCTGAAGAATTCGGTGGACCAGGATTAAGTAGAGTAGATATAGCAGCTTTATTAGAAGAAATGGCAATTGCAGATGCAGGATTTGCAACTACTATTTCAGCAAGTGGATTGGGAATGAAACCAGTATTGATTTCTGGAAGCCAAGAACAAAAACAAAGAGTAGCAGACTTGATTTTAGAAGGAGGATTTGGAGCTTTCTGTTTGACAGAACCTGGAGCAGGATCTGATGCTTCTGCTGGAAAAACAACAGCTGTGAAAGATGGAGATTCTTACATTTTAAATGGAAGAAAATGTTTCATCACAAATGGAGCCGTTGCTTCTTTCTATTGTATCACTGCTATGACAGATAAAACAAAAGGAGTAAAAGGAATTTCTATGTTCTTAGTAGAAGCAGGAACACCAGGACTAAGCACAGGAAATCACGAAAATAAAATGGGTATCCGAACTTCTAATACTTGTGATGTTGTGTTAGAAGATTGTAGAATCCCAGCTTCTGCTTTGGTTGGAAAAGAAGGAGAAGGATTTGCAATTGCAATGAAGACTTTGGACCAAGCAAGAACTTGGATGGGATGTATCGCAACCGGAATTGCTCAAAGAGGAATCAACGAAGCAATTGCTTATGGTAAAGAAAGAATCCAATTTGGAAAACCTGTTATTAAAAACCAAGCACTACAATTTAAAATTGCAGATATGGAAATCAAAACAGAAACTGCAAGACAAATGGTAGCTCATGCTTTAACAAAAATGGATTTGGGATTACCTTTTGCAAAAGAATCTGCGATTGCAAAATGTTATGCAGGAGATATTGCAATGGAAGTTGCTTCTGAAGCAATTCAAGTATTTGGTGGATATGGATACAGTAGAGAATATCCAGTAGAAAAATTGATTCGAGATGCTAAAATATTCCAAATCTTTGAAGGAACAAATGAAATTCAAAGAATCGTAATCGCTAACAATGTAATTGGAAGATAATAAGGAGGAACACAAGCATGGAAATATTAGTGTGTATCAAACAAGTTGCCGATGATTCCGTTGAAATCGCAATGAACCCTACAACCGGAAAGCCAGCTTTAGAAGGAGTAGCAGAAGTTGTAAATGCTTTTGACACTTATGCACTAGAAATGGCAACTCGATTGAAAGAAGCAAAAGGAGGAAATATCTGCGTTCTTTCATTGGGAGGAGCAACTACAACAAACAGTTTGAAAAACTGTTTAGCAGTAGGAGCAGATGAAGCATTCCATATAAAAGATGAAACATATCAAGAAAAAGATACCATTGCTGTTGCTCAAATTCTAGCAAAAGGAATTCAAGAAGTGGAAGCACAACGAGGAAAGAAATTTGATTTGGTTTTCTGTGGAAAAGAAAGTACTGATTTTGCTTCAGGACAAGTTGGAATTATGCTTGCCGATGAATTACACTATGGAGTAGTAACTAACTTAGTAGATATCGATGGAGATGAAACAAAAGTTTCCACAAAACGAGAAACAGAAGAAGGATACCAAGAAATTGAAGTAGCTTGTCCAGCTGTTTTGACAGTAACAAAACCAAATTATGAACCTAGATACCCAACTATTAAAAGTAAAATGGCAGCAAGAAAGAAAGCAATTGCGGAAGTGGTAGTAGATACTACAGCGGAATGTGTTATCACAGAAGTAAAAATGTCAGCTCCAGCAAAACGACAAGCCGGAGTAAAATTAGCGACTGGAACACCAGAAGAATTGGTTGCTCAAGCCATGGAAAAAATGTTGGAAGCAAAAGTATTTTAGGAGGTCATAGAACATGAGTATTGAAAAACAAAAAAATATAATGGTATATGTTGAAACAGTAGAAGGATCTCCTATAAATGTTTCTTTGGAAGCTTTGACTCAAGCAAGAAAGCTTGCAACCGGAGATCAAGTCGTTGCTGTCTTAGTTGGAGAAAAGTTAGACGAAGCAGCTAAAAAATGTGTTGAATTTGGAGCGGATGAAGTTCTTTGTATCGAAGATACTAGAAAAGAAGTAGAAGCTGTGGGAGACATCTTAGCTCAATGCAACGCAAAATATGAACCAAAAGTAATTTTAATTGGATCAAGTTTGGATGGAAAAGATATTGCTGCTATGGTAGCAAGTAGAGCAAAATTACCTTCTTTGACAGATGTTATCGCAATGCGTGAAGAAAATGGAACTTGTTATATGACAATTCCTATGTATAGTGGAAATATCTTGAAGGAAGTTTCTGTTGCAGCCGGAAAAACTGTGATTGTAGTGTTACGTTCAGGAGCTTGTAAAAAAGAAGCAGCAGCTGGAGCAGGAAATATTCAAAAAGAAGAAGTTGCTTTGAATGAATTACTTACTAAAGTAACCAATGTAGTTACTGAAATTTCTGAAAGTGTAAATCTAGAAGAAGCAGAAGTGATTGTTTCCGGTGGAAGAGGTATGGGAAGCAAAGAAAACTTTGAATTGGTAAAACAATTAGCAGAAGTTTGCGGAGGAGTTGTAGGAGCAACAAGACCGGTTACAGAAGAAAACTGGGTTCCTAGATCTCACCAAATTGGACAATCCGGAAAAATTGTTGCACCTAAATTATATATTGCTTGTGGAATTTCAGGAGCAACTCAACATATTTCAGGAGCAATTGGTTCAAATTATATCGTGGCAATTAACAAAGACGAAGATGCTTCTATCTTTGATGTATCTGACGTAGGAATTGTTGGAAATGTCATGGATATTTTACCTCTTATGATAGAAGAAATTAAAAAAGTAAAGAGCAAATAGGAGTAAAGCAAAACGTCTAAAAATTGTGAATAAAAACAATTTTGGAAAGAGGGGGTTATTAGTATGGGACAATGTCTTCTTATCTTAGCAATTTCTCTCCTTGGACAATTTTTAAGCGACCTTATTTCGTTCCCGATTCCAAAAACAATTATTGCATCTTTAATACTATTTGTTTTATTGGAACTTAAGGTAGTTAAAGTGGATTATTTGAGAGGAATTTTAGATATTTGTCGTAAAAATTTAGCATTCTTTTTTATGCCGGTTGGAGTCGCTATTATGACGAAACTGGGAGAAAGACCTTCCATGGACTATTTAAAAGTGTTGATTGTGATGATTATCAGTACTTGTGTTATTATGATAGTTACTGGAAAAGCAACGGATATTATCATTGGAATTCAAGAAAAAATATTCAAGAGAAATGATAAAGGGGGGGATAATAAATGAGTGGATTTTTAGAAAACCCTTTAGTGCATAATGTACTATTTAGCCCATTCTTTGGAATGGTATTATCCCTTGTAGCCTATATGATTGGTGCTTATTTTTTCAAGAAAACAAAATCAATTTTTTGTAATCCTTTGTTAATTGGAATCTTATTGGCAATTTTATTCATGTTAGCAACGGACATTCCATTTGAAGCATACAATCAAGGCGGAAGCATTTTGAAAATGTTAATTAGTCCGGTTGAAAGTGTTATTATTGGAGTAGCTTTGTATGAACAATTAGAAATCTTGAAAAAGAATTGGTTCCCAATTCTATTGTCAAGTTTTATTGGAAGTACCTTTGCTATTATTGTTGTATATGTATTAGGAAAGTTAATTGTGTTACCACAAGATTTACTATATGCAACTTTCCCAAAATCAGTAACCACAGCTATCGCTTTAGATATTGGATCCAAGTTTGGATGGGACGGTTCTTTGATTACTATGATGACAGTAAGTACAGGAATTATCGGGGCTGTTGTAGCACCTTGGATTACAAAATTTATCAAATCTCCAGTGGCAAGAGGTTTGGCAATTGGAACATCCAGCCATGCGGTTGGAACTTCTAAAGCTATTGAAATGGGAGAAATAGAAGGAGCTATGAGCGGATTAGGACTTAGCTTAGCTGCTATTGTTACTTCTTTTATGGTGCCTGTTATTTTAACAATTTTACATGTGATTTAAAAAATGTGTGTTTTAGGAAGAATACCTCTTCTCCTAGTGGGAGGGGGTATTTTTCATTGTAAAAATATTTTGAAAAAAAGCTTGTTATTCCCAAGCATTTATGTTAAAATTCCTGAATAGTTAGAAAGAAAAATAAAAGGGGCGTGATAATGTCAAATGAAAAGAAAGCCAACATTGGTGGAAGCTCTACTTCCTATTGTATTTTTAATCGTAATTATTGCTGTGGGGATTTTAAAATATGGAGCTGACCCACAAATACCACTTTTGATGGCTACGATTGTAGCCGCGGCTTTAGGAAAATATTTAGGTTATACTTGGTCAGAGATGGAAAAAGGGATTGTCGAGACGATTTTACCAGCAACCCAAGCTATCCTAATACAGATGATTATTGGGGTAATAATAGGAACTTGGATTGTAGCAGGAATTGTGCCGACGATGATATACTATGGTTTACAGATAATCTCACCGGGATTTTTTTTGTTAGCAACAACTGTATTGTGTTCTATTGTTTCTTTAGCGACAGGAAGTTCGTGGACAACAGCAGGAACTGTCGGGATTGCCTTGCTGGGAGTTGGAGAAGTGTTAGGAATTCCTACGGCATTAACGGCAGGAGCTATTATTTCAGGAGCTTATTTTGGAGATAAGTTGTCTCCTTTGTCGGATACGACAAATTTAGCAGCAGCTGTTTCAGGAACCACTTTATTTGAGCATATTCGTAATATGATGAAAACAACCATACCTGCTTATTGTATTGCTTTAGCTTTATACACAGGAATTGGACTTCGTTATTTAGGGAGAGAATTAAATACAGAAGAAATATATAAATTGTTACATATATTAGAGCAGGAATTTGTCATTAATCCTGTTTTGTTACTTCCACCGATTTTAGTTATTCTAATGGTAGCTTTAAAGACACCAGCGGTTCCAGGATTGACCCTAGGGGGAGTTTTGGGAGCTATTTTTGCTTTTGTTATTCAACATAAAGATTTTGGAGCTATTTTAGAGGCTTCTCAGTATGGATACAAGGCAACAACAGGCTATGAATTAGCAGATAATTTGTTATCAAGAGGTGGTTTACAGTCTATGATGTTTACCGTTTCTTTGATTATTGTCGCTATGGCATTTGGTGGAGTGGTAGAAAAAATTAAAGTCTTGGAAACTGTGGAAGAAAGATTGGTTACTTTCACAAAAACAACAGGAAGTTTGGTGTTAACAACTGTGCTTTCTTGTATTTTTTGTAATGCAACCTTGCCGGAACAATATCTTTCTATTTTAATTCCAGGAAGAATGTTTAAAGATCGGTATCGAAAAAAAGGTTTAGATCCAAGGGTATTATCAAGAATTTTAGAAGATTCCGGAACAATGACTTCGGCACTCATTCCTTGGAATACCTGTGGAGCTTTTATGTATGCAACTTTAGGAGTTTATCCTTTTGCATATTTACCTTTTGCTTTCTTTAATTTATTGAGTCCTTTGATTGCTATTTTATCCGGATTTTTTGGAGTAGGAATAATAAAATTAGAGGAAGAAGAAAGATTAGACTAGAAATATCAGGAGAATGAAAATATTTTCATTCTCCTTTCTTATTTGTCTTTACTTTCAATAATTAAAGTAACCGGACCATCATTTAAAAGCTCTACTTTCATGTCAGCTCCAAATTTTCCTGATTCCGTTTTAATTCCAAAAGATTGAAATGTTTCTAAAAATTTTTCATATAGTGGAATTGCCAGTTCAGGTCTTGCGGCATCAATGAAAGCAGGTCTTCTTCCTTTCATGCAGTTCCCATAAAGAGTAAATTGAGAAACGATTAGTACTTCTCCCTTTACCTCTTCTAAGGATAAATTCATCTTTCCATTTTCATCTTCAAAAACACGCAAATCTTTGATTTTATTTGCTAACCAAAGAACATCTTTTTCGGTATCCTCATGAGTGATTCCTAGTAGGATTAAGAATCCCTTTTCAATTTTGCCAATGATATTTCCCTCTACTGCCACACTTGCATATTGTACTCTTTGAATAACTGCTTTCATATTTTCACCTCAATGATAGAATTCGTTTTTCTATCATATCCTCTCATAAGAAAATAAAATTGTCAATGAAGTTTCTAGAAAAGGAATTTGTTTGGAAAATGCCAGAAAGAATGATATAATGATAGCAATATATAGTTTTTGAGGAGGAAAAAATGAAACGCCTAAATACCTTAACAGAATTTGCGAGAGTTATCAATTCAGATCGTTACCAATATACAGAAAGTGACATTTTTTTAATGGAGAAGATGCAAGATAAGGTTGCCACCTTTGATGTGTTTTTTCGTAAGACTGAAGACGGTGGGTTTGCAGTCGTAGCAGGAGTACAAGAGGTCTTAGATTTGATCCATATTTTAAACGAAACAAGTGAAGAAGAAAAAAGAATGTATTTTTCTACTATTTTAGAAGAACAACATTTGATTGAATTTTTATCAAAAATTCGTTTTACAGGAGATATCTATGCTTTGCCGGATGGAGCAATTGCTTATCCGAATGAACCGATTTTGACGATTAAGGCTCCTTTGATTGAAGCACAAATTTTGGAAACTCCTATTTTAAATATTATCAATATGGCAATGGCAATTGCTACAAAAGCATCTATGGTAACGAGAGCAGCTTATCCACAAGTAGTTTCCTCTTTTGGAAGTCGAAGAGCTCACGGATTTGATAGTGCTGTTTCCGGAAATAAGGCAGCTGTCATTGGTGGTTGTAGCGGACACTCTAATTTGATGACGGAATATCGTTATGGAATTCCAAGTTCGGGAACGATGGCTCACTCTTATATTCAATCTTTCGGAGTAGGGAAAAAAGCCGAGAAAGAAGCCTTTACAAAATTTATTGAACATAGAAAAAATAGAAAAGGGAATACTTTATTACTATTGATTGACACTTATAATACTATAAAAATAGGATTGGAAAATGCGATTGAAGCTTTTCAAGAAGCAGGAATTGATGATAATTATCCAGGCGTATATGGGGTGCGTATTGATTCGGGAGACTTGGCATACTTATCAAAGAAATGCAGACAACGTTTAGATGAAGTAGGAATGAAGAAAGCAAAAATTTTCTTGACGAATTCTTTGGATGAAAAATTGATTAAATCTTTGAAAGAACAAGGAGCTTGTGTTGATATTTATGGGGTTGGAGATGCGATTGCCGTATCAAAATCTTATCCTTGTTTTGGGGGAGTTTATAAAATAGTAGAATTAGATGGAAAACCATTGATTAAACTTTCAGAAGATGTCATTAAAATTTCAAACCCTGGATTTAAAGAAGTGTACCGAATTTTCGATAAAGAAGGAAAAGCTTATGCAGATTTAGTCACTTTAGTGGAGGGAGATCGAGATAAGGAAATTTTATTGTCAGGAAAGGATCTAATACTTCGAGATGAAAAATACGATTTTAAAAAGAGTTATTTAAAAGCGGGAGAATATACATTTGAAAAATTAACAAAAGTCTATGTGAAACAAGGAGAAGTACAAGAAGCTTTGTACGAAGAGTTACTAGATACGATGAAATCGCAAAAACATTATTTTGAGTCTTTAGAAAAAGTTTCCGATGAAAGAAAGCGTTTGGAAAATCCACATCAATATAAAGTCGATTTATCGCAAGATTTATTACAATTAAAATATGGACTTATCAAAAGTATTAAAGAAGAAGCTTAGGAGAGAATATGAAATTTGAAGCCATTCGATATATAGAAAGAAAAACAGGAGAATATAAGATTGAGAAAGTTCCGGGAGAATCATTCTTGAAATTTTTATATTATAATCCTTTCGGAAAATTAGCTCTAGAAGCTTTGGTAAAACGAAAATTTTTAAGTGTTTGGTACGGGAAAAAAATGGATACACCGGAATCAAAGAAGAAAATACTTCCTTTTGTAAAAGCATTGGAAATTCCTATGGAAGAAGCGGAGAAATCTTGGGAGGATTTTACTTCTTTCAATGACTTCTTCTATCGAAAACTCAAAAAAGGAGCAAGAACTTGGGACATGAGAGAAGAGGTCCTAGTTTCTCCGGCAGATGGGAAAATTTTGGCCTATGAAAATATTGAGTCTTTTTCTTCTTTTTTTGTAAAAGGACAAGAATTTTCTTTGGAGGAATTATTTGCATCTAAAGAAATGGCAGAAAAATATGCAGGGGGTAGTTTTGTGATTGTAAGATTAGCTCCAGTAGATTACCATCGTTTTCATTTTCCGATAGATGCTTGGGTGGGAACTTCCCATAAAATAGATGGGTACTATTATTCGGTATCTACCCATGCCATTCGTAGAAATATTCGTATTTTTTTAGAAAATCAAAGGGAGTATACCATCTTAGAATCAAAATTATTTGGTGATATTGCATATTTTGAAGTTGGTGCAACTATGGTCGGAGGTATTCATCAAACATATCTGGAAAATACTATGGTAAATAAAGGAGAAGAAAAAGGTTATTTTGATTTTGGAGGTTCCACCTGTTTGCTTCTTTTCGAAAAGGGAAAAGTACAATTAGATAAGGATTTGTTAGAAAATACCAAAAGAGGAATAGAAACCAAGGTATATGTAGGAGAAAAGATAGGCTATGCAAAGAAGGACGGAGTACTTTAAACGAGGAGATATTGTAATTTATCTTCTGTTAGCTTTTTTATTTTTTCAATTAGCTTTGAATATATTACAATTTCCGGAAGTAAAAGCGGAAAAAGCGGAGATTTATGTGGATGGAAGATTAGAATATGTCTATCCTTTGCAAGAAGAACAAAAACTTTTTTTTGTAGATACCCCTATTGGTGGAGTGAATGTGGAAATAAAAGACAAGAAAATAAGGGTAACTACTTCAAATTCTCCTTTAAAACTTTGTGTAAAACAGGGTTGGATTGATGGTGTAGGAGAAAGCATTATAGGAGTTCCGGATAGACTTTTAATTCAAATTGTGGGAGAAATATCAGAAGATGACGAAGATTATGTGGATGGCGTGGTGAGATAGCAAAATGAAAAAAGAAAAATATTCAGGAATCGCTTTTATTTTATTTGCAGTGGTGATTTTACAAAGTTATTTACAAGAGACAGAAACTTTTGCCAGTATTTTAGGAAGTACCATTTCTTTCTTTATTCCTCTTATTTGGGCAATGTTTTTAAGTATTTTATTATATCCTTTACAAAAATTTTTAGAAGAGAAGTTACACTTAAAAAGAGAACTTGCTCTTATTGTTGTGCTTATCCTTTTGGGTCTTTGTGTTTCGTTATTTATGTTGACAGTAATTCCACAGGTAAGTAAAAGTATTAAGGAGTTGCAACAGATATATCCATATATGGAAAAGAGGGTAGGAGAGTTTTTAGATAAAATACTTTCTTTGCTTCATAAACAAGGATTGTTATTAATGAATGAAACAGAAATTATGAAAGCGATTTCAGAGTATACTCAGGATAATATTCAAAAAATTCAACAGATTGGGATTTCTATTTTTTGGAATGTTTTTGATGTCACTTTTGGACTTGCTAATTTTTTCATTGGTTTATTTTTAGCTTGTTTTATTCTTCTAAAGCCGGAAGATTTTGTAAAAGTAATAGAAAGAGTTATCCATTTGAATGTAAAAAAGGAAAAAGCTTTGAATATTATTGAAATTTTACGAAAATCAAAAGACATTTTTTTAAATTATGTTGTAGGACGATTGTTAGTTTCTATTATTGTAGCTCTCATTGTATTTTTGATTTTATTTTTAACAAAAACACCTTATCCTGTGTTAACCGCTTTGTTATTTGGAGTGGGAAATATGATTCCTTATTTAGGAGTCTTAGGAGCTTCAATTGTTTCGGGATTCTTAATTTTAATTTTTGCACCTTATAAGATTGGGTATCTCATTTTTGCTATTATATTATCTCAAGCTTTAGATGGTTTTATTATTGGACCTAAAATTGTAGGAGATAAGGTAGGATTGAATAGTTTTTGGGTCGTAGTAGCTATCTTATTATGTGGCAAACTGATGGGAATTGCGGGAATGTTTTTAGGAGTTCCGATTTTCTGCGTTATTAAACTGATTTATCAAGAAAAATGGAGAGCTTATGTAGAGAAAGAAAAGGAAGGAATCGAAGAAAATGAACCAAAAATTTAGCATGGTAGCATCGAGCACTATGGGATTAGAAAGCATCGTAAAAGAAGAATGTAAAAAATTGGGTTTCCAAAATATACAAACCTTCAATGGAAGAGTAGAATTTGATGGAGATTTTAAAACATTGGCAAAAGCAAATATTCATCTTCGATGTGCTGATAGAGTTTTTATTAAAATGGCGGAATTCAAAGCTCTTAGTTATGAAGAATTATTCCAAGAAATCAAAAAAATTGCCTGGGAACATTGGATAGAAGAGGATGGAGAATTTCCGATTTCTTGGGTAAGTTCTGTGAAATCAAAGTTATATTCGAAGGCAGATATTCAAAGAATCGTAAAAAAAGCTATGGTAGAACGATTAAAAGAAAAATATAAAAAAGAAATTTTTGAGGAAACAGGAGCGAAGTACCGGATTAAGATACAGTGTCATAATGATATTTTTTTAGTTATGATGGATACGAGTGGAGAAGGCTTAAATCGGCGAGGATATCGAAGTTTAAAAAATGAAGCTCCTTTAAAAGAAACCATGGCAGCAGCCCTTATTTATTTAGCAAAATGGCAAGGAGGAGAGAGAGCCTTTTTAGATCCTATGTGTGGAACAGGAACTTTAGCCATTGAGGCAGCGATGATAGCAAGAAGTATTGCTCCTGGTGCGAATCGAAATTTTGCTGCAGAAGAATGGTCTATCATTCCGGAAGATATTTGGATCAATGCAAGAGATGAAGCTTTTTCCAGGGAAGATTATGAGAAAAGAGTAAAAATTTATGCTTCTGATATTGATGAGGAGACCATAAAAATTGCAAAGAAGAATATAGAAAGAGCAGGAGTAGAAGGGGATATTATCTTAAGTTGTCAAGATTTTCGAGAAGTCAAAGTCGAAGAAAAGGCAGGAGCCATGATTACGAATCCTCCTTACGGAGAAAGATTATTAGATTTAGTAGAAGTAGAAGAACTTTATCGAAATTTAGGACAATTTTGTAGAAAACATCTTTCCAAATGGTCTTATTACATTATTACTTCTTTTGAAAGTTTTGAGAAAGTTTTTGGGAAAAAGGCAAGTAAAAATCGAAAATTATACAATGGTGGAATTAAGTGTTACTACTATCAATATTATGGAGAGGACAGAGTGAATGGAAGATAAGTATAGAAGTATTTGGGAAGAAGCAGAGGAAACCTTCTTAGAGGTGTTAAAAATAGCGACACAAAAGCAAAAAGAACTTCATAATATTGGAGATTTAGCGGGAGAAGAACTATTGGAAAAAGAAGTGATATCCAAATATGAAGCTTTGTATCTTGCTTTACAAGAAGAAAATTTTGAAGATTTTTCAGAGATACAATGGAAACAATTTCAGGAAACTTTGACAGAGATTCAAAAAAAACATCAAATGGATTCCACAGTTTTGAAAGAAAAAAGATATCTTAGAAAAAAACTAGAAGGAAAATCAGGAGCAGAAGTTGTAAAAAGGCTTTTAGAATATCAACAAAAAGAATTGGAGAAGCAAAAGAAAAATATTATGGAGGAGGCAAATCAAATTTTAGAGGAAGAAGAAAAAATTCACCGAAAACTTTGTGAAGCCATCCAAGAAGCAGAACAATTACAACTTTTTGAACGTTTGCAACCTTTACAAAAAAGATATGCAATAATTTCAGAAAAGGCTCTTGATATTCAAAAAAAAATAGATTATACTGTTAGAGATATAGAAAAAAATGGAAATTTAAAATATATGGCACTATTTCTGAACAAAAATTACAAGAAACATCAGAAGAATTTTTTAAGAAGCAAAAAAACTAATTATATACAGGAGGTTTTCTTATGTTATTGTTTAATCCAGTAGTATTGTCTGTTATTGTCATGAGTGCACTTTGTTTACTGAAACTTAATGTCTTAATTTCTATTTTGATCGCTGCCCTCGTTGCCGGAGGAGTTGCCGGAATGGGACTTTCCGGAACCATTTCTACTTTGATTGGTGGAATGGGTGGAAATTCAGAAACTGCTTTAAGTTATATTTTGTTGGGAACTTTAGCGGTTGCGATTAACCATACTGGAGTTGCAAGTATTTTATCGAGAAAAATTGCTTCTCTTGTGAATGGGAAAAAATATGTACTTTTATGTTTTATTGCTTTTATAGCTTGTTTTTCTCAAAACTTAATTCCTGTACATATCGCTTTTATTCCTATTTTAATTCCGCCTTTATTAAAATTGATGAATCAATTAAAGGTCGATAGAAGAGCTATGGCTTGTTCTTTAGCTTTTGGATTAAAAACACCTTATATCACTTTACCGGTAGGATTTGGATTGATTTTCCATGGAATTTTAGCAAAAGAAATGGCAAACAATGGAATGGAAGTCGCAAAAACTGCTATATATAAGCCTCTATGGATTTTGGGAGTAGCAATGTTGATTGGAGTTCTGTTAGCAATTTTTGTAACTTATCGAAAACCAAGAGAATATCAAGATTTACCTTTAAAAGGAATGGAAGAAGTTATTAGTGAGAAAATGGAACTGAAACATTGGCTAACATTAGTTGCAGCGATTTTAGCTTTTGTAGTTCAAATTTTAACAGGATCTTTACCATTAGGAGCCTTGGCAGCTTTGATTGCACTATTTGTTTTTGGATGTATCAAATGGAATGAAATTGATACTATGTTGAATGGTGGAATTCAAATCATGGGATTGATTGCTATTATCATGTTGGTAGCTGCAGGATATGGAACTGTGATTCGAGAAACTGGAGCTGTTGCAGAGCTTATCAATGCTTTAGTTGGAATGGTAGGTGGAAGCAAAGCGATAGGAGCTTTTGCAATGCTAATTGTCGGACTATTGATTACGATGGGAATTGGAACTTCTTTCGGAACCATTCCGGTGGTTGCAACAATTTATGTTCCTATGTGTATCCATTTAGGATTCTCCGTAGAATCTACTGTCATTTTAATGGCAGCAGCAGCAGCTTTAGGAGATGCCGGATCCCCTGCTTCTGATACAACTTTAGGACCAACTTCCGGATTGAATGCTGATGGACAACATGAACATATTTGGGATACTTGCGTTCCTACTTTTTTACATTTTAATGTGGCATTGATTATTGGAGCTATGATTGGTTCTCTCATGATTTATGGTTAGTTTTCAAATATTATCTTGATTTTAATATAAGGAGGAAATTTTAAAAAATGGCAAAAATTGTAGAATGCGTACCAAATTATAGTGAAGGAAGAGATTTAGCAAAGATTGAAAAAATAGTAGCTCCATTTAAAGAAGACACTAGAATTGAATTGTTGGGTGTGGAACCGGATGGAGATTATAACCGAACTGTTGTAACTGTGATGGGAGAACCTGAAATTATAGCAGAGGCTGTGATTCGATCCATAGGAATTGCAGCGGAAGTCATTGATATGAATGTTCATAAGGGAGAACATAAAAGAATGGGAGCTACTGATGTTGTTCCTTTCATTCCTATTAAAGATATGAGCATAGAAGAATGTAATGAATTATCCAAAAAAGTAGGAAAAGAAGTTTGGGAAAGATACCAAGTTCCAATTTTCTTGTATGAAAATACAGCTTCTGCTCCAAATCGAGTGTCTTTACCGGATATTCGTAAGGGAGAATATGAAGGAATGAAAGAAAAAATGTTATTACCTGAATGGGCTCCTGACTTTGGAGAAAGAGCTCCTCATCCAAGTGCCGGAGTAACTGCTGTTGGATGTAGAATGCCTTTGATTGCTTTCAACATTAATTTAGATACTGCTGATGTGGAAATTGCAAAAAAAATTGCGAAAGCAATTCGTTTCTCAAGTGGAGGATTTAGACATATTCAAGCAGGACCTGCTGAAATCAAAGAAAAAGGATTTGTGCAAGTAACTATGAATATCAAAGATTTTAAGAAGAATCCGATTTATAGAGTTTTTGAAACTGTAAAAATGGAAGCGAAAAGATATGGAGTCAATGTGACAGGTAGTGAAATTATTGGAGCTGTACCAATGGAAGCCATTGTAGAATCTTTAGCATATTACTTAGGCGTTGAAGATTTAGGGATGAACAAAATCTTAGAATCAAAATTGATTAAATAGGAGGAAAGATTTGAAGGCAGATTTAATTCTTTACGATATTGGACAGTTGATTACTTCTAGAGAATTAGAGGAAAATCATATTGAAATCTTAGAGAATGGGTATCTAGCAATCAAAGGAGATAAAATTATTGGAGTTGGGACTGGTGAAGTCCCAACTTCGTTTATCCAATTTGATACAAAATTTGTAAGAATTGGGAAAAAAGTAGTTTCTCCCGGACTGGTAGATTCTCATACTCATTTGGTACATGGTGGTTCTAGAGAACATGAATTTTCAATGAAGATACAAGGGGTACCTTATTTAGAAATTCTTGCAGCGGGAGGAGGAATTTTAAGTACTCTAAAAGCGACGAGAGAAGCTAGTTTAGAAGATTTGATTGAAAAGACAAAGAAAAGTTTACGATATATGTTAGAGTTGGGAGTAACTACGGTAGAAGCGAAAAGTGGATATGGACTGTCTTTGGAGCAAGAAATCAAACAATTGGAAGCCACAAAATTATTGAATCATTTACAACCGGTAAGTCTGGTATCTACTTTTATGGCAGCTCATGCAACACCTCCCGAATTTAAAGGAAGAACCGCAGACTATGTAGAGGAAGTTATCAAAATGCTACCGGAAATCAAAAAGAGAAATCTGGCAGAATTTTGTGATGTGTTCTGCGAAGAAGGAGTATTTTCCGTAGAAGAATCTCGTAAAATTTTAAGTAAAGCAAAAGAATTAGGTTTTCAATTAAAAATTCATGCAGATGAAGTAGTTTCTTTGGGAGGAGTGAATTTAGCAGGGGAATTACAAGCAGTTACAGCAGAACATTTGATGGTAATTACGGATGAAGGCATAGAGGCTTTGAAAAAAGGAAATGTCATCGCGGATTTATTACCGGCAACTTCCTTTAATTTACGACATGACTATGCACCGGCTCGTAAAATTTTAGAGGCAGGAGTACAAGTGGCACTTTCCACAGATTATAATCCGGGATCTTGTCCAAGTGAAAATCTTCAATTTGTAATGCAAATTGGAGCAGCACATTTGAAGATGACGACAGAGGAAGTGTTTAAAGCAGTGACTATCAATGGAGCAAAAGCAGTTTGTCGTGAAAAAGAAATTGGAAGTTTGGAAGTAGGAAAGCAAGCAGATATTGCTGTTTTTGATGTTCCAAATGCAGAATATATGCTTTATCATTTTGGAGTGAATCATACAGACTCTGTATATAAAGCAGGGAAGTTAGTATATCAAAGATAGGAGGAAAGTATGAAGTTAATGGATATGACGTTGACACAATTTTTAAATGAAGTAGATTCTCCAAGTCCTGCTCCCGGAGGGGGATCTGTTGGTGCTTTGGTAGGAGGAATCGGTGCTTCTTTAGGAAGAATGGTGGCTCATTTAAGTTTTGGAAAGAAAAAATACAATGCTCATCCGGAAGAAGCAAGAGCAGCTTTTGAAAAGAATTTTGTAAGACTGTTAGAAGTGAAAAATGAATTAGGACGTTTAGTGGATGCAGATACCGATGCCTATAATTTGGTGATGGGAGCTTATAAATTACCAAAAGATACAGAGGAACAAAAAGTAGCTCGAGAAGCAGAAATTCAAAAAAATTTAAAATTAGCAGTACAAACTCCTTATGAAACGGTTATGTATTGTGCAGAGGGAATCGATTTATTAGGTGTTTTACTACAATATGGAAATCAAAATGCGATTTCTGACATTGGAGTGGGATGCTTGATGTTATTTGCAGGATTAGAGGCAGGAATTTTTAATGTATTAATCAATTTACAATCCATTACAGACGAAGCCTACAATAAAGAAATGAAAGAAAAAGTAATGAAGATAAAAGAGAAAGCACAAGCTCAAAAGGAAGAAATTGTAAAAATAGTAGAGGGTGCTATGTAAAAAAAGAAGCTGTCACACGAAAATGTGGCAGCTTTTCTTCTTATAATTCACAGCTAGTATTTTTTTCTATTTTAGTAGGATCATAATCTTCCACCGAAATCACTCGAATTTCTTCTTCAATACTTTTTTTAGCGAAGAATTTGTCGTAGATAAAAAGCCCTATGAAAGCAAGAATTAAGCCTATAAAACTTCCTAAAATAGATTGATTTTCTGAAAATCCTAGCTTATCCGTAACCAAATAGCCGATTATCATCATAAGAGGTGGAAAAACATAGGCAATTGCAGCTGCTTTAATGACTTCTTTTTCTGCAATTTCCAAGGTCACTAAATCTCCTACCTTCGCTTTCTTATCTGTTTCAAATTCAAAGTCTTTTCCATATTTACTTGCTCCATGGCATTGATTACAATGAGAACAAGAAGAATCTTTAAATAGTTTTACAGTAATCTGTTTTCCATTAATTTTTTGAACAATTCCTTTATTTTCCATATTTGTAACCTTCTTTCCTTAAATTCATATTTCATTATAACATAAATTTTGAAAAGCGGCAGTAAGAATTTTATAAAAAAATAGAAATCTTTATGATTTTACTAGAATATATTAAAATCCTATGGTAAAATAAAAAGATAAGATGAAAAAGTATGTGGAGGAGTTCATGAGGTTTCTCAAATTACGGTATTTGTATATAATAGCTTTGCTATTCTTGGTAGTTATTTATTTATTTCCAACTACTTTTCATACACAGGAACAAAAAGAATGGTTAGATATTTATTTCGGAAATTTTATATATCTTGCCTTTTTTGTATTGTTTTTATATGGAGTTCGTATGTGGTATGAAACCATAGCGGAGAAAATAGTGTTTGAGATTCGGCTTTATTTCGGATTATTTTGTTTTTTTGCTTCTCTTGCTCTTTTCTTTCTATGGAATGGAGGGCTTTCTTTTCAAAGTTTGGAAGTAACTCAGGCTACAAGAGATGGTATTTTAACAGAAATGATTTATGAATTTCATACAGGACTTATCGCAGCCTACGCTATGTATTTACTCTTGAATTGGAATATTTACCCTTTTTATTATTGTATGTATGGTATATTAGTTGGAGCCATTTTATTTTTCTTTTTGGTGGTATACAAACCGATGAAAAAAAGATATTCTCATTGGAAACAGGTGAAAAGAGAAAGAATAGAACGGGAAAAAGCGGAAAGGGCCATTCAGGAACAAATTAAAATTAAAAAAGCTTTAGAAAAAGAAGAAGCACGAAAGGTTGCTCAATTTGAACAGCGAAAGATAGAGTTGATTCAAGAAAGAGCTAGAGGCTTTGAAATGGGGCAATTGATGAGTAGTGTAGATTTAGATGATGAGGAAGAAGAACAGGAAGAATTTGAATCAAATTCAGAGAATACAGAAGTAATGGAAGAAGAAAAAGAAGAGCAAGAATTTCAAGTGGATATTTTCACAGAAGAATTAGAGAATAAAAAGTAAAGGTGGAGTGAAAAGATGTTAAAAAAATATTTAGGAAGAATTTTTGGAATGTTTTCAGATGATATTGGAATTGATTTGGGAACATCAAATACTTTGATTTGTGTTAAGAATAAGGGAATTATACTAAATGAACCATCTGTGGTAGCAATTCATACAAAAACAAAGGAAATTTATGAAGTAGGAGAAAGAGCAAAAATGATGATTGGTAGAACTCCACAAGCGTATGATACCATTCGACCTTTGAAAAATGGAGTGATTGCAGATTATGAAATTACAGAAAAGATGTTAAATTCTTTTTATAGAAGAATTTCCAATCGATTATTATATAATCCAAGAGTTATCATCTGTGTTCCTGCCGGAATTACTCAAGTAGAAAAAAGAGCAGTCATTGATGTAACACGGGAAGCAGGAGCAAGAGAAGCTTTTTTAATAGAAGAGCCTATGGCGGCTGCGATTGGAATTGGAATCAATGTATTTGAACCGGAAGGAAGCATGATTGTTGATATTGGGGGAGGAACAGCGGAATTAGCAGTCATTTCTTTAGGAGGAGTCGTAAGAAAGTCTTCTTTCCGAGTGGCAGGGGATAAATTTGATGCAGATATTATTGAATACATTCGTCAAACACATAACTTGTTAATTGGAGAAAAAACAGCGGAAGATATTAAAAAGGCAATTGGAACCGTGGTAGAATTAGAAGAGGATTTGTCTGTGGATGTGAGTGGTCGAAGCTTGTTGAACGGATTACCAAAAGATGTGAAAGTTTATGCTTCTGAGTTAATTCCTGTATTAAATTCTTCTGTACAAGAAATTATTGAAGAAATTAAAATTATTTTTGAAAAAACTCCACCGGAATTAGCAGCGGATATTCGAAGAAGAGGAATTTATATTACCGGAGGAGGAGCACTACTACGAGGAATTGATCAAAGAATGGCAGAAAATTTAAATTTAAAAGTAGTGTCTGTGGAAAATCCATTAAATGCTGTTATTGATGGAATCACTATTCTTTTGAAAAATTTTAGTATTTACAAATCTGTTTTAGTTTCTACAGAGACAGATTACTAGGAAGAAAGAGGTTAAAATGAAAAAGTGGCTTGCTTGGATTTTCTATATTAGCATTTCTTGCTTTTCTTTTGCAGATTATTTTTTGAGCAATGGAGAGGTCACTTTTTATTTTGATGATCAAGAGAAAGAGGTATCTTATCTTCGAGGAGATGCTTTGTATCCATTGGATATTTCTAGAATTCGTTTCTATTGGATTGATGAAAAGGAAAATGTCTATGATTTTCAAGCATCCGTAAAAAAGGTAGAAAAAGAAGGAGAAAATATATTGGCAGTTTCTTATGTTCTAGACCATTCTGAGTGGAAAATTACCTTTATCCCCTCTTTTCAAAAGAAAAATCAATTATTTGCTTTTTTAGAAGGAAATATTCAGCAAAAAGGTTACCTTGTTATGGAGATTTCCCCACAGCAGGAAAATCGGTATATAAGAACAGAAAAAGAAGAACAGAATTTAGAATATGAAAATTTTATGATTAGTAGTAATCGAAAAGATTTTTCTTTATATTTGTCAAAAGATTCTTCCCTTTCGGAATTTCAGCTTGAGAGAGTATTAAAAGCTAGTAAAAAATTTCGAGAAGATAGACTTTACTATATTTTTGATAAGATGCAAGAAGGAAAGCAGCAAGTAGCTTTCACATTTCATTTTTATCAAAAAGAAAAAGAGGAATGGAAAACTTTTGAGGAACTATTTTTAGAAGAGAAAGCAGCAGCCTTATTTTTTCAACAAAGTTATGAAAAAATGAGGTCTTCTAAAATTCTTTCTAAAAATTTGGAGTATTTGGATTTATTATCTTCTCGGGTATATATCCCGAACTTTCTTTCCTATGCAAAGGCAAGAATGTCTTACTTGGAAAAGCAACAACTATTGTTTATTCGAGCTTTGTACCATATGACGGAAAATCATCAGAGAATTTTAGAAGATGTTAACCTACGGAAAAAAGAAATAGATAGTGTTCATTATTTTTATTATGCTCTACTATATGCAGAGAAAACACAACAAAGAATCGATCAAAATTTAGTGAATAAACGGTTATTACCTCAAATTTTGTCGATCTATGATGAAATGACAGAGGATGGAAGATTGATTGCTGTTGAGGATTCTTTAGAAGCCTATGCTTCCTATTATCGCCTTTTAAGCCTTTTAGAAAAAAGAATAGAATTTTCATCAGAGTTGGAATTTATTCAAGAAAGAAAGCAAAAGTTATATTCTTATATACAGAAAGCTTTTGTACAAAAGAGAGCTTTTAAGGATAGAAGCTTTCAGCAAACTGTGAATATCAAAAATATAGAGTATCTTTTCTTGTTACCGAATTTTATGCAAAAATCAACTCTAAAACAATGGTATGAAAAAAATTATGATAAAAATTTAGGTGTGATTCATTATTTTGGAGAAAAGAATGTAGATACGATACATAATTTAAAAATGGTATCCATCCTTTATGAAATGGGAATGCAAGATGAGGCGGAACAGTTATTAAGAAACTTGGAGCAATATATGAGAAGAAGCCAAAATTATGTTTTGGAGGAATATAGTCTTGTAGACAAAGCGGAAAAACAGGAGATAGAAATTTCTGCTAGAGCACTATATTATTATTTGTTGGCAAACTGGAACAGGGAGCAATATCATGGGAATGAAAGATGAATTAGAAAGTATTCTCTTCCTAGGAGGAGATGAAAATAAAGTGAAAGATTTGGCAAAATTTTTCTCCATTTCTTTAGAAGATATGTTGAAGCTCATTGAAGAGTTGAAAGAAGATAGAAAAGATACCGGAATTTGTATTGAAATGGATGCTGATTTGGTCTATCTTGTGACAAATCCTAAAAATGGAGAGATCATTCATCAATATTTTGAACAAGAAGTAAAACCTAGGAAGTTATCTGCTGCAGCGATGGAAACTCTTTCTATTATTGCTTATAAGCAACCGATTACAAAAAGAGAAATTGAGAAAATTCGAGGTGTTGGTGTGGATCATATCGTACAAACTTTGGAGGAGAGAAATTTAGTCCGAGTTTGTGGATATCGAGATAGTATTGGACGACCTAAGTTATATGAAGTCAGTAATAAATTTTTAGGTTATATGGGAATATCGTCTTTGGAGGAATTACCGGAATATAGACAGATACAGGAGGAATTAGATGGAAGAAAATAAAATCCGTATCAATAAATTTTTGGCTTCCAAAGGGGTGGCTTCTCGCAGACAAATTGACCTTTGGATTGAAGAAGGAAAGATTTTAGTCAATGGCATTTTAGCCACTTCAGGACAAAAAGTGAGTGAAGAAGACAAGATTCTTGTCAATGGAAAAATGATTTCTGAAAAGGACGAGAAGAAAGTTTACTATATACTATACAAAGAAGAAGAAGTACTTTCTGCAGTAAAAGACGAAAGAGGGCGAAAAACAGTTGTGGATTGTATTCCAACAAAAGCTCGTATTTTTCCGGTAGGACGTTTAGATTATCGTACAAGCGGCTTGATTTTACTTACGAACGATGGGGAGTTGTTCAATCGAGTGATGCACCCAAGGGCTGAAATTTTTAAGACTTATGAGGTTTTAGCAAAAGGACATTTGACAAGAGAACAGTTAAAAACTCTCGAAGAAGGAGTAGAACTGGAAGAAGGGAAAACTCTGGAAGCTTTGGTAGCGAAAGTAAAGTACGAGAAAGGAAATACTTTTTTTGAGATTTCTATTCGAGAAGGTAGAAATCGGCAAATTCGTCGTATGGTAGAAGCAATAGGAAGTCGAGTTTACAAGTTACGAAGAACCAAGATTGGAAGATTATCTTTAGAGGGATTAAAATTAGGGCAATATAGAAGATTACAGGAAGAAGAAATAGAATATTTATATTCTTTATAATAGAAGGAGGAAAGAAATGTCTTTAAGTAGAGAAGAAGTTTTAAAAGTAGCGAAACTGGCGAAATTAAAATTTTCAGAAGAAAAAATAGAGAAATTTCAAGAAGAGTTGAATGATATTTTAGGTTATGTGGATATGTTAAATGAAGTTGATACCACGGAAATAGAACCTTTGATTTATGTACACGAAGCTCAAAATAATTTTAGAGAAGATGAGGCAAGAGCTTCCTTAGAAGTAGAAGAAGTATTAAGAAATGCACCGAATGCAGAAGATGGAGCGATTATTGTTCCAAGAGTCGTTGGGGAAGAATAAGGAGGGAAGTAGGCTTGAAAAAGATATATGAAATGACAGCCAAAGAATTACACCAAAGTTTTCTGGCTGGAGAATACAGGGCAGTAGAAATCGTAGAAGCCTTTTTTCAAAGAATTGAGGCAGTAGAAAGTAAGATTAACAGTTTTGTTTCTTTGAGAAAAGAAAAGGTTTTAGAAGAAGCAAAACAATTAGATGAAAAGAAATTATCCGGAAAAAAATTAGGAAGCCTTGCAGGAGTTGTGGTAGCATTGAAAGATAATATGCTATGTCAAGGGGAAAAAGTAACGGCAGCTTCTAAAATTTTAGAAAATTATGAGGGAATTTATGATGCAACAGTTGTGTCAAAATTAAAAGAAGCCGATGCTCTTATTCTTGGATTTACAAATATGGATGAATTTGCTATGGGAGGAACAACAAAGACTTCTTATCATAAAATGACAGCAAATCCTTATGATATAACACGAGTTCCAGGAGGGAGTAGTGGAGGGGCTGCATCATCAATAGCAGCTCAACAAGTTCCTTTGGCTTTAGGATCGGATACTGGAGGAAGTATTCGACAACCTGCCTCTTTCTGTGGAGTGGTAGGATTAAAACCAAGTTATGGAAGAGTATCGAGATATGGGCTTATGGCTTTCGCTTCTTCTTTAGATCAAATTGGACCTTTGGCAAAAAATGTGGAAGATATTGCCTATGCGATGAATGTCATTGCAGGAACAGATGATTACGATGCAACGGTGGAAGAGGTAGAAGTGCCAGATTACACTTCTTTCTTGGGAAAAGAAATTCGAGGAATGAAGATAGGAGTCCCTAAAGAATATTTTATTGAAGGAATTCGAGCAGAAGTCAAAGAAATTATCATGAAATCGATTGACACGTTAAAAAGTTTAGGAGCAGAAATTATTGAAATTTCTTTACCTCATACCAAATATGCAGTACCGACTTACTATGTCTTAGCTCCGGCAGAAGCAAGCTCAAATTTGGCTCGTTTTGATGGAGTACGTTATGGATATCGAAGTGAAAATTCTCAAAATATAGAAGACTTGTATATAAATTCCAGAACGGAAGGTTTTGGAGATGAAGTAAAAAGAAGAATTATGATAGGAACCTATGTATTAAGTGCCGGTTTCTATGACGCTTACTTTAAAAAAGCTCAAAAAGTGAGAAGATTGATACAAGAAGATTTTATCAAGGCTTTTGAAACTGTGGATGTGATTGTAACACCAGTAGCTCCAAGTCCAGCCTTTCAGTTATCAGAACAAAAAACTCCAATTGAATTATACCTAGAAGATATTTTTACCATTCCTGCAAACTTAGCAGGGATTCCGGGACTATCTGTACCGGCAGGTTTGGCAGGAGGTCTTCCGGTGGGAATTCAATTCTTAGGAAAAGCTTTCTATGAAGGAGACTTATTACAAGTGGGAAGTGCTTTTGAAAAGGCAAGAGGAGATTGGAAATTACCTATTTTAGATTAGTAAGGAGAGAGAACTATGGCAAGAGAATGGGAGTCTGTCATTGGATTGGAAGTGCACCTTCAATTAAAGACAGGAACAAAAGTTTGGTGTGGATGTAAAGCAGATTATGATGGGGATGGAATGAATACTCATACCTGTCCAATTTGTTTGGGGCATCCCGGAACTTTACCAAAATTAAATAAAAAAGTAGTAGAGTACGCAGTAAAAGCTGCTTTGGCATTAAATTGTAAAATCAATCATCACAGTGCATTTGATAGAAAAAATTATTTTTATCCGGATGCTCCTAAGAATTATCAAATTACACAATTTGAAAAATCTTATGCGGAAAAGGGGCACTTAGATTTTAGACTAAATTCAGGGAGAGAAGTAAGAGTAGGAATTACAAAGATTCAAATTGAAGAAGATACTGCAAAATCGATTCATGCTTCACATGAGTCTTTTATGAACTATAACAGAGCTTCCATTCCTTTGGTTGAAATTATTTCCGAACCGGATATGAGAAGCTCAGAAGAAGCTTATGAATATTTGAATACTTTAAAGAGTATTATTAAATATACAGGAGTCAGCGATGTTTCTATGGAATTAGGTTCTCTTCGTTGTGATGCAAATATTTCCGTTATGGAAAAGGGAGCAACTAAGTTTGGAACAAGGGTAGAAGTGAAAAACTTAAACTCTTTCAAAGCAGTGGCGAGAGCCATTGATTATGAAATTGGCCGTCAAATTGAAACCATTGAACAAGGCGGAAGTATCGACCAAGAAACAAGATTATGGGATGATGAAGCACAAATTACCCGTGTCATGAGATCAAAAGAAGAGGCAATGGACTATCGTTATTTCCATGAGCCTGATTTGTTACAATTATACATTCCTCAATCCAGAATTGATGAAATTCAAGCAAGTATGCCGGAATCTAAGGCAGAAAAATTAGTAAGATTTACCAAAGACTACGAATTACCGGAATATGATGCTCAAGTATTGACAGAAGAAATGGAATTGGCAGATTATTTTGAAAAAGTAGTAGAAGTGTCTAAAAATCCAAAATCAAGCTCTAACTGGATTATGACGGAAGTATTGCGACATTTAAAAGAAACAGGAAAAGAAATAGAAAGTTTTGAAATTTCTGCTGAAAATCTTGGAAAGATTATTTGCTTGATTGATGCAAAAACAATTTCTAGTAAAATTGCAAAAGAAGTCTTTGCTTTATCTTTAACAGATAGTAGAGATCCTGAAATGATTGTAAAAGAAAAAGGATTATTACAAGTTTCTGATGAAGGAGCTATTATCAGCATGGTCGAAGAAGTATTAGCCAATAGTACAAAAATGGTGGAAGATTACAAAAATTCAGATGAAGGAAGAAGACCAAGAGTGCTAAAAGGACTGATGGGACAAGTGATGAAACTTTCCAAAGGAAAGGCAAATCCTGAGTTAGTAACGAAATTGATGTTAGAAAGATTGGAAAAGATGTAAAAAATAGAGGCTAGTCTATTGACTAGCCTTCTTTTTTTCCTTAAATTCTTTTTGAATTTTTTTTAAATTTTCTGGATTACTGATTAAATCATAGGCTGTATAAGCCAAAATTTTACTTGCTAAAAGAATTGCATCGTGAGCTTCCTCTGTTTTCCCTTTTTCCAAGTAAACATCAGAATGAGAGGAAGATCCTTCTGGAACAAAGGCAATTCGTATACAAGAACCTGGGACTCGGTACATAACATTCCCAAAATCCGTAGAGCCTGTTTTTTCTCTTGGTGGAGTAATTCGTGGAGCAGATAGTAATTTTGCATTTTCCATCAACAATTCATTTAAAGAAAGAACTGGAATTTTACTATCTAAGGCTTTTGTTTGGATAATTTCGCAGCTAGTCTCTGTCATCATGGCTGCACCTTGAATCACTTTCTTTACTCGTTCCACAACAGAATCTAAATATTGTCTATCATAGGAGCGAAGACTAAGTTTTGCTTTTGCTATTTTAGGAACGACATTAGCGGCTCCTCCTCCATCGGTAATAGTGTAATGCATTCTAGTATCTTCTTTCACATGTTCTCGTAAAAATTCAATTCCCTGCATCATCAGCAAAATTCCATCTAAGGCACTTCGACCTTTTTCAGGAGCAAGAGCTGCATGAGAAGATACTCCATGAAAAATGATATCAAAATTAGACAAAGCCATAGACTTGACATCGGTTGTAGTAGTTGGAGAACCATGCATCATAAGAGCGATATCAATATCAGAGAAAGCTCCTCGTTCACTCATAGCAACTTTTGCTCCTAGAGTTTCTTCGGCTGGAGTACCGTAAACAATAATATTAAAATTATAATCTTTTAAGACTTCTTGTAATGCTACTGCGGTGGCAACAATGGAAGGTCCTTGCATATGATGAGCACAGGCATGACCTAATCCCTCTAAGGCATCATATTCACAAAGTAGCCCAATGGAAGGTCCTCCTGTTCCCACTTGATAACTTGCTCGAAAAGCAGTCTCAAATCCGTAGATATTTTCTTCCATTTGAAATTGGTGTTTCTTCAAATAATTTTTTATATTAGTAACAGCTTGAAATTCTTGTAACCCTAGTTCAGGGTGATCAAAGATAAAATCTGCCATTTCTAAAATTTCTTTTTGATTTTGATCGATATAATGGGATAGTGTTTCTTTCATAATTTCTCCTCAAATTAAAATGGCCCGTAATGTATCATATTTGCAATTATAATTAAAGCAGAACCTGTAATAATCCAAATTACAAATAATTTCCACATAAATTTCATCCAATTATTATATGAAATTCCTACCATAGCAATGAATCCCATAAGAGCAGAAGAAGTCGGTAAAACATAATTGCTTAGTCCATCTCCAAAATTAAAAGCTAGAACAGAAGTTTGTTTTGTCATTCCTATAATATCTGCGACCGGTAACATAATTGGCATAGTAACTGCTGCTTGTCCACTTCCAGAAGTGATAATTCCATTTATTAAAAGTTGCATAATAAACATTCCGATTGCTTGTAGCATAGAAGGAAGATTTACCAATAAATTTCCAAGGAAAAATACTGTAGTATCCAAAATCTTTCCATCCGTTAGGACCAAAGCAATGGCTCTTGCCATACCAATCATTAAGGCTCCAAAAACTAATTTTCTCGCTCCTTTCGTAAATTCTTCTGCAATTTTATTTGGAGAAAAACCATAAACGGCTCCACTTAAAATACCCATCCAGATAAAGATAGCACCATTTTCTAGTAATTTCCATTCCCATTTTTGGCTTCCATAAATTAGGATAGCAAAACAAGCAATTACAACCAATAATACTAAATAGTGTTTCTTTTCAATAGTATCATAATGTTTAGAAGAAACTTCAATTTTTTTATTTTCCATTTCCATTTCATATACAGTACTTAACTCTGGATTCTTTTTAATTCTTTTTGCATACCAGATGATATAAACATTTGTTACGATTAAGAAAACAATAAGACAGAAAAAACGATATCCTAATCCGGAGAATAGAGGTAGACCAGCAAGAGATTGAGCGACTCCTGTTGTAAATGGATTAAATGTTCCGGTACTAAACCCAATAGCCCCTCCTAAACAAACCATAGCAACTCCTACAATAGCATCATATCCAATGCTTCTTGCAACTATTACTCCAATAGGGGCAAATCCGATGAAAGTATTGACTCCCATAGTGGTACAAGCTAAAGCAAAAATAGTTGTAAAGGCAGGGATAATAAGTATTTCATTTTTAGAAAATACTTTTGTCATTTTTGCAGCAATGCTCTGAAACATTCCTGTTTCAATAATAATATTGAATGTTCCTCCTACCACAATAACTAAGAAAATAATATCCACAGATTTTGCTAAACCTTTCATGATATATAGAGGTATTTGTAAGAAACTAATCGGATTTTTTTCCAGATATTGGAAAGTTCCTGGAATAATGATCATTTGTTTACTTACTTCATCTTTTACTCTCTCGAATTCTCCTGGTGGAATAATCCAAGTTAATAGGACTGCGAGGACAATAATTGCCATGATAATAACGTATGTGTTTGGAAATGCAAATTTTTTCTTCATATTTTCTCCTTCCTTAATCAAAAAAAGTTTTTGATAAAACATTTTTTAAAAATGTTTTTGAATATTCATGATTGTATCCGTTTTTTTTATTTTTGTCAATATTTTTTTAAAATTGTATTAAAATATTACAAAAACTAAAAAAATTTAACTTTTAAAAAAAGTATGCTATGATATAGAGAGGTGAAAAAATGCAAGCATTGTATGAAAAAATAAAAGAAGCTAAATTAACAAAAACAGAAAAAAGAATTGCTCAATTTTTTTTAGAATCAGAGGAAGATATTTTTTTTATGACATCAAAAGAAATCGCAGAATTATTACAAATTAGTGACACTTCCATTATTCGGTTTGTAAAACATATAGGTTTTACAAATTTCACAGATTTTCGAGATTTTATTAAAAATAATTTACAGACTAAAATGGCATCTCTTCCTCAATTTATTCAAAATATGGAAGAGTTAAAACATAATTCTGTAGAACAAGCCTTATTATCACAAATGAATAAAAATATCTCTACTCTTTTTGATACAAAATCTCTAGCGAAAATGGAGGAAATTATTGATGTTCTCTGGGAAGCAGAAAATAGATATATTGTTGGATTGAAAAGTACAGTAGGATTAGCAAATTTTTTAGGGATTCGTCTATCTTTTATGCTAGGAAAAGTATATACTTTTGTAAGTAACGATACGATCCTTTTTAATAGTATACGGAATATAAAAAAAGAGGATGTACTATTCTTGTTTGATTATCCTACTTATTCTAGGGAAATGATTTTATTATGTAGAGTTGCAAAAAAAAGAGGGGCAAAGATTATTTTAGTCAGTGATATGATCAATTCTCCTTGTTCTATGTATGCCGATATTCATTTTACAATTAAAATTAAGGGAATTAGTCTTTTTCATTCTTTAATCTCATCTCAATTTTTTGTAGAATATTTATTGAGTGCTATCAGTAAAAAAATGACAAAAGATCAGAAAAAAGAATTTTTGGTATGGAAAAAATTATTGTCAGAAAGATAATGTAGTTTGAAGCAGAATATCTTAAAAAAATTTAGAAATTAAAATGGAGAATAATAAAAAAAGCTAGAATATTTTCCTAGCTTTCTAAATAAAAAACAAATGGTGCTGACAAATGGACTCGAACCATCGACCTACGACTTACCATGCCGTTGCTCTACCACCTGAGCTATGTCAGCATATTTTTTATTATAACATAAAATGAGAAAAAAAACAAGATGAGAGAAATTATTTTCTTTTTTGGAGGTAGAAATATGTTACTGGAAGCATTAAAACGAAGAATTCTTGTTTTAGACGGAGCTATGGGAACAATGTTGGCTTCCTATGGAGAAAAACCATGTTATGAAGTTCTCAATAAAACAAAAGAGAATTTGATACAAAAGATCCATGAGAAATATATAGAAGCAGGAGCGGATATTATTACGACAAATAGTTTTAACTGCAATCAGATGGCTCTACAAAAATATCATTTGAAAGAAAGTGTTTATGATTTAACAAAAAAATCGGTTGAAATTGCAAAAAAAGCAACAAAAAATAGTAAAAAAGCAGTCTATATTTTAGGATCCATAGGTCCAAGTATAGCAAATTTACCGGAAGACATGAAGTCTTGGAAACAAAGTTATTTCCAACAAATTTTAGGATTATTAGATGGAGGAGTAGATGCTCTTTTGTTAGAAACTATTTACGATGAAAATAAGGCTAACTGTATTTTAGGAATCATAGAGGAAGTACTTCAAGCGGGAAAGAGGGAAATTCCTGTTTTTTGTTCTATGACCATCAATCAAAATGGAAAATTATTGACAGGGACAAGTATCACAAGAGCAGTTGAAAAAATGGATAGACCTTGGATTGTAGGTTTTGGTTTAAATTGCTCTTATGGAATGGAAAATATCGTTTCTTTTTTACCGGAACTGATTCGGGCAACGGATAAATATTATATGGTGTATGCTAATGCAGGCTTTCCGAATGAAAAAGGAGAGTATACAGAGAATATAGAGGAGATGTTGGAGTTACTGCAATCGTTTTTAGTAGAACATAGGATTCATATTCTAGGAGGTTGTTGTGGAACCAATGAGAAGTATACTTATGCTTTTGCAAAAAAAATAGCCCTCTTAGCGGAAAGATAAGAGGGCTATTGCCTTTATTTCTTTTTGATATATTCTAAAACTTCTGTCATGGTTTCTGCAAAGTTTTTTGAAATCAAAAGACCTGCCTGTTTGTCATATTGTGTGGGAGATTGGTTAATAATAACCAATTTATTTCCTTTGTAATATTGTAAATAGTAGGCTGCAGGATAAACGGTTAAACTACTTCCGGCTACAATAAGAACATCTGCCTTTTGAATTTCTCGAATAGCTGCCTCTGTAACACTTTCATTCAACATTTCTCCGTAGAGAGTTACATTAGGTCTAACGGTTCCACCACATTGGCATTGAAATGGGTGTGTGTTATGCTTTTCACAAGAAAGACAATACCAATCTTTCAAAGTTCCGTGAAGTTCCAATACTTTTTTACTTCCAGCAGCTTGATGCAAATCATCAATATTTTGTGTAATGATTGTTTTTAGCTTTCCCATTTTTTCTAATTCTACTAGTGCATAGTGTCCTGCATGTGGTTTGATATTGGCAATGGATAATTTTTCCTCTACATATTTCAAGAATAAATCTCGGTGTCTATGAAAAAAATCAATACTTAATACTTCTTCCGGAGAATATCCATGAAAATTTTCTTGATATAATCCATTTTTTCCGCGAAAATCTTTTATTCCGGAGTCTGTACTTGTTCCAGCTCCACCAAAAAAGACAAGATGTTTACTTTCTTGAATCCAACTTGCTAATTTTTCGATCTCTTCCATTGTTTCCTCCCAATCTATTTTCTTTCATTGTAGCTTATTTCTATGATTTTTACAAGTCATAAGCTTTACTTTTCTTCTTTTTTCCTATATACTAAATACGATAGAATACTAGACAAATTAGGGGGAAGTATGAACAAAGAACTAAAAGATAAGATACTAAATATTTTACAAGAAGAAATAGTACCGGCAGAAGGTTGTACAGAACCGATTGCGATTGCCTATGCAGCAGCCAAGCTTGCTCAAGTTTTAGGAGAAAAGGCAGAAAATATTGATATTTATTTGTCTGGAAATATGATAAAAAATGTAAAAAGTGTTTTTATTCCTAGTAGTGATGGGATGGTTGGGATCGAAGCAGCAGTTGCTATGGGATTCATCGCCGGAAATGCTGATAAAGAACTTATGGTAATTAGTGATGTTACTAAGGAACAGTTAGAAGCAGTCAAAGATTACTATGCTGAGAAAAGAATTCATACTTATGCACATGAGGGAGATATTAAATTATACATTAGAATGGAAGCGAAAACCAAAAATCATACGGCTTCTATCGAAATTAAACATACACATACGAATATTACAGAATTAAAAAAAGATGGAAAAATTTTATTAGCACAAGCTTGTAACGATGGAAATTTTAACTCTCCTTTGAGTGATCGAGAAATTTTAAGTGTAAAACTGATTTATGATATGGCAAAAGAAATTCCATTACCTGAAATTGAACCTTTATTTTTCCAAGTAGTGGCATACAATAGTGCTATTGCTGAAGAAGGATTAAAGGGAAAGTACGGTGTCAATATTGGAAAAATGATTTTAGATAATATTGAGAGAGGGATTTATGGAAATGATATTCGGAATAAAGCAGCGAGCTATGCAAGTGCAGGAAGTGATGCTCGTATGAGTGGTTGTAGTCTACCTGTCATGACAACAAGCGGTAGTGGAAATCAGGGAATGACTGCTTCTTTACCTATTATTCGTTATTGTAGAGAACGAAATGTCAGTTATGAGCAAATGATACGAGGTTTGTTTATGTCACATATGATTACGATTCATGTAAAAACGAATGTAGGTCGTTTATCAGCATATTGTGGAGCAATTTGTGCTTCCAGTGGGGTAGCTGCTGCTTTAACTTACTTGGAAGGAGGAAGTTACTATAATGTCTGCGATGCGATTACCAATATCCTAGGAAATTTATCGGGAGTGATTTGTGATGGGGCAAAAGCTTCTTGTGCCTTGAAAATATCTTCCGGAGTGTATTCTGCTTTTGATGCTTGTATGTTAGCTTTGAATAAAGATGTATTAAGACCAGAAGATGGAATTATAGGAAAAGATATTGAAGAAACAATTAAAAATATTGGAGAGTTAGCTCAGGCGGGAATGAAAGAAACCGATGAAGTGATTTTGGATATTATGGTAGGAAAACGATAAAAATAAAAAGAAGACAATAAAAAAGAACACCTAAAGTAAAAATAGGTGTTTTTTTTATTACAAAAAAGTTATTATTACAAGTTTAGAAAAATAGCATAATATCAATAGTCTTATCCATAATCGAACAAAAAATATGGATATTCATATAAAGTATTCTAAAAAATAAAAAAATCTTCTTGACAAAGTAGATAAAGAAGGAGTATCATTATTATATACATAATTGGTATACTTTAAAAATAAAAATACATTAGGATTTTAAATTAAGGAGGGATTGTATGTTTTTTAAAACAACAGAAGAACACGAAGAACTTCGTGCTAAGGTTCGAGAATTTGTGGAAACAGAGGTAAAACCAATAGCCTTTGAATTGGATCAAGAAAATAAATTCCCAGAAGAAGCCATTAAAAAATTTGCAAAAATGGGTATGATGGGGTTACCTTATCCAAAAGAATTTGGAGGAGCTGGAAAAGATATTCTTTCTTATGCTATTGCCGTAGAAGAATTATCCAGAGTTGATGGAGGAACAGGGGTTATTCTATCAGCACACGTTTCTTTGGGAACTTTCCCAATTGCTGCTTTCGGAACAGAAGAACAAAAGAAAAAATACTTAGTTCCATTGGCAAAAGGAGAAAAAATTGGAGCCTTTGGTTTAACAGAACCAAATGCCGGATCTGATGCAGGAGGAACTGAAACAACTGCAGTTTTAGAAGGAGATCACTATATCTTAAATGGAGAAAAAATCTTCATTACGAATGCTCCTTATGCAGATATTTATGTCGTATTCGCTGTAACAACTCCTGATATTGGAACAAAAGGAATTTCTGCTTTCATCGTAGAAAAAGGATGGGAAGGATTCACTTTTGGAGATCATTATGATAAATTAGGAATTCGATCTTCTTCTACAGCTCAATTGATTTTCAATAACGTAAAAGTACCGAAAGAAAATCTATTAGGAAAAGAAGGAAAAGGATTCAATATTGCTATGGCAACTCTAGATGGAGGAAGAATTGGAATTGCATCTCAAGCCTTAGGAATTGCACAAGGTGCTTATGAAGAAGCATTGAATTATGCAAAAGAAAGAGAACAATTTGGACAACCAATTGCTTTCCAACAAGCGATTACTTTTAAGTTAGCAGATATGGCAACAAAATTGAGAGCAGCAAGATTTTTAGTATACAGTGCTGCAGAATTAAAAGAACATCATGAACCATACGGAATGGAATCTGCTATGGCAAAACAATATGCATCAGATGTTGCATTGGAAATTGTAAATGATGCTCTACAAATTCACGGAGGAGCCGGATACTTGAAAGGAATGCCAGTAGAAAGATTCTACCGAGATGCTAAAATTTGTACTATTTATGAAGGAACCAATGAAATTCAAAGAGTGGTTATCGGGGCACATATTGTTGGAAAAGCTCCAAAACCAACAGCTTTAGCAGCAGCACCAAAGAAAAAAGGGCCAGTTTGTGGAATTCGAAAAAATGTGATTTTCAAAGACGGAAGTATGCAAGACAAAGTAAATGCTTTAGTCGCTGCATTGAAAGCGGACGGATATGATTTCACAGTAGGAATTGACATGGATACTCCTATTCTAGATGCAGAAAGAGTAGTAAGTTTCGGAAAAGGTGTTGGAAAGAAAGAAAATGTAGAGTTGGTAAAAGAATTGGCAAAACAAGCCGGAGCAGCTTTGGGATGTTCTAGACCGGTTGCAGAAACATTGAGATATTTACCTTTAAATCGATATGTAGGAATGTCAGGACAAAAGTTTAAAGGAAATCTATATATTGCTTGTGGAATTTCCGGAGCAATTCAACACTTAAAAGGAATTAAAGATGCAACAACAATCGTAGCAATCAATACAAATGGAAATGCACCAATTTTCAAAAATGCAGACTATGGAATCGTAGGTTCTATTGAAGAAGTATTACCTTTATTAGCAGCTGCTTTGAATAATGGAGAAGACAAGAAACCTGCACCTCCAATGAAGAAAATGAAGAGAGTGATTCCAAAACCAGTAGCACCAAGCTATAAATTACATGTATGTAATGGATGTGGATACGAATACAATCCAGAATTTGGAGATGAAGATGGAGAAGTAAAACCAGGAACTTTATTTAAGAACTTACCGGAAGGATGGACTTGTCCTGAATGTGGGGAAGCTGTCGATCAATTTATTGAAGTAGAATAAAAGGAGGAATTTTGTATGCATTGTGTGAGAGAAATAACGAAAGATTTATATTGGGTAGGTGGAAATGACCGAAGAATTACAATGTTTGAAAATATTCATCCATTGAAAGACGGAGTTTCTTATAACTCTTACCTATTATTAGATAAAAAAACTGTCTTATTTGATACAGTAGATTGGACTATCGTAAGACAATTTGTAGAAAATATTGAATATGTACTAGATGGAAGAACTTTAGATTATTTAGTAATTAACCATATGGAACCGGATCATGCGGCAGCGATTGAAGAAGTATTGCTTCGTTATCCAAAGGCAAAAGTAATCAGTACAGAAAAAGGATTTTATTTGATGACTCAATTTGGATTTCATGTAGATCCTGCAAATCAAATTACTGTAAAAGAAGGAGATAAGCAAAATTTTGGAAAACATGAAATTGTTTTCGTAGAAGCTCCTATGGTACACTGGCCTGAAGCAATGGTAAGTTTTGATACGACAAATGGAGTTCTATTTTCAGCAGATGCTTTCGGAAGTTTCAAAGCTTTAAATGGAGCTATGTTCAATGATGAAGTAGATTTTGATAAAGATTGGATTGATGAAGCAAGAAGATATTATACAAATATTGTTGGAAAATATGGACCTCATGTACAACATTTATTAGGAAAAGCTCCAGTCGATCAAATTAAATTTATTTGTCCATTACACGGTCCTGTATGGAGAAATGATTTTGGATATTTAATTGATAAATATGTAAAATGGAGCACTTATACTCCGGAAGAAAAAGCAGTTATGATAGTCTATGCTTCTATGTATGGAAATACAGAAAATGCAGTAGAAATCTTAGCTTCTAAATTGGTACAAAAAGGAATTAAAGTAAAGTTATATGATGTATCAAATACTCATGTATCTCATTTAATTTCAGATACTTTTAAATATAGTCATGTTATTTTGAGTTCTGTGACTTATAACTTAGGAATTTATCCTCCAATGCATAACTATTTAATGGATATGAAAGCATTGAACTTACAAAATAGAACCTTTGCTATTTTAGAAAACGGTTCTTGGGCATGTAAAGTAGGAAGTTTAATGAGAGAATTCATTGAAAATAACTTGAAAAAATCTACAGTATTAAATGAAACTGTTACTTTAACTTCTTCTACAAATGAAGTAAACTTAAAGGAAATGGACGATTTGGTAGAAAGTATTGTAGAAAGCATGAAATAGACAACATACAAATCCTTAATTTTTCTCCCCCTGCTAAAATTTTTAGTAGGGGGAGATTTTTAATGTTTATGAATATGTTTTTCTAAATTTGTTACAAAATGGATATGTTCGTGAGTATGTTCTGTGAGGGATTGGTGAGAATGAATATGTTTGTGCTTTATAAATAAAGTATCTAAAATGACCAGTATTGTTCCTAATATCATAATAAAGAGTGCTAAAAAATAGTATTTAGAAAGTTTTTCCTGAAAAATTAGAAAAGATAAAAAAGTTCCTATGAAAGGATTGATAGAGTAGTAAGCACTTGTTTTTGCTGCACCCAATTCTTTTTGAGCTTTGACATAGAAAAAAATACTGAGTCCATAAGAGAGAAAGCCAAGGATCAATATGATTAAAATAAGAAAAAAATGAGGGAGATGTTCTCCTATGACAAATGCGACTATAAAAGAACCAAAGCCGGAACAAATTCCTTTTAATACTACGATTTGTACTATATTTTTTGAGGATAACATTCGAGTACAATTATTTTCCATACCCCAAAAAATACAAGCTAATAGAATAAAAATAGCTCCATAGGAAAAAGAAAGGTTTGTTTGTTCATCCAAAGATAAAAGAACACTAGACAGAGTAATCAATAAAATAGCTGCCCACATTTTTGAAGAAATTTTTTCTTGAAAAAAGAATAACGCAATACAGGAAGTAGCTACAATTTCAAAATTATTTAAAAGAGATGCATTAGTAGGAGAAATCCATTTTAATCCAAACATTAAAGAAATTGGGGCTAAAATATCTAAAAAAATCATTCCTAGTGTATAAGGAAGTTCTTTTTTAGTAAGTTTATTTTGTTCTTTATTCCCTTTTTTTAATAATGAGAGGCATAACATTCCTATTCCTGCTCCAAAATAAAGAAAAGAAGCCATAAACACAGGACTTATCTGTTCTAAGAGTAATTTAGAAAAAGGAATATTTAAAGCATATAGCATAGCTGCAATAAAAGCAAAAAAGATAGATATTATTTTGTTATTCATAGTTTTTTCACCTTCCACTCTCTTTTTTTAATTTTACTATAAAAAGGGTTATTTTTCTAGTTATTTATAAAAAAGAGCCTCTAAGAATAATTTCTTAGAGGCTCTATGATTAAGTCTATTCTACATTTCAAAGAATTTTTTCATATCGTCTTCCACAGTTCCGATTCCTGCAATTCCAAAGTTTTCTACTAATACTTTTGCAACGTTAGGAGAAAGGAAAGCTGGTAATGTTGGTCCTAAGTGAATATTTTTTACACCAAGATATAGTAAAGCTAATAATACAATAACTGCTTTTTGTTCATACCAAGCAATGTTATAAATGATTGGTAATTTATTGATGTCATCTAAATCAAATACTTCTTTTAATTTCAAGGCAATGACTGCTAAAGAGTAAGAATCATTACATTGTCCTGCATCTAAGACTCTTGGAATACCACCAATGTCTCCTAGATTCATTTTATTGTATCTGTATTTTGCACATCCTGCAGTTAAAATGACAGTATCTTTTGGTAGAGCTTGAGCGAAATCTCCATAGTAATCTCTTTCTTTATGTCTTCCGTCACATCCACCCATAACAACGAATTTTTTAATTGCTCCAGATTTGACAGCTTCTACCACTTTATCTGCTAAAGCAAAGACTTGATTATGAGCAAACCCTCCAATAATTTCTCCATGTTCGATTTCTTTTGGAGCTTGACAAGTTTTTGCCATTTCAATCACTTCTGAGAAATCTTTTGTTCCATCTTCTCTTACAGGAATTTTCTTCCAATCTGGGAATCCTGCAGCATTGGTTGTGAACACTTTCCCTTCATAACTAGCTCCTTTTTTAGGAGGAACAATACAGTTTGTTGTAAAGACAATAGGTCCATTGAACGTTTCAAATTCTTCTTTTTGTTTCCACCAAGCATTTCCATAGTTTCCAAATAGGTGAGGATATTTCTTTAATTCAGGATAGTAATGAGCCGGTAACATTTCTGAGTGAGTATAAATATCTACTCCGGCATCCTTACTTTGTTCCAATAGTTGTTTAATATCATTTAAATCATGTCCGCTGATTAAAATTCCTGGTCTTGTTCCTACTCCAATATTTACTTTTGTAATTTCTGGATTTCCAAAAGCAGAGGTGTTTGCATTGTCTAATAAAGCCATAGCAGATACTCCAAATTGTCCACATTCTAATACTAGAGGAATCAATTCATTGACACCTAAACTATCATCTTCTGTTGCTAATAGAGCTTTTTCAATAAAAGCAAATAGACTGTCATCTGTTTTTCCTAAATTGAAAGCATGTTCTGTATAAGCTGCCATTCCTTTTAATCCATAAGTTAATAATTCTCGTAAAGAACGAATATCTTCGTTAGCAGTTCTTAACACCCCAACTGTTTTTGAGAAGTTTAAGACATCTCTTTCTTCAGTGAAATACCATTTTGCTAGATTATGATTTTCAAATTTTGTATGTAATCCTAGTTTTTCACATTCTGCTTTTAAGCTTTCTCGAAGTTGTAAACCTCTTTGAATTTCATGAAAAATTTCTTGATCATCGAAGTTTGCATTCGTGATTGTGATAAACAAAGAATTGATTAAATATTTATTTACAGTGCTATCTACAAGAGGACTGTTTACTTGTCTTAATGCTTGGCTATAATTTGCCACTCCTTTATCGATATAGATTAGTAAATCTTGCAAGGAAGCTGTTGTAGGTTTCTTTCCGCAAACCCCTGAAATTTGGCACCCTTCATTTTTAAATGTTTCTTGACATTGGTAACAAAACATATTTGTATTACACATGATATATCCTCCTTAAATTTTCATTTTTCTACGTCTTATGTAGTTAGTATAAATGGAAAAGAAGGAAAAGTAGGTAACTAATGTTACCAAATGTAAAAAAAATACTTCTATCTTTTTCGGATAGAAGTATTTTGGACTTTATAATTTCATATCTCCTAGTTGAATTTTATTTTGTTTCATTAAAATTTTTGCGAAAATTAAGCTTAAAATAGCTGGTAGCAGGAAGTGTAATAATAGCATAGGTAGTAAAGAAGTTGTTCCCATGACTGCTAAGGTAGACACTTGTCCTACGAGTCCACTCGTTCCCATTCCGGATCCTACGGCATTACTCTCCATATGAAAAATAGAAGTAGAAATAGGGCCTAAAATAGCACTTGCCAAAGTTGGTGGAAGCCATATCCAAGGATTTTTAATAATATTTGGAATTTGCAACATAGAAGTTCCAATTCCTTGTGAAATGAAACCACCCATTCCATTTTCTCGATAGGAAATCGTTGCAAAGCCTATCATTTGACAACAACAACCTACTAAAGCCGCTCCTGCAGCGAGCCCATGAAGTCCTAAAGAAATTCCTATGGCTGCAGAACTGATAGGTAAGGTTAAAATCATTCCCATAGAAACGGCAAGAGTCATTCCCATCATAATAGGATGAAGAGTTGTCGCGGTATTGATAATTTCTCCTAAATATTTCATGAACAGGCTAATGGCAGGGGAAATAAAAATTCCTACAAGACATCCTACAATAATAGTACAAGCAGGAAGTAAAATAATATCTAATTTTGTTTTTCCTGAAAGATTGGTAACAAGTAAAGCAGCAACTAAAGAGGCAATATAGGCTCCCATAGGTTCTCCGATTTTAATTTGAGCAATTCCTTCTACAAATTGAATCGTTCCAGCTCCAAAAGCTCCTGTGATGAGAGAAGCGATGAGTACCAAAGGGGGGGATTGCAAAGAATAAGCAACTCCGACACCTATTGCAGGTCCCATAAAGTATTGTGCCAAAGTTCCAAATTGTATCAATATCGGAAGATGAAGAAATTGTCCACATTGTTTCAAGATTAAACCAATAATCAAAGAAGAAAATAGCCCTAATGCCATACCGTTTAATGTCTTAATACAAAAATTTTTCATGTGATGTTTCACTCCTCATATATGTAATTACAGATGACAAGACAACTGTTTTGAAAAAATTATACAAGAAAAAAGATTTTTTTGCAAATTTTTTTTATTGCAGAAATCCTTTTTCTTGTAATTTTTTTAAAATGAATTTTTTTTGGTTTAAGTCATCCACTTCCACAGTGTGAGAGTGTAATCCATTTGTTAAAAAAGAAAGAGGTTTTGAGTTTGTTTCTTGTAATTTTTCTAAAAAAAGTTCAATGTCAAGACGATTTTGTAAACATAGATTGGAAGTAATTAAACCATAAATTTCATGTTCTACCTGTATATTTAATAATTTTCCTCCATAATCTACAATAATTTCTAACTCTTCTTTCATTTCTTGCAAAGATTGATGCCTAGAAAAGAAAGAAAATTGTAATTTTTTTTCTGTTTTTTCCAATAAATATCCTTCTGGTGAAGAAAGAATAGGCACATTTTTGGCCCGTAGAATAGCGATATCTTGTACAATTACTTGTCGACTTACTTCCAATTGTTGTGCAAACTCTCTACCACTGATTGCTTTTTCTTGATTTTTTAGTAAAGATACTATTTTTTCTCTTCTTGTTTCCCCTGTCATTGTTTTTCACCTCAGTATATTATTATATTTTATATTATACCATTTAATTTAATATTTATTACACTAGAGATTAAAAAAAGGAATGCCGTATATTTTTTATTGTGTTATGCGATAATACATATGTGACAAAAGAATAAAAAAATA